>ERZ777011.55-NODE-55-length-168014-cov-29.151513_pt1 | contig 168014 bp, 148 predicted proteins | sample MGYA00374964_ERZ777011 | MGnify/ENA primary metagenome ERZ777011 (study PRJEB29310, sample SAMD00008975) | mouse gut metagenome | study: EMG produced TPA metagenomics assembly of the Metagenome analysis of fecal microbiota from mouse which was promoted... | reverse complement strand
CGAATTTATTTAATTTTTAACCTCGTCCATTTTTTAGTGGACAGTAGTGATTCAAAACATTTTTTGCATTATTATTTATAAACTTCTGATCACAAAGAAATTACGACTCCCCCGTCGAAACGGAGAAGCCGCAGCTAAAAATAGGTGTGAATATGGGATCAGACCGTGCGTCCCGGGTATGCTTTCAGGGCTTCGGCAAGCACTTTCAAAGCCTTGGCCAGGTCTTCTTTTTTGAGCACATAAGCCATCCGGACTTCATTTTTTCCTCGCCCGGGAGTCGTGTAGAAGCCAGACGCCGGAGCCATGAAAACGGTAGCCCCGTCATACTGGAATTCCTCCAGACACCATTCGCAGAATTTATCGGCATCATCCACCGGAAGAGACACCACTGTGTAGAACGCTCCCATGGGAATCGGCGAATAGCAACCGGGTATTTTGTTCAGGCCGTCGATCAGAAACTTACGTCTATCCACATACTCATTATAGTTCATCAACATGTATTCGCGTGACGCATCTATTGACGCTTCCGCCACAATCTGGCCAAGCAAAGGAGGGCTAAGACGAGCCATGCAGAACTTCATAATACTCTCTTTCAGCTCTTTATGCTTGGTAATAATAGCCCCTATGCGTATGCCGCACTCACTGTAGCGTTTGCTCACCGAGTCGATCAGCACCACCTGCTCCTCAATTCCAGGGAGATGAAACGCGGAAATATATGGCGCTCCTGTGTAGCAGAACTCACGGTAAACCTCATCGGAAAAAAGATACAGGTCATATTTTTTCACCAGATCCCTGAGCTGGATCATCTCTTTCATTGTGTAGAGATAGCCTGTGGGATTGTTCGGATTGCAGATCAGGATGCCTTTGGTCCTGGGGGTGATAAGTTTTTCAAATTCCTCGACCGACGGCAGGGCGAATCCGTCGTCAATGCTCGAGGGCACGGTCACGATTTTGGCTCCGGCCGATATAGCAAAAGCCATATAGTTCGCGTATGCCGGTTCGGGAACGATTATCTCATCGCCGGGGTCCAGACAGGCCATAAATGCAAACAACACTGCTTCCGATCCGCCTGCGGTGACAATTATATCGTCGACATCTACATTGATATTGAACGTATTATAATACGACCGCAGTTTCTGACGCAAAGAAAGCAGGCCCTCAGAAGGACTGTATTCCAGAATGGTGCGGTCTATGCTCCTGAGAGCGTCCAGACCCTCCTGCGGTGTAGGCAGGTCAGGCTGGCCGATGTTAAGATGATAGACGTGGACTCCGCGCTGTTTTGCCGCATTGCTCAACGGCACCAGCTTTCGTATAGGAGATGCGGGTATTTCCTTACCCCGCGATGAGATTGTTGGCATAACAAGAGAATATTAAGTTCACAAATTTAACGGTTTATTCCAAATCTCACGACAGTCTGGCAAGCCAGCGAAGCGCAAAATCATTGTCGGGATTTTCTTCCAGCATCTTACGCAGCTTCTCGAGAGCGCCGGAGCTGTTGCCCGACCGTATGTCAAGGACTATCTGCTGGCGTTCGATAAACGACATGAGCGAATCCAGATGTTCGCCGCCATCCTCCTCATCACGCTGCTTGACAATATTTTCGCGCAGGCTGTCAAGAAGAGACGGACAGCGTGGGTCACGCATAGCCATCAGACACAGCACATACTGCTCAGTCCAGTGAATACGGTTCTGATTCACTATCAGATCAAGAAAATAGTACGCGTCGCGATAGCGACCGAGAGCGCAGTTCACCACTCCGAGAAAATAACACACTTCATAGAATGTCTCGGCCACATCAGTCGCCACAAGATCCGGATTCTCCATAGGCGGAGACATGATCCCGAAAGCGTTGGTAAGATAATGGAGCGCTTCAAAGTGGCGTCCGTCGGTGTAGAGCACCTTACCCCAGTAGAGTGAATAGGCGGCATCCGGCTCTTTGCATTTTGCAAGCAGATCCAGTTCGGAGGCCATGTATTTGGCTTCAGCCAGAAAAGCCTCGGGTGTGACGCAAGGCACCCCGAGAATCACTGTGCGCGCCTGCGGCATGGACTCTTCCGAAGCCGGAGCGCGGAACGGAGCCATCGGCATTGCCGACAGCATCGCGTTGATCCTTACCGATATCAGGCGGTCATCAACCCTTTCGGCGGCCATATTGAACATCACCTCACGGATCTCACGGTCAGATGATCCGATGGAATAGACCGCCCTTGAAGACACTACCTGCGCATCCGGTCCGTCGCCGGCTACAACCGGAGCGAGCAATGCCGTCGCGGCTATAGTATCCGGAGTGGATGCTATCTCCTTGCCGTCGAGACGCAGCACACTGTTTTCGCTGATTTCGTATCCGAACAGAGTATGCAGGAACTCACCGATGGTAATATCCGCGACATGCCACACCGGGTCGGCGAACGGATCCGGCTGATCGGTGATCTCCATGCGGCTCATGGCATATAGCTGGTGGCCGTATATCAGCCTGTTTTTCACCAGATCAGACGGTGATTCTGTGCGCATGGACTCATAACGATCCAACAGTATTCGCTGCAGGTGAAAGCAACATATCAGTATGGACCTGACAAACTGCACCGAAGCATCATCGCGTCCCAGACGCAGACCGGACGCATGAAGACTGAACGACAGAGACCCTTCGGCATCCGACGGAGCAAACGTGCATTTCACCGGCAATGACAGCCCGTTGACCGAATTGGCCACCGACTCCGCAAGAGCCATATTCTCGGCCGGCATCGAAAAGCAGTTGAAGTATGATATGGACATGGTGTTGTCAAACGGATCGTCGTCTCCATGACGGAACGTGGCAAAAAAATGTCCTCCCTGATATTCGAAACTCACCGTGCGGTCCACTCCGTCGGCTTTGGGCAATTCCTCACACGACACCTGCATACTGCCGAGAATTTCGACAAAACGCCGGCCGACTTCCGGCAATTCATCCTGTCCGTCACCGCCGCCGTCTGTCTCCTGTTCTTTATGGCACGAGAAAATACGTTTGACCATGCCGCTGTGCATGAGCGCCACGGTAATAACCGGCACACCAATCATCAGCGACACAGAGATTATGATAAGTTGAACGGAGATGGTCATCGGTCAATGATTTCGATTATGAGATATAAACGCGTGAAACCGTTTTTTTGTTACCGGGCGGTGCCCACAGCCGCACGCAGACGGTAACGGCACAAGCCCACATAGGCCAGCAGGACTACATTCATCAGCAACGCATATACTATGGCAGGCACGGCCAGACTGTCATCGGCAAACACCAGCGGCGACGAAGCCAGAGCGATGGCCTGCGCAGAGTTCTGCATGCCGACCTCGATCACCAACGTCCGCCGCTGCACAGATACGAGACCGGAGATCGCCGCCAAGGCTGCGCCGCCGCACATGCTCAGACACAGCAGAAGCAACACCGCCGGACCCAACGTGGAGAAATTGGCCGATATGGTCCGGTGATGCACCACAAAAAACACGGCGGCAAGCAACATGAGCGCCGGAAACGCCATGCGGCGCAGCACAACATGAATCCGGGACGCTGCCGCCGGCAACTTGGCCCTGACAGCCATGCCGGCAAACACCGGCAGAAGCGCCAGCACTATATTCTGACCTATCAGGCTTCCTAACGGCAATTCGATCCAAGAGCCGACGGAAAAACTGAGAATCAGCGGCAACGTGATCAGGGTGATCACTGAACTGAGAGCCGTAAGGCTCACGGAAAGAGCTACATCTCCTCCGGCCAGAGCTGAAAACACGTTGCTCGACGATCCGCCGGGAGAACACGCTATAAGCATAAGCCCCACAGCCATGACAGGATCAATGTCAAACACCCAGATCAGACCCAACGCCACAGCAGGAAGCAGCACGATCTGTCCGCACAGGCCCACCATCACGGCCCGCGGCGAACGCCGCAGCAGAGAAAAGTCAGCAGGGCGTAGCTCAAGTCCGAGATCAAACATGAGCACCGTCAGTATCGGTATGACTATAAGAACGGGATTCATTCCTATAACTATCAGTATTCAAACGTGAAATCATCTATATACATCACAGACGGCCCACCGGTGAAGAAATCACCGTAATAGCTCGCGCTACACACCAGAACCAGATGTGCTGCCTTTGCATCCGTGCGCTTGTATGTTATGGGAATCTCAAACTCTTCAAAACCGTCGCCCGATGTGGCATTCTCCACAACCAGTTCGCCGAAACCGATCACACGCGGATCATCACGGTCAAAAAGTCTGCGTTCCGACGCTTTTGTCTTGATCACAAACGGATATGACTCCCCGCCGTAACTTTCTTGCGGCCCGTCGGCAAGTATGGCCACATAAATGCTGCCTTTGTCCATGCTTCCCGTAGAAACTTCGCTGAGCGAACTATGAGTCACAGCCTTGGGTTCATAGCGCATATAGCCTTTCAGAGCCGACGGCCTGGACGTGAACGGACGTCCGAAACCGAGAACGCCGTCAGTGCCATCGGTGGCAAGATACTGACCCACAAAAGCATTGCCGGCAGCAAACTTTCCGATACCCATCACGCCTACAAACTGCGACGCAAGCCGCGCGGAGTAACGGCCGCCGTGTTTCATGTCAGCCGACGGAGTGGTCACATTAGTGTTGAGCGTTGACGATCCGTGATTGCCGGTATCCCAGAAACGCGAACCGCTGTCGGCAGCAAGAAGGTAGGTTTTGGATGAGGTGTTCCACGTCTCGAAGTCTCCGTTCGGAATTCCGGCGGCAGACTCGGTCGTAAACGAACGCACTATGCTTGAGGTGAAATCGGCCGAAACAGCAACAAACTCATAGTCCGTGGCAGGCTCAAGGCCTTCCACCGTTGTCTGGAAACCGCTGGCATTTTTCACCGTGGCTGCCACAGCAGTCCATTCGGAGGAACCTTTGATCCTGTATTTGAAACCGCAGTCATCGCCGACTCCGGCTTCAAGCACAGAGCCGGAAAGCGTGGCACGTGTAGCCCATACATCGTACACGGAGATCACATCTGCCACCACTGGTGCCTTTATTGAGCTGACAATCACGGTAGCTGACGACGATTTGCCATAACTGTCCGTAGCGGTCACGGCAAACGGGTGTTCCCCCTCCGGCAGTCCGTTGATCAGCGACGCGCCGATCGTAAGGCGCAGGCTAGCACGGTCGGCTACGGCATCATAGGCATAGGCATGTTCCAGCCCGCGACGTTTCAGATCATCTTTCCGGTCCTCGTCGAGGGCCATCATGTCCACCGATGCCGCACCAAGCTGCTCGGCAGCCGATTCGGCTCCGACAGTCAGCGACTCAATCTCGCCAACCGACGCGATCTCCAGAATCACATCCTCGAATTTGCCTTTTTCTCCATACACCGGCGCAGTGATGTCAAAACCGCGTCCGGCAATATCCGGCGGCAGGGTGATTACCACTTCCGACTCTTCGTCCACGGTGGTAGAGTCCACATCAATGGTGAAAAACGCAGCGCCTTCATCTCCGTTTCCGGCATTACGGCCTATCTTGAAACGATATTCAGTGGCGCGCCGCACTCCATCCAGAGTGCCGGTCTGAGAGAGAGCCGATCCGTCGTTTTTCACAGCCGTGAGCGAATATGTCAGCGATCTCTCCGACGCCGAGGGCATCATGAAATAGGCTTTTCGCTGATCCCGGCCTTCAAACATGACAGATCCGGCGGAATGACCCACGGTAAGAGAATATCCGCTTATCACCTCGTCCACATCGGCATCATATTCCACAGATGCCACAACGTTGGCTATACGGCAGTTGAGAAGGACTTTGGCTGTCCCTCCGGCAGTGATCTCAAACGGCTCGTCGCCTGTGAAATAGCGCGCGTCAAACGAAGCCGGAACGCTGTCGCCGGCCCATGCCTCGGCGATATAGCTGTCGGCTTTGAGAGTTATGGACGACGGTATTTCCGACAGTCCCTTATATCGGCGCACAAGGCCGCGGCTGTTTGAAATCCACACCATTACCGACGATGAGAGATCGGCATCCGTACTTCTCGACGAATTCACGGTCTCCACCGTGGAAGAGATCTGCGCCGACAGACACAGCGTGCCGTCACCGCCGAACGGACGACTTTCCTCACAGCCTGTCAGAACCGTGCCGGCCGCCAATATCGGAAAAAGATACTTTCTTTTCATCATTCCACTATAAATGACAGTGTCCTGTCAGCCTTATTGCCGTCAGCATCGGTAACGGTAATGTGAAACTTATGGACGCCCTGATAGATATCGAGCAGCGGGAGGAACTGGGTTATGTCGAAAGTCACGTCGGTCTTGCCTGTCACTTCGGCACCAGTGGGAAATCCCAGACCGGCAAGCGCGCCCTGCATTTCTCCGGGAGCTGCAAGGTCGAATGTCGAAGCCAGCCCCACTTCCCTGAGGAAATCGTCGGTAAGATCGTCGGATATAATGTCGACAACAAGGCTGGATATGCCTTTATCTGCATGTATCAACACCTTGGCTTCGGCCAGATCCGTCGGATTATTGTCGGTGAAACTGAGTGTCGACGAAGTGAAGGATATCTGTTCAGAAGGTTCCTCACCGCCGCCGTTTCCGCCATTAGGTCTGTCTGATGAATCGAGAATGGTCTCGTCCATGTCCACGGTGTATCCGAGACGCTCCACAGTTACGGAAGTGTCGATAGATATGTGTTTCGGATCCACATAGCCGCCTGTGGCGCTCTTTACGGCAAATGTTATGATATAGTGATGGCCGGGCTTCACATCCGGGATCGCCTTGATCATCTGCTCCTTATTTCCTTTTATCACACCTGAGAACTCAGCCACCAACGACTTTCCTTCATGGAAATAACCCGGCCTAGTCTCACTGACCGGATATGTCAACTGACTGCTGCCCACGGTGACTTTCACCGAAGAGACTTCGGCATCCATCAGAGCGGCAAGCTCGTCGGAATACCTTATCGTAACCTTCACGCTTGCCAGCGAACAGGTCACGGCTCCGATATTGTAGATCGTGCCTTGCTTTATCTCAAACTCTCGCGAACCCATATATAGCGGCCTTTCAAATGCGGCAGCCGTCTCTTTGTGGGAGCGGATCTCAAGAGTATAGGAACCGACCGGCAACACGTGCATGGAAGGTTTATCGGCATACGTCCACGATGCTGTAGGCTGTCCTTTCCCATCAAGCAGATCTATCACGAAAGCGCCGACATCCACATTGCTGTCATTCCGACTTCCGGATGTTACGGTGACATCAGACTGATCCGTCTGGTCCGGATTGACGCTCACATCCATTCCGGAAAGTTCCAGTGTGCCGGTTTTAGCAGCCGAAACTGTCGGCTCACTCTTGCCATCGTTGCACGAAGTGATCGAAAGCATAGCCGGCAAAGCCGCTATGACGGCGCCTATCAAAGATTTACGCATAATTAATAAGTAAATTTAAGATTATCTATCGTTAAGGCGGCTCCGCGAGAACTGCACTCGGGCTTGCCGCAGTAATTTGTGGTCTTTATATCAGCTTCCTCCGTATGATTGCTCGACGTGATCATGATGCGGAGCGATGTGGCCCGGCGGTTTCTCACCGCATACACCACCGGCACGCTGAACGCCGTGTAGGATGATGCTTCCGCAAGTTCTACCGAGCCAGAACCTATTACAGCGTCGCCCGACAGTATCTCCACCGTCACCACGCCCGCTTCCGACGGATCCTGAGAATCGGGCTCATACATATATGACCCCGTAAGTTCCGACGGTCTGGAGGAAAATGAAACTCCTTCAACCATGGTTTCAGACACCCCGTCGAAAGCGTAAGTGCCCAAGAATAGCTTGCCCGCTGAACGGTTCGCTATTTCCGGAATGTTGGCACAATAGTAATTGCTGTAGCTGGTGTTGCCAGTCTGGCTCATCACCGGTATGCTCCGCCCATTGGCGTCCCATGCCACATTGCGCACCACCATGGCGTTAGCCCCTGATGCCACCGGAATATTCTGATATACCGCCGGATACTCGTCGTATGCGCTCTGGCCTATGCCCAAGATTTTAGCCGTGGGCTGATGCGACACCCAGGAGAGAGTCGAATTGTAGACCGACGGGATCTGATACCAGCTGTTGGCCGTGGCTGCTCCAGGATAACAGGTCTTGGCGTTTGTCGACGCCCATCCCTGCGGCTCGGACACCGACATATCCATGAACGTCTTGAAATGCTTGCCGCCCAAGGTCATGGTCCAGTTTCCGCCCTGCTGCAGATTCATCTCTATGGTTTTCGTCAGCTGCTCGAAGTCGCCGTTTGGCACTCCGGCCATTGTCTCGGTCACAAACGACACCGGCTCGCACGCCACGGCGGGATCTCCCACCAACGATACCTTGACGCGGTATCTCGTGGCGGAAGACAGATCGCCGAACCCGATGTGTCCGCCATCGGCCACAGCATCCGTCTCGACAAAATTACCAGAATCGCCCTCGGCCACATAGACCGTGGCCAACCCGGCCAATATGCCGGCGTCCGTATCACCGTCAGCCGACAGAGCGACCGACGCGTGTGTGGCCCACACACTTCCTTCAGGGGCTGTAATGGAAAAACGCGGTAAAACTCTGGTCACACGCACTTCTTCACTCTGAGCCACAGAAGCGTGCACACTCAGGCCGAACTCATACACAAGCGCCGGCACTTCTACCGTGACTTTATACAATCCTTCGCCATCTGCCGGAGCCACACTTATGAGCGGTGCATCAATCCATGATCCGGAACCGTCAGTCACTTTATATGCAAAATCAGCGGGATCGGTATCGCTGTTGGATGCAAGCATGAAACTGCACTCCTCGTCGAGCAGACCCGTAGGCTCCACCGACCTGACATCCAGCACCAGAGCTTCCAGTTCCACGTCCACGCTGCGCGGAGACGTGGTCTTGCCCATCCTGTCCACAGCATTAAGCGTAAACCGCACCGACCGGTCTCTCAGATTGGGGATCAGATCCGTCAGCACCACCGAAGCATAATGCGGATCCGGCATGTCCGCTCCCGGCATACGCAACCCCATGGATTCCATCAGCGCCTTCTCGCGTGCCGACGGCGACAGCAGATTGACCTCTGCCGGCCATCCATCACCGACAAGCTGCGGAGCTGAAGTGGTCAGCGTGAGCGAACGCAACCCGCCGGGAGCGATCACATTGAAGATCACATCACTCTCCGGCCGCGACGTGGTCACAAGTCTTAAAGGCTCGCCTTCCACCGCACCGTCAATTGATATTTCAGGAGCAGGAGCATTCATCAGATCTTCCGACAGAAGCACCGACACCGGCTCCAAATCCAGTTTATCGTCAAACTCAACCACCAGTTCCGCTCCGCCCGGGGCCGATTTCACATCCAGAGTCACGATATAATGATGGCGCGACAGAGCCAAAAACTCTCCGACCTGCAACCGGGCCTCTGCTCCGGAATTCAACGCCACCTGAGCAGTGATGTCGACCTTTCCCGGGCGCAGATAGACCGCACGGGTCTCCCCTGCCCCGACCTCCACATAGGCCCCGCCGGAACTATGCAGAATGGTTGTATATGACTTAAAATACGTGCGAAATTCCTCTGTGGTCTCCACGCTTACCATAGTATTGGCCAGTGTGGCGGTAATATCCACCTCCGACACCTCGCCTACAGCCACGTTGAAAGATGCTTCGCCAAAATAATACGGCAATTCAAAACCCTCGCTGTCGGGATTGCCGTAGAAAGCCGTCATAGTATATGACCCAGGCTCAAATTCTTCTTCTGTATCAAATTCCGCTACCGATCCGTATGTCCGGTCAATCTTATCGGACACAAGCGTCAGCTGCAGATCTCCGGCTGTCACCTCGCCGTCTGCGCTTCTGGACGAAACATCCTCTATAACCGAAGCGTCAAGACTAGCCACAGGCCTGATATAGCCTATGCGGTCGCCCATCGAAGCGCTGTCGTCAGCGCCACACGATGTCAAAGAAATAACAGCCGAAATGATCAAGGCCGGAAACTGATACCGTGATTTTACAAATGATCTGATCATTTTTCCCGTGATTGGTTGTGTATTAAAACCGCAAATTTACGCAAAATCCCCGACACTCCGCGCCTGTCGATCCAAAAACCGCCAAAAACAGGGCGCTTCAGACCTATAAACAGATACAAATGTCCTCCGGGCGACTAAATTTCCCCCCGGAGGATATTCATATAATTGTAATTTATACGCTCAACGTATCCAAATGCCCCCAGCCGCCCTGAATGAAATAGGCACGGCCATGCGAATAGGCATTTTTTTAGGAGTGTAATATTTAACGCGGAATTTAGGTAGAGCATTAACCAGCCTTAAGGCTTCCGCATTGACTTCGTCATTTTTGCTTGCCCTTAACATTTTTACATCTGTAACCGTCCCATTCGGCATAACCATAAACCCCACATGAACTCTTTCGTTCCCTTTATATCCTTCGGGGATACGGATATTCTCATCCAGCCATTCCTTCAATTTTCCGTTGCCACCGGGAAATTCGCATCGGGGATCAAAATTGATAAACATTTCCCGTATCTTTGATTTTAATTGAGCGAGATATTCAGGCGATACGGTAAAGAAAATCGCGCGATTGCCGTATTCATCATCTTTGATTTCAGCTTTTTGAATGGAATCGGCTTGAACCATATCATTAGATACCCCAATCCATTCGTTGTTTAAATAACAGAACACAGTTTCAGTATCCCTTTCCGTCATAGGAAATTGAATCTCACGGATCATAGTATCATTCATACAGCAATGCTGTGCCAATGCCTGCCCAAACTGAAATAACAGCAACAACACGATCAAATAATTTTTCATAAATACGCTATATCTGTTTATCCTTATCCGGCAGCTCTACGGAAATCAAAAAATAAGAAAACGTGAGCCACTATGCCGTCTCCAGTTCGTGAATTTCTCAGAATCCCCCGCAAGACAAGCATAACGCTTCCTCCTTTTTCAAAATTCAACAGACCGGCCGCAGCCAATCCGACTGCAATATTAAGCATTTTTCCGACTTAAAACATTGAAAAACCCCGAAAAGACTTTTTATTATAAATATAGATTAATGCACCCGAAGTGATTGCTGCAGACCTGAAAAGCAATAGCGACTGAAAATCAAATGATCATCAGTCGCTATCAGTACCCGGACTCGGGCTCGAACCGAGATGGGTCGCCCCACTGGTGTTTGAGACCAGCGCGTCTACCGATTCCGCCATCCGGGCGCATTTTTCGGCACCACAAAGGTATATATAAAATTTCAGTTATGCAACCGACCGCTTCAAAAAGTCGGCTTTCACACCGTATAAACATGAAAAGCGCCGGACAACGTCTGCAATCAGACATGTTCCGGCGCTTAAATATGGTGCTGATCGTCGCGCTTATTCGGCGGTCTCCTCAGCCACTACTTCCAAGGGAAGTTCAACAGATACTTCCTTGTGGAAACGAACAGTGGCGGTGTAGCTGCCCACTTCCTTGATGCTGTCCTTGACTGCGATGAGCTTGCGGTCAACGGTGTGGCCGAGCTTGGCAAGGGCTTCGGAAACGGTAGCCGCATTGACAGCGCCGTAGATAGTGCCGGTAGCGGCAGTCTTGACGGCGATGCTAAGCGATACGCCTTCCAGAGCAGCAGCAGCAGCTTCTGCTTCTGCCTTGATCTGAGCGAGCTTGTGGGCGCGCTGACGCTGATTTTCAGCAAGAACCTTCAGAGCGGAAGGTGTGGCGATCACAGCCTTCAGCTGAGGGATGAGGTAGTTGCGGCCATAGCCGGCCTTCACTTCCACTACGTCGTCCTTATATCCCAGATTGGGGACATCTTCTATAAGAATCAGTTTCATAATACGTTGTCTCCTAATCTTTAAGGTTATTTCATCAGGTCAGTTACGAAAGGCAGCAGAGCCAAGTGGCGGGCACGCTTCACGGCCTGAGCCACACGACGCTGAAACTTCAGCGAAGTACCGGTGATGCGACGGGGAAGGATCTTGCCCTGCTCGTTAAGGAACTTTTTGAGGAATTCGGGATCCTTGTAGTCGATGTACTTGATGCCGCTACGCTTGAAACGGCAATATTTCTTTTTGGACTTATCCACCGACATGGGGGTGAGATAGCGGATTTCAGAATTTGCTTGTGCCATGATGTTTCGGGGGATTATTCAGCAGCGGGTGCCTGTTCTACTTCGGTTGCGGTTGCTTCGGCGGGAGCGGACGCGCGGCGTGAGCGACGCTTGTCGGCATATTCCTTGGCATACTTGTCGAGACGGAATGTGAGGAAGCGGAGCACGCGTTCGTCACGGCGATAGCTGGTCTCGAGTTTCTTTACAGCTTCAGGTTCTGCGTCGAATTCCACCAGAGTGTAGTAGCCGGTGGTTTTCTTATCGATAGGATAAGCGAGCTTACGCAGACCCCAGTTTTCGTGGTTCACGATGGTGGCACCGGCTTCGGTGAGCACGCCGATGAACTTGTCTACCGCTTCCTTTGCCTGAGCGTCAGACAAAACGGGAGTCAGAATGAAAACGGTTTCGTAGTTATTCATTGTAGGTTTATTAAAAAATTAAAATAGTTGCATTTGCGGGTGCAAAGTTACTAATTTATTTTCAATTGGCCAAATATATGACAAAACCAGCAGCCAACTTTTTCAGCCGTGACAGAAAAAGAGACTGCGGCAGTTGTCAACGAAATTGCGGCTGCATCCTGTGATTGCAGCTATCCGGTCGCTGCTCAGCTTAGGTTCGGACATTTTGGCCATAAGGACACGGTAACGTTTGCAAATTATGCCGGAAGATGTTGTTTCGTTTTCTTTTTTGAGACGGGCATACGCCTTCTTGTTATATTTAACGGTGAGCAGTGTTGTACATATAGCGTTAAGAATAAAGTTATTATCTATCAACGGCGTTCGCCGTCTTTTATTGGACATGGAGACAATTCCCATTTTGCACAAATACTTTATGTGTTACCAGTTACCCATAAGTCCAGGGCCACGTGTGGATATAAGTCCTTAACTCATTTGCGGTCATGCTGCATATCTTGCAATACTCTTTCCGTGTGGAATCGGCATATCATAGCCAGGCATGCCGCACCGCATTGCATGATGTCATGCTAGCGCACCAAAGGGAACCGTCGGAAAGGCCACAAGGCATTATCGTTTTTTCTTTTTGGGAATGTGGTTGAACCGCCACTGCAGGTGGAACATGAAGTAGCGCGGCAGCACGGTGCGTATGGTCTCGGTGCGCGCCTGTGCGTTCATTGTGTAGCTGACGTTGCTGAGATTGTGGAGCATGTCATAGCCGTCGAGCATCAGCAGCAGTTGACCTTTAAGCGCCGTGTATGTGAGTCGTGCGTTCCAGATGAAGTTGTCGGTGTTCAGAGCCGCATCGGTGTAGCCGCGTCGGTTGAACACGGTGAAATCGGTAGAAATCTGGAAGTTTGCGGGCAGATTATAGAGCAGGGAAACGCCAGTGCGGAACGTCCATGTGTTCTGGTTGGTGAAATCGGCCAGATTTGACGAGTAGCGGTTATTGGTGCCGTTGAAGTTGGCAGACACTCTGTTGCCGCCGAAGGAGTATGAGAAGAACATCTCGTCCGAGAAGTTGAGGTCGTAGACCTTGCTGCGAGTCAACACGGGCGAGTCGTAGCCTACGAGGTCAACGTTGGTGCGCCGTCCGCCTTGAAGTCTGTTGTAAATGCGGAATCCGTTGGCGTCGAATGTATATATAATTTCACCGTTGCCGCCTAGATTGCCTTTGACATTGTGATAACTGCCGGTGCGGATACCCGTTGCAGAATCGTAAGTGTAGCCGTATGACAGGGCGTTGTCCGTGAGGTCGAAATCAGCGCAGAAGCGCAGCTGATTGCGCGACTTATGCCCAAACGAGAACTGATAGCTCATATCGGCTGCGAATTTCAGGGCGTTCTTTAAGTTCGGATTTCCTTTGCGTATAAAGAGCGGGTTGGTGACGTCGGTGAAGTCCACCATCGAGACCATGTCTGGCTTCAGGCTTTTCAGATCCCAGTTCAACCAAAATCCTTTCTTGTCATTGCCCGTCTGAATGAACATGTTGCCAAAGTTCAACACTGCCGAAGTGCGCGTAAAGTTGGCGTCTATGTCTCCGCGGGTGTAGTGCAGCCGCTGTCGGTCAATGTCAATCGGGAAGCGGTATTGCATCCAAAACCGCTCCGATTCATTATAGTTCTTCCAGACGCGTATACCAGCATATAACTTATGGCGGTCGGTGGTTAAGCGGCTTATGTAGCTGTTTTCGCGGTCAAAGCCGGAGAGATGTTCAATAGCCGAAGGCAGCTTTCCTTCGGTGAATCCGGCGCCGGCGGCCTCTTGTGCGATATTGAACAGCGACGACGTTTCTCGGCCGTAAAGGTGTTCGAAAGCGTAGCCAAAATCAAAAGACAGCCCCCTGTTTATAATAAGAGAGTACTTTGCTTGTGCCCCGATGTTTGAGTGAAACTGCGGAAAGTTCTTGTAGTAGCGGTTGGCCACATCGGCCGGCACGGGGTCGGCGCCGAAGTTGATGTCGAAGTGATTGAAGCGCTCATCGTGGCGGTTGTCGTAGCCGCCGTAGACCTCCACGGTGAGCAGGTCGTTTGTGCGCGGAATGTTGAACGTCTGCATCAGTTTGCCGCCGGTGTTGAGCGAGTGCCCTTTGATGCGGTCAGTTTCGATGCGGCGGTTTATGAGGTTGGCTAAGGCTGCGGCACTGTTGCCGGCGTAGATGTTGCGGATAAACTCCATTGTCATGTCGTTGAACGCGGCGTTGAGTTCGGCGCTGACATCGTTGGCATGGTTGTCATATCGCGCGTAGCGGAAATAAGGCTTCAGCTGCATGCCGTAGCTCCCGGGACGCTTATACTCAACGGCGTGGTCGGTTTCGAGCGCGAGGCGCTTGTTGTTCAGCCGATTGAAACGATAAGCATACGTGTTGCCGCCCGAAAGGTAATTTTCCTGCACCACGTCCGTGCCGTCGGTTTCATGGGTATGCGTGGCCGAGGCGCTGCCGCGGAATGTCCATCGGTCGTTAGGCGTGACGTTATAGTCCACGCCGCCGGCAAGGGTGCGCGTAACCCCCGTAGGCATCTGCTCGGGCGTCCAGCTGGAATACATCTGCGGTTTTTGGCTTTCGTTCAGGTTGTTGGCGTTGAAATAGGCCGAAATCTGAGCCGTAGGTGTGAAGCCCATGGCGAATATGCGCCCGAGATAGCGGTTGTCGGAGCCATAACCGGCCTCGGTGTTCATGTTGATGCCCATCATGTACTCGCGTTTCAGCTTCACGTCCATCACATAGCGGCCGTCGCCGATGTCTGTGCCGGCAATCTCGCTGCGGAAGCCGGCCTTGTCATAGACTTCCACGTTCTTAACCATGTACGAACCGATGTTTTTGAGCATCAGCTCTTTGTTGCCGTTAAAAAAGTCCTTGCCGTTCAGAATCAGCGATTCAACCGTGCGCCCGTTCACTTTGATCACGCCGTTGTCGTCGAGCGTCACGCCGGGCAGCTGCTCAATCAGCGCGTCAAGCATCGAGCCTTCGGCCAGCTGAAATGCGTCGGCGTTATACACTATGGTGTCTCCGCGGTTATAGAACTTAACTTTCGTTGCCGTAACCACCACCTCGTTGAGTTGATGCTTGCGTTCACTTGTCAGGTATATAGGCGCAATTGCATAATCTAACTGCCTTTTACCCAGTTTCGTCAGGTCAAGGTCAAGAGTCTGCGGCTCGAATCCGTCATCCCACACTTTGAGCTTAAATCGCTTGCGAGGTAAGTTGTTCAGATAGAATGCGCCTGTATATTCTATATTGCTACCGCTCTGATATACACCGGATGAGGTTCCGGATGCCACTATTGTGGAATCCGCAGAATCAATTACGCAGACCTTAGCGGTTGTTATCGGCATATGCATTACGCCGTCCAGCACCTTGCCTCTAACGGAAACGTCGCCCACATTTTCCGCCATCAACGGAATAAAACTTAAGATAATGCAACAAATCGCATAAAATCTGAGTCGGCATGAATGTGTAATAATTTTAGCGATTACGGTTGGGAAGTTGACCATGCAAAATGTTTGAAATATACCTATAGTATCAATATGAAGTCTGATGCCATAGGTAGGAATGGTGTGGCTTAAAATTTACGAATTTGAAGGTCGAAAGAAATAATCGATGCAATAGTCTCCGCCTGAGCCTGTTGGGCATGTTCCAGCTTTGTCCCAAGAGTGACAGTAGCTTGGGGTATTTGTAGTGTCATACGTTCCGCAGGTCCAGCCACCGAGCACGGCTTCAAGTTCAGCGCGAAGCATCTCTTCGCTAACCGGTTCGTCAATAATTCTGATTTTGTCCATAATAAAATTGTTTAAAGGGTTATAAATAATAGATCATTTCTGTTTTGAGCGATAATCATGGCGAATTGTCAGAAAGTCTTCCAGATGTCTGGTATACATAGGGCAATCGTTTGGATTGCAGCCTTCTTTTTCTTTTTTTATCCGCTCGTAAGGGCAACCGCCGTCACATCGTGTGAAGAATATACAACGGTTGCATTCGGCATTGTTAAGATAGTCGGCATTGACCATATAATCCAGCAGAACAGATTCGTTGGTTATGTCACCGTGAATATTGCCGTAGCTGCGGTTCGCATCGCCAACATCGTTCCAACACTTATATAGTTCACCCTCAGGCCCTATCACCACGGAGTTGGGATTTCGCGCCATGCAACCTCTGGTGATGTTTTCGGGGAATAGCATCTGGCTGTAATATCCCCTGGTGAGATATGCGTCCCTGAGGAATGCGGCCATGGCATCGCAGTCGTACATACAGTCGCTGCCGCCTTTGCCGGTGGGGTTGGAAACAAACGCCGGATAAACCGTTACGTTGGGTAGTTTCTTTCGCTCGAAGGCATCAAAAACTTCAAAAAACTGATTGCTGTTAGTCCCGTCTACGTTTACTCGGACAAGTATGCGCGTTTGCGGCGCAAACTCAACCGCACTCTCTACGTTAGCCACTATTCGGGCGTAGGTATCGCCTCCGCTTCTGAGAAACCGGCGGGAATTGTGCATGGATTCGTTGCCGTCTATGGTAACCTGCACCGACCGAATCTTCAAGTTGTCAAACTGCTCGAGTTTGTCGCGGGTCAGCAGATAGCCGTTGGTAATCATTCCGGCCCAATAGTTGAGACCGATGGCCTGCAACTTCCGAGTGAGTGACACGATACGGTCAAATGCCAGCAGCGGCTCGCCGCCAAACCATGTTATGTTCAGATTCCGCGCTTGTTCATGCTTTTCGACGAACCGCACTATGGCGTCTTCAACCTCATCGGACATGAATGTCGACGGATGTGTGCCTTCAAAACAATATGGACATGCGAAATTACACGCCAAAGTCGGATTTATGGTAAGAGTAAGATTCGCGGGATTAAAGCGATGCGACAAGACGTTGAACTTATGGCGGTTTACCTCAGAGTCTTCGTCAACGTCGGCTACTTTCAAACATCGCAGCATATCAATCACATCATCATTCAGCTCGACTGAACTGCCGCGGCCAAGGGCTTCAAGCTGCAGATACGTTTCTTCGTCAAGTTCGGCGAATCCGTTGGATAGCGGAGCGTATAGGAAGCAACGTCCACCGTGTCGAAACATATACCGATATTTTGACAAAGTGATGAATTTTTGTGTGTTCGCTTTTCCCATAAGACGTTTTCCGCGAATATAGTTAAAAAAAAATGGATTATGCAAATAAAATCGAGCAAATTGCGAAAGAACTTACACAGTGCATTTTAGATTGTTTTGCTCCTCGGAAAATGTTGTTATTTTAAGCGGACATCGGAGCGTTATTTATCGGCATATCATAGCCAGGCATGCCGCACCGCATTGCATGATGTCATGCTGGCGCACCAAAGGGAACCGTCGGAAAGGCCAAGGCATTATCGTTTTTTCTTTTGGGGAATGTGGTTGAACCGCCACTGCAGGTGGAACATGAAGTAGCGCGGCAGCACGGTGCGTATGGTTTCGGTGCGTGCCTGCGCGTTCATTGTGTAGCTGACGTTGCTGAGGTCGTGGAGCATGTCATAGCCGTCAAGCATCAGCAGCAACTGACCTTTAAGCGCCTTGTATGTAAGTCGTGCGTTCCAGATGAAGTTGTCGGAATTCAGGGCCACATCGGTGTAGCCGCGTCGGTTGAACACAGTGAAATCCGTAGAAATCTGGAAGTTGGCCGGCAGATTGTAGAGTAGGGAAACTCCGCTGCGGAACGACCATGTGTTCTGGTTGGTAAAATCGGCCAGAGTGGACGAGTAGCGGTTGTTGGTGCCGCTGAAGCTGGCCGACACCTTGTTGGTGCCGAAGGTGTATGAGAAGTGCATCTCGTCCGAGAAGTTGAGGTCGTAGACCTTGCTGCGTGTCAACGCGGGCGAGTCGTAGCCTACTAGGTCAACGCTGGTGCGACGTCCACCCTGAAGTCTGTTGAAAATCCGGAATCCGTTGGCGTCGAATGTATATCTGATTTCACCGTTGCCGCCGAGATTACCTTTGACATTGTGGTAGCTGCCGGAGCGGATACCCGTGGCGGAATCGTAGGTGTAGCCGTATGACAGGGCATTGTCTGTGAGGTCGAACTGAACTCTGAACGACAAGTAGTTGCGCTTATGCCCGAATGAGAATCCGTAGTACGCGTTGGCGTCGAATTTCAGGGCGTTCTTTAAGTCCGGATTTCCCTTGCGGATAAAGAGCGGGTTGGTGGCGTCGGTGAAGCCAACCATCGAGACCATGTCGGGCTTCATACTTTTCAGATCCCAGTTCAGCCCAAACGCCCGCTTGTCATTGCTGACATGAAAATACATATTGCCGAAGTTCAACACCGCCGATGTACGCGTAAGGTTGGCGTCAATGTTCCCTCTGGTATAGTGCAGCCGCTGTCGGTCAATGTTCAGCGGAAAACGATACTGCATCAATAAGTTGTCCTTCCCGTTAATCTTTTTATTGAGTCGTATGCCGGCATATAGCTTATGGCGGTCGGTGGTTTCGCGGCTGATGTAGCTGTTGTCGCGGTCAAAGCCGGTGAGATATTGAATTGCCGAAGGCTGCTTACCGTCGATGAATCCGGACCCGCCGCCTTCTTCCGCGAGGTTGAACAGCGACGATGTCTCGCGGCCGTAAAGGTGTTCGAAAGCATAGCCGAAATCAAAGGACAGCCCCCGGTTTATAATAAGAGTGTACTTTGCCTGCCCACCGATGTTTGAGTGAAACTGAGGATAGTTCCTGTAATAGCGGTTGGTCACATCGGCCGGAACGGGGTCGGCGCCGAAGTTGATGGCAAAGTGATTGAAGCGCTCGTCGTGGCGGTTATCGTAGCCGCCGTAGACCTCGATCGAAAGCAGATCGCCCGTGCGAGGAATGTTGAACGTCTGCATCAGGGTGCCGCCGGTGTGGAGCGAGTGCCCTTTGATGCGGTCGGTCTCGATGCGGCGGTTTATGAGGTTGACTATGGCTGCGGAACTATTGCCGGCGTAGATGTTCCGGATAAACTCCATTGTCATGTCGTTGAACGAGGAGTTGAGTTCGGCGCTGACATCGTCGGAACGGTTGTCGCGGCGGGAGTAGCGGAAATAAGGTTTCAGCTGCATGCCGTAGTGACCGGGCCGCTTATATTCAACAGAGTGGTCGGTCTCAAGCGCGAGACGCCGGTGGTCCAGCCTGTTGAAACGGTAGGAATAGGTGTTGCCGCCCGAAAGGTAATTTTCCTGCACAATGTCAGTGCCGTCGGTCTCATGGGTGTGATTGGCCGAGACGCTGCCGCGGAATGTCCACCGGTCGTTAGGCGTTACGTTATAGTCCACACCGCCGGACAGGGTGCGGGTAACCCCCGTAGGCATTTCCTCTGGCACCCAACTGGAATATATCTGCGGCTTTTGACTCTCGTTCAGGTTGTTGGCGTTGAAAAAAGCCGAAATCTGAGCTGTCGGAGTGAAGCCCATCGCGAATATGCGCCCAAGATATCGGTTGTCAGAGCCATAACCGGCCTCGGTGTTCATGTTGATGCCCATCATGTACTCGCGTTTCAGCTTCACGTCCATCACATAGCGGCCGTCGCCGATGTCTGTGCCGGCAATCTCGCTGCGGAAGCCGGCCTTGTCATAGACTTCCACGTTCTTAACCATGTACGAACCGATGTTTTTGAGCATCAGCTCTTTGTTGCCGTTAAAAAAGTCCTTGCCGTTCAGAATCAGCGATTCAACCGTGCGCCCGTTCACTTTGATCACGCCGTTGTCGTCGAGCGTCACGCCGGGCAGCTGCTCAATCAGCGCGTCAAGCATCGAGCCTTCGGCCAGCTGAAATGCGTCGGCGTTATACACTATGGTGTCTCCGCGGTTATAGAACTTAACTTTCGTTGCCGTAACCGACACCTCATTGAGATTATGGCTGCGTTCACGCTTAAGATATATCGGATCCAGATTCAACTGAAACTGACGTTTACCCAGTTTTGTGAGGTCAAGGTCAAGAGTCTGCGGTTCGTAACCGTCATTCCACACCTTGAGTATATAATGCTTGCGAGGCAAGTCTAAAGCGAATCCGCCTGTATTTTCTATGTAATCATTATATTGATAAATCCCATTAGCAGTGGTTGAGACTACCGCAGTAGAATCGGCAGCATCAATTGCAGCAATAGTTGCGCTCGGGATAGGCATATGCATTTGATTATCGTACACATACCCTGAGACGAATATATTGTCTGCTCCGTGTGCTAACAATGGCAGACAACACAATGTGAGCCACAAAGCATGTAAGCATATACGCGAGCCGTACAGTCTTTTGTCTGCCATTAGAGTAATTTACTTGAAACGGTTTAGGGATTCGCCGAGGTCCATGAGCCGCAAGACCCGTTAGCATATACATATCCCTTGCAATAATTTTTGCCATCATTACATGTTGCGGCGCGATCTGGATTATGCACTGCACATGAGTTATAATTTGCATCGTAGCTTTGGCAGGTCCAGCCGCCGAGCACGGCTTCAAGTTCAGCGCGAAGCATCTCTTCGCTGAGCGGTTCGTCAATGATTCTGATTTTGTCCATAATGAAATTATTTAAAGGGTTATCAATTAATAGATCATTTCTGTTTTGAGCGATAATCATGGCGAATTGCCAGAAAGTCTTCCAGATGTTTAGTATATATAGGGCAATCGTTTGGATTGCAGCCTTCTTTTTCTTTTTTTAATCCGCTCGTAAGGCATATCTATATTTTGACAAAGAGATGAATTTTTGTGTGTTCGCTTTTCCCATAAGATGTTTTCCGCAAGTTTATGAAAAAAAACTGGATTATACAAATAAATCGAACAAATTATGAAAGAAGTTACACGGCTCTTTCATTCGCTACTCTCAACTGGCAAGATGGGAATGAACCATTCCGATTTTCTCAATCGTACGGCCGTTCTTATCATGATTACCCGGCTCGCAATGAACCGGATAAGGGCAGTTAATTTTTAAATGAAAGAGCCGTGCTTGTATCCATTAATATGGCACTATTTTATTCAACACATTCGGCTACAATCAAAAAAATCACGGATTGTAAAGGTCGGGGTTAAAAAACGACATTATCGACATGGCATGTTCGGCGGCTTCTCGTCCCGGACCAGACGGATCAAGCTCGGCGGCCGTATTGAAATCCGTTATAGCCGCGCCGCGACGGCCGAGTTTCCACAGCAGCCGGCCGCGACGATACACCGCATCGGCATTATCCGGCTCGGCACGCACAACGGCGTCAAGCGCCGCCAGTTCTTCTTCAGCATCCATCGCCGCAGACAGGCAGAGATTTTCGGGTAAATGCGTCAATAAAGCTGCCGGGAGTCGAATTGTAGATAGCCACACCCGCCGTCGAAGCATAACGCTGAATCTGATGATAGGCCCTGAAAGCCACATAGAAGCTATGGACCACCTCATGAAGCGGGCGGTGCACATAGTCCACCTTGATACGCTTCAGCTCATGCTCATTGTCCTGATAGAAGTGCGGCTGACGCGACTCCACTTCATTGTGCTCGTTCACACAAATAGTATTCATCCATGAATGGTCTGCCCCTATTATATATATTTCCTTAAATCCCGACCATATTCCGGTCATAATAGCCGGGATAAGCACATTGCGCGGACGCGGCATTCCCAGACGCCGGCCGTAGGCCATCCGCTCAAGCCACGCCGCACCTTCCACCCCGAGCATCGGAAACCGGCGCACCGTCACCATGCGGTTCTTCACCCTGCATCTGGCTCCTTTCGGCACAAACAGGACCATGGGCCAGGTCACCTTGCCGAGATTCTCCATCAGACGGGCTATATTGGCATCGTCCGCCCGATTGAAAAACAAAGGGTCAGCCAACACATAGAAACGGGGGCGTAATTCCTGAAACACCGGAGTGTTGGCAAAAAAATTCACAGCCATCAACGGACATCGGCGCAACGTGTCGCGACATTCCGCCATCGTCACATTCAGGCTCGGCCCGTTGCCGAGCACCACAAGCGGCTCTCCCCTGCGGGCTTCATCCGCCTTCTTTATTCTCGCCGGAAACGGATGCAACGCTATCTTGACAAGCGATACTACGGATTCTGTTAAATTCATATATTCGGAAATATTTCAATTGCTACAGTCAATACACAATCAGGCGACACACGCCGCGTGCTCATGGCAAAACGGCGGCCGTCCGGAATGACGGCCACGTCGCCGCTGCCCAACGCTATCTCTCTCAGCGGCAGGCCGGGCTGTCCGGCGGCCTTATATACGGCTTCCTTGCAGGTCCACGCCTCCAGAAGCCGGCTGTCCCACATCGCCGCGTCACGATCCGACAGAAATTTATGCTTCACACGCCTGAGCTGCTCCGGCCGGTCCTCCTCAACGTCCACCCCTATACGCCTGTCCGGATGCAGCGCTATGGCGGCAAAGTTCGCGGAATGGCTCACTGAGATATACCTGTTTCCACCACCGGACAGCACCGGGGCGCCATATTCGTCATGCTCCAGCACCGCGTCTTCGCCCACATAACGCCGTATCATCGCGAGGACGGCCATACGGGCGTCTTCTCCTGCGTCAACGACATGTATCTCTATCTCATCCGTCATAGCGACCGAAGCATATACAGTATGTCGGCGGCTACAGCATCAACCACCGGCCGCACCGAATCGGCATTGGCAACGGCCGATTCCATGACGGCGGCACCGGAAAACACATACGACACCGAATCCGTGGCAATAAACTGCACCGGCGTAAGCGACCCGCCCTGCGCCACAAACACAATGACCGACGATCCCCGCCGAGACCCCAGACGCATGACCTCCCCGTAAGTGTCGCCGGTGTTAAGCGCCATCCGCTCGTCGCGGTTCGACAGCACATCACCGACGGTTGCTTCCGACACCCGTGTGAGCGTACAGTTCACAGTAACGCCGTATTTAGGGTACGATATATTCACCCACCCTTCAGCGTCTACATCCACTCCGGCGGAATCATTGACCTGAATCACACGCCCGTCAGGCAGATCCACCGCACGATAGAACGACGGATAAAGATCAATGCGCGGATAGGCTTCCGGACGCGGCACAGGCGACGATCCGCCACCACGTACACATCCAGCCACCACCGCACAGCCTGCGGCCGCAAGCACAGCCAGTCGCCCGGCCGAGAGAATCATGACTGCACCTCCGGCATCACCTTCACCCTGACACTCACTATGCGGTGACTGGCGATTTCAAGCACAAGAAACCGACAGTGTCCATAGACCAGGCTCTCCTTTTCCTTGGGGAAATCACCTTTGATCGCCAGTAGCATTCCAGCCAGAGTCTCGCAGTCTTCTGTCACGGGAGCGTAAAGCTCCTCTTCCTGCTCGGTGATACGGAAAAAATCGTTCAGCAACGTTTTTCCCTCAAATATATAGGTGTCGTCAGGCAGACGCTTGTAGGTCTGCTGCACTTCGTCATATTCGTCATTTATGTCACCGACAATCTCCTCGAGCACATCCTCAAGAGTAACCACACCCTGAGTTCCGCCAAACTCATCCACCACAATAGCCATGTGGACCTTACGGCGGCGGAAATCCTCGAGCAGATCGTCAATCATACGCGACTCCGGCACAAAATAAGCCTGACGGAGCAGATTCTGCCAGCGGAAATCGTCGGGACGGGACTCGACGTAAGGCAGGAGGTCGCGGCTGTAGAGCACTCCGCGTATGTTGTCCTGAGTGCCCTCAAACACCGGAATGCGCGCATAGCCGCTCTCATTCACCACCTCCATCACCCGCGAGAAGTCCGACGAAATCTCTATGTCTGTTATATCCACACGCGGCGTCATGATTTCCGAAGCCGTGGTATCGCCGAACTTCAATATCTCCTGTAGCATGCGCTTGTCGTCGCGCTTCTCCACATCGGTCAGCTCAAGCGCCTGACTCAGCTCGTCGGCCGATATATTCTGCGGCTTCTTCTCCACCACCTTGTGAACTATGGACGAACTGCGCACCAGCAGCGAAGCCGGTGCATAGAGCAGTTTGACCAGAGCGAGGAGCACTGGCGAAGCCATGTGTGCCCACGACAGAGGGCGCGTCTGAGCGTATAGCTTAGGGATGATCTCGCCGAACAGCAATATCAGAAACGTGAGTATGACTGACTGAAGCACGAAGCTCCACACCGCCCCCATTCCCTCGAACACTGGCCCGAGAGCAAAATTACACAGGATAACTATGGTCACATTGACCAGATTGTTGGCAATCAGAATCGTGGCGAGCAGACGTTCAGGCATGGCGAGCAGACGGCGCACACCGGCATTTCTCTCAGGGCCGTGCTCATCGTCATCGTCATCCAGCTGCTGCGGAGTAAGGGAAAAGTAAGAAATCTCGCTTCCGGACACAAAGCCCGACGCCACAAGGGCAAACGCCGCAATAACCAGAGCCACGGTCTGCGGCAATGAAAAAGATAAAAGAGGGTCAGAATCCATAATTCAATATTGACGCAAAGGTAGCATTTTCCCGCAAATCTCACAAATAACAGAGAAAAAGCAGATTGGCTCCTGACATCACCGCAGCCGCGCGTTGACCACCCGCTCGGTCAGCACCGTATCACGGTTCCAGTGAAACGGCGCAAAGTCCGAATTATGCCTGACCACATTATTCTCGAACACAAGGCCGTTGACCGACTTGGCATACAGCAGCGGAGTGTCAAACGTGTCAAACTCATTGTCGGCAATCACTATGCCGGAATGAAAATACCCTTTCTGGTTGCCGAGATCGGGAATCTCGGGATAAATCGATATCACAGCGTTGGTAAACTGAAACATGTTGGTGAGCGCATTCACAAACCGGTTCTTCCTTATGGTCACATCGCGGCACGACCCGGTCTCGAACCATCCGTTGCAGTCTCCGCAAAGCAAAATGCCGGTGCCCGACGTATGGTCAAACAGATTGTTCTCCACCATCACCTTGCGCGGCGTAGAGAACAAAGCGCCACGGGCGCGGTTGTTTCTCACTATATTGTCGGCAAACGTCACCTGTGGAGTCCACGTAAGGTTCTCTATGCCGAAAGTCCCGCGATCAGGACCTACCGAATCCGGCAACACATGCCGCAGCCTGATAACAAACTCCTTTGCGCCGGGCAATGAATCGGAGCGATACGGAGCGATCGACTCCACTATATTCAGACTGTCGGCAATATCCATGGTCTGCGCCGAAAGAATCTGCACGGTGTCGCCCGGCTCTCCCCACCGGAATCCGTATGTCTGCGGGTGCATATACCTGGCCACCACCGTCACCGAATCTACCTTCTGCTCTATTTTCAGATATGTGCCGTGCACATTGATGGCATCATCCATCATCCCCTCATACAATCCTTCCGTTGAATTGATCCGGCCTTTACACCCTGAAAAATGGGTGGCATCGGCCTGAGTGGTGAAATAGCGAGGATCATCGTCACCGCGCAGACACACGTTGAAACCGTCGAGATCAATATTTTCCGACATCTGCGCCAGCAGACCCATCCCCTCGGCATAATGCACAGTGACGTTATTTATCACTGTGTTCCTGTCATTGTCAAGAAATATGCCCGGCGCCGGACGGCCGTATGTGCGCATGGCCACCACCGTACCCGGCAAAAGACGCGGATCGTCCCACCGCGCCCTGATCTGTCCGGGAGCGATTTCCTCGACCGGACGCACACCCACAGCTATATCCGACGTCCTGTAGACCAGATGGCGCGTAGCCCCGTCGAAAGCGATGCCGGCGCAGGGCACATGTTCCCATCCCGGTCCTTTGGCCACGAAAACACTGTCGCGTATCTCATATTCCACCCACGGGGCCGGACTGTAAGTGATGTATCCTCCTACAGTGTCGTTTTCCAGCACGGTCACCTGCGATATATGCGGATTGGCAAAATCTATGCTGAAATCACGCAACGAGCAGTCTTGCCCGTCCACCACCGCCAGCGGCAGCATGCGCCCGTGCATCACCAGCTCCGCCCCGTTGCCGTCGAATGTCACGTTCCTGAGATTTTCCAGAGCTATAGCCACTGATTTGGGATTGTCCTGATCATGATTGGAGATATAATATACACGTGAACTTGCCCCCTCGGGATAAAAATCATAACGTCCCTCCCTGAGCCTGATCACAACCTGCCGCTCCGATTCAAGCTCGGAGGCGAGACGGCGCAACGCCTCGGCCATGACCGGCGATGAGTTTTCACCTGTGTCAGGCATCACTCCGTAATCCGCAAGATCTATCACAACCGGACCTCCGGCACAACCGCACATGGCCGCAGCCATAAGCGAGCCAAAAAGACATTTGATAAATTTCATGATATTTTTTGATATTGACTCAGACAAAGGTCGTGAAAATTTTCCGAATTAGGAATTCAAAGCACAAATTTTCAAAAACCGCGTGCCGATCCAACATATATTTGCAATATTTTTGTTAATTCTGGAAAACTTCTGTTAGTGCCTTATACAAAAGACTTTAGGAGAATTACCCGATTTTGAGGTAATGAATTAGCAACTGTGCCATATGCTATGTTCTGCCTTGAATTGCATTCAAGTAACTCTTTATTATTGCAAAGGTATAAAAATTATTTGGCAAGCAATAAAAATAGGATATATTTTGTCTCTTGTCAAATAATTCTATTGATGTATTTTTATAACTTTCCATTTACCCTGTCCAGCATATATAACATCGGCAGTAACATAGCAGTCTTTCGTGATATTATACTCACAAAGAACAGAATGATGAACGTAGTAATCACCAATAAATGCAAAATCAGGAGAATCATCCCAAGAACCATTTTTATATTTTAATTCTAAGTGACCTTGAATTGTCTTTATTGCACTTGTGTTTATTTCTGCAGTTTCTTCTACATTAAGTACAATAGGCCTTTTTTCACCTTTCCTGTCTTTTGTTACACAATAGAATATTTTCAAGCATTGTCCTACTTCGGGACGAAGATCCGTATCATTAAAGAATACGATACCTCCAATTTTTCCTTGACCGAAAGTGTAATGGAATAATTTTTTTTGTATGTTTATATCGTCAACGACCACAATACCAGAATTAAAATTCGGTAAAGCAGTTTCTTTATTTACTTTTTCTACATTAGCAATAACTACTTTGTTTTCATTCTTTTTTATAATAGTATATTCTCTGAAACTGACAAAATCCCCTTTTGAAATAGTGCCCCATTTTTCTTTAAAAGCTTGAAATATTTGCTGGGAATCTTGCGTTACAATATGTAGAATTTTCTTCTCTTCATTCAAATATTCTACATATCCAAACTTTTGGGGAAGTCCCATCCATAGCCTTGTTTCACTCTTATGCATGCAAAGAGGTATATATTTAGCTTCTGTCACTTTTGTTTTATTCCAAGAGAAGCAACTTGTCTGAATTTGCTTTTCCTCTTTATCTACATGACACTTTACTCTAAAAACAGAACCAAATATCGCATTCGTCAAAAAAGGAAACCGCTTTACATTCACTTGAAATATAACGTCTACCCCATTTGTGAGAGTGCAATAAGTTTTTCCGTCTTTTTCCCATCTATCCACCAGCGTAACCTCTTTTGCTTCAATTTCTGAAAAAGCGTACTCTTCAGCAATGGTGGCATATCTATTATACAATAGCTTATTATTATTGGGCGGAATAACTGATATGTCGACTCGTTCAATATATTCTTGGTATTTCCGGGAAGTGTTTTCATGAAATTTCTTATATATATTCAATTCGCATAAGGCTTCAGATGTTAGCTCTTCCTTTATAAGCAGGTCGGCTAAAGTCAAATGAATAGAGCCGAGAAAATCTTCATTTCGTTCAACAAGTAAAGCCTTAGAAAGCAATGCTATCTTTAATTCATTACTATCTTGTATACAATCTGCCAATTCACTCCATACATAGTATTTTTCACTCATTTCAAGTAATAAAGATTTGTACACATTGATAGCAAGGTCATATTGCTGTTGCCATGTATATATTATTGCTCGTTGTCTTAATATCCATTCATCTTTTTTAGCACGTTCAATAAGAACATTATACAATGAATCTAACCAAGATACTAGTTCTGCATCTCTTGGGTGTGATTCTTTGAGATATTCATAACACTTCTTTGCTGCTTTAACAGCCAAAGGTTTATAAGTGTTACCATTATTATCTGTTTCTTCTTTCCAATCAGCATCCATGAGGTTTTCATATCTCCAATCTCTAAAAAAGTAAATAAATCTCCATGTTTCTTGACCATTCATGTGACGCTCTGCAATTTTCAACACTTCAGAATGCCAATGAGAAGCACCATAAACGGCGTTTCTTTTATTATAGACAGTAAAAGCTTCAAACATCTCACGCATTTTACCTTCTTTATGAAGATTCATAATTTCCCAAAACTGCGGTTCACGTAACAGGTCAAGTGTTTCTGTTTTTGGGAGATTTATCTTTTCACACAGCATCTCGACATCAATATCCTCGCCGCTATTTACAATTTGACGACATATACGAGAAATAAGCGAGGGAATTTCACTACCATTGTAATAGCCCTTGTTCAAATCTTCATAACGTAAATTTTCTGGTTCCCAGAGCATAAAGAAACGGTAAAAACTAAAATCAGAATGTTCTTTTGAGAAACTCAAAGCAAAGTTCAATATTTGAGAATGAAGCATTGAAGGACGTTCATTCCTAAGATACATATAGTCTTTTAGCAACGTTCTTATTTCCAACGATGTCAAATTTGAAATTTTAGCCTTGATATAACGATAAATTATCCAGCCTAACTCTTCATGCAAAGCTGAATCTACATCATTTGCAGAGTCAATATAATTCTTTACCTGAACATAAGCATTTGAAGGATCATTTTTTGATAGCTCGGATGCTTTTGAAATAGCATCAGCGTTAGGTTGCAATCGTTTATACAAATTAGTATAAGCTCTTTCTCCTGCGCCACTATCATCCACCATTGTAGGAAGTAATGAAGACATCTCTTTCAAGCAAATTTTAGCTTTATCTATGGCGTTTCTATTGCATAGTTGCTGACATATATCACGCAGAACCCAAAAGAGAGACATTTGTGCCCATGGGTTATTCCTATCTTCTTTCAGATCATCTATGGCCATCTTATATGCTTCTTTTAGATTACCACTTTTACGCAATAATGTTACTTCTTTTACAGACATTAGTATTCTTCTATTATGTTAATTTTTCTATGAGTTGTGACAGTTTAATATCAGCTTCTCCGATATCAGAAAGTGGAGCAGCATAGTTAATAAACCCTTTCCCATTAAAGAAAAAAGTTATAGCAGCATAATTACCAGAAGCTTTCATATAATATACGAGTTGGTAATGTTCTTCCACCACATTTGTTAATATGATACCACATTCATCACACAAAGAAATCATGCGACTATGTAGCATCTTTAATGACTCCAAAGATGGATGATAGTCTATTTTATATTTGATATTTTCATCATTCTGGAAGAAAAACAACAACTCAGTGTCATTGGCATCTGTTTCATATTTTGTAAACAGACCTGCTCCATTATATATTGCATCAATTCTTACTATACCGGTTGGTGTATTTACTTCATAAATATCTCTCCAAGGTTTACAGATAACGTTCTTTACTGAATATAGAGTTCCATTCATATTCTTTACAACAGACCAATATTTACATTTTACTGAAGGTAATATTGATGAAGGATGAAAAGGTGTATCCTCTATATTATCAAAAGATAAAGCATTAACAGCTGTTTTTGCAGTTTTATTGATAGGGGTTATTTTAAGAGATGTAATAGGTGTTACATCAGGAAGATTAATACACCATAACATCTTAGAAGCTCGAGTTATCGCTGTATATTTCCAACGAAGGCTATCCACATCAAGCCCTGTGCGTCTTGAAAAATCTACATAAACTGTATTCCATTCACCACCCTGTGATTTATGGCATGTAAAAGCATAACCGTACTTTACATGAAGAGCATTGTAGAAAGGGTCTCCCCACATTGCCTTAGTAAATTCTTCAGATTTAGGATTAGTCAATCCTTTCTCCGTACGCATACGCATTACCATATTGATATAAAGAGCCTTCATTTCGTCAATTGTCAGTGAAGGTCGCTTGTTTTGGAGTAATGTATCAATAATATAGCGTTTATAAATATTACCATCTTCTACTTGAAAACTTATTTCTCTGAAATCAAGCGTAATGATTTCTTTTACTTTTCTCCCATTTTTTTCAGTCCAAATAGGTGCAGACTGAGAGATAATATCATTTGATGTTTCTACTACAGTTATGATATCACCATTCAATAATTCACATTTATCATAATAGTAGCTATTGCATACTACCATCAATTTATCTCCTACCGCCACATGATTCGTTTCAGGAAATATTATATTACGAATAGCCGTATTATAATCAGCTGCTTGTTGATTTGAGAAACAAACTATAGCAGACGATTGTTCTGGATCTTCACAATATTTCTTAGCAACTTCCATTGCTCCAATATCCATTACTTCATGTTCCTTTTTCTTGAACACAAGGCGATTTCGTTCTTTTTTCCGAATCAACTCACGAAGTATTGTAGCATTAGCCAAAATACAACTATTCTTATCTTGACGAACAATGTCTGTGAGCTCATAAGAATATACATTCATTTCTAGTATATCAAAATAAGTTTCATCTAATGCAACAGAACAATCATCACCTACGGGAGGCAACTGCATAGGGTCACCAACAAAAATTACCTTTCCACCGAAGTTTAATCTTGCATAACTAAGTAAATCTTTTATTAATACTCCTGTACCAAATTGGAAAAGTTCATTCTTTGATTCACGAGAACTAATCATGGAGGCTTCGTCAATAATATAAATACACCTCTCGTGGTTATCTTTAAGTGGAAATATATATTTAAGTGTTCCTTCAGATTCTTCCACTATTAGATGAGAAAAATTATAGATTCCCCTATGAATAGTAGAAGCACCATAATTTGGTAATTTAGAACGTAATATTTTTGCAGCACGTCCGGTCGGAGCCATTAACTGAATATGTAAAGATTGAGTAGATAAATAATCTGCAATACTACGAATCAATGTCGTTTTACCTGTACCTGCATATCCTTTCAAAATAAATACTTGGCTATCTTTATCTGCAATGAACTTTTCAATCATTATCATTGCTTGCTTCTGTTGTGCAGTTAATATCATTTATATTCCATTTTATGTTATTCATATTTGTCACCATAAGGCTAAACTAAAAAGCGTGGAACTGTATGCCACACTCTTTACTTGAAGGTCGTAGGAAACCATAGATGCAGATGTAACAATAGCAGCCCACGCTATATGCGTGAGAACCACTATGCTATCCTTGCATCTAATTGAAAATTTCCTACGTTTTCAAGTACAAGATGAGCATAACGCTTCTTCTATTTTCATATGTCTTTGGACAGAGTTGTCTCAATCCATTTGCAAAAGTATAAAAAAGCCGTGATAATCCGCTCAATACAGGCAGATTATTACGGCCGTTCCTTTGATTTATAGTTTTATACCTCTATCTTGTTTCTGCTTAGGTATTCCCATGGCTTCCCTAAACTCATTCATCTTCTTTCTGAACCAGTTCACATGTGAAACCCCGTCTATCTTGAAATCGAATTTACCGCTTTCATCCTGTTTGATGGAGCAGACAGAATGTCGGGTATCAAAACTTCGGTTAAACTCGGAAGAATAGAGTTTACCTTTTATTCCGACCTCCTTGAACTCGCACAGTCTTCTGATTATTCCGTCATTGAAACCCAAACGTTCACGTAGGAAGTTTACCACAGGTATAAGCTTCTCCACATACGGAAAGTAGCGTCTGACAAAATCTGTAAACTCCGACAGCTTACGGTGCTGTTGCTCGTAAGCGTTTCTTATCTCCTGTATCTGTTCGGCTTGTTGCCGTTCCCGTTGTCGGGCTTCGTCTTCAAGTTCAAGGATGCGGTCTTGCAAGTCCTCGTTCCTACGTTCCAATGATTTCATTTTTCCACTTCCGAAAAGAGAACCCACACTGCTTGCAAGGGCGGTTGCCGTATCGGTGGCTGCGCTTTTGAACTTGTCGGTGCGGATTTCCGCTTTTACCTGTCTCAACTCCTCCTGCGCTTTGGTCTTCTTCTCCTGCAATAGTCTGGTTTCGGTTTCAAGGGTTTCATTCTTCTTTTTCAAGTCCCGATAATACTGCATGGTGGTAGTGTGCCGTGCTTCCGAGCCCCGTACCCCACGTTGCAATCCGTATTTCGTCATCACCCTTGCGTAATTGTCGTGGTAGGCAATCAAGGTCTGGCGGTTGAACAGGTCATCGGCACACAAACGGACGGAATTTGTTTTCTTGCGGTACTTGCGCTTGCCGTCCGTCTGTTCTTTCTTGGCTTTGCGCCTTTCACCTATTACGATGGGAACAACGGCTGCGTGGATGTGTGGAGTCTTCTCGTCCATGTGCAGATGGGCAGCAACCACATTGTCTTTGCCAAATGTGGCTTGAAGCCATTGGATGCTGTCGTTGCACCATTCATCAAGCTTTCCTTTTTCCTGTATGTTCATCATGTCCTCGTGCGTACCCGATAAAACCACCCGGACAACACGGACTTGGTCGTGTGTGATTTTCCGTCTGATGCCTGCCGTGTTCAGCCTGTGGGCAATCGCTTCATCCCTGCCGTGAACGCCATCGGGATATTCGACAAGCACCCTGTTCAGATGTGTTCTTGTCGGGTCTGCGTTTTTAGGTATTATCTTTCTCTCTATATGGTCGGACTGCGTGGTGTCCGATGTCCCCTTTGCTTTCTTTATGTCCAATGAAAAATATCCCATATTATTTCTATTTTTGCGGTTATCGTTATGTTTCTTCTCTCTGCCTGTGGCATCGGTTCACAGGGTTTATTATGCAAATGAGTCCTTGCTGCACTCGTTTGCACAGGGTTTCCAAAGGGATTTCCCTTTGGCTCGATAGGGTGTTTTTAGCGTTACGGAGTAATGCGTGAAGAAAACGCCCTATTGAGCTATGGTATTTCTGTCTAAATACCTTTGGGAAAGCGAACGTGCATATTACAGATGAAATCCCCCTTTCTTTTTCGGTGGCTGCATCATCCGCCTTGCGAATTGGACTTGCTTCTTCTCCTTTATCGGCTCTGCCGATTGGGACAAGGGCTTACCGCACAGGTAGTCGTTCAAGTCCTTATACTCACGATAGTACATTGACTTGTCAAGCAGGCGTTCCCCAAACTTCTCTTTCAGTTTCGTGCAGGTGTTCCGTCCTGCCGTGTCGTTGTCAAGGAAACAGCCGACTTGGGTGTAGGTCTCCAATATGCTTTCCGCTTTTGCAAGATTGGAAACGGAGTTCAATATGATATAGTCCTGTGTGTCCAATCGCGGGTGTTGCGGATTGTTTTCTACTCGGATGGTAAGGAATGAAAGGTAATCCATGAACCCCTCAAACAGGTAACACATACATCGTTGTCCGCCCTGCTGTCGGATATGGGTGATGTCTTTCGGGGCGACACATCCCTTGAGGTATCTGTTGCGCACTTCATATCCTCCTGCCATGTTCGGAAAGCCGATGGCAAAATAGGGTTTGTCGGCATTCATAAACCGAAGCTCCCTGCATTCTCTTTTGGCAAGTCCGATGTTTATTCCCCTTTCTTGCAGATAGGCGATAAGAGCAGGAGAGGACAACTCACCAACCCTTAATCCCTGATAAGGCTGATTGTCGGAATGCTGTCTGCCAAAAGAGAACGATGCAGGGCGGATGTATGCTGTCCGCTCCTCTATGCGTTTCAGCAGATAGGCTACATCTCCCGAATGGTAGAGTTCCGCTGCCAATGCAATGATATTACCGCCTTTGCCGATGCCGAAGTCGTACCATTTTTCAAGCTCGGTGTTTACCTTGAACGATGCGTCCGTTTCTTCCCGTAACGGTGATTTGTACCACAGGTTCCTGCCTTGTTGCTTTACAGGCGTATAGCCCAGACTTTGCAGATAGTCTGCCAGTTTGATTTGCTTTACATCTTGGATTGTCATATTACATACGGTTTTGAAGTTGATGAAAATTTGTTGATTTGATGAACTGTTGATGTAATATGTTTATATACAGCCTCGTAACCTCTCAACATCTTCTCAACAAACCGCTCACCAAAAGAGAAATCCACAAACGGGTGTCGGTGGTCTCTCAACTTCTCTTTTGGCTTGTTGAAATTTTGTTGAGAATGTATATCGTTTATTGTCAGTGTATTTATACCCATATTCAACAATTCAACAGAAAAATGATAGTATTACAGGGATTCGAGTTGCTCCCTTGTGACGGTGTAGAAGCGTCCCACCCTCTTTATCGGCTCATAGTGACAACTTCTGTTGTAATTGCCCTGATAAGTGGTGTAGGTAAGCCCGTTTGGTGCAGGTGTTAGTTTCCAGCACTCCTGCACCACCTTACGCACTTGGTGCTTTTCCGCCTTTACCTGCGAGTGCACCAGCAGTACGACAAGGTCGTTAAGGCAGAATGAAACGCTATCCACATCCATTGCAACCATAATGTCAAGCAGCAGTTCCGACATCTCTATCTCCAGCCGATTGCGGTTGCTACGGATAATCTTCTGCAAGGCTTCTGTATGCAGCAATGTGGGGTTGAACCACATCCGGCTTTCCTTTTCGGTGGACAGTTTTCTGTGTTGCAGGAAATGGAGAAAGGCGGGTATCTCCGCTTTCAGCTTTTGCAGGAAGTCGGTATCATCGGACTGCAAGCGGTTTATCTTGCGCACCCAATAGCGTGTTTCCCCTGCGTCTATGATTACGGGCAGATGCTCGTTGTTGGAACACAGCACGAATTTGGCGAAGAACGCAATCTCGTCACGGTCTTTGCCTTTGGCTTCCACCTTATAGGAAAGTGTGGTGCTGAGGTTCTTCAACCGCTCGCTATCCTCCCTGCGGTTGAGCAGCACCTCATCCACCACGATAAGCAACTTGCCAGCCCAGTCGGAATTGAACTGGCTGCGGAAATCCTCGTTGGTGTTGAAAGTCACATTGTTCTGAAAAAGGGCTTTCAGAAAGTTCAGGAAGGTGCTTTTGCCCGTGTTGCGTTCTTCCGACACCAACAGCAGGATAGGCAACTTCTGAATCGGTTGCAGGTAAAGCAGTTGTAGATAGTCCATCCCCAACTCGTATTGTTCCCCGAAGATGTGCTGTACCAAAGATTGGATATGCGATAAATCGCCCTCCTGCGGTCGGTGGTCTATCGGTTCGTAAAGGTTAAGGAACTTGCCGACCACGGAACGGTAGCCGATGTGTTCGGGTACGGTGCAGAAGCCGTCATACTTGGGAACGCTGCCGATGTAATCCTTGCCGTAATCCTGTCGCAGGGTCTCGTTGTTCCATGCGATGCGTTTCTTCACATACCCTCCGTTCAGTCTCGGTTGCTCCACAATCTTGTAGAGCGTTGTCCCGACACGGATAAATTCTTCCTTTGCCATGCCGCCATCCGATGGCGATCTGTGGCTGTCTTGTTGTTCGATAGCTGACATAATCAAATGGTTTTAAGTTTGAAAATTACCAGCTGCAAAAATATAATCAATTATCGGATAGGTTGTTATGCAAAACATGGCAGAATGGTGACAAATAGCCCCCGAAACAAAAACGTTCAATGGCTTGGGGCTGTGCAAACGGAAAAACTCCCGAAAAGCAAATGTCGGATTACGCTTTTCGGGAGAAAAAATCAGAGCGTCTGTCGTTCTGTCGTACTGACTTAATGAATTACTGACTTACCGAGTGAATAATGTCAGGCATTCAGCTACGAGAAGTATTCGGATTTGGATATACCGTTGGTATTCAGCGAGAAGAAGATGCTTGTTTTCTCTTTTCGCAGGTACAGTCTTTCAAGAACGGCATTGCGTACCCGTTCCGCTCCGAATGTGCCGATATGGAAAGCGAGGGTAACTATCGCTTCAAGGTTGTAAACCTCCATACAGCAATTATCGGATACCCGTATGCTTCGCCTTATCCCGTATTCCCTTAAAACTCCGCTCTTGCAAAGAGCCTTCAGCCCTGCACGGAATGTCGGGGCGGTTACTCCGAACAGGTCGCAAAGTTCCCATTCGCTCATGGCGGTTGCGCTAATGTCGGTCGGCAAGGTGATGTTGCCGTTGCCGTCCGTTGTGATGATGCTTCGTTTCATGGCTATGCTTGGTTATGGGGTTACACTTCCGAACGATGCGTTCAGCTTGTTGCCGAACATCGTCAGGTCATTGTCAAGTTTCTGCGTGGTTATCTTCGCATAGATTTGAGTCGTGACAATGTTCGTGTGTCCCAGAACACGGCTCACGCTTTCAATGGGCATCCCCTTGCTAAGAGCCAGTGTTCCAAACGTATGACGTGCGCAATGGTAGGAGATATGCTTCTCTATTCCGCATTCCGCCATTACCTTTTTCAGCTGTTTGCACATCGTCCAATAGTTGATTTTCCCGAAAACCAGCTTGTCTTCCGACAGATACTTGTACCGTTCGATTATCTGCAAGGGAATATCCAGCAACTTCACTTGGAACGGGACATTTGTCTTGTGCCGTTTCGACAATATCCATTTCTCACCGTTCACCTCCACTATTTCATCCGTTGTGAGTTCTTTCATATCCACGAAAGACAAGGCGGTGAAGCAGGCGAAAATGAACAGGTCTCGCACCAATGCGAGGGTGGGGTTGTCAAACTCGTGCGCCATGATTCTTTTGATTTCGTCCTCTGTCAGATACTCCCGTTCCTTAACATTCGGGCTGATATGGAACTGCGCAAACGGATTTCTCGGTATCAGTCCGTTATAGTGCGCACGCATGACCACGCCTTTCAGCCACATGCAGTTCAGCCAGATGGTGGCGTTTTTCAGTCCCCGTTCAGCTGTAAGATAAGCCGCAAACTCCTTGATGAAGTCGGGTGTAAGTTCCAGCATGGACATGTCTGTCCGTTTGTAGAATGACTTGATAAAGGCTGCGACATAGTTCCTTGCCCTTACCATGACCTTGTACGTGCCGATGCTGCGGTCTTTACCGACACGTTTCAGAAAGTTGGCGCAATCCTTGTCAAAAGCCTTTATCAGTGTCTCATACTCGCTTCCTACCCCTTGGTAGGCATTGCGCACCATTTCAGCCGTTACGTATGCCTCTCGGTCGGATATGCGCTGATAGTGCTTGATGATTTGCGCCTTGATGTTGTCCAATGCCAGATTGATGTTCCGTGCTTCGGCACTCTTGCCTTTGGCTCGGTTGCCTTTCGCATCCCAAAGGGTTTTCGGGATGGTCTGCTTGCAACTGAACTGCGCCACAGTACCGTTGATTGTCACTCGTCCCATGATGGGGACAATACCGTCTTTCTCCTTGCTGCCGTTCACGTAGAACAGCACTTTGAATGTACTTCTTGTCATACTCGTTTTTTGTTTGCAAAGTTAAATATCAACGAGTTAGACCTTGATACGCAAATCGGTGACAAACGGTGCAATAGCATCTCTCATATGTTAAATCTTACTCTTTCACGGGTAATGATTTGCAAACCATTCTTCTTCTTAAATCCGCTTTTCTTTGCGTTTCCCGATTTTTCGGCTTGTCATCATTTGACACCGTAACAACTCTGATATTAAGTCGTTTAGCGTCATTTCTCCCGTTTTTCGAGGTTATTCCAGAGATTTTTCGTAATTTTGCAGCGAGAAAATGCTAAAAGCAACGTTATGAACACTGACACGTTTGAAATGGTGGCCAAAACATTCCGCGGACTCGAGGATGTGCTGGCCGAGGAACTTCGCCAACTTGGCGCATCCAATGTGGAGCCCGGACGACGCATGGTGTCGTTTGAAGGAGACAAAGAAATGCTCTATAAAGCCAATTTGTGCTGCCGCACGGCGCTGCGCATCCTTAAGCCATTCTACAAGTTCACTGCCCACACACCGGACAAACTATACGACAGGATAAAGGAGTACGACTGGAGCAAAATGCTGTCGCCTACTGACACATTTGCCATTGATGTGACGGTCAACTCCGACGAGTTCACACATTCACGTTTCGTGACCTATCGCGTCAAGGACGCCATAGTCGACTATTTCCGCGACCGTGACGCCGAAGGCAAACGCCCCGGTGTGCGCCTGACCGACGCCGACATGATGCTCAACGTCCACATCTCAGGATCGGACGTGACTGTGAGCCTTGATTCCAGCGGAGAATCCCTGCATAAACGCGGATGGCGTGCGGCCCAGACAGAAGCGCCTATCAACGAGGTGCTCGCGGCCGGCATAATCCTCAAAAGCGGATGGCGCGGCGACAGCCCCTTTGTTGACCCCATGTGCGGATCAGGCACATTTCTTGTCGAAGCAGCACTGATAGCCGCCAATATCGCTCCCGGCATATTCCGCTCTTCATTCGCATTTGAAAGGTGGAACGACTTCGAGCCGGAAATACTGGACCGTCTTTACAACGACGACTCTCGCGAACGCGAAGTGACCTGCCCGATCATCGGCGCCGACATGTCGCCGAAAGCGGTGGCCATAGCCCGCGAGAACCTCAAGCAGGCAGGAGTGGCCAAATACGCTACAGTGGACATACGCACACTCTCCCAGTGGAGCGAAGCTCCCTCCAAAGGCGTGCTCGTCACCAACCCGCCTTACGGCGAACGTCTCAAGCCCGAAGATCTCGACGGCCTGTATGCACTGCTCGGCGAGAAACTCAAACACGTGTTTACCGGCTATCACGCCTGGATCATAGGCTACCGCGACGAACAATTCGCCAAAATCGGACTGGCTCCGTCATATAAAGAACCGATACTCAACGGCTCTCTTGAATGCGAGTTGCGCGAATACGTGATTTTCGACGGCGACATGCGGTCATTCCGCAAAGCCGGCGGCGCAATCAAGGATCCCTCGCGGCGGCCGGAATCAAAACCGCGTCGCAACAGCGACGACAGGTCATTGTCGGCAAAACGCGGATCATTCCGCAAGTCACGCTTTGACAAACCGTTCACCCGCGAACGCGACGAACGCCATGACCGTAAGCCTGACAACACGTCGGTAGCCGCTGCGGCAGAAACCGTGGCTGTACACTCCGACAACCCGCTGGCGGCAAGACGCAACCCCGACGCACTGAAATCCATAACTGGACGTCAGCCGCAGATATCCGCAAGAAAAGGATGGCGCCGCAAAAACTCGGGAAACTCCGAATCCTAATCCTCACCACCAAATAAATAACACCCACTCCAAAAGCCATGATCGCCCTCTTGCTCGGCAGTGGCGGCCGCGAAGCCGCATTAGCCTGGAAAATCAGTCAAAGTTCTGAATGTGACCGTCTGTTTATCGCTCCGGGCAACGGAGGAACATCGGCTTTCGGATCAAACGTGGACCTGAAGCCCACCGACTTCCCCGCGATTGAAGCATTTGCACGCGAAAATGCCGTAGAAATGATAATCGTGGGCAATGAAGACCCTCTGGTTGCCGGCATACGCGACTATTTTTCGGACCACATGCCCGAAATGCTCATTGTCGGCCCCTCGAAAGCCGGTGCGGCCCTTGAAGGCAGCAAGGACTTCGCCAAGCAGTTCATGATGCGTCACGGCATCCCCACGGCCGCATACCGTTCATTCGACTCATCATCCGTCGAAGCCGGCTGCGCGTTTCTCGAAACCCTGCGTCCGCCCTACGTGCTCAAAGCCGACGGACTCGCCGCAGGCAAGGGTGTGCTGATCATCGACGATCTCGACGAAGCGAAAGCATCACTGCGCGAAATGCTCTCAGGCATGTTCGGACAGGCTTCGGCCACAGTAGTGATCGAAGAATTCCTCAGCGGCATAGAGTGTTCAGTCTTCGTGCTGACCGACGGCAGCGGCAACTACCGCATATTGCCTGTGGCCAAAGACTACAAACGCATCGGCGAAGGCGACACCGGACTCAACACCGGCGGCATGGGCGCCGTAAGCCCCGTACCGTTTGCCGACGATACATTCATGAAAAAAGTCGAGGAACGCATAGTGCGCCCCACCGTGAGCGGACTGATAGCAGACGGAATCGACTACCGCGGCTTCATTTTCCTCGGACTCATCAAAGTCGACGGTGAGCCTATGGTGATTGAATACAACGTGCGCATGGGCGATCCGGAGACGGAAGCCGTGATGCCGCGTATCAAATCCGACCTGCTGCCACTGCTCAAAGCTACGGCACAGGGCTCGCTCGGCGACATGAAGCTCGACACCGATCCGCGAACCGTAGTGACAGTAATGGCCGTGAGCGGAGGATATCCCGGCTCATACCCCAAAGGCAAAGTCATCACAGGCACGGCCGATATCACATCTGCCGATTCGATACTGTTTCATGCCGGAACGGCCATCAATGCCAACGGGCAGCTTGTCACCTCCGGCGGCCGCGTGATCGCAGCAAGTTCCTACGGAGAATCCATAGCCGACGCGGCTGAACGCTCTTTCCATACCATACGCGCCATTGATTTCGACGGCAAATATTTCCGCCGCGACATAGGCCGCGACCTGATGACGCCCGACAACGAATGAACCGCGCACGCGCCACATGGCTTGACTCCGTGATGACATCACCGGGGGTCACCTCTGTCATAGGAGCCATAGCTCTATGCGCGTCAGTCATAGCCGCAGACACGGATATTCCGTCAGCTGCAATGTGGACCGGAGTGACTGCAGCGCTGTTGTTGCTCAACAAAGCATTCTACTTCACACAGAACCCCTCACCCGTCATTGCCGGACTGTTTCTGATGCTTCAGGCTGCCATGCCGGCCTATTCTTCCGGTGAAAACATGGACGGAGCGTTGCTCGCGCTTGCCGCAATAGCCGGACTGGCCGCGCTCTGCTCCTGCTTCTCAGCTCCACAAAAGACCCGCACACTGTTTATTCCGTTCCTTATAGCCGGTGCGGGCGCAGTGTTCAGTTTTGCATACCTCCTTCTGGGCGCCGTATTCCTTGCCGGCATCATACAGGTCCGGTCATTCTCCCCGCGAGGCCTGCTTGCTGCCTGTCTCGGCATGGTCACAGGCCCTGCTATACTTTATGGCTTCGGCATAGTGCCATGGCGCCTGCCTTACATGCCCGACCTGACGCTTCCGGACATCACAGCTCTCCACACCGGCATGAGCCTGCTGGCGTCAACGCTCGTCTGTGTGGCATTTGGCGGAGCGTGCATGCTTGTGGCCTACGGCTATCCGGCCAAAGCACGCGCCTGCAACGCCCTTGTCTACTCGCTCACCCTGTGCGCCATGGCGCTTGCGGCGATCGACTTCAACAATGTAAGTGAATATATAGTGTTGCTCAACTGCTGCGCCGCATTCCACATAAGCCACTTTGCCGCCACCCACACCCGCGGATGGATAGCCATTGCTATAACCATAGCCGGATGTGCCGCACTTTTCATCTGGAACTCATGCACATAATCGTAGAAAGCCACATACCTTTCATTCGCGATGTATTTGAAAACCTCGGCCACACCGTGGATTATCTTCCTCCTGAAGAGATCACCAACAACACTGTGCGCCACGCCGACGCCCTGATCATACGCACGCGCACCAAAGCCGACGCCGCCCTGCTTCACGGCTCATCGGTGAAAATGGTGGCCACAGCCACCATCGGCACCGACCATATAGACATGGAATACTGCCGCCGTAACGGCATCCGTGTAAGCAACGCTCCCGGATGCAACGCTCCGGCAGTGGCGCAATATGTGCTTTCGTCAATATGCCGCCTGCGACAGGACTACTCTCCGGCTGACATTACCCTCGGCATTGTCGGAGTAGGACACGTAGGCTCCATTGTCCGGCGGTGGGCGTCCGCAGCCGGGATGAAAGTGATGCTGTGCGACCCGCCGAGGGCATTGGCCGAAGGTCCGGATGAGTTTGTGACTCTCGACGCTGTTGCACGCCATGCAGACATCATCACATTCCACACTCCTCTCGACAACAGCACGCGCCACATGGCCGATGACTCGTTTTTCAGCCTATGCCGGCACAAACCGATGATCATCAATGCCGCACGCGGTCCGGTTGTCGACACCCACGCCCTGCTCCGAGCCATTAAAGACGGACGAATATCAGACGCCGTGATAGATTGCTGGGAAAACGAGCCGGACATAGACCTCTCGCTGCTGCATGCCGCCGCAATAGCCACACCTCACATAGCGGGCTATTCGTTCGAAGGCAAACAGCGCGCCACAGCCATGACCGCCGCAGCCATCGACCCCGCCGTCAAGCTGATCATGCCATCCGTGGCCCACGCCCCCTCTCTGTCAGAAATATCAGCAAGCTACGACCCGCTGTCAGACACCGCCGCGCTCACCGCCCACCCTGAAAAATTCGAAATTCTGCGCAACACCTACGACTACCGACACGAACCGGCAGCCGACATCCGGCCCTAACGGCGGCGCATGGTGCAGACAGGCGGCAGACATATATCCTCGAAATGCTCAGCCGTCGATCTACCGTCGGCATGATTCGTGACCAGAATCACATCAATCTGCACTTCATGCGGCAGGTCACGGCTCTTCACATACGACGCTGCGGCCCGCGCCAGACGCCTGATCTTGGCCGCATCTATGCCGTAACGGGGATCCAGATTACCCTCCTTACGTGTCTTGACCTCAACAATCACCACGCGGTTATGGTCCTGAGCCACAATATCAACCTCCACCTTGCCGATCACGACATTGCGCTCCACTATGGCATATCCCTTGGCAACGAGCAATTCCGCAGCCAGTGACTCTCCGGCGTTGCCTATCTCCTTGGTCGTTGCAGTCATGGTTTGACTTTTGCCGCCAGAAGGCGATGTCCTATCCTGCAATACAGACATTTACGCGCATCGCAATACTCCCGGCGCAACTCTATCAATGCCTGCGACACAAAAGCGTCACCACATTTAATCCCTGCTCGTTCAAACACGCCCACCACAGAATTCCTCTCAGCCGGAAGATGCTCGAGAATATCCACAGCCCTGTCGGTCAGCGAAGCGTCGGACACGCTGCGGCCATAGGCCACAAGCAACGGCACCACCACATTGATTATGAGCATGTCCACCGTCTGGCGTCCAAGCGCTACGGATGAAACCCTCCTGTCTGATCCCCGCGCAAACGTATGGTGGTCGAGCCAATAGCCCGACAGTGTCACGTTATCGAATATGGCTCTTGCATCCTCCTCGGTCTCCGCATCCAGAACCTTCTGCATGACATTAAAACCGTCAGCTATCATTGATGCCAGCAGAGCCACACGCCTGTGGGGAAATGCAGCCGGACGCATCCTTGACATGCGCCAGGCCAGATCAGACGGCGGATTCAAACTGAATTTGCCCGCCAGAAACCGATATTCACCTGACAGTTCGGCCGCATATCCACCACTCCCGCCATCGCCGTCAGGCAGCAGTCCGGACTGACCGAACAGCAAAGCCTCCACACTCAGACGCGAGTCGGCGTGCCGGAGCATGAATTTCAGCGGCACGGAAAGAGCCAGACGCTCAAAAGCGTCACCATTGACTCCGGCACCGAGGGCACGAGCCAATGTCACGTATGCCGCATCCTCCCAACTTCCCGAAAACCGGTCAAGCCAGCCTTCCACACGGTCGGCCTTGGCATTGATGCGCTCAAAGGCCATGGCGTCTATCCAGTCCCGCAGATACATAGGAGAAACCGTCGCCAGCTCTCGGGCACATGCGAGTTCCTGGGCGGAATTGTTTACAAACGCTCCGTAGCGCATGGCAAAGTCTCTGGCACACGGCATTTTCATCTGGGGGATCACCTCACCGCCGGGACGGCATATCTCACAGTCATCACGTTCCACCACATGAAGAATCACAGAATCGTATGCGCGGTCGTGATGATGGCCGTGACGGTGCCAGTCCGTGGCGCGCACATGTATCTCCACGTTTCCGCACCATATCCGTCCGTCTATTTTCACCTTGGCATTGAAAAAGTCAGGCCCGGCATTACGGTTAAGGCACCCGGGATCCAGAACCTGCACCGGGCGTCCGTCCACTGTGGACATTCCGTCCGTCGGCCATAATCTGTGGGCCCACACATACTGCATCAGCTCTTCCATGTCGTTCACACACTGTTTATGCCACAAATTTACACATTTTCCAACATTATCTTTGCACATTCTGATAATTTTGAATAATTTTGCCATCAATAATTATATCCAACAGAATCAACCCATTAAGGCGTAATTTATGCTTCTGCGCAATTCTTTCTGCCGCACTCTGGCCGCCGTCATGACAATGGCCGGCACGTCCCTCCTGTCGTCAGGACAGGACCAACACACATGCGTGTCCGATCTTCCGGCAATACATATCAATACCCTCGACGGCAACGCGATCACATCAAAAGACACATACGTCCCCACTACCCTGCGGTATGTCGAGCCATCAGGCATCGTGACCGTCTACGACTCCGTGAGAGTGCGCGGACGCGGCAGCGCCACATGGACTCTGGAAAAGAAGCCCTATAAACTCAAGTTCCGAAACAAAGTGAGGATGCTCGGAAGCACGGGTGCAAACGGCAAAAAGTGGAACCTCATGGCCAACCACACCGACAAAACGCTCATACGCAACGCCGTGGCATCATTCATTGGCTCTTTCACCGGCCAGAAATTCACTCCCGGCTACAGATTCGTCGACCTGTCGGTCAACGGAGCATACGTCGGCACATATCAGCTCACCGACCAGATCGACATACGCAAAAAGCGTGTCGACATCACCGAACAGCCCGAAATCCTCACATCGCTCTCCAACATCACCGGCGGATATCTGCTGGAAATCGACGGCGGAGCCGATCCAGACGAAGGCACGGTGTTCACCACGGCCAAAGGAGTGAAAATCGCAGTCAAGTCGCCCGACGAGGATGTGATAGCCCAATCACAGACAGACTACATCGCCGCCCACATCCAGAAATTTGAGAACGCCCTCTTTGCCGACAACTGGCTCAATCCCGTCTCGGGCTACCGACGCTACTGCGACATGCCGTCACTGATCTCGTGGTATATAGCCTCGGAACTCACAGGCAATCCGTCGGCATTCAGCAGCACTTATTTCTATAAGGAAAAGGACGACGACAAGCTCTACTGGGGTCCGATGTGGGACTACGAGATGGCGTTCAACAACGACGATCGTCACGGCGATCTTACTGAAAGCCTTATAATAAGCCGCAACTACAATGCGGCCAAATCCTTCCCGTGGTTTGAACGGGTCAATCAGGATCCTGCATTTTTCGCAGAAGTCAGCGAAGCCTATCAGACTCTTCTGGGCAAAGGGCTTAAAAGTCATGTGCTGCAGTTCATCGACGACACCTCGGCTGCCATCGAGCAATCACGCATGCTGAACTTCGGCATCTATCCCATAGACGCCAAAGTCCACCGCGAACTGGTTCTTTTCAGCTCATACGCTGAAGGCATCCGGTATCTTAAAGACTTCATCGACCGGCGCATCGACTTCCTGTCGCAGCGTTTCGCAGACAGAGCCGTAGGCAAAGACCCCGAGACGTCACTACCCGAATTCCCCGCCCTACAGAATTCGACCGACGACTATTACCTCGTCTTCTCAGAATCCGACAACACTCTGCGGTTCATTCCCGCCGACGCCACAGCGCAACAACCGGTCGGAACATTCGCCATCGCTTCCGTCGCAGGCACGACAGTCATCTCCGGACAGATCTCCGAAAGAATCCACTTGGACACCCTCGGCCATGGCGTCCACATCATATCATGGACCGACATGTCAGGACGCACACGCGCAGCCAAATTCACCATAAAATAAGCGCACGCGACGTAAAGCATTCTTAACAGACATAAAGATTTTTACTGTTTAGCCAAAAAGCGTTATGAAGTCATATCCCTCATAATTCATCTGAGAACTCACATTTTAACTATTTGTTCCCTTTTATGAAAAAACTATTTCTACTTCTCTTGACAGTCCTGCTGACCGGGGCGGTGGCCATGGCCCAACGGACCGTTTCCGGCACAGTCGTGTCGGCTCAGGACCATGAACCTGTGATCGGAGCCACCGTCAGGGTGGTGGGAAACGAATCACTCGGAGCCGCTACAGACATCGACGGCCGATTCGAAATCACTGTCCCGTAACAGTATCACGAACTGACTGTATCCTCTGTGGGCATGACCACAAAAACGGTCGCCATATCAGATTCACCCATGACCATAGTCCTGTCTGACCTCGCCAACCGTCTTGACGAAGTCATGGTCGTGGCCTACGGCACAGCAAAGAAAAGCGAGTACACCGGCTCCGCATCAGTGGTCAAATCGGCCGACATAGCCGACGCTCTGGTCAGCTCGGTCACCTCCGTGCTTCAGGGCAAGGTGTCCGGCGTACAGACCATCAGCTCCGACGGGCGTCCCGGCGGTGCCCCCTCCGTGCGCATCCGCGGCATCGGCTCGATCAACGCATCGTCCTCGCCGCTCTATGTGGTGGACGGAGTGCCATACGAGGGCGACATCTCCCAGCTCGCCAACTCCGACATCGAATCAATGACCGTGCTGAAAGACGCCGCTTCGACCGCCCTCTACGGTGCCCGCGGCGCCAACGGTGTGGTGCTGATCACCACCAAACGCGGCGCCGAAGGCTCGGCGCGTGTCACCTTCGACGCACGATGGGGCGCCAACACCCGCGGCATAAGCAACTATAATGTGATCCGGAGCACCGCCCAATATATGGAAATGCTCTATCAGGGCTACCATAACTATGCCACAATGGTCGGCAAGCAGGACGCAAACTCGGCATGGCTCTACGCCAACAACCAGCTGCAACCGGTCGACGGCGGCGGGGGTGCCACTGGTTATCAGATCTACACCGTGCCCACAGGCGAACGCCTTTTCGGCCGCAACGGCAAGATCAACCCCAACGCCACACTCGGATACAGCGACGGCACATATTATTACAGACCCGACAACTGGACCGACAACTCCCTGCGCACCGGACTGCGTCAGGAATATAACCTCAGCATAGCCGGCGGGTCGAACAAGCTGAAATACTACGTGGCCGGATCATACCTCGGCGACGAAGGCATCATCAGCGGATCGAGCTTCGCCAGATTCAGCTCACGCGCCACAGTCGACTATCAGGCAAAAAAATGGCTGAAAATCGGCACCAACATCGCCTATATCTACACAAAGACCAACTATGCCAGCGACAATGACCTCGACGCGTCATCGTCAAGCGGCAACGCCTTCTTCGTTGCCAACATGATCGCCCCGATCTATCCGATGTTCGTGCGCGACAACAGTGGCCAGATCGTGCGCAACGAACAGTACAACCGCCCCGTCTACGACTACGGCGACGGCAAAAGCACAAACTTCACCCGCAACTGGATGTCCATAGCCAACCCGATAGGCAATCTGACATACGACACCTACGAACTCCTCTCCGACGCCATCGATGCCAAATGGTATGCCACACTCACTCCGCTTGAAGGACTGACTGTCACCGGCACGGCCGGCTACTTCATGGACAACACCCGCACCCACATGCTCAACAACCCGTTCTACGGGCAAGCAGCCGAAGGCGGCGGATCCGCAGCCCAGGAAAGCACACGCATACGCTCGATCAACCTCCAGGCACTCGCATCATATACACGCACGTTCAACGATGCCCACACCATAGACCTGATGGTCGGATATGAGAACTACAATCTCCAGAGAGAATCCGTATTCGCTTCCGGCTATAACCTCTACAATCCCGACGGATGGAACGTCAGCAACACCATCGACCGCATAAACGGCGGCGGCTCACGCGACATAGACTACACCACCCGCGGCATATTCGCCCGTGCGAAGTACAACTACGAAAACCGCTACTTCTTCCACGCATCCTTCCGCCGCGACGCATCCTCCGTATTCGCGCCCGAGCACCGATGGGGCAACTTCTTCAGTGTCAGCGGCGGCTGGGACATCGCCAAGGAAACGTTCATGCACGATTTCGAAAACGTGGACCAGCTCAAGTTCAAAGTGTCATTCGGCCAAAACGGCAACGACAAGCTCAGCGCCGACATGAGCCGCTATCCGCAATACTACTACGCATGGCAGGACCAGTACAAGACCACCGGAGCCAACGGCGTGTGGAACGACGCAACCCTCTACTTCAAGGGCAACCGCGACATCACATGGGAAACATCCAACGCATTCAACATCGGATTTGACTTCTCATTCTTCCAGGGACGACTCTCCGGTACAGCCGAATACTTCTCCCGCCAGACATCCGACATGCTTTTCAACCTTCCGGCAGCTCCGTCGCTCGGCTACGCATCCTACCCGGCCAACGTAGGCTCCATGCGCAACAACGGCGTGGAAATCGAACTGAACGGCACCCTCATCAACACTAAAAACATCACATGGGACGTGAATTTCAACATCACCACCATGGGCAACAAGATTCTGAAACTCGCCGACAAACTCAACGGACAGTGGCTCGACGGCTACCGCATATACCGCGAAGGCGAATCCATGGCGCAATGGTATCTTCCCTCCTACGCCGGAGTCGATGAAAACACCGGTGAAGCGCTCTACTGGGGCAAAACGGCCGACGGCACCGAAGTCAAGATCAACAACTGGGACGACGCATACTCGGGCAACAGCGACAAAGGTCTGGTGGCCAACAGAAAGCTGAGCGGCTCCATACTGCCCAAAGCCTACGGCGGCTTCGGAACCTCGCTCAACATCTACGGTGTGGACATCTCCCTCAGTTTCGCATATCAGTTTGGCGGACGGGTGTTCGACAACACATACCGCGCTCTGATGCACGGACACGTCACCTACGACATCGGCCATAACTGGCACGTGGACATGCTAGACGCATGGACCCCCGACAACCGCCACACCGACGTGCCGCGTCTCCTTGCCGGCGACAAGTACGCCGACTCGCCCTCCGACCGGTTCCTGGTGTCGAGCGACTTCCTTTCTCTCAACAACATAACCGTGGGCTACACTCTGCCGGAAAAAATATGCAAAAGCCTGAAACTGGAATCGGTACGCATATATGGTTCTGCTGAAAACGTGGCACTGTGGACCAAGCGCAAGGGCCTTGATCCCCGACAGAGCTATTTCTCAACCAACAACGCAACCTACAGCCCCATACGCTGCATCTCTGGCGGTCTGAGGGTGATATTCTAATCTCCAATCCCACACATATCATCATAAGAGACTCTACAGCAATGAATAAAATACACAGATACCTTGTGCCGGCCATGATCGCCGCAACGGTAATGCCATCCTGCTCCGACATCGACACCAACCCTCTTGCCGAAAACGTCACCGAATCCCAGAAAGAGCAGGTGAAAACAGAAAATCCCGACATGGCGCTGGCAGGAGTGACCGGAGTGTGCGCGCTGTTCAACGTATTCAACAGTATAATGGACCGGCATCTCGACTTCGGATATCCGTCCGTGATGCTTATGAGCGACTCCCGCGGAGTGGACATGATCAGCCCCAATTCAGGCTACAACTGGTTTGCCGAAGCCGCCGAAATGGGCTGCTGCAACACCACTTCCGACACCTCACAGGAAGTATGGGGAATCTGCTACAACCAGATTTTCGCGGCCAATGCGGTCCTCTCCGGCATAGATCCCGCGACCGACGACCCCACCCTACAGTTCTTCATGGCGCAGGCCCTCGCATTCCGTGCTTTCGACTATCTGATCCTCGCACAGACATATCAGTTCACCTACAAAGGCCATGAAAACGACCCGTGCGTGATGCTGATCACCGAAAAGAATCAGGAACAGGTGGCCGCCGACGGATGCCTGCGATCCTCCGTGCAGCAGACCTACGACATGATCATGGACGACCTCAACCGCTCCGTCAGCCTGCTGCAGAGCAGCGGACTCCGACCGGAACAAATCATCAACTCGTCGCCAAAACGCTTCATATCGCTTGCCGTGGCCTATGGACTGCGCGCCAGAGCCAACCTGATCATGCAGAACTGGGCCGCTGCGGCCGAGGATGCGGCCAACGCCATAGCATCTTTCTCCGGATCTCCATACTCACGCACCCAGGTCTCCGCGCCCGGCTTCATATCTCTCGCCGACAATTCGTGGATGTGGGGCATACCGGTAGCCGAGACCGACCGCACGGTCACTTCCGGAATCGTGAATTTCCCCAGCCACATGGGCTCGCTGAACTACGGCTACGCTTCTGTAGGCGCCTACCGCAAGGTCAACCGCGCCCTGTTCGACCGTATCCCCGAATCCGACGTGCGCAAAGGCTGGTTCCTTGACGCGGCGTCACAGTCGCCCAACCTCCCCGAGAACTTCCAGGCCTATGTGGACGGGCAGAAGATCCCCCGTTCGCACAGGTGAAATTCGCACCCTATCAGAACGTGCTCGGCACCGACAACAATGCAAGCGACATCCCTCTGATGCGTGTCGAGGAAATGTATCTCATCCAGGCCGAAGCCACCGCCATGAGCGGCAATCTGCCCGGCGGCAAGCAGATACTCGAGCAGTTCGTCACCACCTACCGCGACCCTGCGTTCAGCTCGCAGGCATCATCGGCCGAAGAACTGCAGGACGAGACATTCTTCCAGCGCCGTGTTGAACTCTGGGGCGAGGGCATCACCTTCTACGACTTCCTCCGCCTTAACAAAGACCTTGACCGCCGCGGAGGAGGATGGCCCACAGAATGGTGTTATGACGTGAAAGCCGGATCAAACGTGCTCCGACTGCCGATACCCAACACAGAAGTACAGGGCAACGAAGCGTTCCGCACCGCCGGCAACAATAATCCGGGCGCCCCGATCCCCTCCCCCGTCACCGATACGGACTACTAAAAAGTTTTCCCACCTTGATTTTTCACTTCATATAACGAATTTCACTAATGAAGCTCCGTAAATATCTGGCATACGCCGCCATTGTCTGCTTTGCGGCAACCGTACTCCCGGCATGCGACGGCAACGAGGATGTGCCCTACGAACCGGCTCCTTATGTCTCCGGAGAGCGAATATACTTTGCCACCGGCACCGTAACGGCCGAAGTCGACGACAATGTCTACTCATATTCCGTGCCGATCTACCGGCCAGAAAGTCTCAAGGACAAGGAATACACCGTCCAGCTGCTCGCACAGGACGAGTCATCGCTCTTCCACGTTCCTGCTACGGTGACTTTCGCCGCCGGCGAGACGGAAACCATGGTCGAGATCACATTTGACTCCAACACCATCCCGGCGGGCAAGACATATCCTGTCACAATCACCGTGGACGAGGCACAGGCCAACCAATACGGTATATCCACCGTCACAGTCAATTTCATACATGCCTCATGGTCGGAATGGACCGAATTCGGCAAAGGCTACTATGTGTTCAGCCTGTACTACAGCGGAACACAGGAAAACGTGAAAGTCATGGAACGCCACCTCGCCAACGACGACCAGGTGATGCAGTATCAGTTCCAGTGGCCTGTGGACAATGACAACCCTGACGCCGGATATGAGACGTTTCTGACCGCTGAGACCGACAACGGCGGCAAAGTCATCAGCGTGCCCACACAGCCTTTTGCCGAAGACCCCGAATACGGCACTGTCTACGTGAGCGGCATCTACAATCTCTCGGGTGATCCCGCCGACGAAGACAAATCGGGCTTCGACAGCACCACAGGCCTGTTTACTCTTAATCTCATATACCACCTCGAGGACGGCAACTATTTTGCCATGGGCGACGAATACTGCCAGCTGGAAGGTTATGCCGATACCGACGTCTCTGAAGTGAAACTGCATGACAACGGCTTGTTCAATATCAACAGACGGAATTTCTCCATCATATCCGTGCTCACGAACGAAAATGAGGATGTCGTGCGCAATCCGGCATTCACTCCCAACAGATAAGCTATCCTGACCATGAAGACCGACCCGGCCCAAGGCGCGCCACGACGCCCGGAGCCGGGTCAAATTTTATCTGTTTGTTTTGAAGTGCCGGTGATTATAGCTACCTTTGCTCCCATGAACAGACTCCGTTTCCTCTATATTGCGCTCGCGCTCACACTGCTGTCTGCCGCCGCAGCCACTGCGGCATCACCTGAAAAAGAATGGCCGCAGACTCATTTCGCATGGGGTGCCGACGTATCAAGCACCATCGACATGACAGGGCAGGACATGTCCACATTCAATCTTTCGGCTGCTCTGGGCTATAAGAACCGGGCCGTACAGCTGGCAGGCGTCGGAGCCGCTATGGAAATCGGAGTAAGCAACAGCGCGCGCATGTTTCCCGTATATGCCATCGTACGCACCCCTTTCACCACAAAGCCGTCGAGATGCTTCATGGAAGTGAAAGCCGGATGGTCGTTCAACCAGATGACAGACAATGCCAGCCAGTCAGGCCTGTACGGATCGGCCGGCATAGGTATCAACCTTGCAATGGGACGCAACTTTAGATCCCATATCCTTATGGCCTATACATACAGGCAGCTTACCGACGGCTACAAAGACATGCACGCCGTCACAGCCGGCATCGGAATTAATTTCTGAGCATCTTCACGGCAGGAACGGCCGACAGAGCCGCGATGACCGCCACCGCCCACCACAGGCCGCACATCTGCAGAGCCGCGCAGACTCCGGCCACTGACACCCGCGCGATACCGGACAACACCACACCCCGTCCCAAGCCAAGACCCTGCCTGCGATAGACCGCATACATTATCAGCACGTCAACGCCCATCCACACAATCAGCCCAATGCCGAGTCCGGCAAAGCCACACAGCCTGAACGCCAGAATATTGATAACAAGACCTACAATGCCGCTGGCCACTTCCGTAAAGCAGAATTCCCTGCCGCGGCCCATGGCGAGAAAGCTATAGGACATGGCCATCGACAGCGGCCTGACCATCATTCCTGCCATGCCCCATACAAAATACGGCAATACAGGCATGAAGTCCTGACTGTAGAGCATCCTCACCAACAGCGGAGACGCCGCAATGGCTGCACACGCACAGGGCAGGAGCATACGGCCTATGAACTCCGATTCATGGCCGACCATAACCGACATACGCCAACGCGATCCGCTCACAGATGCCAGACGGGGATAATATTCAAACGATACTGACACAAACACCATGGCGGCATAGCGCCACAACATGGCATAACCGGCCTGAAAACAGCCCAGAGCGGTCTCTCCCGCATGGCTTTTCACATAAACCAGCATCACATAGTTGACCACACTGCCTATGGCCGATGCCATGGTCAGATAAAAGCCCACTTTCATAAAATCCAGCCCCAGACGCAACGTATCGGAAGCCGAAACCGTGATTTCCGGCCGGCGGGATGTGCGCCGGCGGTAAACGGCCACGCCGACCCATGCGCAAAAAGTGTACACTACAATCGACGGCACAATGCCTTCAACCCCTAACAATCTATAGAGCGGCACCGACAGAAGCAATCCGCCGGCCGACGACCACAGCCCGCCGGCCGCCAGTTCCTTGAGCCGGTCATGCCCCTGCAGAATCGCCTGTTCCCCACCTGTGAGCGATCCGAACAACACCGCTGCGGCAAGCAGCCTGAACGACACGGCATGGCCGGAATCGGAAAAAGAATAGTGGCTCAGCGGCACGGCGCACACAAACATCACCAAAGCCCCCAGCACTCCAAGAATCCACGCATAGCGCCGCACCACCGACGTGACCACCTGCATCCTGCCGGCATCGGATGCCGACATTGACAGATCGCGGACAGCCGCCGTACGGATATTGAACTGCGTGAAATTGGTGATCATCTCGAATGCCGACATGTACAGTCCCATCAGCCCCACCCCGAGAGGGCCGATCCACACGGAGATAAGTTTCATGCGGGCCATGGTGCACAGCATCTGGACCACCTGCACGGATCCGAACATGCCGGCGGCCCTGAATGCACGGCGTGTCAGTCCCTGAGCCATTGCAGAGGATCGAATTTGGCCTTTTCCTTACGAATTTCAAAATGAAGCATTCCGCGGGAAGGATTCACGTCCGACGCGCCGAGCGTACCTATCACGGTGCCGGCCTTAACCTTATCGCCTTTCTTTACCGAAAGCGCCTTGATGTTGGCATAGACGGTGAGATAATCGCCATGGCGCACAAGCACTACATGATCATACCCGCCCTGCTTGAACACAGCGGATACCTCGCCGGGATACACGGCTCTTGCCGTGGCACCGGAAGCCGTCTCCAGATCCACACCCGGATTGTTTATCTCCACCTTAGACAATACCGGATGGCGCTGCACGCCAAACTTGCGCGACACCACATGGGTGTGGCTCAGCGGCGACGGAAGCCGACCCTTCTGCGACGCGAATCCACCGCCGGGCTGCGACGAGATCGGGGCCGTAGGCTTCGATTCGGCTACCGGTTTGGCCGACGTTTTCTTTCCTCCAGCCGAAGCCTGCTTCTGTTCGGATTTCCGGCGTGCCGTCTCCTCGGCTTCGCGACGACGGCGCTCGGCTTCTTCCTTGCGGCGACGTTCAGCTTCCTCCGCGGCAATAAGCCGCGTGATCTCATCGTCAAGTGAACGCAAGGTCGACTCCTGTTTCTTAAGCAAGGTATTCAGACGCCGCGTCTCTCCTTTAAGAGACACAGCCATGGCCGATACGGAGTCATGAGCCTGTTTGAGAGAGCGCCGCTCATGTTCAGCCGACGATTTAAGCGCCGCACTCTGCGACTGCATCACCTGAAGCCGCCCTTTCTGCTCCTCCAGACTCTTCATCACATCGTGTATCTCGTCTGTCTTGCGGCCGCGCCATGCCGAATATTCCTCCACATATCTCATACGGCGGTAAGCCTGCTTGAAATTGGTGGCAGAAAACAAAAATGTCATTGAATTCATCTGCCTTCGGTTACGACGGGCCGCACGCACAGCCTGCGCATACAGTCCGCGCAGTGTGGCCAGCTCTTTCTCTTTACTGCCGATGGAATCCACCACTGCCCTCGTCTCGGTCTCGATTGAGTCTATACGCGCCTGCAAATGACGGACCCGGGCCGACGCGGCATCTATTTTCACCTGCAACTGCGTCATCGCTGCCACCTTGCGGGAGAGTTCGGTCTCAGCGGCTGTCAGTTCTCCGCTGGTTTTAGCCAGAGCCTGTTCGGTTTTCTGACGCTGACGGCGCACATCGGCGCTGGTACGCTTCTTTTTTGCCACCGCATCCAAAGGCGACAAAAACATCAGCGAAGCCATAATAAGGCAAAGCAGCCGGCAACAAAATCTCATAGTCCGGCCCCCTCTACAATGATTCCATTATTTTCATGGCCGACTCTACGCTCAGACGCCTGTAGTCAGCTCCCGGAGGAGACCAGCGGCGCACATCGTCCATGTTCCACTGCGCCGCACCAAGGTCCCATGTCAGTTTCACGGCCACTTCCTTGCCTTTGTAGACAGCCGACAGCATCACCTCCGACTTCCGTTCGTCGGAATCCGCCTGCCACCTGATGGCCGACGGCAAAAGAGCGAGGGCTTCCCGTGAGCCGAGCATGGCCTGCTGGAGCACAGCCACGTCCACATCATGTTTTTTCAGAAGGTCAGACAGCGGCAATTCAATCATCACCTTCTGCGGCTGACGCAATGTGACGACCGCTTCCGATGAGTCTGCATAAGCAGTGCCCACCTCAAAGCCAAACATCCGCATGGACAGGTAGATACTCTCATTCCACACCATAGTGGCCCGGCCCGACATGGCAAAACGTTTGGGAGAGAGCAACTCTACTTTAACCGGCAGATACACATTCCGCCATGGAGCGACATTCTCCGCGACTTCTTCAATCCGGATATCCGGCTGTACGTTATCTTTTTTAGACCGACACCCCGCAAGAAGCGTCACAATCATGACCAACGGCAGCACTCGGCACACTATTCTGTAAATCATTCGTAGAAATATGTTTTATGTTTCACCTTACGGCGCAACAGATCGTTGTCGGGTTCTTTCGCCAGCGCTTCCCGCCAGTATTCCAGCGCCTGCTCATGCTGGCCGAGCATGAACACAATGTCGCCCGCATGTTCAAGCACTTCGGCCGGAGGATCATCACCGATGGCGGCCATAGTGGCGTCGATGTATTCCTTTGCCCTTTTGTATTCAGCCTGACGGAACAGAATCCACGCATAGGTGTCGAGATATGTTGGCTGTCCGGGGTTGAGTTTAAGCGCACGGCTTATCATCTCCTCGGCATTGCGCAGCTTCGACTCTCCGGCATTGCTCAGATCCGATATATAAAAAGCGTAATTATTCAGAGCCAGATCGTTGTCGGGGTCAAGATCTATGGCCTTTTCATAGCACACAACCGCACTGTCACCGCATTCAAGTTTCTGGAAGAGATCACCCATGGTGGAATACGTCTGGCTGAGTTCCAGCGGGTCGTCGGATGTCAATGCGGTAAGTCGCCGCAGTTCCACCATGGCGCTGTCGAGTCGGTTGTCCTGCATATAAACCATCGAAAGCAGGCGCCTCACGCCCACATTGTCAGGATGATAGCGCAAGGCCTGACGACCGGCGGCAATACTTGCCCCGAGAGAATCGGCTGTGGCATACAGACGGATTACGTTTTCCCACACCTCCCCGTCATCGGGATTCATATCGGCCACATAGCCGAGCTGCTCGGCCGCATGTCCGAAATCTTTCAACACGAGATAATACGAGCAGAACATCCGGTGGACAGACGCTTCATGCGGATACTGCTCGACCAGCGAACTGAAAAGATCCTCTATCTCCCCTTTGCGGCCGGTCGAGTCGGCATACTGGCGCAGATAGTCCGTGAGCAGTCCGAGTTTGCTCTCCAAATCAAGATCATCCAGCCTGACGGCATCGGCTATCTCGGCATTATATTCATCAAGTCTTCCTGATTCCTTATACGACAGCGCCCGCTGGAAATATGCGGCGCCGTTTGTAGGGTCCAGCTCCAGAGCGAGATCAAGATAAGCAGAAGCAGAATCCGGCAGACCTATGTGTCCGAACACCGAAGCTGCAAGCACTCGGGCATTGGCGTCGTGAGGTTTGGCGGCAAGAAGACGCCTTACCTCGGCCACTGCGGCGGCAGTGTCGCCACTCTCTACCATAATCTGGGCTTTCTGGGCAGTTATCCCCTCATTCATCCCGTCCATTTTTTCCAGACGGTCAAGCAGGCCAAGCGCCAGATCGCGGTTGCCGAACTGTATCTCGCGGCCTGCTCGGTTCCACACTACGGCAGGATTGTCGGAATGGGCCGAATCAAGCGTGGCCCATACAGCAAGAGATTTACCGGGAAGCGACATGCGCTCATAGTAGTGCGACAGATTCAGCCCGGCATAGAGATCGGACGGATTGGCGGCAAAATGCTTTTCAAGCAGCCTGACACCAGCCGACATCATCACAGAATCTCCACGCGACAGCGCCACCAGCCGCGCGCCCAACAGGCCGCCCACATCAGTGCCCGACACACTGTCGAGCATATAAGCTCTACGAAGCATCAGGAAAGCGGCGTCCGGTTCTCCGGCCGCTTCACGCCGCAGAGCTTCCATGAAATAATAGTCGGCCTTGCGTGCCTGCTCGCTGCCGGCACCCATGGCCACAAAAGCAGCCAGAAGGAGGATGAGAGGAATTATGCGTCTCAATTCAGTCCGGTATGGCCGAAACCGCCGTCACCACGCTGGCTGTCGTCCAGTGACTCCGCCAGTCTCCACTGCACGCGGGAATAAGGGGCCACGACCATCTGGGCTATGCGTTCCCCGGGGTTGATGACAAATGTCTCGTCTGACAGGTTAATAAGTATTATTCCTATTTCTCCGCGATAGTCGGCGTCGATAGTGCCGGGGGCGTTGGCCACTGTGACCCCATGTTTCAGCGCAAGCCCGGAGCGCGGCCGTATCTGGCACTCATAGCCCTCGGGCAATTGTATGCGCAGCCCGGTAGGCACCAGCGTACGCTGCAGAGGTTTCAGCGCGAGCGGCTCGGCAAGGGCGGCACGCACATCCATCCCTGCGGCCATGGGAGTGCCGTATGCCGGCAACTCCATGCCTGAAAGGTTGATTATCTTGACGTCTACAGAATCCATAGGCATTTATTTTTTCACAGGCACACGCTGTTTGAAAAATACTTCCGTGGGAAAATGGTCGGAATATCCGTTAAGCCATACTCCGGCGCTGAACGTGCGCCGCGGATAGCCTACGCGTGTTCCTTCCGTGTCGCGCAAAAACTCATGGTTATGAACCTGCGACTTGAAATAGACCATGTCAAGCTCGTCGGAATTTTCTTCAAGGAGATTGCCTGATATGATGATCTGGTCAAACAGATTCCACTGGCTCTTGTAGGCAAGCGTGCCGATACCCTTGTCGCGCAACAGCGACCACCATGGATTGTAGAATCCGTGAGGGTCGGCATCCTTGGCCTTCTTCACGGCTCCGAGCACCTGGCGGCATGACTTGTCGTCCGGATCGTCATTGAGGTCGCCCATGATGATCACTCCGCGCGAAGGGTCGACAGCCCACACAGAGTCTGCGATGTGCTTGCTCAGCGCAGCGGCTGCTTCGCGCAGATAGCTGCTCTGCTCCTGTCCGCCCAGGCGCGAAGGCCAGTGATTGACGATGACACTCACACGACGGTCGCCGAGCATACCGGTCACACACATCTGGTCACGGGTACGGAACGTGGGATAATTGTCGATGACAAGCGTATGATTTGTCACGGATTCAAAGCGGAAGAACCGGGGGTTGTAAAGCAGACCCACATCCACGCCACGGCGGTCGGGCGAGTCATGGTGCACCACCTGCAGCCCGAGAGAGCGTATCTGAGGATCACGCACCAGATCGTCAAGCACCGATTTATTCTCAATCTCGCTCACGCCGATTATGGCCGGTCCCTTAGGTGTGGTGGGTGTGGTGAGACGGGATATGGCATACGCCATGTTCTTGATCTTCGACCAGTATTTATGGCTGTTCCACTGGCGCGAGCCGTGAGGCGAAAATTCAAGGTCGTATGAACCGTTGGCATTGATGGTGTCAAACAGATTTTCGAGATTATAGAATGCCACGCCATAGACACGGACCTGATGCTGATCAGCCGCAACGGCATTGATGCCGCACATCATGGCTATGGCCGCAAACAAGATGAAAATTCGCTTCATTTCGCTAAAAATTTCTTAAACGATAAATTTGAGATATAACTTATCCGCAAATTTAGCAACTTTTCCCGTTTCGGCCAATATCAGTATCCAATTATTTCACCGATTCACGGCCACGGCTTTACCGTCACGGCGCCAGACCACCGACAGCCGAGCAAGCAGCCAGGCTCCGGCCACCGAACAGGCGAAGACAACCGGATAGGCCGGATATGCCCCAAGATCAAACCTGTCACACAGATAAATCACAACGCCATGCACCAGATACAATTCAAGCGACACGGTACCGAGAAAACGCAGCAGACGCTGTCCACGTTTCCTCCCATACTGTGGGTTGCCCTGAGCCATGATAACTATCGAGACATACACTATAACCGGCACCAGCATATGAAACAGAAATACCCACAGGTAAAACCACATTGCACTTAATAATGACATTACTTTCAACGCCGAACACACAACAGTCAATACTGCCAACAGGCCTATCACCACATAAGGTCTGCGGGCAATGCTCGACTCCAGCCGGTCTTCCGACACAGCGAGGAAATACCCACACCCCGTAGCCATGACCGTGTACCACCAGTGCGGCGAAAATTCAAATACCACAGCGGCAAAGACAACATAGGCCGCCAGCATACATACGAACAACGCTCCTCCTCTGACCATATCACCACACAGTTTCAATGACACATAAAATGCTACGTACACATATATGATCACATAGATAAACCATGAATTAGGCAGAGAAGACAATGTTCTTCCGTTTGCGAGATCATACATGATCTCCTTTATGGAATAATCCATAAACAAACAATATCCGGAAGAATACAACAAAACAAGTACAATAAACTGCGGCAATATCCCTGAAAGTCTTTTCCGAAGGAATCCGTCAAGATAACCGACCCCTTTCCTACGATAAGACACTGCAAGCCCATATCCTGTAATAAAGAAAAATACAGCCACCAACGCGCCACCCCAATGCCGGAACTGCTCTGTTACAGATAATGGAAAATACATCGACAGATGATGCAAGACAATTAAAGCGGCCAGTATGCCACGCAATGATAGTGTGTTTTCCTGATTGAACTTGCCGACTTCAAATCTTCTCTCACTCCAGCCGACAGAATGCACTTTAAACACGCATGCTGTCATCAGTATCCCCAAAAAAGCTGTAAATAAAATCATGTTATTATTAATCTAAATCAACATGACAAAAGTAGCTTATTAATATATATACTAATCAAATATTGTAATCATCCAAGAAATGTTATTATTTTTTCACATCACACCAATAAATACATCTTTTACAGCTATATAGTCTCCACAAATCTGATTATTCCGATCATATACCCTGAAGTTTGCATTCTACATGACCACTCGATAACATGGGATTCCTCCAACCGAATACTATCTTCAAACGCCGGCCCCATTCCTTGAATTCATACTGTTGAGTGCGGACTCTAAGATCATTCCTGCCCACATTTTCCAATGCACACAACAAAACGACTCTTAATCATACCATAATTATCTTCTCAAAGATAACAGATGATAAACAATGCATCTGACCAAAACATCCAATCTGCCATCATTCACGCATACGTGGCTGGAATACTTTATCCATGTTAAGCCGACTTTTAAGAGCCAAAATAACTGGTAAAAATAAAGCCCTGAGACATACGTCCCAAGGCTTTACTCATGATTATGTCGTAAAATTACTCTGCGGCGGGTGCTTCGGCTGCGGCAGGTGCTTCGGCTGCAGGCGCGGCAGCCTTGCGGCTACGACGGGTGCGGGGCTTCTTGGCTCCTGCATCCTTTTTGGCTGCGAGAAGAGCTTCGTTGTAGTCAACAAGCTCGATGAAGCACATCTGTGCGTTGTCACCAAGACGGTTTCCAGTCTTGAGGATGCGTGTGTAGCCACCGGGGCGGTCGGCGATCTTCTGCGAGATTTCGCGGAAGAGCTCGGTCACGGCATATTTGTTCTGGAGATATGAGAAGACGAGGCGACGGTTAGCCATGGTGTCTTCTTTGGCACGGTTGATCAGCGGCTCGGCATACATGCGCAGAGCCTTGGCCTTGGCCAAGGTAGTGAATATGCGCTTGTGTTGGATGAGCGAGATGGTCATGTTGGCCAGCAGGGCGTCGCGATGAGCCTTTTTGCGGCCAAGGTGGTTGAATTTTTTATTGTGTCTCATCTTTGGTTTTTACTCTTTGTCTAATTTATACTTTGAAATGTCCATGCCGAATGAGAGATTCAGACGGGCAAGGAGTTCGTCGAGCTCGGTAAGTGACTTTTTACCGAAGTTGCGGAACTTCAGAAGGTCGTTCTTGTTGAATTTAACAAGTTCGCCGAGGGTTTCGACTTCAGCCGACTTCAGGCAGTTGAGAGCGCGGACGCTCAGATCCATATCCACGAGTTTGGATTTGAGGAGCTGGCGCATCTTGAGCACCTCTTCATCAAATTCCTCGTTTTCGGCTTCTTCATGAGTCTCAATAGTGATGCGTTCATCAGAGAAGAGCATGAAGTGCTGAATCAGGATCTTGGCTGCTTCCTTCAAGGCATCCTGAGGAAGGATGGAGCCGTCGGTTGTGATTTCAAGAATCAACTTCTCATAGTCGGTCTTCTGGTCCACACGGTAGTTTTCGCGGATGGGATTCACATTGACTATCGGAGTGTAGATGGAGTCGATGGCAATGTAGTTCACGTCGGTGGCGGGAACTTCATTTTCTTCGGCCGGTGTCCATCCGCGTCCTTTGTTGATGGTGAATTCCATGGTAAACGAAGCTGACGGGTCCAGATTGCAGATCACCAGATCGGGATTGAGTACCTGAAAACCGGTGAGTGCAGCGCCGAGGTTTCCGGCAGTAAACACCTGCTGGCCGGGTTCTACCGTCACAGTGGCTTTTTCTGCTTCGGTGCCTTCAACGATCTGCTTCAGGCGCACCTTTTTGAGGTTAAGGATAATGTTGGTAACATCTTCCTTCACGCCGGGAATCACGTCAAATTCGTGCTTCACACCGTCGATACGGATAGCTGAAATGGCGAAGCCTTCAAGCGAGGAGAGGAGGATACGACGCAGGGCGTTGCCTATAGTAGTAGCGTAACCGGGCTCCAATGGCTTGAACTCGAACTTCCCGAAGAAGTTATCGGCCTCGAGCATGAGGACTTTGTCAGGTTTCTGAAATGCTAATATAGCCATGGTGCTGTGAGCTATGAGATTACTTAGAATAGAGTTCGACGATGAGCTGCTCCTTGATGTTTTCAGGGATGTCTTCACGAGCAGGCACGTGGAGGAACTTGCCGGACTTTGTGGCTTCGTCCCATTCGATCCAGGGGTGTTTGCTGTGGTTGAATCCAGCGAGAGCATCGGCGATCACTTCGAGTGATTTGGCTTTTTCGCGAACACCCACTACGTTTCCGGGAACCACATGGTAGGAGGGGATGTTCACAACATCTCCGTTGACAGTGATGTGGCGATGAAGCACGAGCTGACGTGCAGCTGCGCGGGTGGGAGCGATGCCAAGGCGATAAACCACGTTGTCCAGACGGCTTTCGAGAAGCTGGAGCAGGATTTCACCGGTGATACCTTTGGAGCGCGCAGCCTTGTCGAAGAGGTTGCGGAACTGGCGTTCGAGTACGCCGTATGTGTATTTGGCCTTCTGTTTCTCGCGAAGCTGAATGCCGTATTCCGATGTTTTGCGGCGACGGTTCTGGCCGTGCTGACCCGGAGGGAAATTCCTTCTTTCGAGCACTTTGTCGGGGCCAAAGATGGGTTCACCGAATTTGCGAGCAATTTTGGTCTTGGGACCTGTATATCTTGCCATGAGAGTTGAAAGTTTTTTGTGTTGATGGGTTTGATGAAAATATAATGATGAAGGCGGGAAACCGTGCGCGCCCGGCAATGGCGTTGATGATAAGGGACGCTCAATTTGTGTTAAGAGGGTGAAAGAGCCGCATCAGGGAGAGTGGTTTCTGATGGGGGCCGGTAGACTCCGATACAGCCGCGACCACAGAGAGGTGAATCAAGAATATTATGGTCTTACATCGGGGCCTGGTGACCCGCTTTGGGCAGTGATTGAAAGGTGGCTCATTACTGCCTCGCGTCCTAATGTTTTCAATAATGCCGGGAGACGCTTCTCCTGACGCCGTTCGCCTATGATAATTCTATCAGACGCGACGACGTTTGGGAGGACGACATCCGTTGTGGGGCAGCGGGGTGACGTCGAGAATCTCGGTCACTTCGATACCCGCGCCATGAACGGTACGGATGGCGGATTCACGGCCGTTGCCGGGACCCTTCACATATGCTTTCACTTTGCGGAGACCAAGGTCGAAAGCGACTTTGGCACAATCCTGAGCTGCCATCTGGGCTGCGTAGGGAGTGTTCTTTTTGGAACCGCGGAAGCCCATTTTGCCTGCTGATGACCAGGAGATAACCTGACCTTCGGCATTTGCAAGGCAAACGATGATGTTGTTGAAAGAGGAGTGAACGTGAAGCTGGCCTTCGGCGCTTACTTTCACGTTTCTCTTCTTAGCTGCGACTGTCTTCTTAGCCATAAATTATGTGCTTGATGGAGGTGATTTTAATTACTTGGTAGCTTTCTTCTTGTTGGCAACGGTCTTTTTGCGGCCCTTGCGTGTGCGAGCGTTGTTCTTGGTGCTCTGGCCGCGCACGGGAAGTCCGTTGCGGTGACGGATGCCACGATAGCAACCGATATCCATGAGTCGCTTGATGTTAAGCTGGATCTCAGAACGAAGATCACCTTCCACTTTATAGTAGGCGGTGATGACTTCGCGAACTTTGGCTGCCTGTTCGTCAGTCCAGTCTTTAACTTTAATATTTTTATCGACTCCGGCCTTGTCGAGAATAGACACGGAGGCGCTACGGCCGATGCCGTAGATGTAGGTCAAGGCTATTTCACCTCTTTTGTTCTGGGGGAGATCAACTCCCACGATTCTTACTGCCATATTTGTTAGTTAATGGAAAATTTTTGCAAAGTTACAAAAAAATCTTATCCCTGACGAAGTTTGTACTTGGGATTTTTCTTGTTGATGACATAGAGGCGGCCCTTGCGACGTACGATCTTGCTGTCGGCGGTGCGCTTCTTCACAGATGCTCTTACTTTCATTGTGAGTTTTGGGTTATTGGTTTACTTGTAGTTAGAGTGTTGGTCGAGGTTTATTTGTAGCGGAACGCTATACGGCCTTTCGAGAGGTCGTAGGGACTCATTTCCACCCTCACTTTGTCGCCCGGCAGGATTTTGATGTAATGCATGCGCATTTTGCCGGAGATATGGGCGGTGATTTCGTGTCCGTTTTCAAGTTCCACTCGGAACATTGCGTTGCTGAGAGCTTCCACAATGGTTCCGTCAAGTTCTATAGCTGCTTGCTTTGCCATTAATAAAGAGATGGTATTGTTTATTAAATACTTTGTATCGGAGATTATCCTGATCAGATGAAGCGGTCGCCGAGGGCCTGGCGCACGTAGTCGAATGTGGTGAGCACACGGGGTCCTTCGTGTCGGATGGCTATGGTGTGCTCGTAGTGCGCGCTGGGCTTGCGGTCCTTGGTGCGGCAAGTCCAGCCGTCGCGCTCTATCACTATGTTGCGCGAGCCGAGGTTGACCATTGGCTCGATGCAGATGCACATGCCGGCTTTAAGCAGCGGGCCTATGCCGCGGCGCCCGTAGTTGGGCACTTCGGGGCTTTCGTGCATCTTGCGTCCTATGCCATGGCCGCACATCTCTCTGACCACGGAGTATCCGCGGCGTTCGACAAAGGTCTGCACGGCATTGGAGATGTCGCCCACCCTCGCGCCTTCGCGAGCGGCTGCGATTCCCACGGCCAGAGACTCTTTGGTGTCGCGCAGGAGCTGCATGACGGCAGGATCCACGTCGCCTACGGGAAATGTATAGCACATGTCGCCGCAGAAGCCGTTAAGCTCCACAACGGTATCGGTGCCGATAATGTCTCCGTCGCGAAGAGTATAGTTGCCGGGAAAGCCGTGGACCACGGTTTCGTTGACCTCCATACAGACTGTGGCGGGAAAACCGCCATAGCCCAGACATGCGGGTTTTCCGCCGTTGTCCTGTATGAATTCGCGGGCAATGGTGTCAAGGCGCAGCGTAGTCACGCCGGGAGCCACCCACTTGGCGATTTCGCCAAGTGTGCGGCTCACCAGTGTGGCTGCGTCTTGCATCAGTTCGATCTCTTCGGCTGTTTTCAGATATATCATCCGTGATTGTCTATAAGCAATGCAAGAGTCGGGATCAATAAGCGGAGCCGGTGGTGCGGCCTTTGATTTTGCCTTCTTTCATCAGGCCGTCATAGTGGTGCATCATCAGGTGGCTTTCAACCTGTGTGAGCGTGTCGAGCACAACGCCAACAAGGATCAGCAGCGATGTGCCGCCGAAGAACTGGGCGAAGTTCTGGCTCACGCCGAACAGGCGGGCGAAAGCGGGTAGGATGGCCACGATGCCGAGGAAGATCGATCCGGGGAAGGTGATGCGGGACATGATGCTGTCGAGATATTCGGCAGTAGCTTTGCCGGGCTTCACTCCGGGGATGAATCCGTTGTTGCGCTTCATATCTTCGGCCATCTGGGTGGGACGCACGGTGATGGCTGTGTAGAAGTATGTGAAGGCAACGATCAGGAAGAAGTAGATCAGGTTATACCAGAATCCGTTCACGTCGGAGAAAGTGGCGAAGAAGCCGCTTCCCTGTCCGTCGGCGCTGAAGCCGGAGAGCGACAGGGGTATGAACATGATGGCCTGGGCGAAGATGATGGGCATGACGCCGGCAGCATTTACCTTGAGGGGTATGTACTGGCGTGCGCCGCCGTACTGGCGGTTGCCGACAATACGCTTGGCGTACTGTACGGGCACTTTGCGTGTGCCCTGGACCAGAAGCACGGCGCCGACTGTAACTGAGAAGAGCAGAAGCAGCTCGATCACAAACATGATCAGACCGCCCTGAGTGCCTGCAGATCCAGGCAGGCGGCTGAGGAACTCAAGCGACAGTGCCTGTGGCAGGCGGGCGATGATGCCGACCAGAATGATGAAGGAGATACCGTTGCCTATGCCGCGGTCCGTGATGCGCTCTCCAAGCCACATGATGAACATGGAGCCTGCGGCAAGGATGACTGTCAGATAGCACTTCATCCAGAAACCCATCTCAATGGCTGCACCAGTGCTTGAAGCAGCGGCGTTGAGCTGATGCTGCAGGTTGATCAGATATGCAGGGCCCTGGATGAGCAGGATACCCACTGTGAGATAGCGGGTGTACTGGTTGAGCTTCTGACGTCCGCTTTCCCCTTCACGCTGCATCTTCTGGAAAGAAGGAAGCACCATACCCAACAGCTGGATCACGATGGAAGCCGTGATGTAGGGCATGATACCGAGAGCGAAGATGGAGGCATTGGAGAATGCGCCGCCGGAGAACATGTTGAGCAACTGCATCAGGCCGCTTGAGTCGGTGAACTTCTCAAGGGCGAGAAGATGGGCAGGATTAATGCCCGGCAGCACAACGTAACACCCCAGCCGGTACACGAGTACCAACAGGAGCGTTACGAGGATGCGCTGACGCAGTTCCTCAATGGTCCAAATGTTTTTGATTGTTTGAAAGAATCTCATTGGGGAATTGTGGTATTAAAGAAAAGGCTGGGATTATTTTACCTCAACGGCTTCACCACCAGCCCCTTCGATAGCTGCTTTGGCAGCTGCGGAGAAAGCGTTGGCGTGAACAGTCACCTTGCGGGTGATGTGGCCTTTGGCGAGGATCTTGACCAGCTCTTTCTTAGCCACAAGACCTGCTGCCTTGAGGGCGTCGAGGTCGATTGTGTCGAGAGCCTTGGCTTCTGCCAGGGTTTCGATGTCGGAGAGGTTGATGGCCTTGTAGGCTACACGGTTGAGTGATTTGAAGCCAAACTTAGGCAGACGGCGCTGGATAGGCATCTGACCGCCTTCGAAACCGATTTTGCGGCTATAACCGGAGCGCTGCTTGGCGCCTTTGTGACCGCGGGTCGATGTGCCGCCCTTGCCGGAGCCGGGACCGCGACCCTTGCGGGTTCTATTCTTAGTGGAGCCTACTGCGGGCTTAAGATTGCTAAGTTCCATAACTTAAGTAGGGATTGAATGATTAGTTGGCGGGTTCAACTTTAACCAAGTGGCTTACTTTCTTGACCATGCCGAGGATCGAGGGAGTGTCCTCGAGAACTACGGTGCGGTTCATTTTGTGCAGGCCCAGAGCATCGAGTGTGCGCTTCTGCACGGCAGGAGCGTTGATGCGGCTCTTGATTTGTGTGATTGCTATTTTTGCCATTGTGTTCAGTCTGTTTTAGTGGGTTGATGAATGATTAACCGTTGAACACCTTGTCGACGCTGACAGCGCGGTTGGCGGCCACTTGAGCGGGTGAACGCAGTTCGCCGAGGGCGGCGATGGTGGCCTTGACCAGGTTGTGGGGGTTAGAGGAACCTTTGGACTTTGCAAGCACGTCGGTGATACCCACGCTTTCCATTACAGCACGCATAGCACCGCCGGCCTTAACACCGGTACCGTGAGATGCGGGCTTGAGGATGATGCGAGAGCCGCCGAACTTGGCAGCCTGTTCGTGAGGGATAGTGCCTTTGTGAACGGGCACGCGGATCAGGTTCTTCTTGGCTGCTTCAACGCCTTTGGCAATGGCAGCAGTCACTTCGTTGGCCTTTCCGAGACCCCAGCCCACAATGCCGTCTTCGTTGCCGACAACGACGATTGCGGCAAAGGTGAACGCACGGCCGCCTTTGGTCACTTTGGTAACACGGTTGATGGCCACAAGGCGATCCTTAAGTTCCAAGTCGTTTGTAGATTTAACTCGATTTGTTTTAGTTGCCATAATCTTGCTTTAGAATTTAAGGCCGGCTGTGCGCGCAGCGTCTGCCAATGATTTAATACGGCCGTGGAACAAGTAGCCGTTACGGTCGAACACAACTTCGGTGATACCTGCTTCAAGGGCTTTCTGAGCCACTGCCTGACCAACTTTAGCGGCTACTTCAACTTTGGTGCCACCTTCGAGACCTTTGCTCGATGCTGCAACGAGAGTCTTGCCTGCCAGGTCGTCGATCAGCTGGACGTAGATGGCCTTATTGGAGCGGAACACGGTCATGCGCGGACGGGCGGCGGTGCCGGAGATTTTGCCGCGGATGCGTGTCTTGATTTTGTTTCTTCTTGCTATTTTGGAAATCATAGTGTCTAAGTCTTAACAGTGATGAATTACTTAGCGCCGGCGCTCTTACCCGACTTGCGGCGGATAACCTCGCCAACGAACTTGATACCTTTACCTTTGTAGGGCTCGGGCTTGCGCAGCGAGCGGATCTTGGCACAAACCTGACCGAGGAGCTGCTTGTCGTCGCTCTCGAGGATGATCAGGGGGTTTTTGTTACGTTCGCTCTTGGCTTCAACTTTGATTTCCTTGGGGAGCTTGATGAAGATAGCGTGAGAGAAGCCCAGGGAGAGTTCAAGCACCTGGCCTTCGGCATTGGCACGGTAACCTACGCCGACGAGTTCCATTTCCTTGCGGTAGCCGGTCGACACGCCCACGATCATGTTGTGGATGAGGGCGCGGAAGAGACCGTGCTGGGCGCGGTGCTCGCGGTCGTCGGAGGGACGGGTCACGTGTACGTGGCCGTCTTCAACGGTGACTGTGAGATCGGGGTTAACGGTTTGCTTGAGTTCGCCTTTGGGGCCTTTGACTGTTACGTCGTTTCCGCTGACTGTAACTGTTACACCTGCGGGGATTTCAATGGGAGCTTTACCTATACGTGACATGATTGTTTCCTCCTATTGATTAGTAAATGTAACAGAGAACTTCGCCGCCCACTTTTTCGGTGAGGGCCTGTTTGTTGGTCATCACACCCTTTGAGGTGGACAGGATGGCAATGCCGAGACCGTTGAGCACGCGGGGCATGTCTTTGTAGCCGGTGTACTGACGCAGGCCGGGACGGCTCACGCGCTTGAGACACTTGATGGCATTGACCTTGTCTTTGGGATCGTATTTGAGAGCGATCTTGATGATGCCTGCGGGAGTTTCACCCTCTATAAACTTGTAGTTAAGAATATAGCCTTGTTCGAAGAGGATCTTTGTGATCTCTTTTTTCAAGTTTGAGGCGGGAATTTCCACCACGCGGTGGTTGGCCTTGATGGCGTTCCTCAATCTTGTCAGATAATCTGCTATGGGATCAGTCATTTTGAGTTGATGGTTAAATTGATTCGGTGATGTCCGAACAATATTTAATTACATTACTTTCATTTGGTTGTTTGGTGTCGCGGAATTACCAGCTTGCCTTGCGCACGCCGGGGATAAGACCGGCAGACGCCATTTCGCGGAACTGGATACGGGAGATGCCAAACTGGCGCATATAGCCTTTGGGGCGGCCTGTGATGGAGCAGCGGTTGTGCAGGCGCACTTTCGATGCGTTCTTGGGCAGCAGTTGCAGTGCCTGGAGGCTCTCGTAGTCGCCAGCAGCCTTGAGGGCAGCTTTTTTGGCGGCATACTTCTCAACCAGTTTCTGGCGCTTGACCTCACGGGCCTTCATGGATTCTTTTGCCATTTCTGAGAATTGAGTTTAGGGAAGAGATTAGTTTTTCTTGAACGGGAGTCCGAACTGCTTGAGCAAAGCGAAACCTTCTTCGTCGGTGTTGGCCGAGGTAACGAAGGTGATGTTCATGCCCATCATCTTGCTTACAGCATCGATGTTGATTTCGGGGAAGATGATCTGCTCAGTGATGCCGAGAGTGTAGTTGCCACGGCCGTCGAGTTTGCTTTCGATGCCTTTGAAGTCACGGATACGGGGCAGGGCCACGCGCACCAGACGTTCGAGGAATTCGTACATTTTGTCGCGACGCAGTGTCACCATGACACCGATGGGCATTTTCTTACGGAGCTTGAAGTTGGAGATATCCTTCCTCGAGAGAGTGGCAACCGCTTTCTGGCCGGTGATGGCTGTGAGCTCGTTGATGGCTGTCTCGATGATCTTCTTGTCCTGGGTGGCAGCGCCAAGGCCCTGGTTGATGACGATCTTCTTCAGGCGGGGCACCTGCATCACGGAGCTGTAGTTAAACTCTTTTTCAAGGGCGGGAACAATGCGTTCCTGATAGTCTTTCTGCAAAGTGGTGCTCATTACTTAATCTCCTCTCCGGACTTTTTAGCGATACGAACCTTTTTGCCTTCGGCATTCTTCACGTGGCTTACGCGGGTGGGTTTGCCGGTTTTGGGGTCAACGAGGTTGAGGTTAGAAATGTGGATGGGTGCTTCCATCTTGATGATGCCGCCGTTGGGGTTCTTGGCGGTGGGCTTCGAGGCCTTGGAAACCATGTTCATGCCCTCGACGATAGCACGCTGTTTCTTCACCTGCACGGCGAGAACGCGGCCTGTTTTGCCGCGGTCTTCACCGGAGTTGACATAGACGGTATCGCCTTTTTTGATATGTAGTTTGCTCATTGCTTTGATGGGATTACATTGAGTGTTTTAGAGAACTTCAGGTGCCAGAGAAACGATTTTCATGTTGGTGGCACGCAGTTCGCGAGCAACGGGGCCGAAGATGCGTGTGCCACGCAGTTCGCCGGCATTGTTCAGAAGAACGCAAGCGTTGTCGTCAAAGCGAATGTAAGACCCATCGGGGCGACGGACTTCTTTTTTAGTGCGGACGACCACAGCTTTCGACACGGTGCCTTTCTTCACATCGGATGAAGGGATAACGCTCTTCACCGACACCACGATAATGTCACCAACGGACGCATAGCGACGTCCGGTACCACCGAGCACGTGGATGCAGAGAGCTTCCTTTGCTCCGGAGTTGTCGGCGACTGTCAAGCGGGTTTCAGTCTGTATCATTTGTAGGTGTTAATGGGATAGTGTTTGTTAATTTACTTAACTTTTTCGATGATTTCAACCAGACGCCAGCGCTTGGTCTTGGAGAGGGGACGTGTTTCCATCAGGCGCACTGTGTCGCCTACGGAACATTCGTTGTTCTCGTCGTGAGCGTGGTATTTTTTGGTTTTATTCACGAACTTGCCATAAATGGGGTGTTTTTCTTTCCATTTGATGGTCACGGTGATGGTTTTGTCGCCTTTGTTGCTGGAAACCACCCCTACGCGCTCTTTGCGAAGATTTCTTGTTTCTTCCATATTCGGGTTTGTGTTAACCTATTATTTTGCGGCGATTTCGCGGGCGCGGAGCTCGGTGAGCACGCGTGCGATCATGCGGCGGTCTTTGGTGATCTGGGCGGGATTGTCAATCGTGCTTACAGCATGAGTAGCCACGAGCTGACGATAGGCCTTCTGCATTTCGGCCAGACGCTCGCGGAGGTCCGCGGTGGTCATTTCTTTGATTTCTTCTTTCTTCATGACTTACTATTTACACGTTTTGACTGGGATCGTAGTCGCGACGGACCACAAATTTGGTTATAACGGGAAGTTTCTGGGCAGCCAAACGGAGGGCTTCCTTGGCTACTTCGAAAGGCACGCCTTCGACTTCGATCAGCATGCGGCCGGGAGTAACAGGAGCGACAAATCCTTCGGGAGCACCTTTACCTTTACCCATTCGGACTTCGGCAGGCTTCTTGGTGATGGGTTTGTCGGGGAATATACGGATCCAGATTTGACCCTGACGCTGCATGTAGCGGGTCACGGCGATACGAGCGGCCTCAATCTGACGGCCTGTAATCCACTTGGACTCAAGAGTCTTAATGCCAAATGAACCGAATGCCAACTGGTTGCCGCGCTGGGCAATGCCTTTCATGCGGCCCTTCTGTTGACGGCGAAATTTGGTTTTCTTAGGTTGTAACATTGTGAGATTGATTCAAATGGTTAAGCAATTAACGATTGTTTTTAGGCTTGCGGAATCCACGGTCGCGACGTGCTGAGCGATCGCCCTGGCCAGCGCCTGCGGGACGGCCGCCTTTGTCGGCGGAGGTGAACTGGGGCGAGAGGTCGCGCTTGCCATAGACTTCGCCACGGCAGATCCAGACTTTCACACCAACCACACCTACTTTCGTGTGGGCTTCCACCAGAGCGTAGTCAATGTCGGCACGCAGAGTATGGAGAGGAGTGCGGCCTTCTTTGAACATTTCGCTGCGGGCGATTTCAGCGCCGTTGAGACGTCCGCTCACCTGCACCTTTATGCCTTCGGCTCCGGCGCGCATGGTGGATGCTACAGCCATTTTCACCGCACGACGGTAAGCAACCTTGCCTTCGATCTGACGGGCAATGGTCTGAGCGACGATCTCTGCGTCGAGTTCGGGACGCTTGATCTCGAAGATGTTGATCTGGATGTCGCGGTCGGTGATTTTCTTGAGTTCTTCTTTGAGTTTATCAACCTCAGAGCCACCTTTGCCGATGATCAGGCCGGGACGGCTTGTGCAAACGGTGATGGTGGTGAGTTTCAGTGTACGCTCAATGACGATGCGAGAAACGCTCGACTTGGCAAGACGCACGCTGAGGTATTTGCGGAGTTTGTAGTCCTCGAGCAAGTTGTTGCCATACTTGTGGCCGAAATTCCAGTTAGAATCCCAACCGCGGATGACACCCAGGCGATTGCTGATTGGATTAACTTTTTGTCCCATACTTTGTTGGTGAATCTTGTGATATGGTTAAGCGTTCTTGTTATCGATGGTGTCAACCACGACAGTGACGTGATTGGCGCGTTTGCGTATGCGGTAGCCACGTCCCTTGGGGGCGGTGCGCAGGCGCTTGAGCATGGGAGCGGGCGAGACGAAAATGGTGCTGATGTAGAGTTCACCTGCATCAGCCTTGCGTTCGTTCTTTGCTTCCCAGTTAGCCACAGCGGAGCGCACGAGTTTTTCCAGACGTGCGGCTGCTTCCTTGTTGGAGAATTTGAGGACGCCGAGGGCGCGATTGACTTCCATGCCGCGCACCATGTCAACGACAAGGCGCATCTTGCGGGGGGAGGAGGGCACATCGAGCAGCTTGGCGAAAGCCACCTGTTTGTTGGCTTCTTTCCTCTGGTCGGCGGAGTTTCTTTTTCTTACACCCATTGTATTATTTTTGTTCTTCTATTAATTCAAAATTAATTTTGCGGGCCCTGTCTTTACTTTTTGCGGTTGCCGGCATGACCACGGAAGGTGCGAGTGGGGGCGAATTCGCCGAGCTTGTGACCTACCATGTTTTCGGTGACGTAGACCGGAATGAACTTGTTGCCGTTATGCACTGCGAATGTGTGGCCAACGAATTCGGGAGCAATCATAGATGCGCGGCTCCAGGTCTTGATGACTGATTTTTTGCCGCTGGCTTCCATTGCGTTGACTTTCTTTTCGAGCTTAACGCTGATAAAGGGGCCTTTTTTTAATGAACGACTCATGTTTAGATACTGTCAGTTTGGTTCACGTTACTTCTTTCTTCTTTCAATAATGTACTTCGACGAGTGCTTCTTAGGTGCACGGGTCTTGAGGCCCTTCGAGTACAAGCCCTTGCGTGAACGGGGATGACCACCGGAAGCGCGGCCTTCACCACCACCCATCGGGTGGTCCACAGGGTTCATGACTACGCCGCGGTTGCGGGGACGGCGGCCGAGCCAGCGTGAGCGGCCGGCTTTACCGGAGCGCTCGAGGGAGTGCTCGCTGTTGCCCACAACGCCTACTGTAGCTTTGCAGGTTGCAAGGATTTTGCGGGTTTCACCCGAGGGCAGTTTTACGATAGCGTAGTTGCCTTCGCGTGACACCAGCTGTGCGAACGTGCCGGCTGAGCGGGCCATAAAGGCTCCCTGGCCGGGACGCAGCTCGATGGCGTGGATCACGGTACCAACCGGGATTTTGTTCAGCGGAAGACAGTTGCCCACTTCGGGGGCTGCGTCGGGTCCGCTCACCACAGTTGCGCCAACTTCGAGTCCGTTGGGTGCGATAATGTAAGTTTTTGTTCCGTCTACATAGTAAAGCAGAGCGATGCGGGCAGAGCGGTTGGGGTCATACTCGATCGATTTTACTACGGCAGGAACTCCGTCTTTGTTTCTCTTAAAGTCAATGATACGGTAAGCCCTTTTGTGACCACCACCAAGGTAGCGAGTGGTGAGATGACCTTCGGCATTGCGGCCGCCGGTGGATTTTTTACCGACTGTAAGAGATTTTTCCGGCGTTGTAGCAGTGATTGTACCTTTGAATACGCCGATAACTTTGTGTCGTTGCCCGGGAGTTGTGGGCTTGAATTTTCTTACTGCCATTATTTAACTGTTAGATATTGCTGTAGAAGTCAATTACCTGACCGTCGGCCACGCTAACGATAGCTTTTTTCCAGAGGGAAGTGGTGCCTTTGATAAGGCCGCCCTTGGTGTAGCGCTGTTTGCGCTTGCGACGCACGATCATGGTGTTCACTTTTGTTACCTTCACGCCATAAAGCTCCTCAACCATAGACTTGATCTGAGTCTTGTTGGTCTCGGGCGAAACGCGGAAGGTGTAGCGGTTGAGTGCCTCGGTGAGCTTGGTAGCCTTCTCGGTCACAATTGGTTTGATGCTGATTTCCATTGTTCGTTCTGGAGCTTGATCGGTTAAAGATTATTCACAACTTCAACGCTGGCTTCAGAAAGAATCAGCGCGTTGTTGTTGAGGATAGAATACGTGTTAAGGTCGGCAGCCGCCATGAAGCGGGCACCGGGCACATTACGGAGTGACAAAGATACGTTTTTATCCACAGACGGGAAAACCAAAAGAACTTTCTTATTGTCGAGTTTCAGATTTTTAACAACATTTAAGAAGTCTTTAGTTTTGGGGGCTGCGAAAGTGAAGTCTTCCACCACCACGATCTGCTGATCAGCGAGTTTGGAAGTGAGCGCGCTCTTGCGTGCGAGCTGTTTCACTTTTTTGTTGAGTTTGAAACGGTAGTCACGGGGACGGGGACCGAACACACGGCCGCCACCTACGAGTACGGGCGAATTGATGTCGCCGATACGAGAGCCGCCGCCGCCTTTCTGCTTGTGGAGCTTACGGGTTGAGCCGGAGATCTCGCTACGTTCCTTTGACTTGTGAGTGCCTTGACGCTGGTTTGCAAGAAATTGCTTTACATCGAGCCATACAGCGTGCTCGTTGACGTCAATGCCGAAGACTTCGTCGCTCAGAGTCACCTTACGACCGGTGTCTTCACCCTTGATGTTGTATACTGCGAGTTCCATTGCTTACTTTTCGATAATTACGATTGAACCTTTACTTCCGGGAATCGAACCCTTGATCATGAGAACGTTGTGTTCGGGGATAACCTTCAGTACCTGGAGGTTTTGCACGGTAACGCGCTCGTTGCCCATCTGGCCGGCCATACGCATGCCCTTGAACACTTTTGCGGGATAGGAGCAGGCGCCCACGGAACCGGGGGCACGCAGACGGTTGTGCTGGCCGTGAGTGCTCTGACCCACACCGCCGAAGCCGTGACGCTTCACTACGCCCTGGTAGCCTTTACCTTTGGAGGTGCCGACGATGTCGACATAGCCACCTTCTTCGAAGATCTCCACAGTGATGGTTTCGCCGAGCTGGTGCTCGCCTTCGAAACCTTTGAACTCGGCCAAGTGGCGCTGGGGTGTCACACCGGCTTTCTTGAAGTGACCGGCCATAGGCTTGGTGGTGTGCTTGTCCTTCTTGTCCTCGAATCCGAGCTGAAGGGCGGCATAACCGTCGGTCTCTACAGTTTTAACCTGGGTAACTACACAAGGGCCTACTTCGATAACAGTGCACGGCACGTTCTTGCCGTCGGCACTGAAAACGGATGTCATTCCGATTTTCTTTCCAATTAATCCTGGCATTTCTTTGGTAGTTTATAGTTGTTGATATGAATTTGGTCTTTTATATTTTGAGGTGTTCACAGCGACAGGGATCACACTTTGATTTCCACGTCAACGCCGCTGGGAAGTTCAAGTTTCATCAGCGCGTCAACAGTCTTGTTGGTGGCGTTGTAGATATCGATGAGACGCTTGAACGAAGAGAGCTGGAACTGCTCACGGCTCTTTTTGTTGACGAAGGTGGAGCGGTTCACTGTGAAGATGCGCTTGTGGGTGGGCAGGGGTATGGGACCGCTGATGATCGCACCTGTAGCCTTCACGGTCTTGACGATTTTCTCGGCCGACTTGTCCACCAAGTTGTGATCGTAAGATTTCAGTTTAATTCTGATTTTCTGGCTCATATTTTGCTATGCTTTTTTCTTATTGTTCATTACTTAAGGAGATCAACGCGGCCCTGGCATTCGGTAAGCACGTTTTTAGCGATGGAGTTGCTTACTTCTGCATAGTGGCTGAATGTCATTGTGGATGTGGCACGTCCGGAAGTGATGGTGCGGAGAGCGGTCACATAACCGAACATTTCTGCCAGAGGAGCCTTTGCCTTAACAACGCGGGCACCGCTGCGGGAAGTTTCCATGCCTTCTACCTGACCGCGACGCTTGTTCAAGTCGCTGATCACGTCACCCATGCTTTCTTCCGGAGTCACAACCTCAATCTTCATGATAGGTTCAAGCAGAGTGGGACCGGCCTTTTCAGAAGCCTTCTTGAAGGCCTGGATAGCACAGAGTTCAAATGAGAGCTGGTCGGAGTCAACGGGGTGGAACGAGCCGTCGATCACAGTAACCTTCAGGTGCTCCACAGGGAAGCCGGCAAGAACGCCGTTCTTCATAGCGGTCTGGAAGCCTTTCTGGATCGAGGGTATGAATTCCTTGGGAATGTTACCGCCCTTGACTTCGTCAACGAACTGGAGGTTGCCTTCAAAGCTTTCGTCAACGGGCTCCACGCGCACGATGATATCTGCAAATTTACCACGGCCACCAGTCTGTTTCTTGAAGACTTCGCGAAGTTCGACGGGCTGTGTGATGGCTTCTTTGTAAGTAACCTGAGGACGACCCTGGTTGCACTCTACCTTGAATTCGCGGCGCAGACGGTCGATAATGATGTCGAGATGAAGCTCACCCATGCCAGAGATAACGGTCTGACCGGTCTCTTCGTTGGTCTGCACACGGAATGTAGGATCTTCTTCTGCCAACTTCTGCAGGCCCACACCGAGTTTGTCAAGGTCTTTCTGAGTCTTGGGTTCTACGGCGATACCGATAACGGGATCGGGGAAGTCCATAGCCTCGAGCACGATGGGAGCGTCTTCGGAGCACAGTGTGTCACCGGTACGGATATCCTTGAAGCCTACGCCTGCGCCTATATCGCCGCAGCCGATCATTTCCTTTGCGTTCTGCTTGTTGGAGTGCATCTGGAACAGACGGCTCACGCGCTCTTTCTTACCGGAACGTGAATTGAGCACATAGCTGCCGGCAACGACATCGCCGGAATACACGCGGAAGAAGCACAGACGGCCAACATAAGGGTCAGTAGCGATCTTGAACGCAAGAGCACACATGGGAGCGCTGCTTGAGGGTTCGCGGGTAAGCACTTCCTCAGGATCGTCAACAGCATGACCTTCAACAGCACCTGCATCGGTAGGGCTGGGAAGGTAAGCGCATACGGCGTCGAGCAGACACTGCACTCCTTTGTTTTTGAAAGAAGAACCGCAGATCATGGGCACGACTTCCATCGACAGAGTGGCCTTGCGCAAAGCGCGACGGACCTCATCCTCAGTGATAGTGGATGGATCGTCGAAATATTTCTCCATGAGAGCATCATCGAATTCAGCGATCTTCTCCAGCATTTTGTCACGCCATTCCTCGGCTTCTGCCTGAAGGTTTGCGGGAATCTCTTCCACTGAATAGTCAGCGCCCATGGTCTCGTCATGCCAGAAGATAGCTTTCATAGTGATGAGGTCAACCACGCCCTTGAATGTCTCTTCAGCACCAATGGGCACCTGGATAGGACAGGGATTGGCACCGAGCACTTCACGGAGCTGACGCACCACTTCAAAGAAGTTAGCGCCCGAGCGATCCATCTTGTTCACATAACCGATACGGGGCACGTTATATTTATCAGCCTGACGCCACACGGTCTCCGACTGTGGTTCAACGCCACCGACAGCGCAGAATGTAGCAACGGCACCGTCAAGTACACGCAGAGAACGTTCAACTTCCACAGTGAAGTCAACGTGTCCGGGGGTGTCAATAAGGTTGATTTTGTATTTTTTGTCTGTGTACTTCCAGTATGTGGTAGTAGCGGCGGAGGTAATTGTAATACCGCGCTCCTGCTCCTGCTCCATCCAGTCCATGGTAGCGGCGCCATCATGCACCTCACCGATCTTATGAGTCAAACCGGTATAGAAAAGGATACGTTCGGAAGTCGTTGTCTTACCGGCGTCAATATGGGCCATGATGCCGATATTGCGGGTCAACTCGAGTTTTTCGTTTGCCATTTTCGTTTTAGTTGTTCAGTTGATTAAAAACGGAAGTGAGCGAACGCGCGGTTGGCCTCGGCCATCTTATGCATATCTTCTTTGCGCTTGAACGCACCGCCCTGTTCATTGAAAGCGTCAACAATTTCAGCAGCAAGCTTGTCGGCCATAGTCTTGCCGCCGCGCTTACGGGCGTAGATAATAAGGTTTTTCATTGAGATTGACTCCTTGCGGTCCGGACGGATCTCTGTGGGGACCTGGAAAGTGGCACCACCTACACGGCGGGACTTCACCTCCACCAGAGGAGTCACATTTTCGAGAGCCTGCTTCCAGATTTCGAGGGAGCTTTTCTCTTCATTGGGCAGTTTGGACTTGACGGTTTCAAGAGCCGAATAGAATATGGTGAACGCCGTGTTCTTCTTGCCATCATACATCAGATGGTTAACAAATTTGGTGACTTTCACGTCATTGAACACGGGATCGGGAAGAACTACCCGTTTCTTAGGCTTTGCCTTTCTCATTTCTTGTTCAGAATTATGTCTTCAGTTTTCGGGGTGGCTGCTTATCTTTCTGTAATCTTCAACGATACCCTCCGGCATCATTTACTCAACCTGCGATATTTATTTAGCCGACCAAACGAAACGAACGACTGGTTACTGTTTGTTGTTTTGTTCGATTGTTTGTCTTTTCAGTACGCTGGGGCTTACTTCTTACCCTTTGCAGCAGGAGCTGCACCCGGCTTCGGACGCTTGGCACCGTATTTCGAGCGACGCTGTGTGCGATCCTTAACACCCTGTGTGTCCAGAGTACCGCGCACGATATGGTAGCGAACACCGGGAAGGTCCTTCACACGACCGCCGCGCACCAGCACGATGGAGTGCTCCTGAAGATTGTGACCTTCGCCCGGAATGTAGCTGTTGACTTCCTTACCGTTGGTCAGGCGCACACGAGCCACCTTACGCATTGCCGAGTTAGGTTTTTTAGGAGTGGTGGTGTAGACTCGCACACACACGCCGCGACGCTGAGGGCAGCTGTCCAGAGCGGGCGACTTGCTTTTGTCGGTCAGAGCCACGCGGCCTTTACGTACTAATTGCTGAATAGTAGGCATCTTAGTTTGTCTTAGGTTTTGTTGGTTATTGTTGGTTTATATCTATAGTTTATATCTGCTTCCACACACTATACACGCTACGCATCGCTCTATCCTTTAAGAAGTTAAGCGAACGCAACGCGACAACATGCTTCGAAAAGCACTGCAAAGATACGATTTATTTTGCTAATTGCCAAACTTTTCCGTGGCCATGAGCGTTTTTTTATTCACCATCATCATCGGGATGCATCATCGGAAGATGCCATCCGAATCTCAGCGCCAGCACGCGCACCGTCAGGGTCACCACGGCGCACGCAACGCCACAAGCCACCGCATTGCCGCCAAAGGCCATGACCACACCGTAGGCAACACCGCCAAGCAGACACGCCATGGCATAAATATCCTTGCGGAAAATCAATGGTTCCTCGTTGATCAGAATATCCCTCAGCACACCGCCGAAAGCCCCGGTTATCAGCCCCATGGCAATAGCGACCCACATGGGCAGCCCGATAGCCAGCGTCTTTTCCACGCCTATGACCGTAAACATGGCCAGACCTACGGCATCAAACACGAGCAACATATTCAGACGCCTTACCAACTGCTTCTGAAACGCGATCACAACAGACATGGATATGCCCGTGACAGCAAAATAATCCCACGATCGGGTCCAGAAAACGGGAATATCAAGCAAAACATCGCGCAACGTTCCGCCACCAAGAGCAGTGACAAGACCCACAATATAAGCGCCGAACCAGTCAAACCTCTTCATCGAGGCCAGCCTGATCCCGGATATGGCGGCAGCGAAAGCCCCCACCATCTCCACGATATAAAGAAACATTGCTTATGCGGTCTTAACCGTTACCGACAGGCGATCTTCTCCACACGTCCGACATGCCTGCCACCTTCAAATCCTGCTGCCAGAAACAGGTCAACAAGCTCAAGCGCCATTTTTTCGTCAATAAAACGAGCCGGAAGCACCAGACAATTGGCATCATTGTGCTGACGTGCAAGCTCCGCAAGCTCAGGCAGCCAGCAAATAGCCGCACGCACACCCTGATGTTTGTTGAGAGTCATGGCAATGCCGTTGCCCGACCCGCACATAGCTATGGCAGGATAAATCTCTCCTTTTTCAAGCGCTTCGGCACACGGATGCGCGAAATCGGGATAATCGCAACTGCCTGTACTGTACGTGCCAAAATCTTTCACTTCAATCCCCTTGGTCCGGAGATGTGCCATAACCGCGCTTTTAAGCTCAAAGCCGGCATGATCGCTGCATATGCCTATCATCTTATAATCAATAAAAACAGTGATAAATCTGCTACTATCTCTACAATGCCGCAAGACCGGCTATCACCGCTTCCGGATCCTCTGCGCCAAACACATAGCTTCCGGCTACAAGTATATCGGCTCCGGCTTCAACCAGACGGCGTCCTGTCTCCAGATTCACACCTCCGTCTATCTCTATCTCGGCATGCGATCCTGAATCGGCAATAAGTTTCTTGAGTTTTCTTGTTTTCTCGACCGTACGTTCGATAAACTTCTGTCCTCCGAAACCGGGATTTACCGACATCAGCAACACCATATCCAAATCGGCAACAATCTCCTCAAGACACCCTACCGGAGTGGCCGGATTGAGCGTGACAGCCGCCTTCATTCCGGCAGCCCGGATGGCCTGGACCGTACGGTGAAGATGAGTACAGGCTTCAGCATGTACATTCATTATGGCCGCACCGGTGTCGCGCACACGGCTCACCCAACGGTCCGGCTCGACAATCATCAGATGCACGTCAAGCGGCTTGACACTTACACGCGACACAGCTTCAATGACCGGGAATCCGAATGATATATTGGGCACAAACCGGCCATCCATCACATCAAGATGCAACAACGCCGCCTCACTGCGGTTCACCATTTCCACATCCTGATTAAGGCGGCCGAAATCAGCCGAAAGAAGCGAAGGACTTACTTTAGTCATTACAATTGGGGGGTAGCTTTGGGCTTGAACAAGTTCCACACTATGAAAAACACGCACACAACACCTATGGCATAGCCCACCATCGATATATAGTCATTGTAGTATTCTATCTTCTCAAACAACCGGTCCTTACTTACGAACTGAGCAAGAAACCACCCGAGCCAGCACAGGATCACATTCCAGATAGCGGCTCCGGCTGTTGTGAATATCACGAATTTTCCGAGATTCATGCGGGCCAGACCGGCAGGCAGGCTTATCAGCTGACGTATCACAGGGATAAGACGGCCGATAAACGTCGACACGGCGCCATGTTTGTCAAAATACTTTTCAGCGCGCTCAACTTTCTCCGGATTTATCATACAGATAGACCCGAGACGGCTATCAGCAAACTTATAAATGATAGGACGACCGATCCATATTGCAAGACCGTAATTGATCAGAGACCCCGCCAACGCCCCAAGAGTCGCGGCGCTCCCCACTCCCCATACGCTCATGGTGCCCTCCGTAGCCGCAATATAAGCAGCCGGCGGCACAACAATCTCGCTCGGAAAGGGGATAAACGAACTCTCGATGGTCATAAAAAGGAACACATAGAAATAGCTCATGTGTTCCCAGACTATCTGAAACAGATATGACGCGTCAAAAATCGATAATTCTATCATAGTATATAAACTGATTTTTACTCCGCAAAGTTACGTGTTTTTTATAAATTCTCAACACTCGCTCCATTTTTTCTTTGTAACTTTGCCACAAATATGTTCAAACCATTTTCTTTAAATATAAGCGGAAAGCTTGCGGTGTTCGACAGGCCTGCGGTCATGGCCATAGTCAACGCCACCCCTGATTCATTTTATGCAGGCTCACGTGCGGCATGCACGGCCGAAGTATGCCGGCGCACCGAGCGGATGATAAGCGACGGAGCCGACATAATCGATGCCGGCGCATGTTCCACCCGGCCCGGTTCCGACAGTGTCAGCGCCACAGAGGAGACCGACCGGCTCGCCATGGCATTGCGGGCCATACGAAGCGTGAATCCGGACATACCGGTGTCAGTCGACACCTTCCGGGCTGATGTGGCCCGCCGCTGCATCGAAGAGTTCGGAGCCAATATCATCAACGATATATCAGGCGGCACACTCGACCCCATGATGTATGAGACCGTCGCATCCCTTAAGGTGCCGTATGTGATGATGCACACCAGAGGAACCCCCGAGACGATGCAGTCGCTTTCAGATTATTCCGCAGAGGGCGGTGTGATGGCTGCACTTCTTCGTTTCTTCGCCGAAAAGATCAGCCTTCTGACCGATATGGGAGTCAACGACATCATTATTGACCCCGGGTTCGGATTTGCCAAGACCCTTGAACAGAACTGGGAGATAATGCGAGAACTGGAATCGTTCACCGTGTTTCACCGTCCAGTGCTCGCCGGCATATCACGCAAATCCATGCTCACAAAACTTCTCGGCATCACCGCCGAGGAAGCATTGCCAGCCACAGCCATGGCCGGCATGCTTGCGCTCCAGGGTGGAGCATCAATCCTGCGGGTCCACGATCCGGCTCCCGCCAGACAGGCTATAACCATATTGTCGGCAATGCAGCCGGATCTGACCGACCGTTAATCAACAATCCAAATCATATCAGTGGCAAACATAATAAACATAGAGACCTCTACCGACTGCTGTTCGGTGGCACTGACAGGCGATATGGCCGTATTGGCCGATTTCCGCGACCTTCACGGACGGAATCACGCAGAGTTAATCGGCGGCTACGTCAAGCAGTGCCTTGACGCCGCACGCGAACAAGAACGCAAAATCGACGCCGTAGCCGTGTCGATAGGACCCGGCAGCTACACCGGGCTCCGCATCGGGCTCTCCGAAGCCAAAGGACTGGCATACGCTCTTGGCGTACCTCTGATCGGCGTGCCCACGCTCCATATCATGGCCACCAATGTCATGTTTAATCATTTCAACATAGACCTGTCGACCAGATTCGCGCCCATGATCGACGCACGCCGCATGGAAGTCTATACCTGCGTGCTTGACATGTGGCTACGCGAACTGATGCCTGCCGCGCCCATGATCCTTACTCCGGATTCCTACGGGGAGCTGCTGGAGCAGGGACCCCTGCTGTTCATGGGCAATGCCATCGAAAAAGCCCGTACGGTCATCTCCCACCCCAACGCCATCTGGGTGGAAGACATCAATCCTCTGGCCGCCGATATGCTTGCATTGAGCGAGAAAGCTTTCCGTGACGGAAATTTCATAGATGTGGCATATTCGACACCATTATATCTCAAAGACTTTCAAGCAACCACTCCTAAAAACAATATATTATGAACAAATTTTTACATTGCTTACTTGCTATCGCCGCCCTCTCTCCCGGCGCCGGACTGTCAGCCGCAAGCGCCGGACAACTCTCCGTACACGACATCAGCCACATCGTGCCTTCGGCTGAAACCGAGACATCCGGCGCACAAGCCACCACTCAGACGATGACCGTGGGATATTGTCTGGAACCAAGCATATCAATGGGCACAGGAAAAGGCACCCGCATAGGAGGAGCATTGCAGTTGAACGCTGCCACCGTGGCCATGTTTGCTGGCAACAAAATAACAGCGGTTCTCGTGGCCAACGGCTCCACAAAAAGCACAACGACAACATCTGCCCCGATAGAGGTGTTCTGCACTAAAACATTAGACGGAACGCCCATCGCCAAAGCCACCGGCCAGATGGACTACACAAACACAAAAAAATACAACACGTATGAATTTGCTTCGCCCATCACTATCGAAGAAGGCCAACCGCTCTACATCGGATTCATCGCCGAGCAGCAAGAGGCCGATGAATATCCGCTGACTGCCGACGGATATCCCGGACATGATGCCATCAACGAACCCGGCGGCTTCTATGGACTGACAGATGATTACGGGGATTTCGGATGGTCTGTCGGACCGGCAAGCCAATACGGATACCCGTGCGTAAAGGTGATTATCGAAGGTGAATCAATGCCTACCGACATGTGCCGACTCTCTGCCATCGGCGTCCCCTACTCCACCGATCCCGAACAGCCATTTACTGCCGAGATAGAAATCACCAACACCGCAACAAACGAAATAACGTCCGTAGGCATCAGCTACCGTATAGCAGATGGCGAGCCGCAGACGGCCACAGCCGACCTCGCGCAACCCATCGGTTACGGCGTGAGCGCAGTGGTGTCATTTCCGGTCACATATCCCGCGGAAGGCAACAACGTGAAATTCGAAGCGACAGTATCTACAGTCAACGGCCGTCCAAACGGAGCGCCCGAGACCATGACCTCCGCATCGACAACGTTCCTGTCTCTGAGCCCTGAAAACGGATTCCAGCGCAACATGGTAGTCGAAGAAGCCACCGGCACATGGTGCGGTTGGTGTCCCCGCGGCATAGTCGGCATGGAAAAGATGAAAGAACTCCATAGCGACGGCACGTTCATACCCATCGCTGTCCATGGCAACTACAGCGCCACTCAGCGCGACCCGATGACATCGTCATCCTACACATCGCTCATCAATAACGTTGGCGGCGGATTTCCCGCATCGCTCATCAACCGCAACAAAGGATACTACGGCATTGTCGATCCAGACTTCGACAACTTCAAGGCCGCATACGCCGACATCGTAAACCGACCGGCTGTGGCCAAAGTCGAAATCGACTCGATCGAACGCAAATCCCGCACCACCGACATATATGCCAAGGTGACATTCGGCATCAGCGAACCCAACGCAACCTACCGCCTTGCCTACGTAATCACCGAGGATGAAGTCGGACCTTACAACCAGTCCAACTACTACAGCTACCTTTCGCAAAACATGCCTTTGGAAGGATGGCAGGACAAAGAACCGTACGTATCAACCATGTATAATGACGTGGCACGTGCTATCAGTTCATACAACGGCACGGCCAACTCCATCCCAGCGTCAGTGACCGCCGGCGAACCTGTCACCCACCGTGGCTCGGTGTCAAGCACTGCTGTCAAAAACTATAAAAACGCCCATTACATAGCCCTGCTGATCAACACCACCACAGGCTACATTGAAAACGCCGTCCTCTACACACCCTCAGATCCGTCATCCATCACAGATATAGAAGCCGACGCCGATCCAGATGCCCCTGTACGCTACTACAATCTCCAGGGTGTCGAAGTGGCAGACCCTGTCTACGGCCATATATATATACGCAGACAAGGATCATCAGCCACCAAAATACGTTTCTGACCGGCACGTGACCGACAGATAAGACAGCATAGCGCGGCAAGCCCTGCAATTAAGGTCTGGCCGCGCTATATTTACATTTGTAAGGACGGGAATTATTTCATAACTTTGGGGGTATGCAACCGTTCGTACACCTACACGTCCACACCCAGTTTTCCGTGCTTGACGGTCAGGCTTCGGTCACCGCGCTGGTAGACAAAGCCATAGCCGACGGCATGCCGGGACTTGCCATTACCGACCATGGCAACATGTTCGGCATAAAAGAATTCTTCAACTACGTCAACAAAATCAACTCCAAGCGCAAGGACAAAGGCGAAGAACCGTTCAAACCGATTTTCGGATGCGAGATGTATGTGGCCAACGAATCTCTGCTGACCCACACTGACAAAAAAGACACCGGACGCCATCTGGTCGTGCTGGCCAAAAACGAGACCGGCTACCACAACCTCATCAAACTGGTGAGCCGCTCATGGACCGAAGGCTTCTATTCACATCCACGTACGGACAAGGCCGACCTCGCCGCCCACTCCGAAGGGCTGATCGTCTGCTCGGCATGTCTCGGCGGCGAAGTGCCCCGGCTCATTCAGGCCGGACAGACCGACGAAGCTGAGAAAGCTATATTATGGTTCAAAAACACGTTCGGCGACGACTACTACATCGAACTGCAGCGCCACAAAGCCACAGTGCCGCGTGCAAATCACGAGGTCTATCCCATTCAGCAGCACGTCAACGAGGAGCTTGTCAAGCTGGCGCGCAAGCACGACATAAAAATCGTGGCCACCAACGATGTGCACTTCGTCAACGAGGAAGACGCCGAAGCCCACGACCGCCTTATATGTGTGGCCACCGGCAAGGACCTCAACGACCCCAAACGCATGCTGTACTCCAAACAGGAGTGGATGAAATCGACCGAAGAGATGAACACCCTCTTCGCCGACATACCCGAAGCGCTGGCCAACACTGTGGAGATCCTTGACAAAGTCGAGACATATACCATCGACCACAAACCGATCCTGCCCAACTTCCCGCTGCCCGACGGCTTTACCGACAACGACGACTACCTGCGCCACCTCACATATCAGGGAGCACACAGGCGCTGGGGCGAAAACCTGACCGAAGAGCAGATCGAACGCATCGACTTCGAGCTGCAGACCATCAAGAACATGGGATTTCCGGGCTACTTCCTGATCGTGCAGGACTTCATAGCCGCCGGACGCCGTCTGGGCGTGTCGGTCGGCCCCGGCCGAGGATCGGCCGCAGGATCAGCCGTGGCCTACTGTCTTGACATCACACAGATCGACCCGATCAAATATGACCTGCTGTTCGAACGTTTTCTGAACCCCGACCGTATATCACTGCCTGATATAGACATTGACTTCGATGATGACGGACGAGCCGACGTGCTGCGTTACGTGACCGAGAAATACGGAGAGGAAAAGGTGGCCCGCATCATCACTTACGGCACCATGGCTGCCAAAAGCGCTATAAAAGATGTGGCGCGCGTGGAGCAGCTGCCCTTGCCTGAAAGCAACCGTCTGGCCAACCTTGTGCCCAAACGCATGCCGGAAGTCAACGGCAAGGAACTGAAACCGACACTGAAAAACTGCTACGAGCATGTACCCGAATTCCGTCCGGAACTGAGCAGCGACAATCCTGTGGTGCGCAACACACTGAAATATGCCCTGCAGCTCGAAGGCAACGTGCGCAACACCGGCGTACATGCCTGCGGAGTGATCATATGCCGCGATGCAGTGACCGACTGGGTGCCGCTGAGCACCGCCTACGACAAAGACGGCACCAAAATGCTCGTCACCCAGTATGAAGGCTCCGTGATCGAAGACACCGGGCTGATCAAGATGGACTTCCTCGGCCTGAAGACTCTGTCGATAATAAAAGAAGCCTTGGCCAACATCAAGCTCACACGCGGATTCGACCTCGACATAGACACGGTGTCCATCGAAGACCCCAAGACATACCAGCTCTACAGCGAAGGCCGCACCACCGGCACATTCCAGTTCGAGTCAGCCGGCATGCAGAAATATCTGCGCGAGCTCCAGCCGTCGACATTCGAGGACCTAATAGCCATGAACGCACTGTATCGTCCGGGACCTATGGACTATATCCCCGACTTCATCAACCGAAAACACGGCAAAAGCCCGATCGTATATGATATACCGGTGATGGAGCAGTATCTGAAAGACACATACGGTGTCACGGTCTATCAGGAGCAGGTCATGCTTCTGAGCCGTCTGCTCGCCAACTTCACCCGCGGCGAGAGCGATACGCTGCGCAAGGCCATGGGCAAGAAGCTCATCGACAAGATGAACCACCTGAAAGGTAAATTCATGGAGGGCGGACAGGCCAACGGCCACAAGGCCAGCGTGCTTGAAAAAATATGGGCCGACTGGGAAAAATTCGCATCATACGCATTCAACAAGTCGCATGCCACATGCTACAGTTGGGTAGCCTTCCAGACAGCATATCTCAAAGCCAATTATCCGGCCGAATACATGGCGGCGGTGCTGTCGCGCAACATCAACGACATCACCAAGCTCACCAATTTCATGGACGAATGCAAGGCCATGAAAATATCCGTAAAAGGCCCCGACGTCAATGAATCCATCGGACGGTTCGGTGTGAACCAGGCGGGCGACATCCGTTTCGGTCTCGCCGCCATAAAAGGCATCGGCGTCAATGTGGTCGAAGGCATCATCAAAGAACGCAACGAAGGCGGACCATTCACTTCCATACACGATTTCATCGAACGCGTGGATATGGGCTGCGGCATCAACCGGCGCACGATCGAATCGCTTGCTCTGGCCGGCGCGTTCGACTGCTTCACCGATATAAAACGCGAGGACTTTTTCGAGACAAACAACCGCGATGAATCGTTTTCCGAACAGTTAGTGCGGTACGGACAGCTCTTCCAGCGCGACAAACAACAGCAGGCGGCATCGTTGTTCGACGACGTAGCCGACCAGTCGCTCACCACGGCCGGACGGCCGCCGGTCAAACCGGCCGTTCCATGGCCCGACGCCGAACGCCTGGCCAAGGAGCGCGAGCTCGTGGGCATGTATCTGTCGGCCCACCCTCTCGACCCATACTATATGGATCTGACCTACGGCACCACATCCATCAAGGATTTCACATCGGAAGAAGCCGAACCTGTCGAAAACAAAGAAATAAAACTCGGCGGCATGGTGACCGATTTCCAGACGCGCACCAGCAAAAACGGCGACCCGTTCGGCATACTCCGTCTCGAAGACCTGACCGGAAGCACAGAGTTGCGCCTGTTCGGCCGCCAGTTCTCGGAGTTCAACGGCTACGGAGTGCCGGGAAGCCAGATACTGGTGGTTGGCAAATTCCAGCGCCGTTTCGCCAACGGAGACCTGCGTTTCAACATATCGCGCATAGGACTGCTATCCGAAGAGCGCGGATCAGTGATACGCGGCATTGTGATCAACGTCGACGCCGAACGCGTCAACGAGACCCTGTGTGCCCTCATGCGAGATCACTCCGTGAGCACCGACAAGGATCTCGGAGAACTGCGTCTGCGCATCTACGACTCAAAGATGAACAGGGCGGTCACCCTGAATTCAGGCCTGCGCATTCCGGTCAACCGCGCACTTATCAACATGCTCAACGATCTTGACATAGAATTCACCATATTAAAACGCTAAACCACTCAAAAACATCAAAACAATGGCATTTACATTTACCGACGAAAACGTCAATGAAATCATCGAGTCCGGCAAACCCGTAATGATCGACTTCTGGGCCACATGGTGCGGACCGTGCGTGGGCATGAGCCCTGCTGTAGACACCGTAGCAGAAGAATATGAAGGCCGCGCCGTAGTAGGAAAGTACAACATCGACGAACAGACCGACCTGGCCATGAAATACCGTATTATGTCCATACCCACAATCCTCTTCTTCAAAGACGGCAAAAAGACCGAGCTCCGTCTCGTGGGAGCACAGTCTGTGGAAACCCTCCGCGCCAAACTCGACGAACTTCTGGCTCTCTAAAAAGCGCAGTATCCCGTAACGCACAACAACATGACCCCTGTATAAGCGCATCTGCCGCCGGTACAGGGGTCATGTCATATCTTTACGGCATGGAAACCTACATAACCTTGATCTTATATACCCGCTCAGCGACTTTCACTATATATATTCCGGAATCAAGCTTGATATATGCCGAATCGGAAGATATATCTTCTGTCAGAATCAGATTTCCGGCAATACCATACACAGAACACCGCAGCCCATCGGCGCCAGCGACAACAATGCCGCCATATGAGGGTCCGGCATGCACGTTCTGACGACCATCACTGACTGCCGTCATAGACACACACTCTCCCTCATCCTCCAGAACTATGATCTGTTCAAATGCACTTGTCTTACCGTTCGGATCAGTGGCCTCCCACACCCGGCTCACGGAATAATCGTCACCGCTTTCCGTAAAACGCACCTCCAGCGACCGTCCTCCGGCATAAGCCTTGACATCGGCCACAGGCGGCAGTTCACCATCAGAAACGGTGACATAGCGCTCGGGAACGCCGGTAAAGGAGACTGTAGACGCCACTACCTTGAAACCGCCTGTCGAAATCTGCGATGAGCCGCGGTCAGTAAACGGGACAACAGCGGTATAGTCACACGCTATAGATCCGATCACCTCTATCATTATCACCCCGGCCCTCGGCATAATACCCGTTCCGGCATAATTGACCTGACCGATGGCCACATGCGGAAGTATAACCTGACAGCTGCCCGTGTTCGGCGCGGATTCTTTGAGAATATATTTGAATGTCTCACCAAAATCATCCGATAAAGAGATACGCACACGGCTGTCATATCCGAACACATCACTGCATGAGTTCCAATTCAGTGTAAGCCGCTGCCCCATATTGTAGGAATACGTGCCCCATGACGTAGACGGCGTCACGGATGTAATCTCAAAAGGATCGCCGGACACCAGCTCCAATGTGGTCTCGTAGGCATCATAACACACCGCATGAGGATCATAAAGAAAAGACTCATCAGATTTCCCTCCGTCACTCACCGACAGCAGCATGGTGTATTCACCGGGAGTGCTGACTCTTCCGCTATAATCATTCTCCACAAGCTTGTCAGCCCCGTCTATCCACTCCAGCCGATACGAAGGCTTAAAGGCCACAACCGGATTCCCGGCAGGGGCATAGGGCCGGAATACCGCCCGGCAATCTTCGGGACCGGAAGCGACGTCGACCTGCTGAACGCTGTAGAGCAAGGCATCTCCGTCCGGATCAGATGCCGAAATCTCAAACTTCATATATGAGCCGGCAGGTATTCGATAGTGACGTTTCAGATTCAGCGTATCAATCTGCGGCGGCCTGTTTTCCGACAGAACGGCTCCCACAAGATTGTCGTATGAGGTCCATTCAAGCCCGGACCAATGTATCGTGTCAGTACGTTCAGGATAGTTCAGCACCGACATATAGCCGGAATTGCGGATAGAGCGTATCATGGCGGCACTGACCGAAGAGAAAAAAGGCAACTTGTCGCCATATCCCATGACAGACTGTCCTGCACCCGGTTCGCTGAAATAGGATGTGGTGTTATTCGCCTGCACGTGCAAAGACCCGAACATATGCCCCAATTCATGAACTATAGCCACAAATATAGGGCGCGCCACAGAGCCGCCTTTATAACGTTTCATATACGCGCCCTTTACATATCCTCGTCCATTGACATCCGATACGTCCGCAATCATAAGGCCGACATCATATGAATACTCCCCAATCAAATCATTGATAATGGATGTGGACTGATTTACGATGGTTATACTGTTGGATGTGTTAGGCGATGAAGACTCATCCATAATAAGCCGAGGGTTATCGACCAACACAAAATAAACGCCTAAATCACGGGCAAACACCTCATTCAGCGATTCTACAGTAGACTGCCACCAAACCCTGACACGCTCTTCACTTCCGCCAAAATCTCTTTGATACGAAGAATACGTCACAGGCATAGCCAGACGATAGACGTGGAGAAAATTCTCACTGCCTATTAATTTTTGCGCAATACTGCCGTTATCGGCTCTCGCCGACAATGCCGGAGCGCAATAGCCCACATCTGCAACCAGAGGTTCGGTCGCAGACATATATGAGCACGGCCACAATGCTACAGTCAGACAACAGACAAGCGATGATCTAATAATCCTAAACATAAAATGTATCATTTTTGCTCCTGTGTATTTATTATATCACAAAAATACCAATTTTTCACAACAGCATCCAAAACAATTATTGCCAAAACAAAAATCAGGCCGCAACGTCTGATACCGACAGAGCGTTACGGCCTGATTATCGCTTAAAAATCTATCTTATCAGCCTTCGATGGCAGCCTGCGCCGCAGATACGCGGGCGATGGGCACGCGGAAAGGCGAGCAGCTCACGTAGTTCATGCCGAGCTTAGCGCAGAACTTGACGGAGGAGGGTTCACCGCCGTGTTCGCCGCAGATGCCTACCTTGAGTTCGGGTTTGGTAGCGCGGCCTTTTTCAACGCCCATGCGCACGAGCTGGCCTACACCTTCCTGATCAAGGACTTCAAACGGATCGGTCTTGATAATGCCGTGTTCCTTGTAGAATTTCAAGAACTTGGGAGCATCATCGCGCGAGAATCCGAAGGTCATCTGAGTGAGGTCGTTTGTACCGAAGGAGAAGAAGTCGGCCACAGTGGCGATCTCGTTGGCGGTGAGAGCAGCACGGGGCACCTCGATCATAGTACCCACGAGATAAGGCAGAGACTTGCCCTGTTCGGCAAACACCTTGTCGGCGGTTTCGTGGATAACGGCAGCCTGGTTCTGAATCTCTTTCAGTGAGCCTACCAGCGGGATCATGATTTCGGGATGAACGTCGATGCCGCGAGCCTTCACAGCGAGAGCGGCTTCGATGATCGCACGGGTCTGCATCTCTGTGATCTCCGGATAGGTGATGCCCAGACGGCAGCCGCGGTGACCAAGCATGGGGTTGAACTCTTCGAGCGAGTCAACCTTAGCCTTGACCTCTTCAAGGGAGATGCCCATTTCTGCGGCAAGTTCCTTCTGAGTGGCGGTCTGATGAGGTACGAACTCGTGCAACGGGGGATCGAGCAGGCGGATGGTCACTCCGTAACCGTCCATAGCTTCAAAGATGCCTTCGAAGTCACCGCGCTGCATGGGCAACAGTTTGGCGAGAGCATGGCGACGGACTTCAACATCGGCGGCGAGAATCATCTCACGCACAGCCTTGATACGGTCGCCTTCGAAGAACATGTGCTCCGTGCGGCAGAGACCGATGCCCTGAGCGCCGAAATGGCGTGCCTGCTTGGCATCGCGGGGAGAGTCAGCGTTAGTGCGCACCAGAGTCTTTGTATATTTAGCGGCGAGATTCATGATCGCGCCAAAGTCGCCGTCGAGTTCGGGTTCGGTTGTGGGCACCTGACCGTCGTAAACCTCACCGGTGGAACCGTTGAGCGAAATCCAGTCGCCTTCCTTGTAAACCTTGCCGTTCATCTCCACGGTCTTTTCCTTATAGTCGATGCGGATTTCGCCGGCACCGCTGACGCAGCACTTACCCATGCCGCGGGCAACGACAGCCGCATGGCTGGTCATACCGCCGCGCATGGTGAGAATGCCCTGTGCCACGGCCATGCCGCGAAGATCCTCGGGAGAAGTCTCGATACGCACCAGAACAACTTTTTTCTTCTTTTCAGCCCACAATTCGGCTTCCTCGACGGAGAACACCACCTGACCGGTAGCGGCGCCGGGCGAAGCAGGCAGACCCTTGGCTGCGACTTTGGCGCGCTTGAGCGCGGCCTTGTCAAATACCGGGTGCAGCAGTTCGTCGAGCTTCTGGGGCTCCATACGCATCAGCACGGTCTTCTCATCTATCTCGCCTTCACGGAGCAGATCCATGGCGATCTTCACCATAGCGGCACCGGTGCGCTTGCCGTTGCGGGTCTGGAGCATCCAGAGCTTACCGTCCTGAATGGTGAATTCCATATCCTGCATGTCCTTGTAGTGATCCTCCAGACGGTGTGCGATGGCGATCAGCTCAGCGGCACATTCAGGCATGGATTCTTCAAGTGAGGGATATTTGGATTTGCGATCGTCCTCGCTGATGCCCTGAAGAGCTGCCCAGCGGCGCGAGCCTTCAGTGGTGATCTGCTGGGGTGTGCGGATACCGGCCACCACATCCTCGCCCTGTGCGTTGATCAGGTATTCACCGTTGAACATATTCTCGCCGATGGCTGCATCGCGGCTGAAAGCCACGCCGGTGGCGGAGTTGTCGCCCATATTGCCGTATACCATGGCCTGTACGTTGACGGCGGTGCCCCACTCTTCGGGGATCTGGTTCATGCGGCGGTAGAGAATGGCGCGTTCGTTCATCCAGCTGTCAAACACAGCGCAGATGCCGCCCCAGAGCTGCTCCCATGCACTGTCGGGGAAGTCCTTGCCGGTGAAATCCTTCACGGCGCCCTTGAAGAGCTTGACAAGGAGCTGCAGATCTTCTACAGTCAGTTCGGTGTCGAGCTTAACGCCCTTGTCTTCTTTCACCTTGTCCATGATCTCCTCGAAAGGATCGATATCGGTCTTGCTCTTGGGCTTCATGCCGAGCACCACGTCACCGTACATCTGGACAAAGCGACGATAGCTGTCCCATGCGAAACGGGAATTGCCGCTCTTTTCAGCGAGCGATGCGACTGTGGCGTCGTTCATGCCAAGGTTGAGCACTGTGTCCATCATGCCGGGCATGGAAGCACGGGCACCGGAGCGCACAGATACGAGCAGGGGATTGGAAGGGTCGTTGAATTTTTTGCCGGTAAGAACCTCAACATGGGCGACTGCGGCCTCAACTTCCTTCTGGATGCGTTTCACCACTTCATCGCGGCCATACTGGGTGTACTCGGTGCATACTTCTGTCGTGATGGTGAAACCGGGGGGCACGGGCATGCCAAGCAGGTTCATCTCAGCCAAGTTTGCGCCTTTACCGCCGAGCAGGTTTCTGTCGGAGGCTTTTCCTTCGGCCTTTCCATCGCCGAACGTATAGACTCTTTTCATAAATCTTGGTTAAGTTATTGGTTAAATTATGTTTAATATATACACATGGAATTATGTCCGCGACATGCAGACATGAATCATTTGCAAATTTACGTTTTTTTCCTGTAGAAGTCAAGAAAATGGCACAAAAGTTTTTTACACCGTAACACACTTTGTGATTTGCGATAAGATATGTAAATTTGCACTTTACACCATCACCAGCAAATAGGATTCCATGCTCAGATCTGCCTTGTTTTTTCTCCTCCTCGTCTCGACATTGCCATATGCCTTGTGCGTATCTCTTCGGGCCATGACATACAACGTACACAACGCCGTGGGCGAAGACGGAGTGAGGGACTGCGGCCGCATCGGAGCCATCATACGCGACATTGCACCCGACGTGGTGGCCATACAGGAGGTCGACAGCATGACCGTGAGGAGCGGCAACCGGTACACCCTCGGCGAAATCGCCGACGCAGCCATGATGATCCCCGTCTTCGCTCCGGCAATCGACCACGACGGCGGAAAATACGTGATAGCATGCGTCCATCTGTCGCTCACACCGACCGACGCGCTGGCGTCGGCAAAGATCATCGGCCAGGAAACAGCCCGATACGACAAACCCGTGATACTTGCAGGCGACTGGAACGCTCTGCCCGGCTCTGAAACTGCGTCGGAAATACAAAAGCATTTCCATGTACTCAACGACTTGACCGTGCCAACATGGCCGTCAGACACTCCGAACGAATGTCTCGACTATATAGCTGCCGGCAAAGGTCACATGTCCTCCGGAATCAACGTGTGCGTATTGCCGCTGACCGTTGAATCAGACCACCGGCCGGTAATAGCCGACATCACCCTGACCTCAGAAAAATAATCGGCCATGAAAGGAAAATTCAAGACCACAAAACGCTACCGGCTGACTTTTGTCAACGAAAACACTTTCAACGCGGTCTGGACCATAAAGCTATCGCGTGCCAAGGTCTGGTTTCTGTCTCTGGTCACAGTAGCCGCCATTACGGCTCTTATCCTCTGGATGATACTCGCCACACCCATGTCGAACCTGCTGCCAGGATATCTACTGCCATCACAGAGGGCGCAACACATCAACAATACGCTGCGTGTCGATTCGCTGTCAAGACTCACGGAGATCAACTCCGCATACCTCAACAACATCGCGCGGATACTCGGCGATGAGGAGCCTGATTCGATTGCCGCCATTACGGAAACACAGCCATCGGTGGTCAGCGACACCCTGATCGAGACGTCGGCAGCCGAACGAAAGTTTGTGGAACAATGGTCGGCCCGAGAGCGCTACAATCTGTCTGTGCTGACGCCGCTCGCCGCCGATGCCATGTCGTTTCACTCTCCGGTCGCCGCAGCCGTGCCTTTGAACCCCGGCCTATCGGCCCACGCCAGAGTAAAGACTCTGCACCTGCGCGTGCCACGCAACGCCGCGGTGACTGCCATCTACCGCGGCACGGTCACCGACGTCCACTACGATGACACCGCCGGAGGATATGCCGTGACGGTGCAACACCCCAATAATTTCATATCATCGTACGCCGGACTTGGCACGCTATTCGTGGAGCGCGGCGAGAAACTCCAGAGCGGGGACGCCATCGGTGCGGCTCCGGCCGGAAAACTGGAGCTTGACATCTGGCACAACGGCAGCTCCGTCAACCCTCTCTCCGTAATAGCATTCTGAGCCGCGCCATCCGACATCAAAAAAAACACCAGACATTCCGCCCGACATCTTCCCTGCGCAGCCACTGACTTATCTATCCGTTTCTTTCACAGACAGCATGCCCTTTTCATATCTAACGGTATAAGCCCGGCCGATCTTCGTCGGAAAGGTCTCTTTCAGACCCTTATATGCCACCGTGCAGGTCTGCCCGCGGTTCGAGCGTATTGTCGCCGTAGTCAGCTCATGGCCGTCGTAACGTATATCGACTTCAAAATTACCTCTGGCCAGCAATCCTGTGACATGACCGGAAGTCCACTGCGACGGTAATGCCGGAAGCAGATTCAGCACTCCCGTATGACTCTGGAGGAACAGTTCGGCCACACCGGCCGTACCGCCGAAATTCCCGTCGATCTGAAACGGCGGATGAAGATCCCACAAATTGTCGGCAGTGCCGTTTTTAAGCAGATTCTGAAACAGGACATAGGCATGGTCTCCGTCGTGCAGACGAGCCCAGTGATTCAGTTTCCATCCCATTGACCATCCGGTGGCGGCATCACCGCGCTGGTGCAATGTCTCCTTGCATGCTTCGGCCAGCTCTGGAGTCTTGTCGGGGGAGACTGTAGTGCCCGGATGCAGGCCGAACAGATGGTTGGTGTGGCGGTGGGTGTCGTTATATGCATCAATATCCCTGTACCATTCCTGAAGCTGGCCGTAGCGCCCGATCTGATAGGGATACATTCTGTCGAGCTTCTCCTGCCATTCCGAACGCAGGTCGTCATCCACACCAAGGATCTCCGATGCCGCAATCGCGTCAATCAGGATTTCTCTGGTCACGGCATTGGCATAAGTAGCTCCGAGATCTATCGAGCCGTGCTCGGGAGAGAATGACGGAGCGGATGTGTAGGTGCCTTCGTGAAGATAAAGCAGATCCGCGCAGAAATTCGCACTTGACTTTATAATGTCATAGCCGATCTCGCGCAGCCATTCATCGTCGCGGGTATAGTCATAGTATTCCCATATCTGAGTTGCAAGCCACGGACCCGCCGTGGGGTTATAGTTCCACTCCATCTGAGTGGAGTTGAGAGGAGCCGTGAATCCGAAAATATTGGTGGAAACCTCCGCAGTCCATCCGCGCGCTCCGTAGTATGCCCTGGCCGTGCGCTCTCCGGGTTTTACGAGCGACCGCACATAGTCCACAAACGGAGTGAAACACTCCAGCAGATTGGTGTTGGTGGCAGGCCAATAATTCATCTGCAGGTTGATGTTGTTGTGATAGTCCACACGCCACGGGCCGTCGGTGTTGTTGTGCCACAAACCCTGAAGGTTGGCAGGCATGTTGCCCGCACGCGAGGATGCAATCAGCAGGTAGCGCCCGAAATTAAAATATATCTGCTCCAGCCCATGGTCGAGAGTGCCTCCACGATATGCTGCAAGGCGGGCGGGAGTCGGCTTGTTGTCAAACCGTTCATCTGGATTGATGGCAATATCGACCCTATCATAAAGAGAGGAATAGTCCTTGATATGATTGTCATACAGCTGCTCGTATGTCCGGACATACGCAGCTTCGACATTGGCAGCCACAGAAACATCCGGATCGACTCCTACATAGGCATTGCGGTCTGTGTAATCGGGGTTGAAATTCATCACATAATCCGTATCGCCGGACAGTATGAACTCCACATCGGTGGCATCATTCACCGTTATGGAATTGGAGCAGGTATCGACGGAAACAGTACCGGCGCCGTTGACACGCGCCACAACCTGCATGGCCCACTTCATATTGTTGTCGGAAATCCGGCCCTGAAAACGGATTCCGTCCTTCAGGCTTACTTTCGACCGGAGAGTCTGGGGAGTCACAAACCGGAACGTGAGATTCTGCGTACCTCCATCGGAAGTAAAGCGCCACACCATCACACTGTCGGGATACGACACAAAATAGCGGCGCTGATAGTCCACACCGGCAACCGAAAACTGCACCACGGCCAACGAACGGTCAAGATTGAGTATGCGTTTATAATTTGTCACAGCCGACTCGTCGATACCTGTAGACACATAAGCCTCGCCCATCACCGTATAAGTGCCGAACTCACTCTTCTCGTAGCCTATATTTCCTCTATATCCGGAACTCACCAGCGATCCGGCCGATGAATTGTCTCCTGCGGCAAGATAGTCACGTATCTGCTGAAGGGTGTCCGAAGATACATCACGATTCATGTTCCAGTACTTCTCCGCATTTCGGCCCGGACCACCTGTCCACAGAGTCTTCTCGTTGAGCACCACACGTTCGCAGCCGACCGATCCGAGCACACTGCCGCCGAACGATCCATTACCTATGGGAAGAGACTGACGCTCCCACACTTCGTCGGGATTTGTGCTTGTGGCGCTGAAATCATTGATCTTCCACGCCTGTCCGAGCGATGACGACGTAGGGGTGTCAAACCAGATGGCATTGCCCCGAGTATAGTCTATCACATCAGATGCAGCGGATATCTTCTCTCCTGCGGTCACCACCGGATAATCCAAGGCATTTGCCACCCCTATGCCGGCCAGAGCCGCGCAGACTAATGAAATTATTTTGTTCATTGAAAATAAATCCGATGTTGATTCTAACGGTTATGGTTGAATTCTGATTCAAAGATAACCATTTATCGGCAAACATTCAACAAAATAAAACGGTTTCTATAAATTCAAGGATATAATCCTCAGAACCTGCGGCCGCCATGGCCACCAGGACCGCCGCCACGCGGGCCACGTCGCATAAAATCAGTGTCGACCGACGGATTGTTTTCGCCACCGCCGCCGAATGTAGTGAATTTATACGTGAAAGTCAGCATAAAATAGCGTGTGAGAGTGTTGTACTGGCTGTCGGTGATAGCCTGGGCCGTCTCCGTACGCCAGATGCTCTTGCGTTGCTGCAACAGGTCATAACCTTTGAGCGCCACAGTAGCATTCTTGTTGCGCAGAAACATATATGATATCGACGCGTTCCACATCCATTGGTCGGAGTCATAACCGTCGGAATAGCCGGTATTGGCCGAATAGTTCAGATCCGTAGCCAGCACAAGGCCAAAGGGCGTATAGTAAGTCGCATTAAGCGATCCGCCGTAGCTGTGTGTCGTGCGGTTCTGGCCGCTCTGAATCGCATTGGTGATGTTGCTCAGAGTATAGCGGGGGCGCAATTCCAGTTCAAGATCCTTGGGGCGGAAAGCGATGCCGAACGACTCACTCAGTGAAAAATTTCCGGAACGGTTATGAAGGCCGTCAACGTAGCCGACCTGATTTCGATAAGACAGACGGAGGAAATTATTTATCGTAAAGGCCTTGTTGCGCAACGGGCGCGAGAACATGTTCATAAGGGCGGCTTCCCAGTTTCCATCGATATTGGCATAACGTGTCTGTCGAGCTCCGGTCTCGCGGTCGTAGACCACATTGGAGACGATGTCGTCCTGTGTGTATGACGCATGCCCCATGACCATAATCGACTGCTGACAGTCGGGATCGAACGTCTGGAAACGCAGGCGTAGCCTGTGGTTAAACGACGGAGCAAGTCCGGGATTGCCGACCACTATGTTCATAGGGTCCGATGTATCGACCACCGGCTGCAACTGCGACATGGAAGGCTGCGACGACCGCCCGAAATAATCGGCATTGGCAGTGGTATTTTTTGAAAATTTATAGCGGAATCTCAGATACGGCGCATAATTCAGCACATTGCGTGTGGGAATGTTTTTGTCTGGATTGGTGAGATTGACCGACCGCGACATCGAAGGATTCAGACTGAGTCCGGCATTCAGGTTGTATTTTGCATGGACCTTCCGGTAGCCCACACGTATGCTCTGACTTAAATAGTTGTTGCGGAAGCTGTTGGAGTTATACGGATCATATTGCAGATCACCCAGGCCGCTCAGTCTGTTGGACATCTCCCAGTCCTGCCATATGGCCTCTTTCCAGTCCTGATAGGGAATTTCATCCATCGAGACAGGATCGTGTGTGACATTTTTGTCGGCATTATTCCACTTATACTGCATAAAATAGCTGATTTCAGCAAAATTGCCGTTACGCGGATTGCCGATCGGCTCCGTCCAGCTCAGACGGCCGCTGACGGTGTTGTTCCACGTGTGATTGTCGATAATCTGATAGTCCTCATAAAGAGAGTCGAGCATCCAGAACGCGTTTCGGCTCCAGTTCCGCTCATTCTCCCGTGTGTTGGACATCAAATAGTTGGCGCTGACCGAAAACGATCTGCCGCGCCGTTTGGAAAAACGATGGCTATAAATCACCCTTGCCCCGAAATCATAACTCTTACCGTCTGAAAAATTGATGTTACGGGCCTGAGATATGAAATCGTCGCCGGAGAAATTCTGAGAATACGACCGTTGCTCGGAATCATTGATATTGACCGAGAAATTGGGCCTTACCTCAAGTGTGTTGAACGAGTCGGGCTTCCATATCACACGAAAATCGCCACGCACATTGTGGCCCTTGTCGCGCGAGTTGCTCTCGGCATCCTCCGTGGAATTGGAGCTGCCCTGAAGCAGATTGATGCGGTGTGTGCGCGACCGGTTGTCGCGGTCGGAATTGGCATACATCACATTGCCGCCCACCTTGATCGTGTCACCGCGGCCAACATTGAAATTAAATCCTATGGAATTGGTGGTATTGATGCCGTTAGTTCCACCAAAGCGGCGGAAACGGGATCCGTTGCCGTCACTGAAACCGGCATCATTGCAGTTGTTGAAATTGCCCAGCAGCGTAAACTGGTTGTCGTTGAAAAAGCGGTTGACCACAAAAGCCGCTTTATAGCGGTCGTCAGTACCATAACCGGCTTCGCCTGTACCGAACCAGCCGTTTTTCATACCCTTTTTCACCGTCAGGTTGATCACCGTCTCGTCCTCGCCGTCGTCAACGCCGGTGAGACGGGCCAGATCGCTTTTGCGGGTTATGACCTGAGCATTCTCCACCATATTTACCGGCAGATTCTTAGATGCGACAGCAGGGTCATCACTGAAGAATTCCTTGCCGTCGACAAGTATTTTGGTGACTTTCTGTCCTTGAGCGGTGATGCCGCCATCGGTGCCGACCTCAACGCCCGGCAGACGTTTGAGCAGGTCCTCGACCACGGCATTAGGCGGTGTCTTGTATGTGGACGCGCTGTATTGTATGGTGTCGTCCATAACCTTTATAGGCGTGGCCACGCCTATGGCCGTCGCTTCCCGCAACACAACCGAAGACTCAGACAGCTGCATCCGCCCGACTTTCACAGTGTCGGCAGCAGAGGTGACACGCAGATTCCTGTAGACAGACCCGTAGCCTATATATGATGCCTGCAGGATATAACCGCCTTTCTTGACACCACTGAACATGAAACGGCCGGAATCGTCGGCTGCCATGCCGGTCACATACGAGGAATCACGGGCAGACAGCAACCGTATGGATGCTTCCGGCAGCGGCTCTCCGGTGCTATCGGCCACTGATCCGGTCAAAATGGCGGCCGAGGCACCGATTGCCCCGGCCCATGCCATTATCACAGGAAGAAAATATTTTGAATACATATTGGAAACGTGGGAAATACAATTTTAAGACACAATCAGTCAAAAAAGGTTTAATCATATTCAAAAAAACACATAGAAATCATATACGCCAACAACACATTGTACATACACAGCCACTTAAACTTTTATAAAGATGAGTATAAAATGTTATCTTTTGCAAAATCAATTGTCTGTTCACTTCATTTTTCGTTAATTTTGCATTTGATAAATTTATATAATAATATATGCTTGACTTTATAAACGAACTTATCAGCCGTGACCAGACTGTGACCGTTCATCTGAACGGGACGGGCACGACACTCAACGGCTCTTTCGTGAAAGCATCGGATGACGCTCTGCTTTTAAAAACATTCACAGGCAGCATGTGCTGCGTGAAAATAGATTCGATCAGCTATTTTGAAATTCAGGAAGAAACCGAGTCTGAGAATACGGTTCTTCAAGACGACGACAATGACGAGGAACCTTACTCACCGGCAATCGCGCCGAAAGTAGTCGGGAAAATAGATCTGGACTCAATCGTAGACCCCAGACGCCGTCGCAGCGACAACGCTTTCCGCCAACCCTGGAACAGCGAAGAGAATCCTCCGGTTCCCGCCGGCGGCACAGTAACGTCGATCGGACCGGCATTCGGATTTATAACCACCACCGACGGCGAGTCTCTGTTTTTCAGCCGCGCGGAGATCATTCAGAGGCATCGGGGCGACGAAATCCAGAAAGGGTCTCATGTCATCTTCACTCCAGGACAAAACATACGCGGAGGTGTGGCGCGATGTGTCCACGTCCAGATTTCCATGCAGGAACAGCTCGAATGGATAGAAAAGATACAGAATTACGACATACGCAATGCAAGAATGCTTGCAGAGCAGCTGCTTGTGGCGTTTCCGAACGATGCCGAACTTGCAGACACACTGAATTCGCTTGATGTGCGTCCGCGCCGGGCAGACTCCCTGTCGCGCATGGGAGTGCCTGTAGCAGACTCGACTCTCGAGGCCGTGCGTCAGGGCCACTATGTGGAACCGGCCGATCTGCTGAAAGCCGAGAGGGAGATAAGCGCGTCAAGACCTTACGGACAAGCATATTCGGAAATAGAAGAATTGCTGCGGTTCGCACAGACCAACAGCCGCCAGCAGTGCTATCAGCTGTTTGCAAGGCTTGTGAAGCTCGCCCGCGCCAACGGCGACGACACCAACGCAAACGCGTTGATCGGACAGGCGCTCGATTTTTATGCGGACGAAGCCGGAGCAAAAGCCTATTTCGAGAACCTCAGACGCAAAGCGACTCCGCTCACTCCCGATGAAGCAGTGTCAAAGGCTCAGTACAAACTGCTCCAGAGCACACGCAACAATCTGCTTATCGTCGGATCATCGCCATCCACGCTCGGCCAGATCACAGATTCACTGCACGATGTCATCGCCAACCGTCAGGACTGTATATGCGCATATATCGACCTTGAGGAGATGCCGTCGGATTCCAGCGTGTCCTTTGCAAGTTTTTTTGAAATAGCCTGCCAGATCACAGACGACGCAAACACTAAATTCAATCTCGGATTCCCGATGCCGGATCCTGACGAGTATGCCGACCTTGATGAGATGAACGGCCCCGCCAAAATAGCTGAGACTCTGAAATCATTGCGTGCGGCCATTGCCGTACACCCCGACGCTCCCGCACGGCTCCATCTCGTGACACTGTTTCCCGACTTAAGCCGGCTGACCACAGCTCCGGACAGCTATCCAGACGACAGCGGAAACAGGTTTTTTATCCGCAACCTCAAACGCATGGCCGACATAGCAGGCACGGAACTGCAGATCATACTTGCCACAACTGCCGACCGCGAGCAAGCGCTCCTCGACATGCCAAACGCCAGCGCCAACCTCCGATACTTCAACCGGATCAGATCCTGATCACAACAAATCGACAACAATCCGCCAACCTTTAAAGACGAGCGGCCTTCCCGGATTCAGGAAGGCCGCTCGTCATATATACGACTTAAATATTTTTTACTGCTTGCCGGCACGCTTGCGCTCCAGTTCATCCAGAAGTATCTTGCGCAGGCGGATATGGTGAGGTGTGACCTCCACATATTCATCTCCCTTGATATACTCCAGAGCTTCTTCAAGAGAGAAGACAACCGGGGGAACAATGCGGGCCTTGTCGTCCGCACCGCTGGCACGCATATTTGTGAGTTTCTTTGATTTGGTCACGTTTACCACAATATCGTTGTCCTTGGCGTTCTCACCCACCACCTGTCCGGCATAGACTTCCTCCTGCGGGAATATGAAGAAGCGGCCGCGGTCCTGAAGTTTGTCGATGGCATAGGCATAAGCCGTTCCGGACTCCATAGCGATAAGCGATCCGTTGGTACGACGCTCAATGTCGCCCTTCCACGGCTGATACTCCAGAAAACGGTGAGCCATGATGGCTTCTCCGGCACTTGCCGTGAGGACATTGTTGCGCAGACCTATTATGCCGCGTGAGGGAATATGGAACTCCATATGCACCCGGTCGTTCTGTGCGTTCATCGACACCATCTCGCCTTTGCGGCGTGTGACCATGTCAATTATTTTCGACGAATATTCTTCGGTGACATTAATAGTAAGCAACTCTACCGGCTCACATTTCATGCCGTCGATCTCACGGATGATCACCTGCGGCTGTCCGACCTGCAGCTCATAGCCCTCACGACGCATGGTCTCGATAAGCACCGACAGGTGCAACACGCCGCGGCCGAACACGGTCCACACATCCTCATTGCCCGATTTCTCAATACGGAGCGCCAGATTTCTGTCAAGCTCACGGGTGAGACGGTCGCCGATATGGCGTGATGTCACATATTTGCCGTCACGACCGAAAAACGGGCTATCGTTTATCGTAAATGTCATCGACATGGTGGGCTCGTCGATGGCTATGCGCGGAAGTGCTTCCGGCGCCGAGACATCGGCAACGGTATCACCGATTTCAAAATTTTCTATGCCTATGAGAGCGCATATATCGCCCGAACCGACCTCACTCACTTTCTTGCGGCCCATACCTTCAAAAGTGTGCAGTTCCTTGATGCGCTGACGCACGCTCGAACCGTCCTTTTTCATCAGAACTATATCTTGTCCTTCGCGCATGGTGCCGCGATGCACGCGGCCTATGGCTATACGGCCCACATAGTTCGAGAAATCAAGCGACGTGATGAGCATCTGCGACGGCCCCTCAATTACTGTGGGTTCCGGAATATGCTCTATGATCGCATCCAGCAGCGGCAGGATGTTGTCGGTAGGCTTCTGCCAGTCAGTACTCATCCATCCCTGTTTGGCCGATCCGAATATGGTCGGAAAATCCAGTTGTTCTTCCGTGGCGTCAAGACTGAACATGAGGTCGAAAACCATGTCCTGCACTTCATCGGGGCGGCAGTTTGGCTTGTCGACCTTATTGATCACCACCACAGGCTTCAGGCCCATCTGTATGGCTTTCTGTAGCACAAAACGAGTCTGCGGCATCGGTCCTTCAAACGCGTCCACAAGCAGCAGACATCCGTCGGCCATGTTCAGCACACGCTCCACCTCACCGCCGAAGTCAGCGTGTCCGGGAGTGTCGATGATATTGATTTTGTATCCTTTGTAATTGATAGAAACATTCTTGGAGAGGATCGTGATTCCCCGTTCGCGCTCAAGATCATTATTGTCAAGAATAAGTTCTCCCGTACTCTGATTCTCGCGGAACAGATTGCCGGCCATGAGCATTTTATCCACCACCGTGGTTTTGCCATGGTCCACGTGGGCTATAATGGCGATGTTTCTAATCTTCTGCATATACTTGGTAATTGTTTCAAGGGTGCAAATTTACTGAGAATTCTTGAAAATTACCCCAAGTTTGCCGTAAAAACCGACATGGCCGGAATCAGCGTCCGAGCCAGCGGTGTGACAGTGCGTTGCGCACAGGCTCGTCATAGAAACGCAGCGCGGCCCACGCCATGGCAGTGATCAGCACCAGTAATGCCACGCACACAGGCCACACGCGTGCGAAGGAAAGACCATTGTTCCACACCCAGGCATAAAACAGATACATGACCGGATAATGTATGATATAGACGGGATATGACAACCGGCCGAGAAAACCGCATATACGCATCGACATGATGTCGGTGGTCGCCCCAGACGCGCCCATATATACTATGGCAGGAAATACCGCCAGAGTGCAAAAAGTGTCGTAAATTCCGTTGAACACGGATGGTCCGTCACCGACACCGATATACGGGCATGCAAGCACGGCCAGTATCAAAGCGCCGCATATCCAGAAAGCCCCCCTGACATGCACGGGCCTGAATCCACGTGCCATGAGCAGTCCTACAGAAAAGGAGAATGACAGCCGCAGGAATCCTCCGAGAAAACCCCAGCCACCCATGGACCAGCCCATGCCAAGATGATAGGCTCCTGAAAAATCGCCTACAGCCATTATGGCCAGACCCGCCCCGGAGACAGCAGTCACACACGCAAGCGCTTTGCGCGAAAGGCGGTGGAGCACAACAGCATACAGAATGCTGCCTATGTATTCAAAAAACAGCGACCAGCTCGGACCGTTCAGAGGAAACATCTCTCCGTTGCCACGCACATCGGCCCCCATCCCAGGAAAAACGGGAATCAGAAAAAGCCCCATAAGCAGCGACAACAGAACCATGCCAACAGGCACGGCAGAGCCGTCCCACCGCACACTGCCCTGAACTAGGAAGGCAACTAGCCCAAGCACCACACTGAGCACCACCATCGGCTGCAGCCGGATCACCCGTCGGAGCATAAACCTGCCGGCCGTCATGCCGCCGTCACGCCATCGGTCATCGTAGGCATAACCTATCACAAATCCTGAGAGCACGTAGAAGAAATCCACAGCCAGATACCCGTGGTTCATCCACTGGTCTGTCGGAGACGTGGCAAAACCCTCAAAAAAGTGATACCATATAACGGCAAAAGCGGCCACTCCGCGGAGACCGTCAAGCAATTCATATCGCGGCTTAATCCCCGCGGCGGCATAGTTCGGTGCAGTCATAATCCAGAGAATCGGTTTATCGTTTTTCCGGCGCAAATTTACCGACAATATACCACTTTTTTATTGTCTTATATCAAAATCTCAGTTGCGGCAAGACCTTATGCGGCTTAAAGTCGACGGGGTCACGCCAAGATATGAAGCGATGTCCGACAGACGGGCCCGGCGACATACCTGAGGAAATTGTCCGGCAAAAGCGGCATAGCGTTCATGCGCCGGCAGAGTAAGCCGTTCTTTGTGCGAACGGTGCAGCCGCCGGTATTCATGCTGATGGATTACCCTACCCCAGTTTGCCATGTCCAGATCGCTCTCCATAATGCGGAGGAGATCCCCTATGGCTATGGCATAGGCCGTCACCGGCTCCACGGTCTCCACATACTCCTCGCTCAGCCGACCGTAATATAGTTCGTCCATGCTGAACACTATGGCGCCCTCGATTGAAAAAGAAGTCGTGATCTCCTCTCCGTCCACTATCCAGTATGAACGGGTCATCCCTTTCTCGATAAAATAAGCGTAGCCCAGAGCGGCTCCGGCACGAACCAAAAGCTGCCGTTTGCCGAAATCGCACCGATCGATGACCGCCGCCAGAGCCGCCAACGACTCCTCGCCAACCGGCCATGACCGTCGGATAGCGGCTGTGATTTCCGGAATCTGGCTTATATCTGTCATAGCACAAATTTACAACATCCGTAGCCGACAAGCAAATAAAAAGGCTTTTCCTCTCGTTATAAGATTATCATGACAGACAGTAACGACAAAAAATGGACCACTCTCGAAAGCCGATATGTGGTCAGGCGTCCGTGGCTTACGGCTCGCTGTGAACGAGTGCAGCTTCCCACCGGAGCCGTACACGACGAATACTATGTTCTTGAGTATCCCACATGGGTAAACATAATCGCACGTGACGAAAACGGCCGTTTCATCATGGTCGAACAATACCGCCACGGACTCGGCGAGGTGTTCACCGAACTCTGCGCGGGAATCGCCGAAGAGGGAGAAGATCCTGAAACCGCGGCACGACGCGAACTCGCAGAGGAAACAGGCTACACAGGCGGCCGATGGCGCCTGCTCTCGGTGATTTCGGCAAATCCAAGCACACAGACAAACCTGACCTATTGTTTCGTGGCCGAAGGCGTGCGCAAGACACAGAGCCAGCAGCTTGACGCCACAGAAGATCTGAGCGTCAAGCTGCTGACACAAGAGGATATTGCCGGAATGCTCGCGCGCGACGAGATCAAACAGTCTCTGATGGCAACTCCGTTGCTGAAATATCTTTTTGAGACACAGCTGCAACAACTTGCCGACGGCGAGTCCACTTCATCAAAGCCCAGTAAATGACGAAATAAACTACACACTGCAGCCACATCATCAGGTATGGATGACTCACGGCCGAAAGATCGGCACCGTTAGAGTTGATGCGGATGAAACCTTCCACACCCCACACAGCCGGGATGCAGTTGCCCACCCAATACCAGAACGGGCTCATGGCATAACGCGGCCATGTCAGTCCGGAAAGGAACAGGAAGACAACGGAGGTGAACACCACCACCATAAACGCCATCTCGCGCTCACGGACCATAAGCCGTGCTATGATCATGCCCAGAAACGACGACGCGATAAACATGGGCAGGATAAACGGCAGGTATTGTGTCATCGAGCCGATATGAGGCAGTGAGAATATCATCGGCACGTAGTGGAGAGCATACACGGCCATGGGGATATAAGTCACCAGATAGGCCAGTGTCTTGCCCACCGCGGTTGCTGTTATGCCCGCCGGGACTTCAAGGGGATCCGTCCCTCCGTTGCGCAGACTGCGCTCTGTCGATGTGCCCGCCAGCATGGTCACGCCAAGAATCAGGCTTTGCTGAAGAATCAGCACCAGAATGCCAGGTATCACAAACGACGCGAAACCCTGCTCCGTGTCTCCGAGGAAAAAAGCCTGGTTGCTGATAGGGGCTCCACCGCCCATGCTGCCCGACACTCCGGCCGATGCCATCAGCTCAGAGCGTATCTTGGCCCCGGTGGCAAGCTGCACATCGGTCAACGCCGAAAGAAATGAGCGGAAACGTATCAGCAGACTCATGTCGCTGTAAAATTCCACAGTGCTCTGCTCGCCACGTCCAAGATTGCGCGCGTAGCTTTCGGGGATCACGAGCACACCGTAGCATCGCTTTTCGGCATGCCACCTCTTGGCTTCCGACAGCGATGAGGCATATCCCACCACGTCTATGGCCGGCGTGGCATCAAGCTGACGCACCAGATCGCGGCTTTGCGACGTGCGGCTGTTGTCGACCACCGCCACCGCAATGTCATTGACCACCTCCGGATTGTATATAAGAGTGTAGACCAGCGGATAGGCCAGCGGCAGAACAAAGAAAAACAGGATAATGCCGATGTCGGTGAACATAAGCCGCAGCTCACGTTTCCACACGTGCGCCACCTCGCTCACCCAACGGGCCATGTATCTTAAAGGACCTGTCATAATTGCTTCGTTTTTTTATCTGATATATACCGGACGCTGGCAGAAGCGCTTCAGATTGAGTGTCATCACCGCGGCAACCAAAGGGAATACCAGCAGAGCAGCATAGTAGACTCTCGAGTAGTAAAAGCCCACGCCATTGAGCGCCTGATCTATATATATAAGGAAATAGTAGCGTATGGGCAGCACATAGCTGAATATGCCTATGGCCCCATACATCTTTTCAACCGGGAAGGAAAACCCAGCCACAGAAAACGCGAGAATACCGATAAGCGAGCACACGCTGAGCGCCAGCCTGAGATTAGGCACAGCACTCGCCAGTATGACTCCGAACGACTGACAGGCTATCACAAACAGGAATCCGGCCAGAAGCATCGCGCTCCAAGATCCGTTTAGCGGAAAATGGCAATACCTGAACAACAGCACCTGCATGAATAGCGACACGGCGAGAAAAACCACCGTCTGCGGCAGCAGTTTGGCCACCACAGCTTTGAGCATGGACCCGTCGGCACACGCCAGCCACTGCACCGAACCGCCGGTTTTGATCTCATGGCATATACTCCAGGCCGTGACCAGCATGATCATCAGCTCAAGCAGACACGGGATAAACGAATTGCTCAGATAGATCGAATAGTTAAGCCACGGGTTGTGCAGACCGTGAGCGTCTATCACCACCGGCTGCAACACCACTCCGGCTACTTCCTCAGGCACACCCATGCCTGTAAGCTGCGTCTGCACTATGCCGCCGGATGCCATCACCGCCATGCTCTTGAATGCTTTGTAGGCCAAAGTACCGGGCACGAAATAAGTCATATTGGTGTAATATGTTATCGTGGTGCCTGTTCCGTTAAGCGCATCTTCCTCGAAATTACGAGGGATATAGAAAAATCCGAAAATCTCGCCCTCCTGAATCTTGCGCATGGCATCGTGATAACTGTCGAGATTCATGGTCACGGCCACATTCTGCTGAGAATTAAGCGAGCGGCTCACACGGTGCGACAGCGAAGAATTGTCCAGATCCACGATGGCCGTAGGCACCCGTTCGGGCAATCCTTCCGACAGCAACGACACAAAAAACAGGGCCATGCCGACAGGCACCAGCACCATGGCCCACAGATAAAGCCTGCGGGATCCGAGCTGGCGCAGTTCACGCCGGATTGAGTTATAGAGACCAGACATGAGCCGGATTATTATTTGCCGCTGTGGTCGCGATATATGATAGTCATTCCGGGACGCAGAGTGGGAATCGCATCCAGAGTGCGGGCCTTGATCTGGAATGTGCGGCTATCCCAGTCACCGGTGCTTTTGGTGGCGTGCCATGTGGCATAACTGCCCAGATCGCCGATATAGAATATCTTCGCCTTTGTCTCTTTATTGTCCAGAGCGGGAATCATGATGTCGATCTCCTTTCCCATTGTCAGGTCATTGAGATACTCCTCGCGCACATTGAACGTGATCCACTTATCGTCAAGACGAAGCACGCTCATGATCGGCGCACCCATGCTCACCAGCTCACCCACATGAGGATATATGCTTTCGATCTGACCGTCGCAAGGAGATGTAAGATACTGGTCCTCAAGGAGGGCTTCAACTTCAAGCACTCCGCCTTGAGCCACATTGACCATGGCTGCGGCAGCTTCCTTATCCTCGCGCTGAGCGCCTGCGAGCGCAAGATCATACTGGCTGCGCGCCGCGCTTTCCGATGCCGACGCAGCCTTATAGACCGCCTGGGCCTCATCGCGTTTCTGATCGCTGATCACCCCTTCCTTGTTGAGGGTATCCATGCGTTTATATGTCTTTTCGGCAATGGTTTTAGCGGCCACGGCCTGTTGCCACAGATCATATGCGGCCTGCACAATCTGCTTCCGGGTGCCGGCATCGACTTTCTGGTTCTGCGACGTGGCCACCTGCTTCATGCCCTCGGCCTGCATCAGTTTGGCTTCAGCAAGCGAAGAGTGTATGTGGACCAGAGTATCTCCCTGACGCACATCGTCACCCTCGCCGACATAGAATTCCACTACTCGTCCGGGCAGTTTGCCGGATACGCGCACGCTTGTGGCTTCGGCCTGACCTTCGATAATTTCAGCCGGAGGTGTCAGAAACAGGAAACCGACTATAGCGAGAACGATCACCACGGCCACCACAGCGGCCAGGCAGAGAAACAGCGCATTGCTGCTTTTGGATTGCGGATTGGTTGTGCTTTGAGCCATAATTAATATCTATCTTATCTGATTATTTTATTTTCATTCATTAATAACAATGCGATCACTGCTGAAGCGTGCCGAGCACCTTGCTCAGATACACATCACACAGATGCACGTCGATCGACGCATCTATCTTTTCACTCTCAGCCTGAAGCCACGCGGTCTGTGCCTTCATCACATCGTCGGCCACAAGCACTCCCTCGTGGAACCCGAGCGATGCCGTGCGGAGATTCTCATCAGCTTTGGAGAGATTGGTCAGAGTCATATCGTATGTTTTCAAGGCTTCCTGCGCCTTGAATGCCGCCTGCTTCACCTGCAGGTCCACCATCTCGCGGGCATCCTGTAGCTTAAGCTGCATGATTGTCTCCTGAGAACGCGCCGCACGATATTTATTATAATTTCCACCCCAGTGTAGAATCGGCACACTGACCACGACTCCTACTGAAAAAGCCCCGCCCACACGGTTTTTAAATCCGTCATACATGTTGGGAGTCGAGAAACTGTAGGTTCCCATCAGAGCTACATTAGGCATCATAGACGCACGGGCCACATTTTTCTGCTGTCCCGTGATCTTCGCTCCGAGTTCAAGAGCCTGAAGATCCTGACGGCGGGAATAGACCTCTTCCATATTGTAATTGTCGGCAATTTCCGCCTTGGTATCCACCGCCGACAGATCGTCGGCCAGAGTATATTCGTCGGAAATAGGCAGTCCGCATATCTGCGCCAGAGCCATTTTACTCAGGGCCACGCCGTTCTGCACTTTTGTCAGATCGATCTGGGCCTGATTCAGCTTGACGTCCACACTCAGCAGATCGCTTCTCGTAGCCACCCCCTGAGCCACCATGGCTTTCACGTCACGGTCAAGAGAGTCCAAAAGAGCCACATAGCTCAATGCAAGCTTTTCTTTCGCTTCCAGCGACACCACCTGCCAGTATGCCCCGTCGACAGCATAGACCACATTCTGGGCTTCGTTTGAGTGCATGGCGCGGGCAAGATCCTCGGCAAATCCAGTCAATTTATTCATGGCCACGATCTTACCGCCCATAAATATAGGCTGAGTCAGTGTCACGGCTCCGAAAAACACGTTATGAATGTCGAACTCCATCGCTTCTTTAGGGATCAGTGCCACCGTCTCGGGCACGTATTGGCCGTCGGGTCCCTTGATAGGCTCTCCGGTGTAGGGATTCTTCACCAGATTGAACTGATAGGACTGTGTGGCCAGATCAAAAGTCTTGGTGGGGAGCATCTGGTCCGAATCGAACAGACTCAGATTCTTCTGGTTGTAGAAATATCCGCCATTGAAATCAATGGCCGGCAGATAAGCGGCAAAAGCTTCCTTTTTCTGATAGCCGGCAGCGCGTACCTTTTCGGCGCCGATCAGAATCTGTTTGTTGTTCTGAAGTGCGAGTTCGCGGCACTTCTCCAACGTGAGCTGCTGCGTCTGGGCCATCGACACGACCCCGCAGAGCATTGTAAGACAGAGCGTTGAAATTGTGCGAAACATATAACGATAAATAGTTTAGTGACGTGAGTCCGGTTTACGGGCTGCAAAAATAACACTTATCGTCGAAAGAATGTTTTGCCGTGGAATTTTAGCCGACAAAAAACTCCACTATGTCCAAAATGGAGAACGCGCAGATAAAAAATGCCTGATCAGACCCCTACTCTGGCAAACGGCACTGCATCCAGACCGCACAGATCGCCGGCCATAAACTTAAAGTAACCCGCCATAGCCACCATAGCGGCATTGTCGGTAGTGAACTTGCGCTCTGGAATAAAGGCTCTTATCCCACGCTCGGCACAGAATTGGGCCACAGCCTGACGCACGCCGCTGTTGGCGCTCACACCTCCGCCTATAGCCACCTGACGTGCGCCGGTACGCTCCACTGCAAGACTCAGCTTGGCCAGAAGAATATCTATAATCGTGCGCTGCAATGATGCGGCAAGATCCGCCCGGTTCTGTTCCACAAAATCGGGATTCTGACGCATTCCGTCCCTGACAGTGTACAGAAAACTGGTCTTAAGGCCACTGAAGCTGTAGTCAAGTCCGGGTATGTGCGGTTTGGAAAAGCGGAAACGGCCGGAATCGCCTTCTGCCGCCAGACGGTCTATGTGCGGTCCGCCGGGATAAGGCAGTCCCATCACTTTCGCACACTTGTCGAAAGCCTCTCCTGCCGCATCGTCTATGGTACGGCCGAGTATCTCCATGTCCACGGGCGACTTCACCCATATAAGCTGCGAATTACCACCCGAAACGAGCAAGCACAGATAAGGAAACTCAGGCACAGCATCATCAGGATTTTCACGCACAAAATGGCTCAGGACATGACCGTGTAGGTGATTCACATCAACCAGAGGGATCCCCAGCCCCGTGGCCATACCTTTGGCAAACGATGTGCCAACGAGCAATGATCCGAGCAATCCCGGGCCGCGGGTGAAGGCTATCGCCGAAAGATCATGCCTGCATATTCCTGCACGCCGCAGCGCCGTGTCGACCACAGGAACAATATTCTGCTGATGGGCGCGCGATGCCAGTTCAGGCACCACGCCGCCAAATTCCTCATGCACACTCTGCGATGCGATCACATTGCTCAGCAATATGCCGTCGGCTATAACCGCCGCAGACGTATCGTCGCACGAAGACTCTATACCCAATATCACCGTTTTTGCCATACTTTGTCTATTGTATTTATTTCAGACTCATCAAAACACGTAGCCGATGCCCACAGTCACCACTCCGGTATCAAAACGATGGGCATAGCGATATTTGCCCTCGGCATACAGTTTAAGTCTCATATCTTTCGACGGCATCCATTCCACGCCGCCACCCACATTGAATCCGATGCGGTCAATCCTGCCGCGCTCTTCTCCATCACCATTGCGGAAATAATTCCAGCGCGCTATATGAAATCCGGCAAGAGGATACACCCGCAGACGTGAATCCGAGCCCACGATAGCCCATGGCGAATGCACATCTAAATTAACGGCAAAAGCGTCGGCTCCGTGTTTGCGAAACTGATAGTTAAGCGACGGGGCAATACGCAGATGGGGAATGACACCGAGTTGAAAATAGACACCGGCCACAGGTGCCACTCCGTTGCGAGTGGATATACCACCGGCCACACCGACGGCTTTCTCGCCGGCCAAAGCCGGAATCAATCCCACCACGGCACAGAGCATTACCGCAGCCAGACGCTTGATTTTTAAAAGTGATGAATTCATAACGTAAATACGGGTACAAAGTTAGCAAAATCTTTATATTTCTAACAACCATACTCCGCCACGAAAAGTTCACCGGCATAAAAAATACTTAATTTTCGGTATTGCCGTCAGTCTCATATCTCCATAACTTTGCACCGGATAAATTTACAAGCATAACCGCATTGTGTTGAAAAAGTTATTGTTTTAAAAGCAAACTGGTGACACCGGACTATCCGGCATCACCAGTTTGTTTTTATTTAGTTCAATATTTTAATTTGATCACTCGGCTTCGTTGAGGATACAGATGGCCACTCGGTTCCAGCTGTCTTCCTTGAACATGTGTCCGATACCTTCACCCTGAGCTTTCACGCGGCTTGAAGCAATGCCGTATTTGGTGACCAGAAGGGTTCTTACGGATTCGGCGCGGGCTGCAGCGAGACGCTTGTTGAATTCAAGATTGCCATCCTGCGAGGCATAGCCCTTGATTTCCACGGTAGCCTTGGGATTGTGCTTGAGATAATCGGCGATCATCTCCACATTGGGCTGCTGGTCGGCTGTGATCTTGGACGAGCCTATGCGGTAGAACACGTAGCGCACGGATTCAAGGGTGTTGGTTTCCTTGGTCTGGGTAACCACAGTGGCCGGACGGCTGAGACATTCGTCAAGTTTGCCTGCCATAACCGCTGACGCTGCCATGGCATCGGCATTGGCTGCGGCAAGAGTGACATTTTCAGCACGAAGAGCATTGATCTCGGCATTCAGTTCGCTGTAGTCACAGGGGGGTACCACTGCGAAGCTGTGTGTGCCGTTTGAGTTGCCGAAATGATATGTCACACCGGCTTCCAGTTCAAAGGCTGCATGCTGGCCGTTGTAATACACGGTGCTCTGTCCGCGGTAGTCGCCGGGGGCCATATTCCACACCACGGCAGGTTTAACAGCGATGGTCCATGCCTTGCTGTCGCCAAGGTTGAAGTTGAAGTTCATGCCCACCTTGGTGCCGAAAGAGTTGGAGTCCTCGCCCTGCGATTTAGGCACATAGGCATGAAGCCAACCCGCACCAGCCACGGCTTCCACTTCAAACACGCGCGGCTGTCCGGAATATCCGGCAAAAAGGTTATTGAAGTTCACTGTTCCGAACATGCCGACATACTGTCCGTCGAAAGTGTTGTGGAGACTTGGCGCTCCGTTCCATGTAGAGGTATTGACAGTCCATTCGCCTTCCACACCGAGTCCGAACACGGGTGTGATCTGCTTACGGAGTTCCACGCCTACCACTCCGCGCATATTCTGCCAAAATGATTTGTTGTGACCGTGAAGAGGGGTGATTCCGCCGCCTTTAAGAGTTACGGAAATGTTGTCAGTGAGTTTACTTCCCTCGACTGTCTGAGCATTGACGGCACCGGTGACACTCAGAGCGGCAGCCGCAAAAATACAAAGCTTTTTCATTTCGTTAGAGGAATTTTTGGTTAGTTGAAAATAAGTGTTGTGTTTCACCATTACTAACATTCCTCTGCCGGGTTTTGTTCGGGCTCCGGCGGACCATTGATATCTATATGCGTATGTCTATGACATTTACAACGGCACCGAGCGAATCCGAATCTATTGCCACAGGCGTGCGCATGACGCCAAAAGCCGCAGGTCCGCCAGGATGTATGGCCTGGGTCCAAGTTGCCGAATCGGATTTTATGATACGATGCCACAGCACGGTGTCCTGCCCGAGAAACAAATCCGTAACGGCCATGGTCTGATTCCACCGGCACATCGAGTCGATCAGTTCTCGCGATCTCTCGTCGGCCGATGCGGTAATGATCCAACGGCCGCCGGGCTTCAATGCGGCCAGCGTGTCACCCGCGGCAACTACAGCTGCCAGTGACGGGACAGAATCAGGAACCGGCAACAACGAACTGCGTATATCACCCGCAAGATACTCCGGCGCCGACAGAAGCGACAACAGCGAGTCAGCCCGCTCTTCGTCGCCGCGATAAGTGAATCGGACCGCAAACAGAGCGGCAGCCACAATATCGCCGGGATGCGCCACGACATACCGCGCCACAGCATCATTGACCGCCGACGGGTCTTCGTCGTCGGTCGGCATTGCCGCAAGTGATTCGGCAAATCTCACTGTCTCGCGTCCTCCGGTCACAAATCCATCGGATCCAAGCCGTATCTCATCGCCGTTTTTTGCCATAAAAACTGCTACCGGAGATTTTTGCGACGCATATATCTCCACGACCGTAGGCTCCGCGGCCGACCCGAAGAATGAAAACACATTATCGATAGCCGTGGCCTTAAGCGTGACAAGATCGCCCGACGGCACCGCACGGTAAACGACACGCAGATTCTGCGTGCCCACTCCGGCCACATTGCCCTCTACCGAAAAAGAATCGCTGCTCCCGCAGCCAAACGCCATCAGCAGCGCCAATCCGGCATATATCTTTGTCATCGCTTTCTTCACGCCGGCAAAGATAGGAAATTATTCGTGAAATATGGCTTTTTTGTCAAGTCGAGTTGGAGAGTTTAAGCAAAGTATTTAATTTTGTGGACATGAAACGTTGCGCCTTAATCGCTTTGCTTGTCTTGCTTGGATTGCATGCCACGGATGTGGCCGCCCAGATTGTTGTGGTCAAGGATGAGCTGGTCAATGCCGACAGCCTGCGAAGAGCATGGGACCACGGACCTAACTTCGGCGCATACAAGGACAACTATTTTATTTTCGGCACTGCCATAGGCCCCAAACCTACGCGACAGAACACCAACGTCAAATTTCAGGTATCCATCCAGCACAAACTGACCAAAAGCACGTTGCCTTGGGGCACGTACCTATATCTTTTCTACACACAGAAGGTATTCTGGAATATTCTTGAAGACTCCATGCCCATGACCGACCTGAACTTCAATCCGGGCATAGGTCTGGCCAAACCGCTATTCAGCAAGACCGACGGCCGCTACCTCGGCAAAGTGATGCTTGTGCTCGAGCACGAAAGCAACGGGCGCGACGGCGCTGAATCACGCAGCTGGAACCGAGTGACACTCGGCGCCAATCTGCTGCTCGACCGCAACATAATGGTCCACGCCAAACTCTGGGCTCCGATCATCGACGGAAGCCACAACCGCGACATACTGCGATACTGCGGTGTATATCAGGCCGGACTGCAGGTGATGAGCAACGACCGCCGTTTCAGCGCGTCAGTGCTGCTTACAAAACGGTGCAGATGGAACATATTCGCGTTCAACACCACTGTGGAACTGAAATACAACCTGTTCAAGCGCGACAACCAGTATCTCTTCCTCCAATACTACAACGGATATGGTGAAGGACTGCTTGACTACAACAAGTTTCATTCGCAGATGCGCATAGGCATCTGTCTCAGTCCGTTCTTCTTCTCGGACTATTGATCATAGCTGCACATTTTTTTGCAATATGTGCCAAATTAGCTAACTTTGCGCTCATATAAACCGAATATCCTCAAAATCTATATCTTGTAATGTCATTTCCAATCATTACGGCTGAAGAAGCCGCATCGCACATTAAAAACGGCGATACAGTCGGACTGTCAGGATTTACCGCACCCGGCGTTCCCAAAGACACATTCGACGCTGTAGCCGCCCATGCAGTCAAAGAACATGAAGCCGGACGGCCTTACAAAATAAGCCTTTTCACCGGTGCGTCGACAAACCAGCACGTCGACGGAGCGCTGTCGCGCGCAAACGCAGTGGAAAGACGCGCGCCATATCAGAACATTCCCGACATGCGTGCGCGCATAAACTCGCACGACACCCACTATTTTGACATACACCTCTCCGAGATGGCACAGAAACTGCGCTACGGATTCCTTGGACCAATCGACATGGCCGTGATAGAAGCCGTGGATGTGCAGCCTGACGGACGGCTGGTGCTCGGCACCGGTGCCGGAATCGTGACATCAGTGGCAATGATGGCAAAAAAAATCATCATTGAGCTCAACAGTGCCATATCGCCAAAAATCGAAGGACTTCACGACCTTTACCTGCCGGCCGATCCCCCTCGCCGCCGCGAAATACCCATCTATTCGCCAAAAGACCGCATCGGATCGCCGTACCTGTACATCGACCCCAAAAAAGTGATCGGAATAGTGAAAACTCACCAGACCGACGGTGTGAAACCGTTCACAGCTCTGGATGACACCACCAAACGCATCGGAGCCAATGTCTGCGACTTCCTCATCGGAGAACTTCGCGCAGGCCGTCTGCCCAAAGAATTCCTGCCCATCCAGAGCGGCGTGGGCAACGTGGCCAATGCCGTGCTCTACGGCCTTGCCGACGCCACCGAAATTCCTCCCTTCACAATGTACACCGAAGTGGTCCAGGACGCTGTACTCGACCTGATGGAACGTGACCGCTGCACATTTGCCAGCACATGCTCCCTGACCATGAGCGACGAAGTGCAGGCCCGCTTCTTTGCTCACGACGCGGAATTCTGCCGCAGAGTGGTGATACGTCCCAGCGAACTGAGCAACAACCCCGAGGTGATACGCCGACTCGGCATCATCGCCATGAACACAGCCCTCGAAGCCGATATCTTCGGCAACGTCAACTCCACCCATGTGCTCGGCACCAAGATGATGAACGGCATAGGCGGATCGGGCGACTTCACACGCAACGGATATCTGTCGATCTTCTCATGCCCCTCCGTATCAAAAGGCGGCTGCATATCCAACATAGTGCCTATGGTGGCCCACGTGGACCACAGCGAGCACTCGGTGGACATCCTCGTCACCGATCAGGGCATAGCCGACCTGCGTGGAAAAGACCCAGTCCAGCGTGCTGAAACCATTATCAACAACTGCGCACACCCCGACTACCGTCCTCTGCTCCGCGACTATCTCAACCTGGGCCGCGGCGGACAATCCCCCCACTCTCTCGAACGTGCCTTCGCATTCCACAACGCGTTCAATGAAACAGGCGACATGCGCAACGCCAAGCTCGGATAACAATAAATAAAGCCCGAGCGTACCTCATACATAATCAGCCGTTTGACCTATGGTCTAATGGCTGATTATTTTTATATGCGAACCATCATCATCCACTCCGCGTTATAATTACAGATTCATCTATTTATTTATGAGGACACAAGGGAAAGTTTGCCATTTAGCTCTGTTATTACTGCCATTCACGCCCCTGGGAACAAATGCCCGGGGGCTTGACTCGGTCATGCACAAACTGCTACATGCCGAGGGCTACAGCGCGACGGCCACATATGCCGTGACACTGCCGCAGGCCGACGACGACATCGTCTACACCATACGACTCCAACAACCGTCTCCATCTTCATATCTGATAGACTGGGATGTGACGACTCCGTCCGGCCCGCAGCAAGGATTCACATCATACTTCGACGGACATTTCTACAATTTCCGCAACAAAAGACTTCAGGAGCATCATGAAGACTGGGACTCAATACCGTTGAAAGGCCCCCGAGCCATACAGCACACAGTGCAGTTTGCCTCACTCCTGCCCCATGAAATCGGTCGCACGCTGGAATCCATGGCTGCCGACACTCTGCATTACAGCATACGGTCCACCGGTCACGACGACGTTACCGAGGTGAAAGTGACACGTATGGCCGCCGGCAATATGACCGACGCGGAAATGACCTATGTGTTCGACAATGCCACAGGCATGCCGCGGGAATTTTCAGCCGAATACAATCCCGGAGCCATATCCGAGCAGCTGGTCCATGCCGTCTACAATACGCAGTTGGAACCAATGCTCCCCACTCCACTATGTGAGGAAAATCTACGCGCACGCTACCCCGATGCTTTTGAAAACTGCAGGCAGAGCAACTTCGCCATAGAGAACATGCCGGGCAAACCGTTGCCCTCATTCTCCTTGCCGCTCACATTCTCCGACTCAGGCGACCGACTCTCATACACAGCCGGCACACAAGCCGAATCACCCACAGTGATCGTGCTCCTCGATGCTGAGTCAGCACTCACTCCGCGACTGGTAGAGCATATCCGCTCCGCCGCTGAACGCACGGCCGTAGCTCCTTCAGTGATATACGCTTTCGTCGGGCGCGACATAGACTTCTGTCGCACAGCCCTTGGCGGAGCGCTGATGGATGGCGAAAAAGCCGTACACGGCGCACGAAGTCTTGCCACAGACTGCGGAGCCGCATCGCTGCCGGCAGTGATGACGTGCGACAGCTCAGGAATCGTAAAATTCGTCACAGTTGGCCTCAACAAACATATCGACACAGACGTTATCAGAATGATAACACTCACGTCTAACTGAACATACACTATGGAAACCGTTTATTTTCAAGGCACACCCTGCCACACTTACGGCACAATGCCGCGGACAGGAGAAAAAGCCCCGTGCTTCACTCTCGTAAGCTCCGATCTGCGAGAAATCCGTTGCACAGACTATCAGGGCACCCGCGTGGTGCTCAACATATTTCCGTCGCTCGACACTCCGGTATGCGCCACTTCCGTGCGCCGTTTCAACAAAGAAGCCGCCGAGTTGCCCGATGTCAAAATCATCAATGTGTCGATGGACCTGCCGTTTGCGGCTCAACGCTTCTGCACGGCCGAGGGCATCAGAGACGCGGTAGTGGCATCGGCGTTCCGCTCCCCTCTGTTCGGCCAGAAATACGGCCTGCAGCTGATCGACGGGCCATTGGCCGGTCTCCTTGCCCGTGCGGTCATCATCATGGACCGCGACCGCAGGATAGTCTATGAGGAACTTGTGTGGGAAATAGCCGATGAGCCGAACTACAAAGCCGCTTTGGAAGCCCTCAAGTCGCTGCACTGACAAGACAAAATACACCCAGATTATATTACGACAATGCGATGGCGTGACAAGGAGTTCACAGCCATCGCATTCTGTTATAAAAACCTGATCAGGCCATCTCCTGTATAAGCAGCATGGCCAGCACTCCGGCCACAAGAGCATAAGTGGCCGGTTTTTCATAACCATGAGAATGGGTCTCGGGGATCATTTCTCCGCTGATCACATAGAGCATGGCTCCACCGGCAAGTCCGAGAAATCCCGGCAAAAAGGCGCCTGACAGTTCTCCGAGCAGATAGCCGGCACCAACACCCGTCATTTCAAGCATGGCTATGGTGAGAGCTATGACCACAGTGCGCACATAGCTTACTCCAGCCATGAGCAACGGGGTCACCACGACCATCCCTTCCGGAATGTTCTGCAGGGCGATCGCCACGGAAACGGCATAAGCATTCGACAGATCCGCCGAATCGTCAAACACCACGCCCGCGGCAATACCTTCCGGAAACTTATGTATGGCAATGGCAAGGACAAACAGCAGAACCTTGTCGAGCGACGAACGCCCGCCGGCACTGCCTGTACGGTCAAGTCCGGCAAGCCCGTGAAGATGCGGCACAAACCTGTCAAGCGCGGCGATGAGAAGCACACCGGCCATCACCCCGACAAACACCTGCCACAGGCCGCCGGCATCCACTGCCGCAAGCGCCGGCATGATCAGTCCGGCTATCGACGCAGCAAGCATCATGCCTGCACAGAATCCCAGAAACACATCATTCCATTTATGAGACACACGCTTGACGACAAGACCGGCCACAGATCCGAGAAGCGAAGCCAACCCCAGGCCGGCCGCACTTATAATAACCTGATTTATCATTTATCTATACTCATTTGACATTTATCACTTATATAACAAATTTCATCCCCGTCGGGCATACGCAAATATACAATAAATCAACAAAGCCGTTCCAAAAAACGGAACGGCTTCATTGTCAATATAACGCGTAGCTCTATTATTTCACCATGATTTTCTTGCCGTTCACAATGAAGAGACCTCCGCGTATAGCATTGTCCACACAGCGGCCCTGCAAATCATAAACGACGGTATTGCCTGAGCCGTCAGTCATTTCAATCTTGTCCAAACCGGTCTCAGTAATGGTCCAAACAACAGAAGTATGTTCATTATAGCCCTTGGCACTACAGAAAAAACGGGCAGGCACATCAAGAGTATAAGTGCCGGGAACGCTGAGATCCAGCCCCGCAATGGTAAATGTAGGCTCTCCTTTGACCGAATCGTCGTAATCCTCGGCCATTTTATTCTTGCTTACGGACATAATAGTCTCTGTGCCTTTCGACAAAGTCACGTCACCGGCCTTATCGTCGTTGAAATTAACGATCATCATGTCAGATTTATCTCCGCAAGCAATGGTAATGGACTCTATCTTGTCCACTTCTCCTGCTCCGGGAGTGATACCTATAGGATAAGTCACGTCGGGAATACCCGCAGTCTCCACGGTGACGCTTGCAGTCATTGCATCCACATAGCTGGTCACGTCATCCTCACCGATAACTACAAAGAATCCGGCAGGAACAGTGAGCGTATATACCCCGACGTCCTCCATAGGTGCATCCAGACGCACACAGTACTTTCCGACAGATTCATCATAGTCCACAGCATCGGCTGTAAACTTCGCGATAACCACATTGTCTGAATCTGTCAGCTCTATTGTACCGTCTCCACTAATCTCGGCATACTCAGGAAGATTAAAGTATATATTGGCTATATAAGGTGCCACACCACCTTCTGCTCCTTCAAACTCAACCGAACCGCCCTTAGCGAATTCTACAAGAGACACACGCCAATTGGCACCGTCGTCGTGCAGATACACCTCCATCGGATCATTGTGAGTGTCAAAACTGAGGAATCCCTCAGGATAAATCACTGTTGCATCGCCCTTGTCATGAATATTCTCAACCCTAAATGTCACATATCCGTCATGCAGAGAAAATTCAATGGATCCAGCTTCACTTTCACTGTCCACCACCGTCACATAATATAACTTCGGAGTACCGACATACTTGCCTGTGGCCAGATTCTTCAGATGATACTTACCGTTTTCATGAGTTGAAGGCACAAACGTCCACCATGTGTTGCGGTCATTGTTCTTCTGGCAGTCCCACTTCAGATTTCCCAGTGAATTGACCGCACCAAGATATCCGTCCTTACGCGACGACTTTTCTCCACGACGTATATTATACAGATTCCATGTCTTGCCGGCATTGTTATTAAGCTCGTTCAAAACCAGAGTCTCCACCGTACCGACAAACGATTCATTTATAATTTCGTCCAGATGGTCGAAAAGGCCAAGCAGCAGTTGCGGCTCAAGCTGATCAACCGTTCCTGCATACTGGCTTATCATATCGGCGACAAACGGCACACTTTCGGAATAGCGCTGATAAAGCGCCTTGACATCCTCAAGGCGCGCAATGATTATATCAAGCTTCTCTTGATCGGTCAAGTCCGTTGCATCCTTGGTGTCGATAGCAAAATAACGACCGTCGGAAGAACCACTGACAGTGTTTATCTCCCATGCTTTATCTGTGCAGGCAAGATTGGCACTCGCCTTCGCGATACCGCAACCCGCCAGCACAGTCAAAGCCGATAAAAGTATTGTTTTCATGATATATAGATAGTTTAATTAATGTATAAAGTCAAAGTTATTTAGTGTCCGGCTCAACAGCCACTCGCACCAGAAGCGATTCACACGGTCCGACACCGGCAGCCTGGTTGCCGAGTTCGCCGTAAGCCAGCTGATAGGGCACATAGAATTCAGATGTCTCTCCCGGCTTCATCAACTGCAGCACCCCGCGCAAGGCCCCGGCCGACGGAGCAGCCACATACAGCATGCGGGGCTGTGTGGTCGAGCTCAGTTCAGTGCCGTCGAGACGGGATATTGTGTACGACGCCATCACACGCTGATTGAGATCCAGAGTCTCACCCGAACCTGGAGTGATGACATGCTGATACACCCCTGACTCCGTTTTGACGAATTCCGTTTTTTTGTCAAGGCCTGAAACGTATGTCTCGCCGAGCATTATATTCTCCTGCCCTTCCTTGGTTGCCTTGGCGGCATCCTTGGCACGCTGTTCGGCACGTATGCCCATCTGACGCTCCATCATGTCAAACTGATTGCGTATGGCCATCAGTTCACCGGAATTGACAGAATCCAGACTCAGAGCCTGAAGCAGAGCCTTGGCAAATGCTTCGCGGCTCACTCCTTCATTCTGCGCAGCATGTATATATGTCTGCAGGGCCTGACTGCCGGAATTGAATCCGTACACATAGCTCATATCGGCAGTGTCGCACTTCAGGGCATCTTTCAGTCCACGGATAAACTCGGCCTTGTTCACGGGCTTTGCTGCATCCTGATTCTGAAGCTGTGAATTAAAAAATCCGCCGATAAAAGCACCTTCTATAGCCACAAGCGAGTCAGAAAAAGAGGTCGCATTCTCCAGATTTCCGCTCAGCATCTCGGTAAGAGTAGCGTTTTCGGCATTCTTGTTGCCGGAAGTGCATGCGGCAGCTCCGCACAACACAGCCAAAGCGGCAGCGGCGATAGTAATATGTTTCATAGTCATTTTACAATTTCAAGCAGTTCAACGTCAAAAATCAGAGTGGCATCCGGACCGATCACGCCGCCGGCGCCATTAGGACCGTATGCAAGAGCCGAAGGTATGTGCAGACGCCATTTCGAACCTACAGGCATGAGCTGCAGTGCTTCCACCCATCCGGGGATCACCTGAGTGACACCGAAAGTAGCAGGTTCGCCGCGCTCCACGGAGCTGTCAAACACAGTGCCGTCGATCAAACGGCCCGTATAGTGTACTTTCACCTGATCCGTAGCCGCAGGTACGGGACCGTCGCCCTGTGTCAGCACTTCATACTGCAGACCGCTGGCTGTTGTCACGATTCCGGGACGTTTGGCATTGTCGGCCAGATAGGCTTCGCCGAGTTTACGGTTCTGTTCTCCGACCTTGGCGGCTTCGGCTTGCTGGCGCTCCTGCATGGCGGTGAAATATTTGCGTATCTCCTCCTTAGCCTCATCGTATGTCATTTTGAGATCCTTGCCTGAAAAGACCGCTGCAACGCCGTCGGCAAAATCAGCCACATTGATTGTCTCGATGCCCGACGCACGAAAATTGTTGCCCATGCTCAAACCCAGAGCATAGCTTATTCGATCGAAATTCTGATCGCTCATAGTTTTATTGTTTTGATTATTATTGAATTTTATTGGTTATACATCTCTCTCAAATCCCGGAAAGCCATACACGCTCTGCAGGATTATTCTTCTTCCGGAAACTTCCGGTAGTACTCATCAAGAATATGGCGAACGTCAAAATAATAGCTCACCGTATCCTTATCGTCCTTTGGCACAACACTGATGTGGTCAAGGCCCGGCGACAGAAATTCATGATTCTTTGCCACCCGACCCATCATGTTCAGCACATAGTACTCATGCTGAGGATTTATCACATACCACGCGCTCTCGGCCGACGTGCCGGTGCCGGTGGTCACTATGGCCTCAAGCAGATGGTTAAGCCTGAACTGCCAGATATTGGCCACATTGTTTTTTTGCTTCTCTCGCAACGCATAGATCATAAAATTAATCTGGCGCAGGTCAAACGGATTGTCCTGAAGCGACAACTCGGCATATTTGATTATAGAATCACATTCCGAGCGCGAATGACGCGATTTATAGTACAGCTCCTCTATCAGACCGGCGTATGCCGAACGGCGGTAAGGGTTGAAATCCTCCTGAAACAAGGCCCCGAGATACAGATGTCGATAGTCCTCCCATGTCTGAATGGTCTCGTTGCGCTCATATTCAGCCATAAGTTTAGGATAATAATATTTTGAATCGGGATTTGTCACCTCCGACCTTATCATCTGCAGATCGGGCTTGACCGGCTCCCTGAAAGCCATAAGCGCCAAAGCCGCAAGCAATATCGGTATCAGCTTATTCATTTCCTTAATATCTTTGATTGCAATCACGCAAAGTTATGGAATTTCGCAGATATTTGCAACAGACGGACGAAAGCTGTCCGACAGCTTAATATCCGTCAGACAGCTTTCGCGTCAACAGGCTCTGCGCAAGGAGTGTCCGTAGAATCGGCCTTACCGCGTCATCGCGACGCAGATCGGCACACAGTGTATGAAATTTTGTCCGGACACTCCCGCTACAGAGCAGAAATCATGTGTTTTTTCTACAGGATCACTTTCTCAGCTCTGGAGCCTTGAACCCGGACATATACACCGGACACTGTCGGACTCTCCACCCTGACCCCGCCTATGGTAAACCACACGGTCTCGCATTCTGCGTCATTGTCAGAAGAGATTTCGACAATGCCTGTAGCAGTGCCTTCATCCACAAAAGAGACCGGAGTGAACTGCAGGCTGACATCCTTGCCGTTTGAATAAACCGACGTAAATCCTGTCACATAGTATCGCACTGTCTGATCATCAGGATATGCTACACCGTAGTTGCTGTTAAGATATGCATTGTAAGTATTGCCGTCAGAATCGGTAAAGACAGCATTGTTTTCTTTAACTCCGGAAATGCCTACAGCTCCCAGAGTCAGATATGAATTGAGGGCATACCTGCTCATATCGGCCAGCGATGTGACTGTCTGCGGCTCCACCTCACCGGCATCCTCTCCTCTTGGACCGCACACCGGTCCGGCCAGCTCCGGCAAACCTTTAAACTCATCATACCTGCCATAGAGATATTGCAGCGTATTTCCGTTGACATACACATCGTCGACAGCACCGAAACAAAGCACGTTGCTACCCTGTCCGTCGGTGACATACATATAGTCGCCATTCTGATATATCACGGTAAGCGGACCGTTTACCCGCACCTTATCCGCAGGCTTCTGATCAAGGAATTCTGCAAGCGACATCATTTCAGGCACCTTGACCTCCAGCGTGGCCACTGCCGAACTCTCCTCGCCGAGATATGCTATGGCCTTGACCGTAGTGGTCCGATCCACGCTGAACGGCTGATATGGAATAGACCGGTCGGTAGGTGCGGATCCATCAATGGTGTAATATAACAACGCACCTTCCGTCTCACATGAAATAGTCACATTATTTTCATCATCGGCCACGATGACTGGTGTGGCTACCGCCGACGTCTCCGACACCTTGCGATAAAGCGCTATATCACTCTGACCGGATCCATAACATGAAAACAAATCACCTGACGAATTATATCTTATCCAGTTTTTGGAGATATTGGTGGTAAACTTAACGGTTGCCACACCAGCATCAGACACCACGATAGTAGCCACCGCTTTTATCTCGGTTGCACCCTCCAAATAATTCTTATCATTTACTGGATTGTACAAATACTGACCTGACAGATCTCCATTAGTCACTTTCAAAGCCCAGCCAGCATCTTGTCTAACAAGCTGTACCCAAGCCACCTGATCAGACGGATTTTCAATATTATTACCGAATTTAACGGCAGCTACGGCAGGCCTGTTATTCTTCTTTACAGCATTGCCCATGGCCATATCGAATTCAGCAGCGGCGATTATATACATGTCTCCAGCCACAAGCTCATCTTCCGAGGTAACAAGAGAAAACACTCCCTGCACCCTATAAACATACGTTACAGAAGAGACCGGGCTATTATTCATCCCATCTTTCACTGCCATAGCCTTCACTGTTGCGGACGATGTAAGCTGGAAAGGAGCGGAATACATATCGGACTCAACCGTAGGCACTGAGCCGTCTATAGTATAATAGACCGTAGCACCTTCTGTGTCACAGCCGATCGTCACAGTATTGTTCCCTTCACTCAACTCCGAGCCATCGGCCGGAGAAATGACCGGCGCAGCAACAGTTTCCGTCACAGTGCCTCCGTCGGCAATAGTCACAGTCATAGTATTAATACGAACTTGTGCGGTATTTATAAACGAAAACTGATCAACTGGTGATGAAACGCTGAACTCTGCATGCTGTGCTGTATTGCCTGCAGAAGCGATAACGCCATTTTGATCCGAGATAAGTCCATCAAGCGTATTTTTGGAGGTTTCAGCCGACGTAAATGTTACCTTTACAATATTGTCAGATATAGAGTTCACTGTCAATCCGTCTCCTTTGTAAAATCTTAGTTGTCCACCTGTATAATATGTAACAGACTGACTTTTACGGGTACTTGTCACTGTAATCCCATTGTTGACATCCGTAGAAGCATTTTTTTGAGTTATACCAGACAAGTCAATCACCACGTCGGTGTCTGCATACATCAGCCCTGAAAATACACTGACACATGCCACAATCATAAGTAATTTTTTTAACATAGGAGTGTGATAGATCGGTTGCGCCACCCAATCCTCTACATGGCAAGACATAAAAAAAGGTGTGAGGATTGCATTCTCTGTCCTCACCCCCTATTCCGGTCTTGCCTTACCTATCTCGTGAATGAGAACAACAGCCCCACACCAGATAGGTATATTATCTCCCCACATCATAGCAAAATGACAGGGAGTAACAATCTATCGGAGTGGGTGCTATTGTCCGGATCATCTTCACGAGAATTCTAACGGGCAAGTTTGAATAGAGAAGATAAAACGTCGAATAACACCCTTTTGGTGATATAAATCACGGGGAGCTGTTGACTCTTTAGTAACACCCCTCCCGTAACTGACGGCAAAATTACATGTTTTTCACCAATCTCAGAAATTATTTGTCTAATTTCTACCGCCTTCGCATCCGTTCCATATTAAATAAGCGTAAAAATCACCGTAATTGATTTTTTTATTGTCCGTGTGGACAATATTCGCTATCTTTGCCGTAATTTTGAAATATATTAACCCTCTTACCAGTAAAAAAATCTTCTAACCATTTCAGCTAAATCATGAGTACTCAGACTCGTAAACCGAACTACACATTGCCTATCGTGGTAATGTTTTTCCTGTTCGCGATGATTTCGTTCGTGACCGGATTCCAAAACCCATTTGGCGTGATCCTTAAAGCCCAGCTCGGACTCAGCAACTTCCAGAGCCAGCTCGGTGCCGCAGCAAACTTCATTGCATACGCCATCATGGGCATACCGGCAGGCATTCTTCTCCAGCGCAAAGGCTATAAATTCTCAGCCATATCAGCAGTACTCGTCGGTCTCGTCGGCGTGGTGATCATGTTCCTGTCGTCGCTTGTCGAAGGCCAGCAGCTTATTTTCACCATCTATCTCATAGGCGCCCTTGTAGCCGGATTCTCCATGTGCATGCTCAACACCGTGGTTAACCCGATGCTCAACACTCTTGGCGGCGGCGGCAAGACCGGCAACCAGCTGATCCAGTTCGGCGGCACCCTCAACTCTCTGGCAGCCACCATCTGCCCGATCTTTGTTGGTATCCTCATCGGCAACGTCAGCAAAGAGACATCGCTGATCGACGCCCAACCCGCGCTCTATGTGGCAGGCGGCGTGTTCCTGCTTGCATTCGTGGTGCTCGCTCTCGCCAAACTCCCCGAGCCCATTCTTGACGAAATCAAGGCCAACAAAGCTGCCGGCAAGGCCGCTGCTGCGGCTCCCTCGCTCGGTGGCGCGCTCGGCTTCCGCCACTTTGTGCTCGGCGCCATTGCCATCTTCCTGTATATCGGCATCGAAATCGGCATTCCCCAGATCGCCAACGTCTACATGACAGCCCAGACAACCGAACAGGCCCAGGAGACCATCCGTCTCTACGAAGCACAGAACACAGTAGCGGAAACTGTCGACCCCATGGCTGCCGTTGTAGCTGAAGAACTTGCTACCGCCGAAGCTGAAGAAACAGCAACCGAAGCCCTCAACCACGAAGAAGAAGGCTTCATAGCCGCTTCTACTGAAATGGCCGATCCGTCGGCCGCAGGCATAGCCGAAGCCACCGCACAGGAAGAATCAGCCAAGTGCACCGGCAATGACTGCTGTGACAAGAAAGTGATCACGGTTGATGAATATGAAGCAGCACAAGCCATTGTAAACGGCGACATCAAGCCCGGTCTCGGTATCGGCGCGGCAATTGCAGGTGCTCTTGTGGGCATGTATTGGTTCATGATGCTCATAGGCCGTCTGGTAGGCGGCGTGGTAGGCGGCAAAATCTCCAGCCGCGCAATGCTCACAGGAGTTGCTTCACTGTCTCTGATTCTTATTTTGGCCGGCATATTCGCCGATCCCGCCACCACAGTGAGCGCACCCGGCTTCTCGTCCGACGGCGGATCCCTCTCGTTCGGAATGTTTGAGGTACCCATCAATATTCTGTTCTTCGTTCTTTGCGGTCTGTGCACCTCTGTGATGTGGGGCGGCATCTTCAACCTCGCGGTCGAAGGTCTCGGCAAATACACAGCCGTAGCTTCAGGATTCTTCATGGTGATGGTGTGCGGCGGCGGCATCATCCTGCCTATCCAGGCAGGCATTGCCGACAGCTTCGGCTACCTTTCATCATACTGGGTTCTGGTGGCATGCGCCGCATACCTGCTCTTCTACGCCCTTATCGGCAGCAAAGTGAGCAAACGCGACGACAGCGCAGCCTGAAAAATCTCAGACTGACAATCCATCTCACGAAATAACCAAAAGGACTTTAAGGGCACAAACCCTTAAAGTCCTTGTTTCCTAAACCACTTATTTATATACATCCACAACAATGGCAAACTGGTTTGAATGCAAAGTCACATACCATAAAATCGTAGAAAACGGTCTCCAGAAGAAAGTCACCGACACTTTCATGGTCGACGCACTCTCTTTCACAGAAGCAGAAGCGAGAGTGACAGAGGAAGTGACCCCGTTTGTAAGCGGCGACTTCTCCGTGGCATCCGTGAAACGGACAAAGATAGGCGAAATATTCCGCGATGACTCTGCCGACAAATGGTATCTGGTCAAAGTCGCCTTCATCACCATCGATGAAAAAACCGCAGCTGAAAAGAGAGCGGTATCGCTGATTCTGGTGGCCGGCAGCAATTTCAAGGACGCATACGACAATTTCATGGATGGCATGAAGGGCACACTCGCCGACTTTGAGATCGTATCAATAGCCGAGACTCCCGTATTGGACGTCTACAATGCAAAACTCGATGCAGGAAGTCAGCCGGCAAATCAGTAAATACCGCGGCATACTTCCCCAGGGAGTACAACTTGTGGCGGTAAGCAAATTCCATCCGGCGGAAGCCGTGGCCGAAGCCTATGCCGCCGGACAGCGCATATTCGGCGAAAGCCGCGCCGACGAATTGGTTGCTAAAGCAGCTGCTTTGCCCGACGACATAAAATGGCATTTTATCGGACACCTTCAAACCAACAAGGTGCGTCGGATCATTCCCCATGTGGACACTATACAGTCCGTCGACTCCGAACGGCTGCTACGCCTTATTGACGAGGAAGCTCTCAGAGCCGGCCGCACCACCTACGTGCTGCTGCAGGTACATGTAGCGGCCGAAGAGAGCAAAACAGGCTTCACTCCCGATGAACTTCTACAAGTTGCCGCCAGATACGCCCATGAACTGCGCGCAATTCGCATAAAAGGCGTGATGGGCATGGCCACCAACACCGACGACTCCGACAGGATAAACGCCGATTTCCAAGCCATAGCCGCCACCTCGCAACGACTCAGGCAGATTTTACCCGAAGCCACTGAAATAAGCATGGGCATGAGCGGCGATTTCATGCATGCCATAGCCCATGGCGCCACTATGGTGAGAATCGGAACGGACATATTCGGATCACGATATTAACAGCTACATCATCAATTCACACATTTTAGCAATTTTTTTTACAAATTTTGGTGAAATCACGATTTTATCGTAACTTAGCATCGCAAATTTATCGCCAAAAAGCAATAGAACGTAGAAAACTATTTATTTACTTCATTAACACGTAACTATTTATGAAGAAAAGTGCATTTTTAGCTCTGGCTTGTGCCGCGCTGATGTCAGCTACGGCCACCGCCCAAGAGACCCCCGAGATCACTTACACAAGCGATCCCTCCCAGGGCTACCTCTTCAATCGTTTCAAAGACAATTGGTTCATCACAGCTGAAGGCGGTGTGAACTACCAGTTCTCCAAAACAGACATCGCCCGCAAATGGTCCGACCGGTTCGCTCCTGCTGCCGGCCTGTATGTAGGAAAATGGTTCTCGCCCGTGATGGCATTCCGCGGCGGTTTCTCTTATATGGGCACCAAAGGTCTGAGCAACCTGAGCGACGCATTCGGCCTGTGCTACAACGGTGGCAACGGTCCCGTGATGTATGACAACAAATACTACAAGACTCACGTCTACAACTTCGGTGTATCGTTTGACGCAATGCTCAACCTCACCAACTGGTGGTGCGGCTACAAGCCCAACCGTGTCTACAACTGCTACGCATACGTAGGCGGCGGTGCTTATTTCGGCATGCAGCAGGGTGTCAAAGAAGAAAACGGAACTTTCTCCAAAGACGGACTGACCACAAAAGACTTAGACACCAGTCTCGGTCTCCGTGGCGGTATCATCAACAGTTTCAACGTAAGCAAGCAGGTTGCACTTGCTCTTGATATCCGCTACACCGCTCTCAGCGCCAACATGGACGGCAACACTTACAACTCTATCAACAGCAATGTAAGTGCTTTCCTCTCGCTGACCTACCTCTTCAACACCCGCACTTGGAACGCTCCTATCGTGCCCGTGATCCCCGCAATCCCCACTTGCGACGAATACAAAGCTCAGCTCGCTGAAGCCAACACCAAGATCGCCGATCTTCAGAAGAAGCTCACCGAATGTCTCAACCGCCCCGCTCAGGTTGTTGAAGCTCCCGCTGCAGTTCCCGTGGCTACCTTTTACTTCCCCGTCGGCTCTTCACGCCTGAACCGTGTTGACGCTAACGTCCTCAAGGCCGTAGCTGCTGAAATCAACGCAAACCCCAACGCTTCTTACGACGTGATCGGCTGGGCCGATACATTCACCGGCACCGACGCCATCAACGCCCGTCTGCGCACAAACCGCGCCAACGCTGTGGTTAACCAGCTCGTCAAGTCCGGCGTAAGCAAGACACGCCTGAACACCAAATCTGGTGAAGGCAACCGCATGGGCGACAACCGCGACAAGATCTATCTTGACCGTTGCGCTACCATCGAAGAAGTAAAATAATACATATACGATATAAGTATAAAACAAAGCAAATCAGCTCCGGAAAATTCCGGAGCTGATTTGCTTTGTTTTTTCGACCTCCTGAGCTTTGGGAAGAGAAAATGAAGAAATAAAAATGTGTGTTCATGAAAATCTATTCCGCGACCTCTGCCACTGTCCCACAAAAGCGTCGATTTCAAACGCATCGGCCTATCCGGTCCGGAGATTACAATCCCTTATGGGATAACCCGGTCTGCGGGATATTTTTCATCTGTCATAGTACTTAGAGACGAATATCATATTCTTGCTGTGGTGCTATGTACATATACAACGCCACTTATTCGCACTATGTTCAGAGAAGACTCATGGAAAATAGTTAACTTTGCACAAAATCAGATGAAACCTACCGACGAAAAACCGCTCATACTCCCGTCGCTGTTCTGCCCGGCAGCGTCATATTATGCCATGATGGCCGAAGCCGGACATGTGGTTGTCAACACCGGCATGCGGTTTGACAAGCGCCGCAAAGAAGTGCACAGATGTGTCATTGCCGACACACGCGGTCCTCTTGAGCTGACAGTGCCTATTGCCAAGCCATACGGCCGCACATGGGACGAAATCAGTGTGAGCACGCACGGCAGCTGGTGGAATGTGGTACGCACTGCCCTGGAAAGCGCATACGGCCGCACGCCATATTTCGAATTCTATTTCGATGACTTTATGCCGCTGTTCGCCCCCGGATCTCTCTCCACTGTCACTGACCTCAACAAACGTTTCGACACAGTGATACGCCGATGTCTCGGTCTGACCACAGAGGTGACATACACTCCGGCAGGCAGCCAATGCGCCACTTATCCCTACGGGATCGACAAATCCCGGCAACCCCGCATCACGCCATACTGGCAAGTGAGAGCCGACAGATTCGGATTCATCCCAGATCTCAGCATTCTCGACCTGCTGTTCAACATGGGTCCGGAAGCTCTGCTGTGGCTGATACGTGCAGAGCGGAAAAACAACTGACACCACCAATCCCCATATATACATATATATCTGCAGACATGATCCCCGTTGGAAGATTTGCACCCTCGCCCACCGGCAGAATGCACTTCGGCAACATATTCACCGCCATACTATCATGGTTGTCGGCGCGCAAAACCGGCGGCCGATGGATATTGCGCATAGAAGACCTTGACCCGCAGCGATCCAGAATAGAATATGCCCGACAGATCGAAGCCGACCTCCGATGGCTCGGTCTAGACTGGGACGAGGGCGGAGTCGACGGCATCGGAAGCCACGGCCCCTACATGCAAAGCTTGCGTGGCGACATATACTCCGAAATTCTAAGCCGCATTGAATCTACCGGACTAACATATCCCTGCACATGTACGCGCGCCGACATCATGGCCACACAAGCACCCCATCAGTCCGACGGCCGTGTGATCTACAAAGGCACCTGCCGCCCGGCTGAAATCCCGGCTATGAGACCGGTACCAATCCCTCTAACGCCACACGCCACACGCATCTACGTGCCCGACGACGAGATCACTTTTACCGACATCGTATATGGCCGCCAGCAGGTTAATCTGGCCCGGAGCTGCGGAGATTTCATACTGCGGAGAGCCGACGGCGCCTGGGCCTACCAGCTTGCCGTAGTGGTCGACGACGCACTTATGGGAGTAACGGAAGTCGTGAGAGGAAATGACCTGTTGCTTTCGGCGGCGCAGCAGATATACCTATACCGGCTGATAGGGGCAACAGCCCCGTCCTACGCCCATCTCCCGCTTATATGCAACGCCGACATGCAGCGCCTGTCAAAACGCGACCAATCGTTAAGCATGTCCGAACTACGCAACCGCCACACACCAGAAGAGATCATAGGCCGCGCGGCATATCTGGCCAATCTGATACCATCCTACAGCCCGTGCAGCCTGAATGAACTCGTTGACCTGTTCGACTGGTCTCTCATACCTCCGTCCCCGGCTATTAAAATGAAAACGCCAGATCACACGGACCATACGGCAAAAATATCCGGATAGAAAAGCCGATGTCTCATTTTTTTTGTCTGGCAACGCTTTTTTTTGCTTATTTTGCATCCGGAAATTGTTGTTATAGATGAAACCGTAACACTCAAACTAAATACTATCAATGAAAAAATCCATTTTTCTGATTCCAGCGGTAGCCCTGATGTGCGCGTGCACACCCAAGGATTCCTACACAGTCACCATGTCTCTGCCTGAAAATCTCGACGGACAGAGCGCATTTATCGTAGCCGACGCTTCCGGTGCCAAACTAGACAGTGCGGCCGTGACCAATTCCGCCGCCACCTTCAAAGGCAAAATAACCTCTCCTGCCCTTGCCACAGTAATGGTGGGCGGCTATCCTTACGCCCAGTTCGTTCTCGAGCCGGGCGACATCACAGTGACCGACGAGGGCATAGCCGTTGGCACTCCGTCCAACGATGCCTTCGCAGCATTCAACGACTCCGTGGCCGTGCCTGTGGGACGTCTGCAAAAAGCGTCGTCCGAAGAAGAAGCCCAGCGCGTATTCAATGACGAGATCATCCCCGTGTCGCTGAAATTCATCGCCGACAATCCCGAATCGCCTTTCGCTCCTCCGGTGTTCATGCAAGTGGCCATGTATATGACCCCCGAGCAGGTCAGCAAAGCTGTTGAATCCGCCCCGAAACTCAAAGACAACGATGATGTGAAGTTCGTAGCCAAAATGGCCGAATCACGCGCCAAGACATCTGCCGGCAACAAATACACCGACATTCAGGCCGAACACGACGGCCAGATCCACAAACTCAGCCAGCACATCAAGCCTGGTCAATACAATCTGGTAGACTTCTGGGCTTCATGGTGCCGTCCCTGCCGCGAAGAGATCAAAACCATCAAGACCCTCTACGACAAATATCATTCCGCAGGACTCAACGTGGTCGGAGTGGCCGTCAACGACGATCCCGCCGAAACACGCAAAGCCATGGAAAGTCTCGACGTGACATGGCCTGTGATTCTCAACGGCGGAAAAGACGTGCTCGACACATACGGCATCATGGGCATACCCTGCATCATGCTGATCGGTCCCGACGGCGTGATCGTAGCCCGCGATCTGTTCGGATCACAGCTGATCAGCACTGTCGATAAGGCCATGGCAACCGCCAAGTGACCATACCGGCAATAACCGCACCGGCGGTGTCGGCCCAAAAATCGGCCCAGTCGGCCCCGCGGCCGATAAATTCAGTGCCCTGAGCCAGCTCTATAACTCCACCGAAAAGCACCACCGCCACACATACGGCCACTATGTCAGGAAACCGCAGACGTATCACACGACTGCGGTTTCTTCTCATTATATCAAGCGAAACTGCCCAGACTACTCCGGCCATCATTATTGCATGAACCACCTTGTCGGTATGCTCCCAAAAGCTCACTCCCATGTCGGGAAGCGGCCGCGGCACCAACGTCAGATACATCACAGCAGATACCGTCACGGCAGAAAGCACCCACGCCGGAGACCCGAGCAACAAATTTTCCACCTTTTTTATGTTCATGCCAGAGCGATGTCGGTCACTTCATGCACTGACGTGACGAAATGAAATTTCAGTCCGTCCACATATTCAGCCTTTATCTCCTCGATGTTCTTGCGGTTGTCGGCCGACATGATGATTTCTTTTACTCCGGCGCGCTTCGCCGCCAGAATCTTCTCCTTGATCCCGCCCACAGGCAACACCTTGCCGCGCAGGGTCATCTCGCCTGTCATGGCCACATGCTCGCGCACCGGACGTCCCGTAAGCGCCGACACGATGGCCGTGGTCATTGTTATGCCAGCCGACGGGCCATCCTTGGGTATAGCGCCTTCCGGCACGTGGATATGGATGTCGCGCTCCTTCATCAACTGTGCGTCTATGCCGAAATCAGCGGCATGAGCCTGCACATAGCGCCGTGCTATGGCTGCCGACTCCTTCATCACATCACCGAGATTGCCTGTCAGGCTGAGCTGCTCTCCCTTGCCGGGAGTCAGCACGGCTTCTATGAAAAGTATCTCACCGCCTGCCGCGGTCCATGCCAGTCCTGTCACTACTCCGGCAATGCCGTCCGTGCCATACTTGTCGCGGCTCACCGGCTCCACGCCAAGCAGCCCGCGCAGATGTTCCGGCAGTACTTCCCGGGGGAATTCGCGACCGCTGACTTTGGCAAGCACACATTTGCGCATCACCGCCGCCATACGCTTCTGCAGCTGACGCACACCGCTCTCTGCCGTGTAATTGTCAATGATCCCGTTCAATGCCGCCACTGAAAATTTCACATCGCTCTCGGTCAGCGAGAATTCCCTGAGCATAGTCGGATAAAGATGCTCGAGCGCAATCTCAATCTTTTCTTCCGTGGAATATCCGCTAAGCTCCACCACCTCCATGCGGTCTCTCAGCGGCTGGGAAAGCGTGCCGAGAGTATTGGCCGTGGTGATAAACATGACCTTCGACAGATCAAAGTCTATATCCACATAATTGTCATGAAACCGGTTGTTCTGCTCCGGATCAAGCACCTCGAGCAACGCCGCCGAAGGATCGCCCTTATAATCTGCGCCCACCTTGTCGATCTCGTCAAGCATAATGACGGGATTGGACGTGCCGGCACGCCTGAGCGCGTCGGCTATGCGTCCAGGCATCGCGCCTATGTAGGTACGGCGATGGCCGCGTATCTCGCTCTCGTCATGCAGGCCGCCAAGCGACACACGGCGGAATTTCCGCCCCATTGCGTCGGCTATGGACTGTCCGAGCGACGTCTTCCCCACCCCGGGAGGGCCTACGAGACACAATATCGGTGCATGGCCATCGGGCGAATGCTTCATCATGGCCATCTGCTCGATCACACGCTCCTTGACTTTGTCGAGTCCCGAATGCGTGGCGTTGAGCATGGATTCGGCACGCGCAAAATCAAAATCCGAATCCGAATACACTCCCCACGGCATGTCCGTCACCGTGTCGATATATGTCATCTGCACCTGATAGTCCGGACTCTGCGGATTGAGTTTGCCGAGCTTACGCCATTCGCGCATCAGCGCAGCCTTCACCTCGTCGGTAGCGGCAAGAGACTCTATCTTGTCGTGCAGACGCGCAGAATCATCATCATTGTCGCCATACAGCTCCCTGCGTATCTCCTCCATCTCCATCTCCAGAAACGCCGACTTCTGGCGCTCGCCCATGGCCTGCCGGGCACGCTCACGCACGGTTTCCATGATCTCGGCTTTCTGCTCCATGGCGGCAAACTCCTCGAGGAGCTTCTCTCCGCGGGTGCGCACACGGTCCTGAGCAAGCAGCGACATCTTCACTCCGGTATCCACCGGCGCCACCGTAGCCACATGGTTGATATAGAGTGTCGGATTACGCCGCAGCATCTCCGGATCCATCATCATCTGCGACATGGGATGCCCTCCCCGCTTCTTTGTAAGCGACTCCAGAGTGTCGTGAAGAGCCGTCATCAGATTCAAAAGGGCTTCACCCTGACGCGGGGCCGACTCACGCACTGCCGTGACTGTGGCGCTCAGAGCTCCAGGCATCACAACCCCCGCCCCCGGGCCGTCTATACGGATCTTCTCGCGGGCATGGACTATGGCCAGACAGCTGTCATCGGGCAAAGTGAGCACTTTGAGCACCTGCGCCACCACACCGTATGAACACAGATCGGACAACGCCGGATTGTCGATTTCAGGATCGTTCTGACACACAATCCCCACAGCCAGTTTCAGGCGCTCGGCCTCCTCGGCCATGTCGCGTGAGAGTTTGCGCACGATGTTGATCGGGTATGTCACCCCCGGAAACAACACCAGATTCCGTGTGGCCAGTATCGGCAGGTCGTCCGAGTGGACCTCGGCGGTAAATTCGGTGGCATTTATCTCTATGTGGCCCACCGACATCAGTTCAGATTCAGGTTTTCGCATAATCGGGTGCAAATTTACAAAAAAAATTTCGGTAGAATTTTATAATTTTGCACCCGTGAAAGATACAGACCTGATAAAAGTGGATGTGGCGGAACTGTTGCGCTCCCGAGCTCCGGGACTATCGCGATGGCTGCCGCACTTCATTGTGCGGGGACTCGAACGGTTCATATGTCAGGAACAGATCAATGAGGTGCTCACGGCCACCGCGGGTCTGCGCGACGCCGAATTCTGCGACGCGACACTCAAATGTCTCGGCGTGTCATACACAGCCGAAGGCCTTGACCGGCTTCCGCCACCGCAGTCGCGGCGGGTCACATTCGTGTGCAACCACCCTCTCGGCGGTCTCGACGGCATCTGCCTGATCCATTTTCTCCACTCCATTTACGGTCCAGGAGCGCGTTTCATCGTCAACGACCTGCTTATGGCGCTCAAACCGCTGCACGGCTCTTTTGTGCCTATCAACAAACACGGCTCCCAGAGCCGCATGGCAGCTTCGGCCGTCGACGCCGCATTCGCATCCGACGATCCCGTATTTGTGTTTCCCGCAGGACTGTGCTCGCGCAAAGGTCCCGGAGGGATCATACGCGACCTTCGCTGGAACAAAATGTTTGTCAACAAGAGCGCTGAGAACGGAAGAACGGTAATTCCGTTGCGCTTTCATGGCGAAAATTCAAAATTCTTTTATAATTTTGCAAAGATTCGCGCAAAATCAGGCCTTAAGTTCAACATTGAAATGCTATGCCTTCCGCGCGAACTGTTCTTAGCCCGTGGCAAACAATTCAGAATCAGCATCCTTGACCCTATCGGGCCTGAATTACTCACACCCGGGTCCAAAGCTGCGGCCTGTGCCGACAAAATCAGAGAAAAAGTTTACTCAAAATAAATGACCCAGCCAATCATTCCAGAAATACCGGCACGGCTTATAGAAGCCGAGCTTACTCCGGAGCGCTTTCTGCGCAACACCAACAAGGGCGGCAATCAGCTCTACGTATTTGATGCCGCATCATGCCCGCAGACCATGCGCGAGGTGGGCCGACTTCGTGAAATAGCGTTCCGCGCCGGTGGCGGCGGGACAGGCACTGAGTGCGACATCGACGAGTTCGACCTCATGGACCCGCCATGCATGCAGTTGGTGGTATGGGATCCCGAGAGCAAACGCATTCTCGGCGGCTACCGCTTTATATGCGGACGCGACATCAGATTCGACCGGCCCGGCGTGCCGCGCCTGGCCACAGGGCACCTGTTCAGTTTCTCCGAAGACTTCGTTGAGAACTACCTGCCCTACACCATTGAGCTGGGACGTTCGTTCGTGCGCATCGAAAGCCAGGCCACAGGCCATGCCGCAGGCGGCAAAGCCATTTACGTCCTCGACAATCTCTGGGACGGGCTCGGTGCTCTTTCTGTCATCAATCCCGAGATCAGATATTTTTTCGGCAAAGTGACCATGTATCCGAGCTATCTTTCAGAATGCCGCGACATGATCCTTCACTTCTATCACAAATATTTCCCGGATCCCGACTGTCTCGTCACCCCGATCAACCCTCTGCGTCCGGCGTCGGAATCGTCCGATATCGAACGTATGTTCTGCGGCGGAGACTTCCGCGAGGACTACAAGATACTCAACAAGGCCATACGCGACCACGGACTGAGCATTCCGCCGCTGGTCAACTCCTACATGAACCTCTCGCCCACGATGCGATGCTTCGGCACCGCCGTCAACACCGAATTCGGCGACGTTGAGGAAACCGGCATACTTGTGACCATCGACGACATTTTCGATACCAAGAAACAACGCCACATCGACACCTACAGAGAGAACTTATCCCAATCATAACCGACCTCCAAGATGGCTTCCAAAGTAATCCACGACATGCTTCTGACGGAATCGCGCCGCCTGTCGACGTCCTACGGACTGCTGACACTTCAGGCTCCGGCTCCGTTACCACCCGTCGAGCCTGGACAATTCGTACAGGTACGTGTGGACTCGTCCAAATCCACATTTCTGCGACGCCCAATTTCCATCAACGACGCCGACAGCGAAAAAGGCGAGATCCGCCTGCTGGTCCGTGCGGCCGGAGAAGGCACCGAAGCATTGCTTGCCGCCGTCCCCGGACAGACCATCAACACGATACTTCCGCTCGGACGAGGATTCACCATGCCGGCACCCGGCAGCTCCGAATCCATACTGCTCATAGGCGGTGGCGTGGGCGTGGCGCCCCTGCTCCTCCTCGGCCGCAGACTGCGTCAAGCCGGCTTCAATCCCGAATTTCTGCTTGGAGCGCGCTCCGAATCCGACCTGTTGCTGCTGCCTGAATTCAGCGAGACAGGCACTGTGCACATCACCACCGACGACGGCTCGGCAGGCGAACGCGGTGTTGTCACCGCCCACTCGCGCCTTCTCCGTCCGGTCGACAGAATCTACTGCTGCGGCCCCGTGCCCATGATGAAGGCTGTGGCTACCGCCGCCGTGAAACTTCAGGCCCAGTGCGAGGTGAGTCTCGAAAACATGATGGCATGCGGTCTCGGCGCATGCCTGTGCTGCGTCGAAAAGACAGTGCGCGGCAACGTGTGTGTGTGCACCGAGGGTCCTGTATTCAACATAAATCAACTCACATGGTCAGATTAAACGTCAACATAGGCTCCCTGCGGCTTAAAAATCCCGTGCTCACCGCTTCCGGCACTTTCGGCTACGGCGAAGAATTTGCAGATTTCATCGACCTGAGCAGACTGGGAGGATTTGTGGTCAAAGGCACCACACTCCACAGCCGCGAGGGCAACGACTACCCGCGCATGGTCGAGACCCCCTCCGGCATGCTCAATGCCGTAGGACTGCAGAACAAAGGCGTAAACTACTTCATCGAAAACATATATCCGCGCATCCGCCGGTGCGGATCCGAGATCATAGTCAACGTGTCGGGCGCATCGGTCGACGACTATGTGGCCGTGGCCGAACGCCTGTCGGACCTTGAGGATATCCATGCCATCGAGGTCAACATATCCTGCCCCAACGTCAAACAGGGCGGCATGGCATTCGGCACCACATGCGCCGGCGCGGCGTCAGTCACAGCGGCCCTGCGCCGCGCCTGGGACCGCACGCTCATAGTCAAACTCTCGCCCAATGTCACCGACATAGCCGAGATAGCCCGCGCCGTGGAAAGCGAAGGCGCCGAGGCCGTGTCGCTGATCAACACCCTGATGGGCATGGCTGTCGACGTCGAACGCCGTCGCCCGTGCCTGAGCACCGTTACCGGAGGTCTCTCCGGACCGGCAGTGCGCCCAGTGGCAGTGCGCATGGTGTGGCAGACAGCCAAAGCCGTCAAAATCCCGGTGATCGGACTCGGCGGAATCGCAAGCGGACGCGACGCACTGGAATTCCTTATGGCCGGTGCCACTGCGGTGCAGGTAGGCACAGCTAATTTCCTCGACCCCGCAATCACCGTAAAAATCATTGACGAAATCGAAGAATACTGTGTCAGACATAAAATTTCCGACATACGCGAAATAATCGGAATAATCTGACATCGGCTGCATGACGGAGACATACGGTCCGCATATCTCAAAAACCGCTAAAACATCCCCGTATTGCCCTCCACGTATCGGCTTTCTGCAGCCAGCCCAAACCCTTTTGCCGTCCGGCCCCGCAACGCGCGACCGGACGCTTTTCATTCCAGCGCCACGATTTCACGTTAAATTTTATTAACAATATGATGCTCTGTTTTTCATATAAATTATCTATCTTTGGCGAAAATTTAGAGTTAATATCGTAATATATTATTTGGAATTTAATGCCGTTAACATAAAAGTGTTAAATTTAAATCAGTACCATACAGTAGAATCTTAAATCGCATCGAACCGTCATCACCGTTAGCATTGCATACCTTCAACCACACATGCTTTCGGGAAAACATACCTTAAATTATACGCAAAAACATTTTTAATCACTATCATTATCACAGAATGAGAAAAAGTTCACTGCCTTGGCGCTATGCCCTTTCGGGCCTGGTTGCCATAACCATGATGGCACCTGTGACCGCGAGTGCCGCGTCGACAACGGCCGACGCTCCTCAGGCTGCTGCCACCAATGCGAAGCGCACCGTGACCGGTACGGTTGTCGACGCTGTCGACGGCGAACCGCTTCCCGGCGCAACGGTGTCTGTAATCGGCGACAAATCCGCCATCACGGCCACCGATATCGATGGTAACTTCTCCATCACAGTACCCAACAACAAATCACTGCTCCTTGTCACATACGTGGGCTACAAAGAGGCCAAAGTCCCCGTTGACGATCTCGGCTACATCAAAGTCGAGATGAAAGGCGACGACAAGACTCTGGACGAAGTAGTGGTTGTGGGTGCCGGTGTGCAGAAACGCGTATCTGTGACAGGCGCCATCACTTCAGTGAAAGGCGATGACCTCCGCATGCCGTCCACAGCGCTTACCAACGCCCTGGCAGGCAAAATAGCCGGCGTGGTTGCCGTGACCAACTCCGGCGAACCCGGCTCCGGAGCCGAATTCTACATCCGCGGCATCGGCACATTCGGCGGCAAAGCCACTCCTCTGATCCTCCTCGACGACGTCGAGGTCTCGGCAGCCGACCTCAACTATGTCCCCGCTGAAAACATCGAGTCGTTCTCGATACTCAAAGACGCTTCAGCCACCGCCATCTACGGCGCACGCGGCGCCAACGGCGTGATGATCGTCAAGACCAAAGGCGGCGACTACAACACCAAGACAAACATCAACGTCCTCTTCGAGAACTCTTTCAACTTCCTCGACAAGTTCCCCGAATTCGTCGACGGCGCACGCTACATGGAGATGCACAACATGGCACGCCGCTCACGCAACCAGAACACCATCTACTCTGAAAAGGACATTGCCTACACACGCTCCGGCCAGAACCCCTACCTCTATCCCGACGTAGACTGGACCGACGTGATATTCAAAGACATGGCCATGCGCCAGCGCGCCAATGTCAACGTGTCAGGCGGCGGAAGCAAGGTGAAATACTACATGTCTCTCGACTTTCAGCACGAAGACGGCCTGCTCAACACCGAGAAACTCTACTCCTGGAACAACAACATCCAGATCTACAACTATACGTTCCAGAACAACATCTCCTACAAGCTCACCCCAACCACCACGGTGTCAATGAACATCAACGCTCAGATCCGCCAGAAAACCGGTCCGAACATCGCGGCAAACAGCTTGTTCCAGTACTCTCTCACCACCACCCCCATAGCATTCCCCACACGCTATCCAGCACAGCCAGGCGACGAATACGTGCGCTACGGTTCCAAACAATACTCCGAACACGTGTTGGACAACCCCTACGCCGTGCTTAATACCTCGTTCAACCAAAATAACGAAAACACGATCAACGCCGTAGTCAAGCTCAACCAGGATCTCGAATTCATCACCAAAGGCCTTAAATTCGAAGCTTGGGTAAACTTCAAAAACTGGTCATCCACAGGATTCAACCGGTCGGTCAACCCCTACTACTTCACCATACGCGGCAATCGCGAGAAACAGTATGAAAACGGCATCCGTCCGGAAGATCTCTCGCTGCGTACACTGAAAGAAGGCACAGTCTACATCGCCGAATCCGACGTGTCCCGCTCCTCTGACCAGACATTCGAATTCCAGGCCAACGTAAACTGGAACCGCCAGTTCGGTCTCCACGGCGTAAGCGCCATGGTGCTCTACCGCATGCGCGAATACCGTAACAAAGTTCTTCCCAACCGCAACCAGGGTATTTCGGCACGTCTCACCTACGACTTCGCCCACCGCTATCTGGTGGAATTCAACTGCGGCTACAACGGCACCGAACGCCTTGAAAAAGGCAGCCGCTTCGGATTCTTCCCTGCAGCATCGCTCGGCTGGGTGATCAGCAACGAACCCTTCTTCGAACCCGCGTCCAACGTGATCACCAACCTCAAGCTCCGCGGCTCCTACGGTCTGGTCGGCTCCGACGATCTCGCGCAACCCGGCGGCTCCTACTTCCTCTACATCGACAAGATCAAAGACAACAACATCTCATATCTGGGATGGAACGCAGGCGACCTGCAAGGCTCCGGCACTTCCGGCGGCGGCCCGCAGGTGACCTACTACTACACACCCGGTATCGTTTGGGAAAAAGTGAAAAAAGCCGACGTGGGTATCGACCTGACTCTGTGGGGCGACCTCTCGATCGTGGCCGACGTGTTCCTTGACAAGCGCTACGACATCTTCATGCAGCGCGCCTCATTCCCCGCTTCGCTCGGCTACGGCTCTGCAGTGCCCTGGGGCAACATAGGCAAGATGGAAAACAAAGGTTTCGAAGCATCCGTGGACTACAGCAAGCGCATCAACAACGACTGGTCGGTCAGCTTCCGCGGCACATTCACCTACTCGCAGAACAAGACCACCGAACTTGACGAACCCAACTATCCCAGCCCCTGGCAGACCAAAACAGGACTTCCCGTAGGCGCCAGCCGCATTGACGGCTTCATCGCCGAAGGCCTTTTCACCTCACAGGAAGAGATAGACAACAGCCCGAAGCAGGACCTCGGATCCACAGTGATGATCGGCGACATCAAGTACCGTGACCTCAACGGCGACGGCCTTATCAACGACCAGGACAAGACCATGATCAGCGAATACGGCCGCGTGCCACGCATCCAGTACGGTTTTGGCGGCACACTGCAGTGGAGGAAGTTTGACTTCGGATTCCAGTTCACAGGCTCCGCACAGCGCCGAATCCTGATCAGCGGCATCGAGCCGTTCCGCGAAGGCCGTCCGAGCGCCGACGCCCAGAACATGCTCACATGGATCGCCGACAACTGCTTCGATCCCGAAAAGAAAAATTTCGACGCCGAATATCCCCGTCTGGGCACACGCGACGTGGAAGTGATGAACAACACCCAGGCATCCACATACTGGATGCGCGACGGCTCATTCCTGCGTCTGCGCAACGTAGAGCTGGGATGGACATTCCCCTATGGACGTGTCTATGTGTGCGGCTCCAACCTGCTCACCATCACTCCCTTCAAGCTTTGGGATCCCGAGCTCAGCGCATGGAATTCCTACCCCATGCAGAAATCCGTCACCGTGGGCGTAAAACTCACCATCTAACCCCATTTCAATACCCGAAATAACACAACATAAGCAACATGAAACTTCAAAATATTTTCAGACTCGCATCCGTTGCTGTTGCCTCAGGATCGATGCTCCTCGGCGTCACCTCCTGCAACTACCTTGACGTGGTGCCGCCGGAGCAGCCCGGTTTGCCTGACGCCATGAAGACCCATGCAGCGGCCCAGGGCTTCCTCTACTCCTGCTACAGCTTCCTGAACACCCGCGAATGGCAGCCCCGTGACTACACCGGACAACTCAACGGCGCCACCGACGAATATTGCCTGCCGCTGGTATGGTATGCAGAGGACGGCAAACGCGCATACTCCGTTATGCTCAACACCCAGACCACCGATGCTGCCGGATCCGGCCATAACGAATTCTGGAATCAATATTACACCGGCATAGGCCAATGCCTGCTCTTTGAGCGCGAACTTGACGGCGAAGGCGCAAAAAACGGAGTCTGCAACGAAACCGAACGCGAGCGCTGGCTCGCCGAGACCCGCTTCCTCAAAGCCTACTACCACTTCCTGGCCCTGAGACTCTACGGTCCCATACCTCTGACCACTACTCTGGACGTGCCCGAAAACTCTCATGACATTTCCGGACGCACATCGTTCGAGACATGCGTTAACTATATCGCCGGCGAACTCGACGGCGCGGCAACCACTCTGGAGCGTCTCGGATTCAACACCTTGGAAGAGGAAGAACTCGGACGCGCCACATCCGTGATGTGCCGCTCGATCAAGGCCCGACTGCTCCTCTATGCCGCATCTCCCCTATGGAACGGCGAATTCCCCTACGCCGAATGGGGTGATCTGAGAGACAAAGCAGGCAACCCGTTCGTGCCCCGCACAAAAGACGCATCGAAATGGGTGCGCGCATACGTGGCATGCAAACAGGCTCTTGACGCTGCCAAAGCAGCAGGCCATGAACTCTGGACAGCATCCACCATCGACGCTGACGAAAGCGTGCTGCCGAGCGCAATCTACGTTCCCGGCCAGGTTTCCACCGAATTCAAGGAAGCAGTGGCTCGCATGCGCTATGCCGTGAGCACCACAGTGGCCGAAGGCAACAAAGAGATCATCTGGGGTATCAAAGCACTCACCTACGGCTGGAAAAACGCCCGTCATCCCATCGGCGTGACCCAGAACTCAAACGGCATCGAGTCAAACTCATGGGGCGGCGTGGCTCCCACTCTCTATACGGCCACACACTTCCTCACGGCCAACGGTCTGCTGCCCGAACACGCCAATAGCGGTGTGACCAACTACTACGGACAGGCCAACGTAGACAAAAACCGTCCGAACATCATCAACCTCTGCGTGAACCGCGAACCCCGCTTCTACGCATGGATCGGATTCAACGGCGGCGACTATCTCACACGTCTGAAAAACGGCAACCCCCTGACTCTGGACTTCCTGGCCTTCGGCTCGGGCAAGCAGGGCCATGTGCGCGGCGCCCGTAACTACACTTCCACCGGTTTCATCTCCATGAAGCACATCGACCCCGCAACCCGCTACATGGAAAACAACACCGCAAACACATTTGAAGCCACCGGCGACAAGGATTCTCCCAGCGTACTCATCCGCATGGCCGAGCTTTATCTCAACCTGGCCGAAGCGGCAGCTGAAATAGCCGCCGACAACAGCGGTCTGGGTTCATACATCGCCGCACACCCCGAACATGCCGACATGCTCAACGTGGACTTCGCTCAGGAAGCGATGAACAATGTCAACATCATCCGCGAGCGCGCAGGTCTCACCGGCACATCGCAACTCACTGCCGACAAACTCGCGCTGATGTCACTTGTCGAATGGGTACGCGCCGAACGCTTCATCGAACTCTACGACGAAGGCATCCGCTACTTCGACATCCGCCGCTGGGTGAAAGGCGAGGAACTTTGCGGCCCCGGCACACGCATGGGTCTCAACGGCGTCGAAGCGGAAGTGACCGACTTTTCCAAGTTCAACACCCCGGTGGTGATAGACCAGCAGTACACTTTCCACAAGCGCCAGTATCTGCAGCCGCTGTATGCCGACGAGGTTTACTCCAACCCCAACATGGTGCAGGCGCCCGGTTTCTAATCTTATTTACTAACCGACTAAACAATATAGCAATAAAATGAAAAATCTATATATAGCAGCCGGCGTGATGGCCCTGATGGTCTCTGCCACTTCCTGCAAAGATGAGTATGATCTCTATCCTGAGGAATATGGCGAAGTCATGATGATCAAGGACTCCGGACGCCGCAATGTGACCGTCTACAAGACCGACGATTTCACCATGCTCCCCGTGACTGTGATGAAAGGCGGCACATCTCCTGAAAATCCCTCGAAAGTCTCGCTCCACACCATGGACGAAACCGAATGGGCCGATTATGTGGAACTGACAAACAACAAGGCGCTCATGCGCATAGATCCCGAATGCTACACATTCGAATATGGCAGCGACGTGCAGTCTGTCGACTGTGACTTTGCCGGATCAGGCGTGCGCTACAGCATCAAGAATTTCTACATGATCCCCTCCAAGCTCATAGCATGGGAGGAAAAATATGCCGCCGACATAGCCAACGGATTCATCCCGGTGATCCCGATGCAGATCGACCTGGATGGCGACGGCGCAATTCAGAAGGACAACAAGTACCTGCTTCTCACCCCGGATCTGCAGATGGCCAAAGTGGACTTCAACGTTTCCGGTCCGCAGGCCAAGGTTTTTGCCCGCAATGCTATCCAGAACAACCTTGACGGCGCTGGTGAAGGCTTCTATCCCGACGTGAATATACAGCTGCCATGCACAAACAAATGGGGCTTCACGGTCAACATGTACCACCGCGCCGGCACCGACATGACCAAATACTGCGAGGAAAACAATATCACCGACTGGGTGATGATGCCCCGACAGCTCTATGAAGTAGTGGGACTTGACGTGGAAGGCAGCGGCATCACCACCAACCCCGCAGGACGCAACGGCGAGCAGTATCTCTATCACCTGAAACCCGGCCAGACATCCATGCCGCTCAACATCAAGATCAAGACAGACTACCTGAAGACTCTGTTTGCCGACGGCGACTACAGCAACATGAATGTCAACTACGTGATTCCCATCAAACTTCTTGGCAATCTTGAGTTTGACCCGCAGGAAAGCGGAGTAGAGCTTCCAGTAGGCCTTGAGCCAAACCGCAGCAATCTGGTGTTTGTGGTGTTCAGCGTTCAGGAACTTCTCGAACTCCTGCAAATAGACGGTTCAAGCTGTGATTCAAACGACTGCGAACCCTCGGAAGGATCCGTAGCCAACCTGTTTGACGACAATATCGAGACATTCTTCCACTCCACATGGTCTGACGGCGGCTCGTCATGCACAGCTCCGTTCTACTCCTACATCCAGATGCCTCTGGACGAGGAATTCTCCTCTGTGTTCTTTGAAGTGGGCACACGTAAAGGCGGCGCGCTCGGCGGCACTCCCTCCGAAATCCACCTCTACGGTTCAAATGTGGAAGATCCTCAGAACGAACAGGATTGGTTCAAGTTCGCGGAAATAAAGAACGCCCATAAGATTCTGACGGCAGCCGGCCAGATGTACTCGCTCGGATCACAGTCCAAGCCTTACACCTCGATTGATGAGAACGGTGCGCCCAAACGCTTCAAGCATCTGCGCTTCTGCGTGGTCAAGAGCAAAGACGGCTCGCTGACAGAAACCAGCAAGTTCTGGTATCTGTCCGAAATAAAGGTCTATGCTGGACAAGTGATCGAATAATAACCTTTATCAACCGATCTATATAATCGCAGAGCGGGCGTGTCGTTGAGCGGCACGCCCGCTTGCTTTTGCCGGATCAGAGATTTTTTATTAACTTTGAGCCTTTGACAATACATGACATCATTGACCTTAATTTTATGCGATTAACCAATCTCGTCACAGCTTCCTCTCTTCTGATTTCGGCCGCATCGCTTTCGGCCGCATCGCCGGCGGACCATGTGGTCCCGTTTATCGGCACCACCAATTTCGGCGCGACCAACCCCGGCGCCGTCCTGCCAAACGGTCTCATGTCGGTGAGTCCGTTCAACGTCACCGGATCTGACACCAACCGTTATGACAAGGACGCCAGATGGTGGTCAACGCCCTACGAATACACCAACAGCTTTTTCACCGGCTTCTCGCATGTGAATCTCAGTGGCGTGGGATGTCCGGAAGCCGGATCAATCCTGACCATAGCCACCTCGGGAGATCTGGAACCGGACTACCGCAAATACGGGCGGGCATATACTGACGAAACCGCCCATCCGGGATACTATGCGCTCACTCTTCCGGACTACGGCATCCGGGCTGAAGCCACGGCTACGGAGCGCACGTCGCGCGAACGGTTCACCTTCACCGCAGGCGGCACAGGCAACGTACTGGTGAATCTGGGCCAGGCGCTGAGCAACGAATCCGGAGCATCGGTGAATCGGGTGAGCGACACCGAGATCGAAGGATCGAAACTGCTCGGCACGTTCTGCTACAACCCCGGCGCAGTGTTTCCCATCTATTTTGTGGCCAGAGTGAACCGCGTCCCCTCCTCCGCGGGCTACTGGAAGATGCAGCCTGAAATGACAGGAGTGGAAGCCGAATGGACCCCAGACAACGGCAAATACAAGATATACACCGACTATGGCCGCGAGCTCTCGGGCGACGACATAGGCTACTGGTTCACATTCGACGGACTTCAGCCCGGCGAATCCGTGGAACTGAGCATCGGCGTAAGCTTCACATCCATTGAAAACGCCCGCGCCAACCTCAACGCCGAGCAGCCGTCGAAGGCTGACTTCGCATCACTCAGCAAGGCTGCCACATCACGCTGGAATGAGGATCTGGGCAAGATCGCGGTGGATGGCGGCACGGACGATCAGCTGAAGGTGTTCTACACGGCTCTGTATCACTCGCTGATACACCCGAGCGTGATCTCCGACGTCAACGGTGACTATCCGATGATGGAAAATCCCGGCACCGGCAATTCGAAATCTCCCCGCTACACAGTGTTTTCCCTCTGGGACACATACCGCAATCTCCACCAGCTGCTCACTCTGGTCTATCCCGACCGCCAGACCGACATGCTCCGCACCATGACGGCCATGTATGACGAATGGGGATGGCTGCCCAAATGGGAGCTGTTCGGCCGCGAAACGTTCACCATGGAGGGTGATCCCGCCACCTGCGTCATCGTTGACTCATGGCGCAAGGGACTGAAAAAATTCGATATCGACAAAGCCTACAAGGCCATGGTGAAATCAGCCACCACTCCCGGCGAGAGCAACGCCATGCGCCCCGACATTGATCCATACGCTGCCCGAGGATATATCCCCGTCGGACATTATGCCGGCGACCTGAGCGGCGACAACTCCGTAAGCCACGCTCTGGAATATTACGTAGCCGACGCAGCTCTGGCATGGCTGGCCCGCGAACGAGGCGACATTGAACTGGCCGACTCGCTGAGCCGACGCTCACTCGGCTACCGCCACTACTATTCGCCCGAATACGGCACACTGCGTCCCATCAACGCCGACGGCACATTTGTCAGCCCGTTCAACCCGCGCGGCGGCGAGAATTTCAGCAATGCCGTGGGCTTTCACGAAGGATCGGCATGGAACTATTCATTTGCCGTGCCCCACGATGTAGAAGGCCTGATAGCCCTAAACGGCGGCCCGGCCGCATTCACGGCAAAACTCCAGAAAGTGTTTGATGAAGGTCTCTATGACCCGGCCAACGAACCCGATATAGCATACCCCTACCTCTTCTCGCGCATACCCGGAGAGGAATGGCGCACCCAGCGCGAAGTGGCGCGCCTGCTGCGCGAGCACTATACCACCCGGCCCGACGGCATACCAGGCAACGACGACTGCGGCACCATGTCGGCATGGGCGGTGTTCTCGATGCTCGGACTCTATCCCGACGCCCCCGGCGAACCGTTCTACACCCTCACGTCGCCTACTTTCGACCACGCCAAAGTGACACTGCCTTCCGGATCTTTGACAGTCACAGCCGAACGCGATGCACCCGGAGCCATCTACATCAGCGAGGTGACACTCGACGGTAAACCGCTTGACTCACTCCGCATAGCGCACTCCGCCATAACCTCCAAAGGACACCACAAACTGCACTACAAACTCGTGTCGCGCCCCATCGACCATGTGGATCCACTGATCGGCACCGGCGACCACGGCCACGTGTTTGTCGGCGCCAACGTGCCGTTCGGCATGGTGCAGCTCGGCCCCACATCGTTTCCCGAGACATGGGACTGGTGCTCCGGCTACCATCAGAGCGACTCCACGGTGATAGGCTTCAGCCACACCCACCTCAGCGGCACCGGCATAGGCGATCTTTTCGACGTGACGATCCGCCCGGTGACCTCGCGCCCCGCAGGCTATACACGCAGCGACGCCGTGGACATGGCTTTGCGCCATGACGAAGTGGCACGCCCCGGATTCTACTCCGTACCGCTCAGTTCAGGCATACTCGCCGAAATGACTGCATCGACACGCGTGGGCCTGAGCCGCTACACATTTCCCGACACCGTGTCGCAGCAGCGCCTGGTGATCGATCTGGCCAACGGAGGATGCTGGGACAAAGTGACCGAATCAGGCCTTGAAGCAAAGCCCGACGGCACTCTGACCGGCTGGCGCCGCTCATCAGGCTGGGCCAAGGACCAGAAGGTCTACTTTGCCATACAGTTCTCTCGCGGCGGATTCTCGCACGAAAAAGTGTCGGACCACCATTATCTGGTGAGCTTCCCCGGCAACGACGCACCGCTGATGGTGAAAGTGGGCATATCGCCCGTATCGGTCGATGGCGCCGTGGCCAATTTGTCGGAAATCCCCGACTGGAACTTCTCGCGTGTACGTGCCGAAGCCACAGCAGCATGGGAAAAAGAACTCGGCAAAGTGAAGGTGGAAGGCGGCACGCCGGAGGATATGCGCACGTTCTACACGGCGCTGTATCACACGCATTTCTTCCCCGCAACGTTCAGCGACGTCAACTCCGACCGCCCGGCCTATACCATCTACTCGCTTTGGGACACATATCGTGCGGAAATGCCGTTGCTGAGCATCCTGCAGCCTGAACGCTATCCGCAGATGATCAACTCGATGCTCGACATATTCGACCGTCAGGGCCGTCTGCCCGTATGGCACCTGTGGGGCAACGAGACCGACTGCATGGTGGGCAACCCAGGCATCATTCCCGTGGCCGACGCCGTGGTCAAGAAGATTCCGGGCGTGGATCCCGAGCGCGCGCTCAACGCCATGCTCGTCACCGCTGCCGACACAGCCCGCGGCGGCGGCCTGCGCCAGCGCCACGGGTTCATTCCCTGCGACTCCTTCCCCGAAGCCATAGCGTTCGACATGGAGTATGCCATAGCCGACGGAGCCATAGCGCGCGCCGCCGAAGCCATCGGCAACTACGCCGGAGTGGCAAGGGTGATCCCCTACTTCACACAGCGTTCACGCTCATGGCGCAAATATTTCGACCGCTCCACAGGATTCGTGCGCGGCAAAATGGCCGACGGCTCATGGCGCACACCGTTTGACCCCAATTTCGCCCAGCACCGCGCCAACGACTACTGCGAAGGCAATGCCTGGCAATACACATGGCTCGCCCCTCAGGACGTGGACGGACTTGTTGAGTCTTTTGGCTCGCGTGAAGCCACATTGGCGGCGCTCGACTCCCTGTTTGTAGCTCCGATGATTGTGACAGGCGATGACGCATCGCCCGACATATCCGGCCTGATCGGCCAGTATGCCCACGGCAACGAGCCCGTGCACCACGTCATATACCTGTATTCCATCCTCGGCGAACCCGACAAGGCCGCCGACCGCGTGCGCCAGACTCTTGCCGAGCTTTACACCGACAAGCCTGCCGGCCTGTCCGGCAACGAGGACGCAGGACAGATGTCGGCATGGTATGTGCTCTCCTCCCTCGGCTTCTATCAGCCGGAACCTGCGTCGGGCCGTTACTGGTTCGGATATCCCAAATGGTCACGGGCCACAATCGAGGTGCCTGGCGGACAGATGGTGCTTGAAAAGCAGGGCGAAGGCCACCACATAGCATCCGTGAGTCTCAACGGCAAGAAACTGGACCGTCACTACATCACACACGAAGAGCTGATTGCCGGAGGTAACATAGTGTTCCACATGAAGGAATAATATCCGGGAACCGTACATACAAAAACAGAAGTCGCCGACATGGAAACAATCCTGCCGGCGACTTCTGTTTTTTTATCTGTTTATACGACCGGTCCTGACTTACTGCCAGAGACCGTAGTTATTATCAGGGTTGTTGATATACTCAAACCTGTTCTGGAGCCATTCGCGCAGGGCTTCCGGAGTGGTCAAGTATTCATGATAGGTGCTTGAATAAGTGAGAATCACCTTGTCGGCGGCCGAAGTCGGCTCGATAGTCTCGGCATATTCTTCGAATGCGGCCCAGAATTCATCAATGTGGTTGGTGTAGAAGTCATTCCACACCTCGGCATACCGCGTCAGGAATCTCTCGGTCCTGCACATGGCCAGAAAAAACTCGCCGCCATGGCCTTCGTTGTCGCCTGTGCCGAGCAGCGGATTTTCGTAGGACGGATAGGTGGTGCCCCAACCGCCACCCCAGCCCCAGTCGCCGGAATCGTCTGTTTTAGTGTACATTGGCTCAAAACCGTAGGCCCAGTCAAAGTCCCAGATGGGACCAAACTCAAACTTGCCGCCGTTGACGGTGTAGAGATACACGCTTTTCGGATGATTCAGCTCCTGATTGCATGCTATGTTGAAACACATCACATAGCGCACCAGCGACTCGAGGTCTACATAATCCCACATTTCGTCGCCACCGTTCTTTACTGCGGTCTCCATGGCGTTGAACCAGTTCTTGCGCGTCTGCACCCAGTTTGCCGCCATTGTGTAGTCCTCAGGCACGTCAGGATCCTTGATACGCACCGGCAGACTGTATGATGTGGAAGTAAACGGGTGCTCATCGTAATCGGCTGTATTCGTATCCAGCTCATACAATGCAGCCATAGCTTCATCTTCTGTGCTCAGATCCACCGATCCGGCATTGATGCCCACTTTCTCCGTGAGCATATAGGATCCTTTGTAACCACCGTTGAGATACACGTCGACCGGCTGGATATGATTGATCCATGGCTGTTCGATCAGCTCTCCGAATTTATAGGCCGCGAAGTTACGCATCAGCGACCTGTCCATATAATTGGCCAGAAGCACATAATTTTTAGCCTTCTTGAACCCGCACAGTTTCTGTTTAGACTCAAACTTCATGCGATAGGCCTTTTTAGGCCAGCTCCATGTAGAGTTGCCGCGGCCGCGCAACAGCACGGTAATGTCGTCGAGATCCTCGAAAAGTCCGTGACCGCTCACTTTCAGTTTGCCCGACACATAGTCTGTCTTGCTGGTAACTTCATAGATATAGCTGTCGGTCGTAATGTCCAGACGCGGCACATTGGCACCGATCGACCATTTCAGCACATTGCCCATGGGCAATACGATGTCTCCCTTGTCGGCATGCGTGACAATCACATTTCCCTCTTCGGAGTCGGCCCCGATCTGCAGGATCTCTTCCATGGGAAACGACAGAAGTCCGTTGGTGTTCTTATAATACAGGTGCATCCACGGGTCAGCCTCCTGAGCCGTTGCAGGAGCGGATGCCGCAGCCATGGAGCCAAGCATAAGGGCTGTGGCAAATATATTGTTCAGTTTCATGTCTTGTCTCCGTTAAATGGTGATTTTGAATGATTTTCCATCGACATTAAGCACATATATGCCGCGCTGCAGTCCGGATATGCCGATAGCGGCTGTTCCGAACGCCGATACCGGCGCCGACGCCACCAGAGCACCGTTGACGGCATGGAGAGTGGCGGTGGAGCCAACGGTGATGCCCGACATGCGTATGGCTCCGTCCCTCACGGCAAATGCCAGTACGGATCCGTCGCCGGAAACGGATTCAAGACGGCTGCTCGGATCGACCTGATATGTGGCGGTCAGATCAGTGTTCGTTGTAACATAGCCCTTTTCATGCAACATCCCTGCAGGCAGCGAGAATTCGTAAATGCCTTTTTCCGAAGCATCGAAACCGGAGATGTTGAACAGACGTGTCTCCGGGTCATAGAATGTCTCCATCTGTGATGCGGTATAGGCAAACAGGGTTCGGCCGCCGCAAGTCAGAGTGGCTGTGCCGTCAGACTCGGGGTTCACCGCCATCTCCGCACCTTCGGGATGGCCGATGCTGATACGGTCGAACACCGTTCCTTCCGGAATCATCCCTGACTCGGGAGCAATCACCGGCATGAAAGGATCACCGGGGTGAAGCAGATCCTGTTTCGTGCCGTCATAATATGATCCCTCCGGAAACTCATAGCTGTCAAAGGCGAAATATTTCACTTCCGGGATTGAGTATTCAATAGTGATGCCTGTATTCGACATGCGGATCATGCGTCCGTTCATGCTTATGTTAAGGCTGCTGCCGTCGATGGCTATGCGGTGCACGTCGCCCTCTCTCGGCACGATCTTCACGGCATTGTACATCTGCGACGACGCATTGCCCAGAAGATAAAGCTCAGCTATGGCCGTGGAGCTGCCTGTGGTGCCGGCAAGAGTGCCCTTGGCCGTATTGTCGATCACGAACAACACATAACGCTCCGTACGTTTTCCCTTGAAGTCACAGGTCTGTTCGTTGAAGTCATCATCAGACCATGTGCCGGAATAGTCGGCAGTTCCGAGAGAGTTCAGATCTACAGTTGATCCGTTGCGGAAATCCTTGTCACTGAGATATACCCTGTATTCCGTGACAATATTGTTCTGAGCGCCCTGACGCGGCACATAGCTCAGTCCGCGCGCAGGCGATTTGTCGTTTACACGGTCTATCATCACCCAATGAGGGCACTTGTGGGTCGATTCGTTATGATAGTTGCTGTGCCAGAAAGTGGAAGTGTCGTCATCGTGCAGAGCGTCAAGCCCTCCACCGTCCTGTGTGTCGGTCGACGATGCGCTCCAGCTCCACAATGAACGGTCAAGGTGCGAATTCTGCGCCATGACCGTGACAGGAAGCAGCGACACACACAACAGAGCGGCCGCGGCAAGAGTTTTACATCTTGTGTTATACATGGTTTACGGTCTATAATTATTGGCGCAAAATTACTAAAGACTTCTTAATTTTCAATGTATGCGTCCACGCTTTTATCAGAAATTCATTAAATTTGCAATCAAAATAATATTTTTCCCTTAATAGGTTGAATTTATGAATACAATCATTACCGGACGGCTTGATTCCTTCCGCGCATCCATGCGCGAGGCCGGAATCGCCGCCGCTATCATTCCGCAGACAGACCCTCATCAGAGCGAATATCTGGCCGAACACTGGCAGGTGCGCCAGTGGCTGAGCGGATTCACCGGTTCTGCCGGCACACTGGTCATCACCTTGGACTCCGCATTGCTCTGGACCGATTCGCGTTATTTTATCCAGGCCGCGCAACAGCTCGAAGGCACCGGCATAAAACTGATGAAAGAAGGCCTGGACGACACTCCGACAATTGAAGGATGGCTCTGCGACGCAATTGCAGAGGATTCATCGGTAGGTGTGGACGGAATGGTATTTTCCGCAATGGCGGTTGAACGGATGCGCGGCATATTCGGCCGCCACGGCATAACGCTCGACACGGCTTGCTCCCCGATAGACGCCCTGTGGGCATCGCGCCCGTCGCTTCCTTCGGATCCGGTGTTTCTCCACGAAGAGAAATATGCCGGTGAAAGCGCGTCGTCCAAGATCGCGAGAGTGCTTTCGGCTGCAGAAGCATCAGGCGCGGACTCGGTGTTTATCTCGGCTCTTGACGAGATAGCATGGGTGCTGAATCTCAGATCGAGCGACGTTCCGTGCAATCCGGTTGCCACCGCATTCCTGTATCTCACCGCAGGCTCCGGAGTGCTGTTTATAGATGAAAGCAAAATCGACGACAAGGTACGCCGGTATCTGAGCGACTGCGGAGTAGACGTAGCCCCCTACGACAACGTGTCAAGATTTCTGGCACTGCTTCCCGCTGCGGCACGCGTGCTCGTCGAACCGGCGCGGACAGCCTACACCCTCGCGTCGGTCATCGGCAAGCATCTTGTGGCCGGACCGTCGGCCGTGGCCATGCTGAAAGCCGTGAAAAATCCGGTGCAGATACAGGGCGTTCACAACGCTATGGCCCGCGATGGAGTGGCGCTGGTGAAACTGTTCATGGAAATAGAGCGCCGTCTCGATGCCGGCGAACCGCTCACAGAACTTGATGTGGCCGCCCTCGGCACCAGATACCGCGCCGAAAGCCCTGAGTATGTGGACGACAGTTTTGAAATGATAGCGGGTTACGGTCCGCACGGAGCCATTGTGCATTATTCGGCCACCCAGGAAAGCTCGGTTGAAATCAAGCCGGAAGGACTTCTGCTTGTGGACAGCGGCGCACAGTATCCCGACGGCACAACCGACATCACCCGCACCGTGTGTCTCGGCACGCCTACCGCACAGGAGCGCACCGATTTCACCCTGGTGATGAAAGGCCACATAGCCCTCGGCACCGCCGTGTTCCCCCGCGGCACACGCGGCGACCAGCTCGACGCCCTTGCCCGCCAGTATCTGTGGTCACGCGGACTCACGTATCTCCACGGCACCGGACATGGCGTAGGGCATTTCCTCAACGTCCACGAAGGGCCGCAGAGCATCCGCCTGAACCATGTGAACGTGGGCATAGTGCCGGGCATGATCACCTCTAACGAACCGGGACTCTACCGCGAGAACATCCACGGCATAAGGTGCGAGAATCTGGTGCTTGCAGTGCCGGCCGAAGTGTCGAATGCCGAATTCGGAGAATTCCTCCGTTTCGAGACTCTGACTCTGTTTCCTTTCGACCTGAAGCTCTTCGACACGTCGCTGATGACAGACGAAGAGATCGCTTGGATCAACAGTTACCACGAACGCGTGCGCTCGACTCTGATGCCGCTGCTCTCCACAGACGCACAGCGTGAATGGCTAACCTCTAAAACCTTACCGCTATGCCGCTGATAGTACCTGTGCGCGGCTTCACGCCGCAGGTCGGCCGGGAATGCTTCCTTGCCGACAACGCCACTCTGGTGGGCGATGTGATCATGGGCGACCAGTGCAGCGTGTGGTTCAACACGGTGATCCGCGGCGATGTGAACTCCATACGCATCGGAAACCGCGTCAACATTCAGGACGGCTCCGTTCTGCACACCCTTTACCAGAAATCGACCATAGAGATAGGCGACGATGTGAGCATAGGCCACAATGTGACCGTACACGGAGCCAAGATACGCGACTATGCCTTAATAGGCATGGGATCGGTGATAATGGACGACGCCGAAGTAGGCGAAGGCGCTCTTGTTGCCGCCGGATCCGTGGTGCTCGCACGCACCAAGATCGGCCCGAACGAACTCTGGGGCGGCGCGCCGGCAAAATTCATCAAGATGGTGGAACCGGAAAAGGCGCAGGAGATGAACCGAAAGATCGCACACAATTACCTGATGTATTCAAAATGGTACACCGAAGGATGCGAGAAATAATGATCGGTCTGACCGCAATGACCGCAGCCGCAATCATCACCCCGTCGTGCGGTGGCAAAACGTCAGGCGCAGAAGGAATTCCGTCGAAAACATACATCACCGTAGGAGCCGACGGAGAGTTTCACCGCGGAGATTCCGTCTACCGTTTCACCGGCACCAACTTCTGGGCGGCTCCGATACTCGGCTCTGAAGGAGAAGGCGGCGACAGGCAGCGTCTGCACCGCGAGCTTGACAGACTTCAGCAGGCCGGTATCAACAATCTGAGGATACTGGCCGGCGGCCAGGGACGCCGGCGAAGCGAATGCCTGCTTCAGCCGGCCCTGCTCACCGCTCCCGGCCAGTATAACGATTCGCTGCTGGCCGGTCTGGACTATGTGATGGCCGAATTGGAGCGGCGCGGCATGACTGCCGTGATCTATCTCAACAACGCATGGGAATGGAGCGGCGGCTACACTTCTTTTCTTGAATGGGCCGGCGAGGGCGACACCCCTCTGCCCGCAGTGGAAAGCTATGGCGAATACTGCGATCACGCGGCAAAATTCCTGCGCAGCGACTCGGCCAAGGCTCTTTTTGCCGATCATGTGGCGAAGATAGTGCCACGCTACGCCGACTCTCCCGCACTGCTCTCATGGCAGATATGCAATGAGCCACGGCCATACGGACGCACTCCCGAGCAGAAAAAGCTGATGGCCGAATGGCTGCTGAGCACAGCACGACAGATCAAAGCCCTTGATGCCAACCATCTGGTATCGACCGGCAGCGAAGGCTCCGTCGGATGCGAAATGGATCTTGACCTATGGGCCGAAATCCATGCCGCTCCGGAAATAGATTACGCCACAATCCATATCTGGCCCACAAACTGGGGATGGGTACGGCGCGAAGAAGCCACCGACAGCGTAGGAAGGGCCATAGCGATGACCGACGACTACATTACGGAACATGTGGCACGGATGAAACCCCTCCGCAAACCCGTGGTGCTGGAAGAGTTCGGATATCCCAGAGACGGCCAGAGCATTTTGCCCGAGTCCGCCACTCTAGCCCGCGACGGATACTACCGGCATATTATAACACGATTCCGCGACGGTTCATCCGGCCTGAGCGGACTGAACTTCTGGGCATGGGGCGGCGAAGGCATCCCGGGCAAAACCTACACCGGCGACCCGGCCCACGAACCGCAAGGCCTGTTCTCCGTGTTCGCCACCGACTCAACTACCATTTCGGTGATAAGCGACAATATCCCACAGACCAAATAACACAACATCCGCCACATAATGACAGCGGCCATCGGTGCAAATATCACCGACGGCCGCTGTCGCTATCAACGTGCGTTTCAATAGTTTACTGCTTCCATTTCAAAGAAGCTCTGCGGATGATTGCATACGGGGCATACTCCGGGAGCCTTTTTGCCTATCACGATATGACCGCAGTTACGGCACACCCAGATGGTGTCTCCCTCACGCGAAAAGACTATGCCCTCCTCAATATTCTGAAGCAGACGACGATAGCGCTCCTCATGGTGACGTTCGATAGCCGCCACTGCTCGGAAACGGAAGGCGATTTCAGGGAAACCCTCCTCGTCGGCTTCACGAGCCATACGGTCATACATGTCAGTCCATTCAAAGTTTTCGCCCTCGGCAGCTTCGCGGAGATTGGACATAGTGTCGGAGATCTCTCCTCCGTGCAGAAGCTTATACCAGAGTTTTGCGTGCTCTTTTTCATTGTGGGCCGTCTCCTCGAATATGGCGGCAATCTGCTCATAGCCGTCCTTGCGGGCCTTGGATGCAAAATATGAATACTTGTTGCGAGCCTGTGACTCACCGGCAAACGCATCCTGAAGATTGCGTTCTGTCTTTGTTCCTTTAAGATCTTTCATTACTGTCTTTATTTGTGGTTAGAGGTTTGTCTGTATGATTACACTGAGAACACAGACCTTTATAATACACATCCACCGAATCGACACAATAGTCATGTGGCAGAGCGGATGTGTCCAGATTCATCGGCACATCGATGATGCGACCGCATTCCCTGCATCTGAAATGGGCGTGAGGAAATGACACCATATCATAACGCATCATATCCTTTTCAATCTCAATCTCACGCACCAGCCCTTTATCCACCAACACGTGCAGCGAGTTATACACCGTGGCGCGGGACAACAACGGAAATTCAGGCGCAAGATGCCGGTAAATCTCCTCGACCGACGGATGAAGTCGCGAATTGCCCACATAAGATAATATGGCTATACGGTGCACGGACAGACGAATTCCAGCTTTGTGCATCATCGCAGCTATCTCATTTTCCGGTATATATGGACGGTCATTCATATCTCACATCAATTATAATCATTACAAAGTTAGTAATAATTCTAAAATAGTTAATAGCTTTAACAAACTTTAGTATCACGGAATGTACATAAACGCACCTATGCCTGTTCCCGCAACGGGTCATGCCCCATACAATACACCTGTATGCAAAACAGCACCCAAAATGTCCAACCAGCCCAATTTTTGCCGGAAGAGGTATTACAAAAATCGCTGAAACTAAGATAGTTTCAGCGATTTACTTGATTTTGCCGCTTGGCTTGGTGACCCCGGAGAGATTTATCTCGGCAGGGGTTAAGTCTTTTGTCTATCAATACTTTATAATTCTTGAAAATCGTGGATGTTCCCTTTTTGCACACCCGGAAATTTCAATGTTCTTCGTATATCTACAACGAAAAGATAGCTATAATAGTCTGATTTCAGCCCGTTTTCAGTGTTAAAAATTACAGTCTGCTAATGGATTCACAAACTGAAATAGCCTCCTGTTTTATTAGAGCCGCGATATTCTACAAAGCCCATCTCGCCCAAAGATTTTAAGGCTCTTTTCACGGTAGCCTCACTTTTACCAACAATAGGAATAATGTTTATTCGACTTATTCCCGGATGTTCCTTTACAATCTGGAGTACATTCTTTTCAACATCCGAAAGCAAATTTATCGGGTCATTCCTGTGACCCGATAAATTCGGACGTGAGAAAGTCACTCGTACAACACCTCTTTCATCAGTCACTTTTGGCTGTTGCAGACCTGCCCGCTCACATTCTTCAAATATCAGAGACAGACCTCTGCCCCAATGCTCGATTACACCGCTGTAATACATTACGCGCGCTATTGTCTCGTTTGGCGGTTCTGATGTATGGGAGTCAAGTATGTGTGAACCGTATGTCAGTTGAGTTGCCGGTATGTCCTCAGGGAGCATTCCTGCGTTTTCAATCTCTATGCGGTCATCATATATGGCGACACCAACCGACGCTACCAGCGTATCGGTGAGATTTACGGATTCCCGATTTCCATCATATCCGAACCGACGGTGGTTGACGGTCACGAGAGTGTGCAGAACCGCTTTGTAGTCGAAGGCAACCTGAAATACAAGTACAACAACGGCATAATAGCGATGAGCGACACTCACGCCGCCTGTATGAACTTCGTCAACGCTCTGGAGAAGATACCCGGCATCATCGCCCAGTATGAGGAACGAACCGCCAGACTCAAAGCCGACGTCCCCCAGCTTGAAGCCATCATTGCCAAGACATGGGGCAAGGAAGACGAGTTGAAACAGCTCAAATCCGAACTCGCCGCCCTCGACCGCAAAATCACCGCCGCCCTCGCTCCCAAACACGATGAGAATGACGGTACGGAGAACAAGCTGGAGCAAACTCAGCAGCCCCAGACTGAGGTCAAGGCTGAAACAACAGTCAGTACTATTGATGTCAACACAACTGACCCTTCGCAAGGGCATAAACCCTCGATGGTGGCTGAACCACAACCTTGTTATCCAATGACAACGAGTGTACGGCATTTCCCGGCTCGACATTCGGGAATTTGACAACACTCAATAGACAGATCAGGCTTTAATGCTTGGTCTGTCTATTCTGTTTATTCAGGAACATAAATGATGTCTCCGTTTTCAAGTTCGTAGGCGGTTCCGACTCTTTTTCCTTTGTTGCCAGATGAGTTTTGCTCTTCCGAAGGTGTATAACGATTTATTTTTTCGCCTTCTTTTGTAATGATTTCCATATTCTCTTTACCGGGATTTTTCACCATAGTAAAGTCCTCTTGTGAAAACATTTCGGTCATATTATAACGACTTACAAGAGCAACCATCAGAGCTACGGCAAACACCATTGCCACATCAAAAAGATTGCTCACGACGCTCATAGGATCAGAATCCTCTCCGCGCCGGAGTATAGAACGTCTTCGTGCCATTATTTTTTCTCTTTGAGTGTTTGAACGATGAAGTCAAGAATCATGAGATTATGCAACGCCCAGCGTTCCTTAGCCTGCTGTGTTACAAATCCAATAGCACTTACCACGAGCCCAACCACAGTTGTAGCAAAAGCTACCTGCATATTGTATGCCATAGAAGCTATATCTCCTGTAGCGAGACCTACGAGTGCCGGTCCCATCGGAATCAGTGTCCCCATAAGACCAAGTATCGGGCCCATTTTAGTAAGAATCTTAGATGTCGCGATGTTTTTTTCTGCGGCAAGCTCGTATTCTGAGACAAGCATATCCAATCTCGCAGGGCTATCAGCTGATTTATAGATTTCATTCAGATAGTCGATGACCAAGATTCCTTTCTTGTCTGAAAAAGACATAAGAAACTCAGAGATGTTTGACGGATTGAGTTCCTTGACTTTTTCATCCAACATTGTTGCGGTTTTCTTTTCTGTCATATACTGTCCGAAGAATCCGCCGATGAGGATTATTGACCTTATAAAGAAATAGATCAGCAACACGATGACAGGGACAAGCAGTCCTGTCGAAATCCAGTAGAGGATATTTGAAATTACATTCATGATTGATTATTGTGTTTATTTTGATTTTTGCGAAAAAATAGATACCCCAAAATACTGCCGCTTACAGCGATTCCAATAATTGCCAGTAAGGAGTTAACATTGACTTCGTTGACACCAGTTGTTGCTGTCCGACCATTTACGGTAGCTATAATTCCAAGAAGCCCAATGATACAATTAATGTAGAAAATCAGTTCGAGCCGTTCTGACTTTTCAGGAAGTAAGTATCTTACGCCATAAGCAAGCAATGGAATCATAATCACTATTGCTATCCCCAGACAGTAGCTAAGATTGTTAAAATCCACTCCCGCATTAGTAAATATAATCTGCACAAGCAGATAAAATGAAACGGGGAATATAAGCAATCCGGGAATAAACAAAAGTAGATTCTTTACGACTCTGTCTTTGAGCTTTATTGGATTATTAATCATAAAGAGGCAAAATGCTATCTGTAATGCCACGTCCAATGTGAGGATTACCGCCAAGTCAAGCATCAGGTCAGGAGTCTGTAGCCATTCAGAAATTTGTATTTTCGACTGGCTGATTGCAATATCTGTAGTTGATATGGTAGCAAATGCCAGACTCACGGCTTCGGCTATCATTTGCCATGGGCGCATGAAGGTCAGTTTGAGCACGAAGCTCAAACTGACCATAAACATGATGAGAATAACGACAGTCTCCATTATTTATTCATTTTTCTGCGACGTCTTATAACGAGGAACACGACGAGGATGCATATCGCGACAATTCCAAGTACAAGTCCGCTATTGATATGACTTGTTGTCTTTTCGAGATTGTTCAATTCTTCTTTCTTCATTACCTTGCCATCATCGGCACCAAAATTCTCTGCGCGAATATTGCTTATAGAATTGTTATACGCTTTGGCGGTCGTTTTGTCGACATTTGAAGCGATATACTCACGGAGTTTGGTATTGTTACATACAAATCCGGAGCAAGAGGGCTGATACTCGTTTACGACTTCCGTATGAAGTTTGGCCAGCGCAGAAAGCTGTTCGTCTGTAGCAGTCCACATTCCCTTTCGCGCAGTCTCCATCATTACAGCCGTAATCTCTTCTATGGCTGCGGGATTGACAGACTTGAAGTAATCTTTTGTTCCGAGATTATGCTTGTCAGCGATGTATGTGTCGTAGATGTCGTTCCATAATTCGTTGTCGATGACATCCGGTTTCATCACATTCCATCCGTATGTGTTTCTGACGACATCGGCAATCCCGGAGGCATCGCCGGCACCGCCTTTCATTTTCTCCTTGATATAAGCCGGATTGAGGATGGTAGTCCTGCTCTCGATGCCGATAGCCTCCTTTACCTCCTGCATTTTTGCACGATTGCGGTTACGGTAATCGGCAAGGTAAGCATCCGGGTCTTTTCCGGTAACATTTCTGACTGCGAGATTCATGCCACCCATAAACTCATACACATGATCAAGACTGAGAGCTCCCCATGTATTGCTCTGTCGCGGCTGAACCACTACATCAGTATGGGTCAAAGCTGCCTCAAATGCGTAATCACGCATTCGTTCCCAATCTTTTTCCGAACCATAAGAAGCTCCCATATTATGGATATAAGTCTCGGCTATCTGACTCTCGTCGTCCCATCTGTCTCCAGCCTCGACCATTTCCTGTATTCCGCTTCCGTAGTTCCCATCTACACCGCCAAAAACTCTTGCTGTTGACATCTCACGGGCCTCTTTGGGTGATACGCCCTTGTCTACAAGATGTTTTTCAGATTCAATTACACCTTCTGACACATAGTTGGGATATTTGTCATCCTTGGACTGCGAAGCCATTTCTACAGCTCTTGTAATCAAGAATAATCTGGAAGCCGCTAAATCTCGCAATTGTCCGGAGGTCTGGACAACGACATCGATTCGTTGACGTCCAAGTTTGTCTGAGGGAATCAACCGCAGATCTGTAACGCGGCCGAAGGGATCTCTCAACGGTTCCACACCAAGCATATATAGTATTTGGGCAATAGTAGCGCCTTCGGTCTCTATAAACTCACTGCTCCACAACGTATAGCTGACTTTTCTTGGCAATGAATCGTTATGAGCATCACGATACATTTTAAGGGTATTATCTGCCAGAGTCTTTCCCTTTTCCCATGCGACTGCCGAAGGAGTTTCTTCTGCATTTATAGCGAACATATTCCTTCCGGTCGGTAATACCAGAGGATTGAGTACTGGGTCGCCGCCGGATGTCGGGGTTATAAAACCGCCGTTCAAAGCATTGATAACCGATGCCAATTCATATTCGGGGCTGTTAGCCAACGCTTCGGCATAAAGACTGACATTCCTGACAGCGCGTTCAATCTCCATTA
>ERZ777011.51-NODE-51-length-172264-cov-12.463268_pt1 | contig 172264 bp, 166 predicted proteins | sample MGYA00374964_ERZ777011 | MGnify/ENA primary metagenome ERZ777011 (study PRJEB29310, sample SAMD00008975) | mouse gut metagenome | study: EMG produced TPA metagenomics assembly of the Metagenome analysis of fecal microbiota from mouse which was promoted... | reverse complement strand
CGCACTCGGGACTTTCACCCGTTAGAACTCGCCCATGCTGGGCAAACTAGAAAAAGCCGGAACGCGAAAGGTTCCGGCTTTGATAATATTAGGAATTGAGTTCTGCAAGCTTGTCCTTCAGATCCGCCGAAATCGTGCTCACCATATCCGCAGATGCCGCGATCTCCTCCGTCGCCGCCGCCAGGTTCGTCACCCGCAGATTGACTCCGTCGATAACGTTGATCAGTCTTTCGGCATCTGCCAAAAGATTCTTGATCGCCGCCTGAATCTGTTCTTTATTGGAGTCGCTGTCACTGGCCGTATCCTTGGAGGAATCCGCCAGTTTCTTAATATTTTCAGCAATGATGGCAAAGCCTCTGCCGGACTCTCCCGCTCTCGCCGCCTCAATGCTGGCATTTAAGGCAAGAAGGTTCGTCTCCTCCGCCACATTCGTGATCTCCTCGTTATTTTCTTCCAGCTTCACCAAAAGTTCCTGAATCTTTGCCAGCGCCTGATTCAACTGATCACAGAACTGTACCACATCACTCATGGAAGCCGAGATACCCGTGCTCTCCTCCGCATTGCTGTTATTGCCCTCAGACATCTCGCTGATCGAAATATCCAGACTGTCAAAGTCAACCTGCACTTCGGCAATCAGCTCCGCGATCTTTTCATTTTTTTCCTGCAGCAGCGCGTTTTTGTTCTCAACTTCGGCAGCCATCTGCCTCGCCGCTTCGCTCTCCTGCTCCACCCTGTTCTTGACATACTGGATACAATTATCCTTATGGTTACAGCCATTGTGAATCGCCGTGACCATGTCTTCACAGGTTGCATACCCGCAGGCGGAGCAGTTCATCGTGCGCTCCGTTTCCGTCCTCTTATCCATGGACGTAAAGATATCGTTCATCTCCGAAACACTCGGCACTCTCTGCTTCAGTCCCTTTGACTTGTCAGTATAATGCCTGATAAAATCGTTGATATCCAGGTTCGCAAACTGCCTGTTGAGCCTGTCAAGCCTCTGTTTCGGCGTCAGGTTCCTGCTGAAAGCGTGCCGCCTGTCACTCTTTTTGCTGGCCTCCCGAATCTTTTGGAGTTCATAAAGCGTATCGTCGGAGTGCACCTTTTCCTCCTCCACGCCCGGACCATAGATGCAGCCTTTCGCACAATTTAAAGCATCCACCATAAACGGCAGTTCCTTCTTGCCCAGTACCCTCTTTTTATAATCCTCCAAAAACTCATAGGCGTGCTTTTCGCCTTCGATCTGGCGGATAAAAATATCCTCTCCGCAGAACCAGTAAACATTTTCTTTCAAACCGCCGGGCATCGGATAGATGGAACCCAGGCCGTACTCGATCTCATCCGTCACAGCCGGTCCCGAAACTCCGTGCACCCTCACATACTGCATCAGATGATCGAAGGTCACATTATAGGAGACATAGCCGCCGCAGTTGGGGTCGTCGATCTCATTTTTCTTTGCGATACAGGGACTGATAAAGGCCAGCTTATCAGGCACTTTCATGTATTTTTTCACATAGATCGCGCCGCACATCATAGGCGAATGAACCGGCATCAGGCTCGGGATCAGCTCCGGGATATACTTTTCTATGTAACCTACCACCGCAGGACAGGGTTGGGAAATCGCACCTTTGAAATTATGTTCCGTGATATATTTGACATAGCCCCAAGTCGTGATATCTGCACCAAAGCTGATGCTGATGATGCGATTCACGCCAAGTTTTTTCAGACCGCCAAGAACTGTCGCATACTCCCTGGGGTAGTTTGCCAGAAATGCAGGCGCGAGCAGAATCGATATCTTCTCGCCCTTTTTCAGATCTTCAAAAAATCGTTCCGTATCATCGTTGTAGCTTCTGGCCCCATGCGCACAAACATCAAAGCAGGCGCCACAGCTCACACACTGATCACCATCTACAATAATCTTATTTCTTCCATTCTCTTCCACTGCCCGATTCGCCGTCAGGACCGGACAGACCGAAATACATTTGTTGCAGCCAACGCAATTATCATTGGTATACACCAGTGCGTTCAACGGTTGATTCCCCATCATATCCTCCATTTTATTCGATTTTTCTGTCGCTTTTTTGTTACTTTTGTATAACGCTGGTACTATTTTACCACATGGTGACAGAAAAATCAAACAAGAATCCGGCTGCTAAATCTGGGAAAGTACAAATATATCATAAATTGCCTTGATCGCCGTCTCGAAATCGGCGTTGGCCACACCGATGATAATGTTTAACTCGCTGGAGCCCTGGTCGATCATCTTGACATTGACATTGGCGTGAGCAAGGGCGGAAAAAATCCTGCCTGCCGTACCTCGGGTGGACTTCATACCGCGCCCCACCACGGCAATCAGCGCCAGATCTGCCTCAATATCGATCGAGTCCGGATCCGCCAGTCTGTGAATGCCTGATACCACCTTCTGCTCCTTATGCATAAATTCATCCTGGTGGACAAAAACGGTCATCGTGTCAATACCGGAAGGCACATGCTCAAAGGAGATCTCATTTTCTTCAAAGGCCTGCAGAACCTTACGCCCAAAACCGATCTCTGAGTTCATCATATCCTTTTCGATGTTGACCGCACAGAAGCCCTTCTTACCCGCAATACCCGTAATCACATACTTCGGCTTCTGACAGGTACTCTCCACGATCCAGGTACCGTTATCCTCCGGCGCGTTGGTATTGCGGATGTTGATGGGGATCCCTTCGCTCCTGACAGGAAAGATCGCATCCTCGTGCAGAACGTTAAAGCCCATGTAGCACAACTCCCGCAGCTCTCTATAGGTAATGGTCTCAATGCCCTGGGGTTTGAAGATGATTCGCGGATCCGCCACCAGAACGCCTGAGACATCCGTCCAGTTCTCATATACGTTCGCTTTGATTGCCCGCGCCACAATGGAGCCGGTGATATCGGAGCCTCCTCTGGAGAAGGTCTTGACCCTGCCGTCCGCATATGCGCCATAAAAGCCCGGAATCACCGCCGATTCCACTCCTGCAAGGCGCTCCCGCATCAGACGGTTTGTCTCCTCAGCGTCATGCTCCCCGTCTTCCTTAAAGCGGATCACCTCAGCCGCATCCACGAAAGTGTAGCCCAGATACTTGGCCATGATGATGCCGTTCAAGTATTCTCCGCGGGAAGCCGCATAATCCGATCCGGCTTTCTGCTTAAAATTCTTTTCTATGGATTGAAATTCCTTATCCAGAGAAAGCTTTAACTCCAGTCCCTCTATGATCTCCTGATATCTCTCCTTGATTTTTCCAAGCGTCTCAGAGAAATCTTCACCCTGATCCGCCTGCGCATAGCAGGCGTAAAGCATATCTGTGACTTTCGTATCATCCGACGAGCGCTTCCCGGGTGCGGAAGGTACCACAAATCTTCGCTCCTTGTCGGAACGAATGATCGCTCCCACTTTCTGAAACTGTTCTGCGCTCGCCAGAGAACTGCCGCCAAATTTAACTACCTTATTCATCCTTTTATCCCTCTTACTCTTACCTGATTACGCCATGATGCGGATCCTGTTGATACATCCGCCCAGCTTCTCGATGTTTTCCGCAAACTCTTTCTCGGACATGATCTGCGTCATAAAGGCAAATTCCTCTGTGATTCCAACATTGATCTCCGCCAGTGCACCGAAAGCTGCCATCGCCGCCTCCCGCTTGTCCGCAGACACTCTGACGAAGAACTTCCGCTTCGCCAAGCCGATATCGGTCACTTTCACCCGTTCCTCATCCCAAAAGCACATGATCGTCTTGCCCTGATGTCTCGCACAGTCCACCACATCGGAGACCACCGCGCTGGCCGTGGGGAGTTTTCCCGCTCCGCGTCCGTAATACATGGAATCACCCAGCATATTGCCGTGCACATACACAGCGTTGAAAACATCCCTCACAATGTAGAGCGGATGATCCTTGGAAATCATAAAAGGCGCGACCATCGCAAAAAAGCCGTCCTCCGTATCCTGACTGAAAGCCAGCAGCTTAACGGATTTATTCATCTGCTTGGCATACTTGAAATCAGCCGCCGTGATCTTTGTGATGCCCTCCGTATAGATATCCTCATAATCCACACTTTTTCCCGTCATCAGAGAAGACAGGATGGCAATTTTTCTGCAGGCATCATATCCTTCCACATCGGCCTCGGGATTCCTCTCTGCATAGCCTTTATCCTGCGCTTCCTTTAACACATCCTCAAAATCAGCGCCATCCTGATCCATCTTGGTGAGGATATAATTCGTGGTGCCGTTTAAAATACCCGTAATGCCATCGATATGCTCCGCCGTCAGAGAATAATTCAAGGGACGGATAATGGGAATACCGCCGCCGACGCTGGCCTCAAAGAGATAATTGCAATGATTCTCTCTGGCAAGCCGCAGAAGTTCCGGTCCGTGCGCTGCCACCAGCTCCTTGTTGGAGGTACACACGCTCTTTCCGGCAAGAAGGGCTTTCTTGGTATAATCGTAGGCATATGTGGTACCGCCCATGGTCTCGCAGATAACCGTCACTTCGGCATCCTTTAAAATGACGTCAAAGTCATGCACTACCTTCTTTTCATAAGGGTCGCCTGGGAAATCCCGCAGATCCAGAATATACTTTACCGCCAGATCCTCGCCTGCCTTTTTATTGATATCAGCTTTATTTGTCTCGATCACTTCCACGACGCCGCTGCCCACAGTGCCGTATCCCAAAACCGCGATTTGAATCATATCTACCTCCATGCCTGAGTGTATTTTACGATGGCACGCGTCGAGAATTTCAAATTCTCGACCGCGATTCCGAGTTTGTGGTCCTATCACAAACTCGCGATTGATAAATCAGCACATCAGTGTGATTTATCAATCTGTCTCCATGCCTGAGTGTATTTTAAACCAAAGGATACTTATCCGTCAGTGTCTTGATGATGGCCTGCGCCTTACCGATGCCTGCCTCGCCTTCCTTGATGACAATGGAAATGGCCTCCGCCACCTGCTCCATATCTGCTGCATTTAAGCCGCGGGAAGTAGCTGCCGGGGTTCCCAGGCGGATGCCGCTGGTCACAAAAGGTGACTTCGGATCGTTGGGAATGGTATTCTTATTGGCCGTGATATGCGCCTCGTCAAGCAGCTTCTCCACAGCCTTCCCTGTCAAATCATAGTTTGTCAGATCAACTAACATCAGGTGGTTGTCCGTGCCACCGGAAACGATCTTAATGTCTCTCGCCTGCAGAGCCTTGCAGAGCGCCTGCGCATTATCCGCCACATTCTTCATATAAACCTTAAAGTCATCGGACAGCGCCTCCTTAAAGCACACTGCCTTGGCCGCAATCACATGCATCAGCGGGCCGCCCTGGATACCGGGGAAAATAGCCTTATTGAAGTTATACTGATCCGCCACCTCCTGGCTGGACATGATCATGCCGCCTCTGGGACCGCGCAGGGTCTTGTGGGTGGTGGTCGTCGTCACATGCGCATAAGGGATCGGGCTCGGATGAAGCCCCGCCGCCACAAGGCCTGCGATATGGGCAATATCCACCATCAGCACCGCGCCGACCTCGTCTGCAATCTCTCTGAATTTCTTGAAGTCAATGGTTCTTGCATAAGCCGAAGCACCCGCCACGATCATCTTAGGCTTGCACTCCAATGCAATCTTTCGAACATTATCGTAATCGAGGAACCCTTCATCATTGACGCCGTAAGGTACGCATTTGAAATATTTGCCAGACATATTGACCGGTGAACCGTGGGAGAGATGCCCGCCGTGATCCAGATTCATACCCATAAAGGTATCGCCCGGCTCCATCACCGCAAAGAAGACTGCCATATTCGCCTGTGCGCCGGAATGGGGCTGTACATTGACATATTCGCAGCCGAAAAGCTCTTTCGCGCGGTCTCTGGCAAGATCCTCCACCACATCCACACACTCGCAGCCGCCATAGTATCTCTTACCGGGATACCCTTCTGCATACTTATTTGTCAGAGGGCTGCCCATAGCCGCCATAACCGCCTTGCTCACCCAGTTCTCAGACGCAATCAGCTCGATATGGGAATTCTGTCTGTTCTGCTCGTCCACGATCGCCTGCGCGATTTCGGGATCAACATTTCTTACCTCATCCAATGAATACATTCCTCTCCTCCTGCCTTTCTGATCATTTTCATGCCGTTACTCTCTCGATTCTCTCTCGTTCTTCTCTCGTTTCTTTCAAATATTTCCTTCTATATTATATATTTGTACGAATAATATAGGAACAATTTCAAAACAATATTATAAAGTATTATGCTATGTATTGCAATTAAAATTTATGACATTTCTTAGGGATGTCTTGCCGGATAGCTTTGGCAGCGGTATATCTTTGTCATAATGGACAGTTTTTAATGGAATTTTAAGAAAACTTTATGGAAATCTTATTTTGACTTTTCCCGCTAATCTGATAAGATATAGTGAAGTAAAAGAAACAGATCATATACGATATGTCATACGTATAAACGAAATTCTCAGTGAGGATACAACATTGATGGAAAAACAGATGATCAACGGAAAAAAGGCACCGCGGCAATTTTCCCGGGTCTGCCACTTTTATTATAACAAATACAGGCACGCGCTGCCGCTGCTGCTCTATGGAATCATCTATATGCAGTGGTTTGCCTGGCTTGAGCGAAATGTAACGGTAACGAGCCGCTACCACCTGATCCATGTAAAACCTGATGACTACATCCCCTTCTGCGAGATTTTCGTTGTTCCCTATCTTTTGTGGTTCGCCTATGTGGCAGTGGTCATCCTTTACTTCTTTTTTAAAGACAGAGACGACTATTTCAGAGCCTGTACCTTCCTGTTTATCGGAATGACGGTCTTTTTGATCATCAGCACGCTCTGGCCAAACGGCCACGACCTACGTCCTGCCGTAATGCCGCGTGACAACATTTTCACCGGGCTGGTGGCTGCGCTCTACAGGACTGACACACCGACAAATCTCTGGCCGAGCATCCATGTGTACAATTCGCTTGGCTGCCACATTGCCATTATGAAAAGCGCGAGGCTGGAAAAGAAACGGGGCATCCGCATCGGATCGTTGATCCTGTGCACCTCCATTATTTTATCGACCGTGTTCATCAAGCAGCACTCCGTATTCGATGTGACCACAGCCTTTATCATGGCGGCTGTGATGTACGGTGTGGTATACCGCTCCGACGTGCTCATCAATTTCTATCACAGTTTGAGACGTAAGCATAAACGCAAGCCGGGTACACTGGTGTAAAAATAGAAAAGAGAGGAATCCATGCAGAGACCTCTCTTTTTTATGCACAACATTCGTCAGTTAAACTGAAAAAACCGCCTGCAGATCCGATATCCTTCCACCGATATCTTCCGCCCTCCCTTGCCGGGAAGATTCATGGAATTTCCTAAGACGCCATAGCGCAGCCTCATGAATAATCCCAGATCCTTCTGCCTGATATACTGCCAAAGCTGCGCCTTTTTCTCCAGATTCTCCTCTGTGCCGGAACGAATCAGCATAATGGAAGATATCACGGTGATGATCTCCAAATAGTTTATCATGTACCGCTTGAGCTTTCGCTTGGCGTAAATCTTTGACTTCTTTTCCACGAGATAATCGATCATGCGCATATTGACGCTGATCTGCTGGTCGATCCTGCCTATCATGACCTCCTCGTTGACCGACTGTCCCTCCCTGCCAATATAATAACGATACAAATTCACATCCAGATAATACATATTCTTCACAAAGGGAAGCGGCTCAAATACAAAAAGGTTGTCCACATAAAAGGTGTGCTCCGGCAGTCTTAGCCCACATTCACGCAAAAGCTTGGTACGAAAAATCACGGAGTGCATGAGAATATACTGTCCCTTGTGAAAGTGTTTCACTTCGTTCCAGCCGAATATCCGATCCTGCGGCAGGGCATGGTGATATTTCATCACCTTATGCTTTTTAGCGCCCTCCTTTTCATAGACGAAGTTACTGATGAGCATATCCAGTTTTTCTCCGCCTGCAACGATATCCCGCAGCGTTTCAAGAATCTTCTGATATGCACTTTCCTTCACCCAATCGTCACTGTCCACTACTTTATAATAAAGTCCCTCGGCATGATCGAGTCCTACGTTAACGGCGGAGCCATGTCCACCGTTTTCTTTGTGAATCACTTTGACAATGGACGGATAACGCCTCTCATACGAATCCGCGATCTCTCCTGTCCTGTCCGAAGATCCGTCATCCACAATTAAAATCTCCACATCCTCGCCGCCCACAAGCAGCGATTCAATGCACTTTTCCATATATGCCTGTGAATTGTAACAGGGTACTGCCACAGATAACAATTTCATGCCAAACCGTCCATGCCTTTCTCAAAATGATCTTTGTTAACCCACCCTGTCATTCTATCACAATCATGCTCTGAAATGTTGACCTTTTTTCTTATGTTTTTCTTATTTTTTCTCTTTTATATTTCAATATTCTATCTTTATTGATCTGCTATCGCTCTGTTTCTTCTATGCTTTCTCCCCGTTTTTTCTATGATTTTCCGCCTTTCTTCCCATCTCAACCTGTTCGGCATAGGCAGCAAACGCGGAAGGGATCGGATAGGCAGACTTAGTTTCCTCCGGTTCAACAAAGACAAACGCCTGTGCCGTTTTTCCCGCCTCCAGATTGGCAAGTTCGTCCACCCTGACCAGATAACCGATCATATGCCATTCTTTATGCGTAAAGACATGCTTTGCCGGCGGAAGCTCCCTGATCCTGATGGGTGAAAATCCAAGTTCCTTCAAATAAGCAGATACCTGTCTCTCCTTACAGTGCCCTTCCAGAGAAGGAAACTCATACATTCCCGCAAGCAGCCCCCGATCCGGCCTTTTGCGAAGCGCCACCCGATCCGCATCCTGTATGACCAGAATCGTCCTCTCCTCGATGCGCCTTGGCTTCTTTTTTGCCTTCTTCGGAAATTCTGCCGTCCGCCCTTCCTGTCCTGCTTGACACAACGTTTCCCAAGGGCAACTTTGACATTTGGGCGCACCGTTAGGAATACAAACCGTAGCCCCAAGCTCCATCAATGCCTGATTAAAATCGCCGGGACGGTCTTTGGGCATCACGCGGGCAAGTTCTTCTTCCACAGCTTTCTTCACTTTGGCATCCAGGATATCCCTGCCGTCCGCACGCAGCCTGGACAGGATGCGCAGCACATTGCCGTCTACCGCAGGATATGCTTTTCCAAAAGCAATGGACGCGATCGCACCCGCTGTATAGCTGCCGATCCCCGGCAGGGACAAAATCGCCTCATACTCCTCCGGCATTCGACCTCCATAATTCTCCGTCACGATCTGCGCCGCCTTTTTCAGATTTCTGGCGCGATTATAATAGCCCAAGCCCTCCCATAGTTTCAAAAGCCGGTCTTCCTCCACATGCGCCAGACTGCCAATATCGGGAAGCGCCTGCAAAAATCGGTCGTAGTAAGGTTTGACCGCCTCCACTCTGGTCTGCTGCAGCATGATCTCCGAAAGCCACACATGATAGGGTGCAGGGTCCTCCCGCCAGGGCAGAATACGCCTGCCCCGATCATACCAGGCAAGGAGCGGCTCCACAATGCTGTCTGACAGCTCCGCCATCATTTTCTCATCTGACGCTGTATCTGTCTCTGCCGTCTTTTCATGTCTCATACGCCAACTGTCCTTTAACTGCTGTCCTTCTCCTCGATCTCCTCCGCACACTCTCTGTTCCGATAGGGAACTCTGGCTGCCGGAACCACCTCGGATGCCGGGAGTGTATGTGCCGGCTGATCATCAAAGAAAATATGCGCACCAAATGCCTGCAATACATCCCGCTTTCTAATTCCGCCCAGAAAGAATACTTCATCAATGCGGACATCCCATGCCCGCAGCGTACGAATGACGCGCTCGTGCGTGGGCGCACATCTGGTCGTGACCAGAGCCGTCCTGATCGGCGTCTCCTCCCCGGGATAGTCCTTTTGCAGATTTGAGAGTGTTTTTAAGAATTTTGCGAAAGGTCCCGCCTGCAGAGGATTATCTGCATTCCGTCTCTCATTCTCCTCAAAGGCCTCCAGTCCCTGCTCCTGAAAGATCCGCTCTGACTCGTCGGAAAAAAGCACTGCGTCACCATCAAAAGCGATCCTGATCTGCCTGATCTGATGTTCGCAGTCATAGGTCGTTATGCCCTCCGTGCAGATGATGCCTGCCGCAATATTCGAGTCGATCGCCCGCTGCACATCGTCCTCACAGGCCGAGAGAAAGAGATCTGTCTTAAACGCCGAGAGATAAGGCGCGAGGGAAGAACCACCCGCCAGCACCGCCCTGGTAATGCGCAGGCCGTAATGCTCGATCGCCTTAAAGACCCGCAGAGATGTATCCGGACTGTTTCTGGACATAATAATGACCTCTACGGAACCTTCCCTGCCCGGCAGTTCATTCAAATTAAGGAGCGCCCGCACCAGCGGAAACCCCGGCCCCGGGCGAAGCAGCTCGTCCTCATGTTCCACCTGGTAACGGCTGTACGCCTCCATGCCCTCTTCCTCGAATATTTTGTTTTCCCGGGTAAGATCAAACAATGTGCGGGACGAAACACCCACCACAAGTTTATTTTCCAAATCGTAAGCCATAAAGCACCCCCATCCGTGATCACTCCGGCAAGGGGCTTCCAACTACTGTCTCAGCCTGCTGCATTCATATTTTTTGAACGTAAGCAGACAGTTCCTAAGCTCCGCATATCTGTCTTCTATATCGCCTTCCTTGATCTCCAGATCCACAGACACTGCCATCATGTTTATCATGTCATCCGTGATCCTGTTATGGAGGGAATCAAGGATCGTCAGCCGCTCCTCATAGGAACTCGCATCAAGAAACTCCAACACCAGAGGATCGATATTTAGTTGTTCACCCGGCTCAGCGGGACTATCATCCGCTGCCGACAAAACCGTCACCGCTTCGGAATCGTTTTCTTTCCGCTGTTCCGTTACGGTCTCGAATTTTTCCGCCTCATCTTCTTCGCCGCCAAGAAGGGCAAAGCGGTATTTCTGTCCGGCGTCAGGATATTTCTCTCGGTCTACCTCCTCCATAAACATGGAGAGAGGACGCACATATGTCTCGAAAGGCTCATACATCTGCTGGTAAACTACCATCATTTCTCCCGTCTCGCTGTGCTTCGCAAGACACCTGATCTGATACTGCTTACCCTTAAAATGCCTGTACATTTCCTGTGGTCTGGGATTATGTCTCATAGAAATCTCCTTTTCTCAATCGTTCTCTATTAGTATAATCCCAAAATGCCAAATTGTCATTCCTTTCTCGCCTTGGAAGATGCAGAACATTTGTTCTTTTCCTGATTATAGAACAAATGTTCTGCAATGTCAACCCCGCTTCCAAAATGCTTTACATTACTGTTATACTCACGCTCATTGCAGACACCAAAATCAATAACGCCGTGATCATGCCAAAACCCCATCTCATCTGCTGCACCTCCTTGTCGAAATTAGGCAATCAATGAAAACTTGTTGAGATAACTTTAGCATTTTACAAGTCCCATAAACAGGACTCATATATACAAAAACAGGAGAGTCATATCACTCTGCGAATTGATATGATTCTCCTGTTTACTGTTTCGTTTCTATAACTTTGATTGGCAAATCCTTTACTCGTCGATAGGCTTGTATCTGTCAAAGACCTTGTCGCCGCCACATACATGACGGGAACCGTCCGTCTCCGTGATGATATAGTCGCCCTCGCCGATAAAGGTCTTGCCTCTCTTATGAAGGATATAAGGACAGACGATGGCGCCGTTTTCCTTCTTTACCTGCACCAGGGAATCCGTGACAAACCATCCCCTTGTCACCACATCCGTCCAGAGCTCAAAGCCATCCTCCAACCCTTTACCGACCTCATACTTTTCTATATTTGCCTCAAAAGACACGCGCATACATTTCATAAAACTCATACCTCCTCTTCTTTTTCTCTCATGTTCATTTGCATTTTTATTATTGATATTAAAGTGCTCTTTTGATTGCTTCCATCAACTCTCCGTAGGTTTCAAATGCGGGAAGCTGCGGATGGTCTTTCTTGATCTGTTCCGTACTCTTGAACAAAAATCCTGCCTTACTCGCCTGGATCATAGCCAGGTCGTTGTGACTGTCCCCGGCAGCGATGGTATCATAGCCGATGGACTGCAGCGCCTTCACCGTAGTGAGCTTGGAATCCTTGATTCGCATATGAAATCCTGTGATTTCTCCATCCGGTGCCACTTCCAGTGAATTGCAGAAAATCGTGGGCCATCCCAGCTTTTCCATCAAAGGTCCCGCAAACTGCGTGAAGGTGTCGCTGATGATAATGACCTGCGTAATGCTTCTGAGTTCGTCCAGAAATGCCTTTGCTCCCGGCAGCGGATCGATCCTGGCGATCGTCTCCTGAATCTGGCGAAGCCCCAGACCATGTTCTTTCAAAATGCCAAGCCTCCAGTTCATCAGCTTATCGTAATCCGGCTCGTCTCTGGTCGTCCTGGTCAGCTCCGGAATGCCGCTCTCCTTCGCAAAAGCAATCCAAATCTCCGGCACGAGAACACCCTCCAGATCCAGACAAACAATATTCATACTCATGTGATTCCTCCAAAAGTTCTAATCTAAGAAACAATGTTCAAACATCATTCCCTTTTTCTATTGTACTGTATGAATAACCCTGCGCGCAACCGAAAGTTTTTCTATCAAGCATTTTTGATGCTGCGCTTCACGATCAAAAGCTCCACGCTCATGACGTCGTTCATCCTGCCTGTCTTGACAGCCTCCTCGGTCTCCACGCAGTCCTCAAGTGCCTTCCTTAGCTCCGCTTCCCGAAACTTCGACGCCTGCGCCACATATTTTTTGGCAATAAAGCCGGCAAGTCCTGTCTTCGTGCCGATGGTGTTTGTGTCATATCCTTTATTTTTCAGTTCCTTGACCTGCAAAAGGAGGTTAAACTGTCTGGCGATCAGAAAAAGGATCCGCATGGGCGGTTCTTTCAAAGTCAAAAGATCGTAGTAAAGCTCCATCGCCTGTTTCTGCCGCTTATCCGCCACCGCTTCCACCATCTCAAAGATACGGCTGCTGATCTGTCTGACGCAGACCTGATCGATATCCTGCGCCGTGACCGCCTCCCTATCCATGCAGTAGCAGACCAGCTTCTCCACTTCGCCGCGGATATTTTCCATATCCGCCCCGGTCTTATCAAAAAAATGGTCCAGATCCCGTCCCGTGATCCGTTTGCCGTCCTTTGCGAGCAGTTCCACCACCCAGCGCTTTAATGTGGCTTCGTCGGGGGTCTTACACTCGATGATACGCCCTTTTGTACTCACCGTCTTGTAGAGCTTGCTCCTTTTATCGATCTCAGGCTCCACGAACAGAAAGAAGGCGCTGGGAGAAGGTTCTTCCAGATAGGCTGCAAGTTCCTCACCGCCCTTCTTAAAAAACCCGCTGTTCTCAATCACCAGTACCCGCCTCTCGGCAAGAAACGGCATGGTCTGGGCCAGATCGATCACTTCACCGGAGATGATGCCCTTTCCCTCAAAACAATGCAGATTCATGAGGTCGCCATCCCCCATAAGCGCCTTTTTGATCCTCTCCCTGTACTGCCTGCGAAGGTATGCTTCCTCCCCGCACAGAAGGTAGACCTGTTTTAATTGTCCCGTTCTGATCTCCTCGTTTAACTTCTTCATAAATAACAGTATACTCCATCAAAGACGGCGGCTCAATCTGATTTTCAAAATATCTTCTGTTTTCTATGCTCTTAATTGCCGCAGATGTTTTGTAGTTATCTTTGACTTAAAAATTCCTCCACCTGCACCCTCCCCCGCCTGATGCGAAAGGTGACTGCTCCGCTTTCAGGCGTCTGATAGATGCGGCTGCCCTGCTCCTGCAGTCTCTCCAAAGTTTCCCTGTGGGGATGCCCGTAGGAATTGTCGCGCCCCGCAGAGATCAGGGCGATCTGCGGGTTTATGAGGGTAAGGAACTTGTCGGACGTGGAATTTTTGGAGCCGTGGTGCGCTACTTTTAAGAGTGTGACACGCTCTGTCGGCGTACCAGCCTTCACGCGCAGAGACTGCCGCCCTGTTTCCCGGCTCAACCGTTCGGTCACCAACTCCTCGCCCTCCCCTTCCAGATCTCCCGTAAAAAGGGCAGAAAAATTCCCATAAGTCAGGTACAGTACTGTGGAATAGGCATTCGTATCCTGATTTTCGTATCCGCTCTGTGGATGCATGCAGGTTAACATAACTTTCCCAAAGGAAAGGCTGTCCCCATATGAGATAAAACGCACCGGTATGTCTTTCGTCTTTGCAAGCGCCACAAGCGTCAGATAATTCTCGTTTCGGCTTTCAGCCGCCACGTCCGGCATGACCAGCATTTTGATACAAATGCCGTTTTCCTCGTAAGTCTCCATCATCTCTCTGATTCCGTTTTCGTGATCGCTGTCCGGATGGGTGACAAACACCGCGTCCAGCGAAGATACGCTTCTGTATTTTAGGAAGGGAAGTATCTGATAATTTGCCACATCGCTCTTGTCGGAACTGCCGCCGTCGATGAGGATACGTCTCCCGTCAGGCGCACTCAGATAGATACAGTCTCCCTGTCCCACGTCCACAAAGGTAAGCTCCAGCCCCGTCGGCACGCGCAGAAAAAGGATCACAAGCGCAGCTGTGATTCCCGCAATAAACAGGCGCCGGTTCATTTTTTTGGCAAAATATGTAAACGCCGCTAAGATCGCCAAAAAGAGAACGACCTGAATGCCCGCAGGATGCCCTGCGATCCATTTTTTGCCCGGCAGCCGCGCGCAGATTCCACAGCACTTTTCATAGAAAGATAAAACCGCGATCCCCGGAAGGACCGCCGCCCGCCCAAGCGGCAGGTACACGGCTGCTGCCGCAAGCGTCAAAACACCGCTTCCCAAAACGATTCCCATGCAGGGGATCACGAGCAGATTGAGCAGGACACAATAGGGCGGAAATTCATAATAAAAGCACAAATACACAGGCAGGGTGGACAGGGTTATCCAAGTTCCCGTAAAAAGCGCTTTCAGGCATTTGGGCTTAGACGGAAAATGCGCGGACACCGCCGGCAGAAAACCGATGCCGCAGATGGCGCCAAAAGAAAAGAGAAAGCCGCTGTGGAAAAGGTAAAGCGGCTGCCTGATCAAAATCAAAAGCGCTGCCGTCGTCATCGCAGTGAACAGATCATAGCTCCTTTTAAGCAGCCCGGCGACAAGCTTCATGGAAAACATGATAAACGCCCTTACGATGGATACACCCATGCCCGTCATCATACCGTAACAGTACATCCACGTGATTGTCAACATTATGTTAACCACTTTTGGAACGCGCAGACGCTCTAATATCTTGTAGAAGCCCATGCCGAGAAGGGAGAGATGCAGTCCGCTGATGGCCAGGATATGGATGATCCCGTTTTGCTGATACATATCCTTGATCTCCCCGTCCAAAAGCCCCTTCTCTCCCAAAAGCATTGCCCCCAAAACGGCCGCCTCCCGTTTGGGACAGCACGCCCGCAGAAGGAGGGATAAATAACATCTGCACTGATAAAGGCTTTCCAAAAAGGGATCCTTTTCGCCGTCAGACGCTAACAGCTTCGCATTCATCAGCCTGCCCTGCTGCCCCAGCGTGCGATAATACTTTGCAGCGTCAAACTCTCCCGGATTCGTAGCGCTGGTAAAGGCAAAAAACTTTCCCTCCATCAGGACAAGGCTGCCCATGGCAGGCTCCTCGCCTTCCATATAACAAAGTATGCCCTCTATCTCCTCCGTTCCGAAAAGGCACAGCACATCCCGATTCTTGTTACAATAAGTCCTAATTTGTTCTGTGGAATAGTCCCCGACAGCCGGGGATCGATCCTTTTTTGAATGATTCAGAATTTGTCTCAGGTTTTCCACCTGATCCGATTTCAGGACAATGACCTGTCCCAAAGACAGTACCGATACTTCTTTCTCCTGTGAAAGCTTGCGTTCCTTTCCCTCAACGATACCAAGGATCGTAAGTCTCTCCCGATCCCATGCGCCGCAGTCTTTTTTCTCCTGCGGGATCAGAACGCTTCCCAATAGCAGCACCGCCACAAATGCCAGCCCAAGCAGGCACAGGGGTCTGCGCATAAAGCATCATCTCCTTTTATAAAATTGTCACTATCTGCTGCCCGTGGATTCCAGCATATCCAGATTCCTCTCGAACAGATTGTTCAAACTCAGCTTCTCCCGATAGGAAATATTGGTCTCGCCATCCACGGAGATCTGCACCTTATTCACGTTGGACAGCTCTACCAAAGAGTTCGTGATGGAGTAGATCGTCACGTCTGTCGTTACATTGTAAGGCTGGTTCAAAAAATCACTGCTTAGGTTTACATAACATATCCCATCTTGCACCGTCACACTGATCACCTTGGTATCCGGATTGATGGTCGGGTAGGCGTCCTTGGCGGCAGGTCCCTCCACCAGCTTTTCCACCACCAGCTTCTCCAACGAAATATTGCTGTTATACACCACGTTCAGGCGGTTTTCCTCCACCAGATAGTCGCCCGTCTCATTGGCAAAATAGAGACGCAGATCCACCTTTTCATATGCGTTGATCTCATTGCCGGCATTCTCGATAAAACTCTCCTCGTTCATCACACCGACGGCTACCCCTGCCTGATCCACAAGCGGTTCTCCCTTGACCGTGAAAGTCACGCGCTCTATCTGCTTGAGCTGGATCACCGTCCGCACGATCGATGCCCGCACCAGCACCTCTCTTGCGCCCCGCAGTTCCCGGTATCGCTCGTCAAAATCTAGCGTGAGCAGACCATTGTCCAGCGTGTGCCCCACCAGTGCAAATTCTTTGGCAAGCGGCGTCTCATACTCCAACCGTTCCGAAATCACGGAAAGCTCCTCCAAAAGTTCCTCCAAAAGAAGGGCCTCGTCCGTCGTCTCGCTCCGATATTCCCTGGAAATGATCTTCGTCTCATCATTGTTGATATAATATAAGTAATAGACCGTTCCGCTCTGTCCGCCCGTCCCGTTTGCACAGGCGCTAAGCAGACAGAGCATCCCTGCCAAAAGGATTCCCAGCCAAAAAAGCTTTCCTTTTTTCTCTTTCCTAACCATATTTCTCAATCTCTAAGCCTTTCTCTTAGCCCGCCGCTCACCGGGCTGCGTCGCGATATATTTCAGCGGTATCTTTACCGTAAAGTCCGTGCCTTCTCCTTCCAAACTGGACACCTTGATGGAACCGCGGTGCATACGAATGGCGCTCTGGGTGATCGCAAGACCAAGCCCCGTACCGCCGACCTCTCTGGAACGCGATTTATCCACACGATAAAAACGCTCAAAAATATGTTCCAGTTCATCCTCCGGAATGCCCACGCCGGAATCTTCCACCTGTACCATAAAATACTGATGGTCCGCGTCCAGCGTCACTTTTACAAATCCGTGCTCTTTATTGTACTTGATTGCATTCTCTATCAGATTAGACAGCGCAAGCGTCAGTTTCACCTCGTCCACCGAAGCCGTCACCGGGCGCAGGCTCTCATAGACAAGCTGCACATCCCTGCGCATGGCGATTGGACGAAGTCTTTTCATGATCAGCTCTACCAATGCGTTGATGTCCACCTCTGAGATATTCAGATCAGACGCCTTTCTGTCCATCTTTACCAGGGAGAGCAAATCGTTTATGATCTTATCCTCACGCTCGATCTCAGCGGCAATGTCCATCATAAATTCCTGATAGACTTCCAAAGGCACGTCCTTTTGCGTGATCAGCGAATCCGCCAGCACTTTCATGGAAGTGATCGGCGTCCTCAGTTCATGGGAGACATTTGATACAAAGTCCTGTCTGGAATCATCCAGCATTTTCATTCTTCCCAGTACTCTGTTGAATGCGTCTCCAATGTGCTCCGTCTCCAGACAGTCCGTTACCGAGATGGGGTCGTTTGTGTAACCCTCCTGCACCTGATCCAGCGCTTCGATCATCTTCTTAAAGGGCTGGAAAAGGAATTTTGAAACCAACAGCGTCACCACAAAAATGATCACGCTTACGATCGACTCCACCACCATCGCCTGTCTGTCCAGACTGTCCATGGTGGTAATCACACTGTCATTTGAGGCGCTCACCAGCATGACACCCCTCACCAGTTCAAACGAATCCCCCGCTCCCACCGGCAGGTCCGCCGACCTTGTCTCCATGATTGGTATCGTCATTTCGATATAGCCATTTTCTTTGTCGTACCCTTCCGTACTCTCTCCTCGCAAACAGCGGATAACCTCCTCCGAAATGATGGTTTTGCCCTCGCTGATGCCGTAGGTATCCTTGATGATCTTCAGTTCCGTATTGATGATGAGTACGCGGCCGTCATAGAGATTCGATAACTGTTCCAGTTCCGCATTGATCACCTCCGACGAGGTGTCTTCCAGATAATGACGGGCAATCAGATGATTGGCAAGGATCTTGATCTGCGTAGCGATATTGGAGGTCCTCACGCTGATCGCACGCTGCTCATAGTTTTGCAGGATCGCACGGCGCATAACAAAACAGGGAATCAGCCCGACGATGAGTAAAATCAGAAAAATGCGTACTTTCAGGCTTCTTAAGAATGTAATTTTACGAAATCGAAATTTAGGCAAAGTAATATCCAACCCCCCACTTAGTACGCACATACATGGGTTCGCCGGGAATCTCCTCTATCTTTTCGCGCAGCCTTCTGATATGTACGTCAACGGTCCTCACGTCGCCGGGATAGTCGCTCCCCCAAACCAGCTTGAGGAGTTCTTCTCGGCCGTAAACTTTGCCGTGGTTCTTCATCAGAAGCTCCAGCACCTCAAATTCTTTTGCCGTCAGATTGATTTCCCGGTCTTTGATGTAGACCCGTCTGCCCTCGCAGTCAAGCCGCATTTCCCCCCGTTCCACCATTTTGACCGCTTCTTCCCGCTGTGGAGCCCGACGGTTCGTCCTGCGCATGATCGCCTTGATCCGTGCCTTTACCTCCAGAATATTAAAGGGTTTCGTGATGTAATCGTCCGCGCCGTTATCAAGCCCCAAAATCTTATCCATGTCGTCGCCCTTCGCAGTCAGCATAACGATTGGCACACTGGAAAACCCGCGGATCTGCTGACATACCTCAAACCCCGTCATCTTAGGCAGCATCACATCCAACAATATCATATCGTAATTGTTTTCTCCCGCCAGACGGAGGGCTTCCTCGCCGTCATAGGCGCAGTCCACTTCCATGCCGTCCTGCTCCAGACTGAACCGGATCCCCTTTACGATCAATTTTTCATCATCCACCACCAAAACTCTCTGTGCCATCTTTTCTGTCCTGCCTCTGATCTATGCTGTCGCTGTCTTATGTTCTGTGCTGATACCGTTGCCTGTTCTTTTATTCCACGCTGATACTGTCCTTTATTTTTTCGTACATACCCTCTTTGATGCCGTTCACCTTCATGATGTCCTCGGGCTTTGCAAAGCCGCCGTGGGACTCTCTGTAGGAGATGATCGCCGCCGCGCGGGTCTCACCCACACCCGGGATGCTGCACAACTCCTGCTTTGTGGCGGTATTGATATTGATTCTGTCGTCCGCCTGTTTTGCACTCTTTGCCTCCGTCTGCCCCGGGGATTCTTTTCCTGCTGCATCACCTTCTCCAATGATGCCTATCTGCAAAGCCGTTTCCTTTTTATCTCCCGCCGCAGCGTCAGATTCCAATTTTCCATGCTCAACCGATACAGCCCCTTTTGCTGCCGACGCTTCCTCAACGGTTGGGATCACCAGTTTCACCCCATCTGAGAGTACTTGTGCTTGGTTTACATAACTTTGCTCCGCATCCTCGCTGAAACCGCCCGCCGCCTGTACCGCCTCATAGACACGGCTTCCCGCAGGCAGCTCATAAACTCCCGGCGCCTCCACGGCCCCGCAGACATGAACGTAGAGGATACTGCTCTCCGCAGACTCCTGCTGCGTTTTCCCCTCCGCAGGCGCTTCCGTCCTATGAGAGATCACAGTATCTTCCTGCATCAAAGTCGGCGCATCGCCTAAGTCTGTGTTCTTTGCCTCTCCGTTTTGCGCTGCCTCCGATATGGTTTCCTGCGCCGTTTTTTCCTCCGTCAGGATGAGCAGTTCTTCCTTTCTCGTACAACCGCACAAAAAGCACACTGTCACAAGCGCACCCGCAAGGCATAACCATTTGGTATGTTCTATTCTGTTTTTTCTTTGCATAGTCTCCCTTTCCGGCTTCTGCCGTGATCCGGGAGGACCCCGCTATGCGCTGTATTTTTATTGTAAGATAAATTTTGCCCTATGTCCACTTAAAAATAATGATTCCGACGATCATGACCCCTGCGCCCAGCAGTTTTTTCATCTCAAAGGGCTGCTTCTCCACTCCGAAAAGCCCGAAGATCTCAATGACATAAGCGATGATGAGCTGCGATACCACAATAAACATAACTGACCGCGCAGGTCCGAGCTGCTCCATGCTCTTGATCACGGTGTAGGTGATAAACGTACCGATCGCACCGCCGAGCAGCATATATTTCGGTTCTACCTTTAAGAGCGAGGCAAAGGAAGCGCGGTCGGAAAAAAGCCAAACCGCCAGACAGACCAGCAGCGCCGTCAACTGCACAAAGGCATTCGCCACCCAGATTCCCGACTGTTTGGTGACCTGCGTGTTAAAGACTCCCTGTACGCTCATCAGCGCCCCTGATAAAATTGCAATCAAAAGACCAAGCATAATTCCCTCCATGCCGGAGCAGTTTACTGCCATGCGCAAAAAAGACAAGGCAGCGCGAACCGTCTTGTCTTATTTTGAACCATATATTCGATATTTATTCCTGACTTTACTTACAGGCTGCTTTATCAGTTCCCGCCTTGTTCCTGCGTGCCGTCTTCTTCCTCCAGCTCCTCCTCAGTCTCCTCCACGGGGATCGGCACATCTATATACTCCTCCGTGTAGCTCTCTCCGAGCACCTGGCTCATGATCTGCTCTGACAATGCCTTCAACACATCGTTGGCGTCGGCTCCCTCCCAGATCTTGGCAAAGGCGATTTCCATCTCAACCCAGAAATTGCTGGTCTCTATCATCTTCGGCATGGGGACCGCGTTTTCATACTCCATCAAAAAGGCGGCCGCATTCGGATCTTCATAGGTACTGTCCCTGTATACCGGCAGTTTTCCCGTCCTTGTATAAAGCTCGTCCGTCGTATGCTGTGTCAGATACACCGCAAATTCGTTCGCCATCTCCTTTTTTGTCGAATAACCGTTGACTGCCACACACTGCGTCACCGACAGGGAGGCGGATGAAAGCTCTCCGCTTACATTCGGCACCCGGGATACGCCAAACTCGTAAGCAAAATCCCCATCTTCCTTCGCCTTTTGCAACTTGGAAAGCGCGTCTGACGTTGCCACCGTATAGACGATCTTGCCGTCCAAAAAGTCCTGCAGCACCCCGTCATAACTGATTTCTTTGGTGTCGATGGAGAAAAACTGGTTCAGGTTCTGATAAACTCTCAGCGCCCGGATCGCATCTTCGTTATAGATATGGATGGATTCGGCATTATCACCATTGATGCCGCCCACATCGATACAGCCCCCGACCATAAAATAATTATAGAAAATATCCGACACATCCCACTTAAAGACAGCCTCTACCTGCTCCGGCGCATCATAGACATCCGCCAGCGCCAGGATCTCGTCTATGTTTTCGGGGAGGGCTTCTTCCAACTTCGCCAAAAGTTCCTCCTCCGTAATCTCTACCGCCTCCGTGGATTCATTGATCTCCTCCTCCACCTCGCCGTTCTCCGCCTGTTCCTGCGCATCTTCCGCCAGCGCCTGATCCCGCTCCGATTCGATTTGTGCCCTTGCCCAATCCTCCAGATACGTTTTGTTGTAAAGAAGACAGCTCGTCTCAAAATAATAGGGATAACCGATCTGTTTGTCATGATAGGTCACCGCACGGATCGCCGTCTGCGGCAGAATATCTGCCATGGGAGGGGTGCCCTCCGGAAGCTGCACCTCACAGGCAAGTCCTGCCAGATACGCCTTCTCCAGGGAATCATTGCTGACAAGATAGAGATCGGGGCCTTCCTGTGTCTGCAGGGAAGCCTTGTTAATGGTCTCCAGATATTCAAGCCCCTGCGTATAAACGGGAACGACCCGCACGCTGTCCTGATACTCGCTGTAAGAAACTGCCACGCTGTTCAGGTAATCCGTGAGCGCCTCATCTGCATACCACAGATACAAAGTCTCCCTGTGCCCAAAAAAGGATTCCTCCACCGGTTCTTCCGTTTCCTCGCGGTGCACTGTCATGCCAAGCCTTCCCGCCGCATAGAGACCACCTGCGCACAGGGCAATGGCCAGAATCATGACCAATCTTTTTTGAAATGTCACTTCTGTTCTCCTTATAATAAATCATAATCCATACGGAAAATGCTGCTCTCCCAGCATTCACCTACGCAAAATTCAACACTTACACTTGATACATTCGCGCAGGATCGCGATCATATCATCCACATGCTCCTTTGTGATCACAAGCGAAGGCACAAAACGAATGATACTCGTGCCGGCATTGATCAGAACCAGGCCTCTCTCCATCGCCTCCGTGATGATGTCCCCCACGGGTCTGTCAAATACAAGTCCCTGCATCAAGCCCACACCGCGCCTTGTCTCCACGCAGGCAAATTCTGTAACCATCTCGTCAAGACGCTTTTCCAGATAAGCGCCCACTTCGCGCACATTTTCAAGCACATCCTGCTTTTCAAAAAGTTCGATCACCTTACAGATCGCCGCACAAGCCAAAGGGTTGCCGCCGTAGGTCGTGCCGTGATCTCCGGCAACAAGCGAATTGGCACCCACCTTTTCCGTCATCAAAAAGGCGCCCACCGGTACGCCGCAGCCAAGTGCTTTGGCCGTGGTCATCACATCCGGCTTTACGCCATAGCGCTGCCAGGCAAACATGGTTCCCGTGCGTCCCATGCCACACTGGATCTCGTCTAACATCAGCAGGATATCCCGCTCATCGCACAGTGCCCTGACCTTTTTCATAAATTCTTCCGTGGCAGGGTAAATGCCGCCCTCGCCCTGCACGGTCTCAAAAAGGATCGCACAGGTTTTATCCGTCACCTGTGCCATCACGCTGTCAAAATCGTTTAAGTTGGCAAAGCGAATGTTGCCGATCATCGGCTCGAAAGCGTCCCGATAGTGAGGATTTCCCGTCACCGAGAGCGCTCCCATGGTGCGCCCATGGAAGGAATGGTTCATGGCAATGATCTCGTGATCCGTTTTCCCGTCCTTCAAAAATCCGTATTTGCGCGCCGTCTTGATAGCGCCCTCGATGGCTTCCGCACCACTGTTGGTAAAGAACACGCGATCCATGCCCGAGATTTCTTTTAATTTTTTGGCCGCCTCGATGGCTGGCGCATTGTAATAATAGTTTGAGGTATGGATGATCTTGTCGATCTGCGCCTTTAGGGCATCATTGTACTCTTTGTTCTGGTAGCCCAGCGCAAACACGGCGATACCGGACACAAAATCCAGATATATTTTCCCGTCCATATCGTAGAGGTATACGCCCTCTCCTTTGTCAAACACCACCTGATAGCGGTTGTAGGTATGGAGCAGCGCCTGCTCCGCCTCGTCTATATAACTTTGCATCTCTGCACTCATTTTTCTGCCTTCTTTCTGTTCCTCTTTGTCTGTCGCTTCCATGTACGGTTTTCAGCACAATCATCATTTCTCAATCAAACAGGGTTTCTTTATCCTGATCTGCAATAATGGCCGTGCCAATACCGTGATCTGTAAAAATCTCCAAAAGCAGACAGTGTGCGATCCGTCCGTCCAGGATATGCACTCTGTTTACGCCCTCCCTGATGGCATCCGTGCAGTTTCCCAGTTTCGGCAGCATCCCGCCGCCGATGCAGCCACTGTCGATCAGCTCCTCCGCCTGTGTGGCTGTCAGTCTGGAAATGAAGCTTCCTTTGTCATTGATATCTCTGTAGAGCCCTTCGATATCCGTCAGGAACACCAGCTTGTCCGCACCCACCGCCTTGGCGATTGCGCAAGCCGCGTCGTCCGCATTGATATTATAAGTCAGAAACTGATCGTCCAGTCCGATGGGAGCCACGATGGGCAGGAAATCTTTCTCCAGAAGATCATAGAGCACCTTCGGCTCCACGCCGCAGATCTCGCCCACATAGCCGATGTCCTGGCCGTCCGCATAGCGCTTTTTACACTGTAAGAGCCCCGCGTCCTTGCCGCTGATACCGACCGCCTTCACGCCCAGCTCCTCCACCATGCGCACCAGATTCTTATTCACCTTATTTAGGACCATCTCCGCGATCTCCATGGTCTCCTCGTCGGTCACGCGCAGGCCGTTCACAAACTCCGCCTCCTTGCCGACCTTGCCGACCCAGCGGCTGATCTCCTTGCCGCCGCCGTGAACGATGATAGGCTTAAAGCCGACGAGTTTAAGGAGCGTCACGTCCTTGATCACGTTTCGCTGCAGCTCCTCATTGCTCATGGCGCTGCCGCCGTATTTGACCACGATGATCTTTCGGTTGAATTTCTGAATGTAGGGGAGGGCTTCGATCAGGACCTCCGCTTTTGCCAGAATCTTGTCCATTTCCTGTTGTTCCATAGTTTGCCTCTTTTCATTATTGGTAAAAGTCCGCTCGGCTTCGCCCTTGCTTCAGCGGTCAGCTTCTGTAATCCGCGTTAATCTTCACGTAATCATAAGTCAGGTCACAGCCCCAGGCGGCGGCCTGTGCGCTGCCGCGGTGCATATCCACGATCACGCTGACCTCGGGGGCGGCAAGGATCTTCGTGGCCTCGTCTTCATCATAGTCCGTCAACATACCATTTCGGCAGATCTGCATCCGATTGCCGTCGCCCTCGCAAAAAATGTCCACCTGTTCGGGGTCAAAATCAACACCCGCGTAGCCGAGGGCGCACATGATGCGTCCCACGTTGGCGTCATGGCCGTAGATCATAGCCTTGGTCAGGCTGGAGCAGACCACGGACTTGGCAAGGATCTTCGCTTCTTCCTTTGTGGCTGCACCTGTCACCTTTGTTTCAAAGAGAGCGGTCGCCCCCTCGCCGTCCCCTGCCATCTTTTTGGCAAGTGTCGTATCGATATAGTGTAAGGCTTCCCGAAATGCCTCGTAATCTCTGCCCTTTTCCGTAATCTCGTCATTTCCCGAAAGACCGTTCGCCAAAATCACCAGCGTATCGTTGGTGGAGGTATCACCGTCCACGGAAATCATATTGAAGGTATCTTTTACGTCCTCGCTCAACGCTTCCTGCAAAAGCTCTTTGGAAATCGCGATATCCGTAGCAATAAAACCGAGCATGGTGCACATATTGGGATGGATCATGCCGGAACCCTTACAGCAGGCACCGATGGTCACGGTCTTCCCGCCGATCTCGATCTGCACTGCTGCCTGCTTCGGTTTCGTGTCTGTGGTCATCATCGCTTCCACTGCCGCCAGCCCCGCTTCCGGCGTATCTGCCTTTGCTGCCGCCAGCTTTTCGATCCCTGCCTCTATCTTTTCTAAGGGAAGCTGCCAGCCGATCACGCCCGTAGAAGCCACCAGCACACTGTCCTCAGGAACCGTAAGCACCGCCGCCGCCTTTTTTGCCGTCCGCGCACAGCACGCATAGCCCTCTTTTCCCGTGCAGGCATTCGCGATGCCGGCGTTGACCACCACCGCCTGCGCGTAAGGAGAATGCGCCACGATCTCTTTATCCCATAAAACGGGAGCCGCTTTCACCACATTGCTCGTAAAAACGCCTGCCGCCTTACAGGGCACCCTGCTGTAAATCAGGGACATATCCTTCCTGTTCTGATACTTGATCGCAGCTTCCACACCTGCCGCCTCAAATCCCTGCGCCGCCGTCACGCCGCCGTCTATGATTTTCATATCCTTTTATACCCTCTTTTCTATTCCTGCAATTCCCTGTGGAGAATACCGTATTTTGGCATTCTCACACATGAGACTTAGTATACAATAAAAAGGGCGGCAATGCAACCTCGCCGCCAAAAGCTGACGGTTACACCTCGCCGCCATATACTGAGCTGTTACGCCAGTGCCTGCCCCACCACCTTCTCCAGTTCCGTCACCATCGTGCTGACAATCGAGATCGTTGCCGGGTCCTTACACATATTGTTCAGTAACAGTTTCATATTCAGTTCAAAATTTGCAGGCAGGAGCCTGCATTCCTCCCTGCAGATCTCAATCAGCCGCTTTTCCCCGGGCTGCAGCATCTCATTGGCCGCAAAAAGCACATCGAAATAGGAATCCAGGAAACGGTGCACCGCATGATTAACGTTTACGATGTCGCCCCGCAGCATCGCCTTTTCGATCTGGGCAATATAGGAAGGCATCCCATATTTGATCAGATTCATATGATAGCTGATGATATTATTTTTCAACTCCTGCGGATAAGGAATGTCATACTTCTCCTTCGCCGCCGCGAGAAGGCCGCCCTTATCGTAAGCAATGCGGCCCGTCAGCAAGTTATGCCACAAACCTGTGGTACAGCCGTTTTGCGGTTCAAAGTGTACGGCTACCCGGTCGATCTTTGCCAGAAATTCATCTAAATTACGGTAAATGATATTCAGTTCCGAACTGTCGTCATCCAGAATACAGATGTCCTCATGCTCTCTGTAATGATTATCCAAAACCATGCTGCTGCATTGTTGTTCCAGAATACGCCGCCGCTCCTCCACAGGGATCGGTTCCGTAGAGTAAACATACACATCATAGTCCGAATAGGCGTCGTTCTTTTTGATGGCGCGGGAACCGCCCACCGCGATAGAACGCACCTGTGGAAATTTTGCATATTCATTGAAGATATCCTGAATCATTTTTGCCCCTCAAATCAAGGTTGAAAGATTTTATTTCCATAATATAAATTATTTTATCAATACTTTCCACTATTTTGCAATGCTTAATATGAAAATCAGGCACCGAAATCCGTCAAACCGTGCCAATTGGCGTTACGCCATCTCTTTTCTGCCGCCGTAAGACCCAAGGCAGGCAAACACACAAGAACACATCCGCCAGAAACCATGCAAAGACTTCTCCCCAGAATACGCCCGCCTGACCGATCCTTTTGGTCAGGAAAAAGGCGCAGCCCACCCGCATGGCAAGCTGCAAAAAGCTGGAACACATGGGCAGCAGCGTGTTTCCCATACCCTGCACGCAGGCTCTCACGATATAGAGCAGATACAAAAGCCAGAAAAAAGCCGCCAGAATCTTCAGAAAAGCACAGCCGATCTCCAGCGTCTGTGTCAGTACTGCTTCCTCTCCCGATAAAAAGCAGCCCAGAATGGGTTTCCCAAAGGTTAACATAACAATAGACATGACAGCGGAAGTGACAATGCCCAATACACAGGCGGCTCCCAATCCCTTTTTTACTCTCTGATACTTTCCTGCGCCCGCATTCTGCCCCGTGTAGGAAACCACCGCATAGCTGTAAGAGACGGCGGCTGTTTCAAGCAGCCCATAAAGCTTATTGGCCGCCGTAAATCCCGCCACAAAAACCGTGCCGAAGCTGTTGATAACTGACTGCACCGCCACGCCTCCAAACCCTGTAATGATATTCTGCAGCCCCATCGGCAGTCCCAGAAAAAGAAGGTGCTTTAGTCTCTTTGGCTGTATCGCAAGATCCGCCCGCCCGAGTTTTACAAACCCGCCTGCCTTTATCACGCGCAGACAATAGGCTGCCGCAAAAAACTGCGATAACAGGGTCGCAAAAGCAGCACCAAAGACCCCCAGATGCAAAATTACCACGAAGAAAAGATCAAGGATGATATTGCAGACCGCCGCCAGCGAAACCGCGATAAGCGGTGTCCTGCTGTCTCCCGCAGCCCGCAGGAATGCCGCCGCCATATTATAACAGAATGAAATGCAGACACCGCCGTAAAGTGTCCGCAGATAGATATCCGACATCTTTATCATGTCAGACGGCGTATGCAGCATTTGCAGTACTGGTTTACATAATACTAATCCTATTGCCGTAAACAGGATTCCCAGAAGCAGGCAGAGGAAAATACTGCCTCCTACATCCTTTTTTAGTCCCTCCCCGTCGTGACTGCCAAACCGCTTTGCCATGCTGATGGAAAACCCCTGCGTGATCCCCTGCACACAGCCAAACATAACAAACACCAGCCACTCTGTTGCACCCAGAGCCGCCAGTGCCGTCACACCAAGATATTTTCCCACGATCATCGTGTCCACAAGGGTATATAACTGCTGAAAGACATTGCCGATCATCAGGGAGAAAGCAAAGCCAAACAGAAGGGCAAAAGGATTGCCCGCAGTCATGTCTTTTGCACCTTTCATACTATTTACAAACCTGTCCTCACCGGCTACTCACTATCATCTTTCGATAACGCTGCCGTCTATTCACCGTCGCCTTCCGACTCCGCAGCCGCCTCCATGCCCTCCGGCATCCCCACGTTTGTCTCCGCATTCTGAGACTCCTCAAAAGGATCTTCGTATTCCTTTTCTTCCTCCTCGCCCCAGAGAGAATCCCATTCTTTGTGCTTTCCTTCCATATTCATGGCTGCCATCTCTTTGGCCATCTTATAAATATCCATATTGAAGTCCATCAGCTTCTTTTCATCCTGCGCGGGCACACGGTCGCCGCGGCTGATCCTTCTGGCGATCTCCAGACACTTGGCCATCTCCTCGCCGTACTCTTTCCAGGCATCGCCCTGCTGCTTAGCGACTATGCTGTTAAAGATCCCCACTTCCTGCTCGATCAGCTCATCGAGCGTCTTTTCATCCTTCTTGATCTGCCCGGAAAGCTCGTCGATCTTCTCCTGCAATTCCTTTTCCCGCTCCAGATAAGCCTCGGAAAGCTCAAAGGTCACGCCCTGCGCCTCGCTTTTCTTACGGGCTTCCTCCATCTTTTCCCGATTTTCTTTTTGTTGGTTTACATAATCTCTCTTTTGCCCCCGTAATAAAGATAACTGTTGTCTGTAAGCTTTCTGTGCTTCGCTGATTTTCATATGATGTAAACCTCCGATATTCCGTTTCGTCTGTTATAGTTAATATCGGCATGACGGGAAGGTTTCTACAGACAATCCAGGCAAATGCTGCGTGAAAATCACACCATTGCATTGGCGTTAATCTGTTCGATCACCCTGCGGATTCCCGCCCAAACATTCATATCCGTAAAAATTTCCACCACACTTCCTTTATCGTTAAATGGAGGTTCCTGCAATACGGAAAAATCTTTGAGCATACCGTTATGGACAATATATTCTACTATCTGATTGACAAAATAAATCTGCCTGCTGTCCATATTCGTCTCATTCAGATATTCCGTAAAAGCCTCCTTTGCCGCACTCATATCCAGTCCAACAATCTCACGGACAAACTCTCCAAGGGGCTTCCTGCCATACTCTCTCTCATAATCTTCCCTTGTCCCAATCTCTCCCCAGAGAATTTCTTCAAGAGACTGGATATCAAATTCGCTAAGGGGTTTGTTTCCCCTTAATTTTGCAATCGCAATATGGTTCTGATTCTGGCGGATATAATACTCCGCTTTCGCCTTATAATTCTTCAAATCGTCACTTTCCAGCTCCGCCTCATGCCATTCTTTTGACAAAATATCATCCGCAAAATTTGTTTCATATTTCAATGTTTTCTTCGGAACATATTTCATCAGGCTACGAAGTTCTTCCCGCATATACTCAAGCTCATCAATTCCGGCATCATCCACATAGCTTGTCTGTAGGATTTTCTGTATCAAATCAGTCTTTACCTGTATCTCCGGTATATTTGCCACACTTGCTATCGCCTTCACATGTTTTTGCAAATCACCTTTTGCCCTGGTATATTTTTTGTCTGATAAGAGCGCCAACTCCATGCCATATATGAGCGCATCAAACCGTACAGCCTCCGCCTCATCTTGATCAGGCAAAATAAGCGGCGCTAACTCCTCTTTCACCGTCTGCGTATCTTCATAGCTGATAGACTGATATCCTTTCACATCAGCATATATTTCAACATATTTCAAATGCTGCTTTACCGCAAAGTTTTCCCTGTTCAGTTCCTGCACCTTCCCGCTCATTCCTTCAACCAGTTTTTTCCGATAGGCAATCAAACGATCTGCCTGACGGCTGGCATCCTGCAGTTTATATGCAAGCTGAAACTCCAGATTAAAAACTGCGCTCTGCAACGCCATCTGGTTCGCTGTCGGTTTCCCGTCATTTACCCTGAAAAAGGAAAAATTCCCACAAAAATCAAAGATATAAAATTTCTGCTTATCCTCACCGTCTATCAATCTGGAACACAGTCTGGTCCCGCGTCCAATCATCTGCCAAAACTTCGCCTTACTTAACACTTTCTTGAAAAAAACGAGATTCAATACCTCGGGCACATCGATTCCTGTGTCAAGCATATCTACGGAGATCGCAATCTGCGGCATTTTCCCACCCTCTGCAAACTCATCGATTGCTTTTTGTGCATATGCCGTATAGTTATCTATTACCCTCGCAAAATCCTGTCCGTTCTTAAATAGATGTGGATATTCCTTATTAAATATTTCAAGAATTTTTTCCGCATGATTGTGGTTCACTGCAAAAACAATGGTTTTCCCCAACTTCTCCCCATAATCGACTTTTAGCCCTTCTTCCATCAAAACATGAAGTGCCTGTCTAATCGTATCTTCATTAAACAGCCATTTATTTATCGCAGAAGGCTGTATTTTCTCTGGAAAATTGCCATCCTCATCCTTAAAGGTATCCTCATACTCCTCTTTGTCTTCTGCCGATAACTCATCATAAACAATCCCTTGCTCGATAAACTTCACCTCTGATTCCACTGACAAATAGTCTACCAGAAAACCATCTTTCACTGCCTGAGCCAAATCGTAACCGTAAGTCGGCACCCCATCCTCCAACTCAAAGATGGAATATGTGTTTTTATCGACATCCTCTTTGGGCGTTGCCGTCAGCCCTACCAACAACGCGTCAAAATAGGTAAAAATATCTTTATATTTATTATAAATTGACCTGTGCGCCTCATCACAGATAATTAAATCAAAATGTCCGCAGGAAAAAATTTTTCCCTCCCGATCTCTGGCATCATCTATTAAGTGTATCATTGTTTGATAGGTTGAAAAGAAACACCGGGCATTATAATTCGTTTTTTCCTCCACAGCATTCACAACCGAAAGTTCTTCCGGAAACTGATTGACAAAACTTCTTTTTGCCTGTGTGACCAAAGAATTTCGATCGGCGAGAAACAAAACATTTCTAATCCATCCAGCGTCCATCAGCACCTTGCAGAGCGCAATCACCGTTCTGGTCTTTCCTGACCCTGTTGCCATGACCAGGAGCGCTTTTCTACGATTCTTTTCCCCAAAACTATCGCATATCGCCCGAATAGCTGCTGTCTGGTAATATCTTCCCGCGATTTTTGTGTCCACCACAATATTTTTTAATGATGCCCGCGAGCCTCGTAAATTAAACCATTTTTCCAAATCTCTCTTGGAATAAATCCCGGACACCTTTCTCTCTGGATACTGACCGTCTATGATTCTGGTATCAAAACCATTTGTCAAAAAAACCACTGGTCTTCTCTTATATTTCTGTTCCAAAGAGTCCGCGTACAGTTTTGCCTGCTGCCGCCCTCTGACCACATCCTCGCAGGTACTTTTTGCCTCTATGATGGCAAGCGGTTTCTGGGCCTCGTCATAAAGCACATAATCAATGCGCCCCTTTCCTGACCGATTCGGCAATCCATCCACTTCCACCTCGTTAAGCCAGTTCTTTCCCTCGACCCAGCCCGCGTCCCGCAGCATGGTGTCAATATAGATTTTCCGTGTCTTATATTCGGATAAATCTAACGGTTTCGGCACATAGGAAGGTTGCTTTGCCTCCCTTCTCTTTGTAAGTTCTTCCTTTAACGCCCTGTTTTCCTCCATCAAGGCTTTCAAGTCAACATCCGCGAACTCACTGCGCGGCACCTCGTCTTCCGCTGCCTCCTTTTTAAGCAGTGAAGCATCAAACTGCCGTTCCTCATAATTTTTCGAGTAACAGCAAGCAACAAAATCAAGAAATAGAAATAGGTTTTGCAAACAGAGGGACGCCTCATCAAAAGTAACCTTCGCCCCGACATGCGCCGCCCGGTTTCCTATCTTACGTATCAGATCCATTCGCCGCCACAAACTCCAGTCTATGAGCGCATGGAACTCCTCCGTACTCATCAGACTATGTAAGTTATCCTGATAGGGCTTTTGCAGGGAATCATCGACCGAATACAGCCATTTGACAGCAAACTCCATCGCGCGGCGGCAATTAAGGACACAGGCGTCATGGTCTATGGGGAGCAGTTTTTCGGAGGATATGGCGACCTCCGAGAAGCTGGAGAATTGTGGTTCATTTTTTAGGTAATCGAAGTTAGTCATGGGTGGTCTCCATTACTATTTATCACTTTTCGCTAAAATATTAAGTTGCTTTTCCAGCTCAGGAAAATCTGTACGCACAGTATGATAAACATCTTCCATTCTCAAAGTCTGGTATTTATGTGCTGCAATATCACGCATTCCTGCTATTGCTTTCCATGGAATCTGAGGATATTTCTGCCTCGTCTCATCCGTTACGTTTTTAACCAATTCACCAATATTAATGACCGTCATTCCAACTGCCCGTTTTAGCTTCTCATCCGCCAAAAATTCTCCCAAAGAAGCCTCTCCCAACATTTCACGCCCGATTTTTATTTCGGAAATTACTTTGGCTATAATCGTCCTATCCCTATGTTGCATACAATTCCACTACCTTTCCAACCTCAATCAAATCCGTTTCTTCAAGCGGACCATGAATAATATCCACACCCAATCGTAGCATCTCCTCAAGCCTTACCTTTATCATAGATAATGTAAGCAGGGAGATTGGCATCAAAAACTCCATAATCAAATCCACATCGCTATCCTCTCGATTTGTGCCATCCGCTCTTGATCCAAACAAAGTTACGCGCTTAAGTGGATATTCTATGGCGATTTTTTGTATATTTTCTTTTAGCACTTCTATTGTCATAAATCACTTCTCCTTCCTTCCATTGAAAATATTCCAACATCTCTGAATTTTATTATACAACATAGTAATTACATTTTGTACATCAAAATACATCAAACCATTTAAGGCGTTTATCATTTTACAATCATCCAAAATACTGCTGCATTAAGCTGTCAAACAAAATTTGAAACTCATCCATGGATTTCTTGGTTATAGCTTTCAATTTGTCTACTTGATGGACAAAAGCAGCGAATTGGTTTTGGAGTTCTAAATCCGGATTCACAACTTGTATCTTTTCAAGTTTTTCTATTGTCAATGCCAACTGTGCGCTTCCCGCCACCCCCTTATTCTTATAATCGGCAATTACTATTCCCAGCACATAATCAAGAAAACTTGAATTGACTCCATCTTTAATAGACAGACTAATCAAGTTTCCGTCTTTATAATAAAATGGTGATTCCGTATCAACAATCCAAGTATAGCCAATTGTAGCACCAATTGCTGCAACTAGAATATCACCTATTTGGGGGACACCATACTTCTTTTTAATTTCATTATATCTTTCAGGCTTAATAAACAACTCAATCGACGGCTTCATCCCTGCTCCAAGTTCCCTAATTTCTTTGCTTCTATAAAACGGAATCCCCTCGTCAACATATTCATTTGCATATATCCTCTTGCTGGAACCTATGTCAGCAAGTTCTGACAACTGTGCTAAAGGAAAAGAGTCAGCCACAAAGATATCTCCAAACATCTCTACAAATCGAGATTTTATTAGCTCATCGTATCTCTCTATTTGTCCTCTTACTAACTTAAGAAGCGTCTGAATCTTATTAAGTATTCCAACTATTTCCTTTTGCTCTTTGATTTCTCTTTTGGGAATAAGCATTTTCCGCATTGCCGCTTGCGTAAGCTTCATTCGCGTTGCCCCATTGACCATTCCTTCCACTTTATAAAACATTAACGAATAGCACAGATAATCAACGTCTATGTTTACCTTTGGCTTCAAAACGTGCGCATGATTATTTACCCAGCACTTCCCCGATACTTTATACGCTATAGGTTTCTTCTCCGAGCCAAAATTTCCACCATCCTCAGCAAGCAGCACAAGCTCATCATCAAAAATATAATCAGCAACATAATCCTGAACGCCATTCGCCCCATAATATGGATAGGGTCCTTTTTTTCTGTCCTTTGCTGTAATTGGTATTCTCATCGAGTCCAATATTTCGCAGCATTCTTCTAACAAAATCATTTCCACAAGGCATCTCCTCCCCTACTCCGCCAACATCTCTTTCAGTTCCAGCATCTGTGCCCCGATCTGCCGTTCCAGCTCAAATATCTGCTCCAAAATTTCCCCTGTCGGCGGATATTCTACCGGCACATATTCTGTCTTCTTATATTTGCCAATCGACAAATCATAGTCGTTATCCACAATCTCCTGTTTGGACACAAAGAAGGACTTCTCTGTTCTCGCCCGCTCTGTCTCCTTATCCCTGTTATGAAACCGTTCTATGATATCAGGAATATCGTTTTCGTTTATGGGACTTCTTTTATCGTCCAAACTAAACCCGTCCGCCTGCATATCGTAAAACCATATTTGATCTGTCCCCCCATGGTTTGTTTTTGTAAATATGAGAATCCCCGTAGAGACACCCGCATAAGGTTTAAACACCCCGGATGGCATGGAAATCACGGCTTCCAGTCGCTGGTTCTCCAACAGCTCTTTTCGAATATCCTTATGTGCCTTCGATGAACCAAACAACACGCCATCGGGAACAATGCAGGCACATCTTCCTCCCACTTTCATCATTCTCACAAATAACGCAAGAAACAAAAGTTCTGTCTTCTTTGTTTTGCATACTTTGAGTAAATCTGCCGACACCGCCTCGGCATCCAGGCTCCCCTTAAACGGTGGATTTGCTAAAATCAATGAATATCTGTCACTGTCCGGATTTTGTTCTGAAAGGCTGTCCCTATATTCGATATAAGGATTTTCCACTCCATGCGTCATCATGTTCATAGCGCCAATACGCAGCATGGTCCTGTCCATGTCATAGCCGTGGAACATATGATTCATATAGTGATCTTTCTTTTCTTTGTTATAAAAAATTTCTTCCTTATGCTTCTCCTTTAGATATTCTCCTGCTGTCACTAAAAATCCAGATGTGCCGCAAGCAGGATCGCATATCACATCCTCTGCCGAGGGCTCCATCAGTTCCACCATCATCCGAATAATATGTCTTGGCGTGCGAAACTGTCCGTTTAATCCGGATTGCGCAATCTTAGAAAGCAAGTACTCATATACATCGCCTCTGATATCTGCATCTTCCACCTGCTCCATCAACGTAAAAATGTCGTCCAAGGAATCCACTACCTTAGACAAAAGAAGCGGCGTCGGCAGCTTAAAAATTGCGTCATCCATATATTTTGCATAGGCGCTGTCCTTATCTCCATGCAGATTTTTTATAAATGGAAATATCCATTCCTGCATGACCGAATACATTCTCTGGGCAGGTAAATCATGAAATACAGACCATTTTAAATTTCTTCCTTCTACCTCTCTGTCTCCGACCCTTATCTGCCCGGCAAAAATACTCTGGAAGGGTAGTCCCAGCATCATGCTTTCTTTCTCCCGCAGAGTATCTGAAACATCCAGATCATGGATAAATATGAGATACGTGACCTGTTCAATCACTTCTAAAGGATTCACAAGACCTCCAGCCGCAAACGTATCCCAAAGAGCATCGATCTTATTTCTCAATTCTCCTGTAACCATCAATCTTCCCCCTCCCAATTCCATTTGTATTTTGTATATCTGCCACCACCTATTTTAATGATTTTTCCACTCTTGACTAAATCATTGAGAGTTCTCTGAACCGTAGTTTGACTGATATCCGAAAACAACTGTACCAAATCTTTTTTCGTTATCACTCCGATATGATTCCTTATTTCCTCCGCAATTCTGTCCGGCTTTGACATTCTATGTTGAGTAACCGTTTCCGTCCTCTCAAAAAATTCTCTGTAAGCCGCCACAATCACACCAAGCATATATTTTACAAACGGTGCATAATCATTTCGCTCCTCATGCCAGTTCAGCGAGCTATCTGCCAATGCCTCATAATAAGCATCTTTAGATTGTTCAATCAATTTTTCAATACTGACATATTTTCCAACGAAATATCCTGCTTTGTATAAAAGCAGCAGCGTCAACAATCTGCTCATCCTTCCATTTCCATCCTTGAAAGGATGGATACATAGGAAATCTAAAATAAACATGGGAATGACCAGTAACAAGTCAGCCTGTCCTTCCTCTAAAATTTTCCCATATCCCGCACACAGGCTCTCCATCGACTCTGGTGTTTCCCATGCAGGAACAGTCTGAAATCTCACCTTTTTATTTCCCGCTTCATCCGTTTCTTCGATCACATTATCCACCGATTTATAGCTGCCCCCCATACCGACACCTTCAAACTTATACAAATCTCGATGCAACTGTAAAACAAAAGACGATTTCACCGGAATATGCATATAATTCTCATGAATCGTGTTGAGCACATCCCGATAACCTGCAATCTCCTTTTCATTTCTCGATTTTGGCTTTGTCTTATCTAAAACCAGCTTTCTGAGCTGTTCATCAGATGTATATATCCCCTCAATCCTATTTGAGCTCTCTGTACTTTGTATCTTTGCAATCTGCACCAAATTAGCCAAAACATCCGCATGCCTTTCCGCAATCAAATGCTGTTTTCCTTTATATTCATGTATAGCAGTCAGATAGGACACTATTTCAGGCGTCAGCAAGCTCTGCATTTTTTCTCCATGCATATAATCCCTCACTCCGATTCCTCCTTGACACAGTCCAATATTTCGTATCATTTATATTTCCATAATATTATTTTATTTGATCAAAGTCAATGTTAACTTTGTCTTTTTTAGAAAAATGACTAAATTATAATAAGTAGCCAAAGTATTAAAAACTTCACCGAATCCCTATTGCCTGCCCTGCGCCCTCATGGTATAGTGAACATACAATCAGATCATGAAACAATATGGAGGAAAGGATATGGCAGAAGAACATAAGAAGGGCCTAAATGCCGACCTGGTCGGCGACGATCTGGAAAACTGCTGCAGAAAGGAAACCGCCTGCGGACAATGTCAAAAGGGCAATTGTGTCATCGGATACGGAAAGCAGTGCATAGGCGCATACAAAGCAGCGCCGAAAAAAGAGGTCGCACAGGGAATGGAGCACATTCCCACCACAGACTTTAAGGTGTTCGACGAGGTGGAATTAGAGACAGCGATCGCCCACATCTTAAAAGAATGCAAGGACTGCAAGGAAGATCATACGGACGACTGCATCATCAATGTGATCAGAAGCTGCTATGAAGTGGGACTCTTGGGCGATGTGCAGCCTTATGAAGGCAGCGCCTTACAATATCTGATGTATATCAAAGAACACTTCCCTGAGCAGTCACTCCAGATTGCGGAAATTTATCGGAGTTGATGCAGCCTTCTTTCCGATCACTCATTTGACCAAACAATGCCCCTGTCTGTTCCATACAGCAGGGGCATTTCTGTTTCCTTTCGCACGCCTCAAAACCATTTGGGATTTGATAACTTCATTCCAAATATGGTATGCTTTTTTATGGAATTGGCAGACAACTATCTTTCATAACTATGATATTGTTTTTATAGAGTTGGCAGACGGAGGGATTTTGCGGTGCAGATACAGCTTGCCTTGTGCGACGACGAGAAAGCGTGTCACGAAACAACAAAAAAACTTCTGGCAGAATACAAAGAGAAAGTTCCTTCGGTTTCTTTTGCGCTCACCGGCTTTACTTCCGGCAGGGAGCTTCTTAACCATATTGCCGTAAACGGAGCTTTTGACATCTACCTGCTGGACATCATCATGCCTGACTTTAACGGCATCCGCTTAGGCACTGCCCTGCGGGATCAGGGGGACGACGGCCTGATCGTCTACCTGACTTCTTCCCCGGACTTTGCCGTGGAATCTTACAATACGGATGCCTTGCACTATCTCCTAAAGCCAATTGACAGCAGTCAGTTTTTTCGATGCATGGACAAGGCGGTAAGCCGCCTGAAACATTCCCTGTCGGAAACCCTTCCCATCAAGACGCCCGACTCCACCCGCATCGTTTCCATCCGCGATATCCTCTATGCGGAACGGGTAAACTATCGCATCCGCTATTACTTAAATGACAATACAGTGATAGACGGCGTCAGCTTCAACGGGTCCTTTCAAAATGCCGTTGCTCCGCTGACGTCCTGCCCCGGCTTTCTGACCGTCGGCGCTTCTTTCGTGGTAAACCTTTACTATGTGACGGAAATCACACGAACAGATATGCTGCTTACCGGAAGTCACTCGGTGCCGATCCCCCGCCGCAGCTATGAAGCAGTAAAGTCCAAATGGGCCGATTACTGGTTGAACAGAGGAGAAATCCATGTTTTATGAAAATAATATTCCATTTACTACCGTAAGAGTATTATTGATTGTTGTCGGAACGCTCGGCATGATGTGTTCAACAGCCAAATTTAGGTATCACCCCAAACGGGTGCTCGTGATTCTTTTTCTATATCTGTGTTACGCGGTATGTTATACCGCTACCGTCATCAACCTGTTTGACTATCTTATTTTTTTGCGCACCGTGCTGCCTATGATTTCCGCCCCCGCCATTTATCTGATCTTTCGACTTGCGGATGATCAGCTCCCCAAGTCCATATTTAACTATACGACGCAGCTTTTATGCTCTCTGTATCTTGCCGGAAGCATGACCCTGATTGCCACGCATACGCATATTTCAAAATTGACCTACTGTATTGCTCTCACGCTCATCTATGGCATTGTTATTTTAGGGGAATACCGTTTTTTACGCCGTCCATTCCTGCGGCTCTTTTCCATTGCAGAAAAGGGGTGGCTGATCCTTGCGCTGATTCCCTGCTCCCTGATGGTTCTTGTGATGACTCTCGCCGCCTATCCGGTTCATTTTACAAAATCCTCTACCGCAGTTCTGTTTATCTACCTGCTGGGATTTGTCATTGTCATCATTTATTTTGCCATTTTTCAGTTTCTGCTTACGCAGTACCGTTTCCAGACGGCCAGACAGGATCTGGAGATCCTAAAGATCCAGAATGAAAATTTAAAAGAAAAGATGGAGCGGGATGCTGCCGCTACAGAACGATCCCTGATCGACAGACACGACACCCGCCATCGGTTCCAGACGATTGCCTCGCTTCTGGAAAGCGGACAGATCGGGCGGGCGATGGACTATGTTTTACAGTCGGCGAATCGGATAGAGATGGAAACTTCCACAATATACTGTAAAGATGTCCTTCTAAACGCTACACTGTCCTCCTATTTTGGCCAGGCCAAGAAAGAAGGCATTACGCTCGAGACTCACCTTTCGCTCCCCGATACGCTGCCTATTGATTCCGGAGAATTTTCCATTGTCATTGCAAACGCTCTGGAAAATGCCATCCATGCCTGCCGCCTGCTTCCGGAAGCTGAAAAGAAGATCATCTTTCAGTGCATTTACAAGCCAAAGCTGATGCTGCAGATCTCTAATCCCTGCAAGCAAGAGATCCTCTTTTCAGAAAGCGGGCTCCCGTTATCCGGAGAAAAAGAACACGGTTTCGGCACCCGCTCCATCATGGCTTTCTGCAAAAAATACAGGGCGCTCTGCTCCTTTTCCGTAGACGAAGGTTGGTTTCGACTAAAAATCGTATTATAAATGAGGATGGATAAAACGATGAAAACACATATCGATAAAAAGGAAAAAAAGCTAAATACCGATACCCAATGGCAGGCACTTTTGGAAAACGAGGCGGAAGCCAACCGCTACGCCGCAAATTGTCTGGCGGTCTGCGCGTGTGTGGGCGTTGTTGCCTGGCTGCTCAATATCGTGGGCATCTTTATCATCCCCGCTAAAATCATGAATCTCGGTATGCCCTTCACCATCCTGTTTTTTCTGATTCCCTCGCTGTTGATCCGCTTTACAAAAGGCACACCGGCCTGGCTGAAATACGCCATCGTCATCTGCGGCATCATCAGCATTTTCATTCTCTCAGGCGCCATGCCCAAACACGGGGTGCTGGCCTGGGCGGTACCGCTCGTCTTAAGCTGCCATTATTACAGCAAAAGTCTGACCAAACTCACGCTTGTGGCGTCCTGGGTTCTCTTTTCCGCCTCCATCTATGTCGGAATGTATCTCGGAGAATTTGATCTGAACCTGATCGCCAAGGAACCCGATATCACAAAGCGGGTCATTACCGCTAAGATGCTGATCGATGCCACCCTCTTTTTCGTGGTACCGCGCGCCCTCATCCTGCTGGGGATCTCCTCCATCTGCACCACCGTGGCCGCGAGGACCAGGCGGCTTTTGGAAAGGCAGATTAAAGACAGCGAAGAGAGACAGCGCATCTCCACGGAGCTTGACGTCGCCACCAGGATCCAGGCAGATATGCTGCCCTGTATTTTCCCTGCCTTCCCGGAGTGTCCTGAGATCGATATCTACGCCACCATGAATCCCGCCAAGGAAGTGGGCGGCGATTTTTACGATTTCTTTATGGTGGACGAAACGCACCTTGCCATCGTGATCGCTGACGTTTCAGGAAAAGGCGTGCCCGCAGCCCTCTTTATGGTGATCGGCAAGACGCTGTTAAACGACCACACCAAACCCGGCACGGACCTTGGCGATGTCTTCTCGGAAGTCAATGCGCTGCTGTGCCGTGCCAACAACGAAGGCCTGTTCATCACGGCTTTTGAGGGCGTTCTTGATCTCGTAACCGGGGAATTTCACTTCGTCAATGCCGGACACGAGCTGCCCTTTATCGCCAGGGCCGGCGGCGCCTATGAGGTGTACAAACTTCGCCCCGGCTTTGTGCTGGCGGGCATGGAAGAAATGGAATACCAAAGCGGCAGTATCACACTTTCCCCTGGCGATAAGATCTTCCAGTACACGGACGGCGTGACCGAAGCCACCAACGCGAACCATGAGCTCTACGGCATGGAGCGGCTCTCCAAGGTTCTGGCTGAAAATACCGATAAAAAACCTGCGGAACTTCTTCCCATTGTCAAAGCAGATATTGATGCCTTTGTTGGCGAAGCGCCGCAGTTTGATGATATCACCATGCTCTGTGTGTCTTACTTAAAGCGGCTGAAAGATGATGGCTTTTTGCTTATTTCCTAACAATTCTGTAATAGGTCCGCGCCGTCATCCAAAAGCTTGCCGCATAGAGGAGCGCCACCGCAACCGCCACACCCACACAGCAGCGGATCAAAAGCCCCGTGTCAAAGAAATGCAATGCCGCCAGCAAACCGTTTACCATCACTAGCCCTGCCGTCGTGTGCAAAAGCGCGCCCGCCAAGGGCAGGAAAAATACCAGCAGGATTTGCCTGCGAATCGTTCCTCTGATTTCTGCATCGCTCATGCCCACCTTGCGCATGATCCCAAAACTGTCCTGATCCTCATACCCTTCCGAAACCTGCTTAAAGTACATGATGAGCAGCAGGCACACAAAGAACAGAAGTCCGAATACCATACCGAGAAAGAGCAGGCCGCCGTTCATGGAGCGTGTCCCTTCCCTTCCCTCCAGACCGTTCTCGATCGCCAGAAAGTCCTGCTGCCCCTGACACCACTCCATCCATTCCCTGACCATAGCGTTCCTCTCCGACTCTTTTCCGTCAAGCAAAAGATTCAAATGGCGCACGCCACTGTGCAGAAAGCCCTCCAGATCGGTCACGCCGTTTGCCTTCGCCCATGCCGTCACAAAACTGTCGAGCGTTTCCTGATCCTTCACCACGATCACATAGTCCGCATAAAAGTTATACATCCTGTTTTTTGCCTGCGGATAGGGATAAATACGCTCCGGTTCCTCTTTAATGACTGCTTTCACGCCCATAAATTCCACGCTGTCAAAGCCAAACGGCATCCCCGTCGCATAGAACAGCACTTCGTCCTCATCCAAAGTCTGATTTTTGTTCTCCAAACGGTTATAGTCTTCCAGGGTAAGCAGGGTAACGCCATACTGATCTGCGTAATCATATCCCGCAATGCTTACAAACGCGTTGCTTCCCTCCGCCTTCCCGCAGGATAGCCTGATACTGTTGTAGCAGTCCAGCCTTTTGATCTTCTGCCCATATTTTTCAGCAAGTTCCTTCGCCTTCTCCTCCGCCTTTTCCTTCACATTGCTGTTTTCCGAATAGGCCGCCTCCACATCATAAGGATCACCAAAATAGGCGACCTGATCCATTCCCGTCCATAAGCTGACCGTACAAGTCAACGTAATCAAAAGCATCGTGGAGAAGATACAGATATTGGACAGTCCCGCCGCATTCTTTTTCATGCGGTAAAGCATCCCGGAGATCGTCACCTGATTGGACGGCCTGTAATATATCTTTTTACTTTTCTTTAACAGCCTTAGGAACGCCACGCTTCCTGAAGTGAACAGAAAATACGTACCCAGCACTACCAACAGTACCGCCAGAAAAAAGTCCGTAAAGATCATGCTGGTAAGATTGCTGTTGACAGAAATATAATATCCGCATGTCAAACAAAACAGCCCCACCGCAGACCACAGCCAAATCCGCTTTACATCCTTTTCCCCTTTTTTGCTCTCAGACATCAGCTGTGCCGGTTTCATGCGATAAACACCCCACAGACTCCTGATAAAAAGCAGAAAAAAAACGATTGCGAAATAACGAAGCGTCTCCAGGACCGCCCCGATTGAAAAGGTAAACGCCGCTTCCACATTTAGCTGCGACATACGAAGCAGTAAGAGAAACATCAGTTTATTCAATACAAAACCCAAGAGGATCCCCGCCGTCACACTGACCGCATACAGCCCTAAGTTCTCCCAAAAAAGCATGATGCTTATGTGCTTTCGTTCCAATCCTAAAAGGCTGTAAAGCCCCAGCTCGCGCTTGCGCCGCTTCTGCAAAAAGCTGCCCGCATAGAGCAGGAACAAAAGCAAAATAATGGACAGCAGTCCCTTTCCCAGCGCAAGCATCAGCCACGCATAGTTCGCCTTGGGGAGCTTTCTCATTAAGTCGTTGTGCAAGAGAGACGAAAACAGGTAGTAACTAAAAACGGAAAACAAACACGCCAGTAGATACGGACGATAGACCAGCTTATTCTGTTTGATTCCTCTGAAAGCCATGACAGGCAGTAACTTCATTTTATTCATATTCGTTTTCCTCCTATGCCTGTCCTTCCACGGCCACTTCATCGTCCGCCGCATATTCCTGTTGCGTCTGAATCACCGTCAGGGCGTCTGAGATCAAACGGTACATCGCATCTCTGTCATGGTCTCCCCTGTAGATCTGGTGGAAGACGCAGCCGTCTTTGATGAAAAGCACCCGCCCCGCGTGCGCCGCCGCCTGGATGCTGTGCGTCACCATAAGAATGGTCTGTCCCTCTGCATTGATCTCCCCGAACAGTTTCAAAAGCTTCCCCGATGCCTTGGAATCCAGTGCCCCCGTGGGTTCGTCCGCCAGTACAATGTCAGGGTTTGTGATCAGGGCGCGACACACCGCCGCCCGCTGCTTCTGCCCGCCCGACACCTCATAGGGATATTTATCCAAAAGGTCGGTAATTGCCAGTTTGCGGGCAAGGGGCATAAGCCTCTCCTCCATCTTAGGGTAAGGCGCTCCCGCCAGCACCAGCGGCAAGAAGATATTGTCCTTTAAGGACATGGTATCTAACAGATTAAAGTCCTGAAAGACGAAGCCCAGATGATCGCGTCTGAAAGCGCAAAGGTCTTTCTGACTGACCTTGGAAAGTTCCTGCCCGTTTAGCAGCACCTGTCCGCTGGTGGCAGTGTCAAGCGAAGCCAGAATGTTTAAGAGGGTGGTCTTGCCCGAGCCGGACTCGCCCATGATAGCCACATATTCTCCCTCTTCCACGGAAAAGTTTACATCGTTAAGTGCCTGCACTTTGACAGCGCCAAAGCGGGTGGTGTAGGTTTTCTTTACATTTTTTACGGTTAATAGGGACATTTTTTTCAGCCTCTCTCCTGATATCGTTTTCCCATAGTATAAACAAAAGGGAAATGTATTGCCATATATTCGGCTTACATTTCCCTTGCATAACTTACATTTTTGTAAGGTTTGATTCTACACCGCTTCTTCCGCCTTCCGTAACAGGCTTTCAAATTTGGAAGACAGCTTGCACAGCTTATCGTACAGGTCAAACGTAATCTCCGTCGTCGGAGCGACCCGCAAATAGGAACATACCATACATACCATGGTATAGCTGTCCATGATGGAAGATTTCACGATCATCATAATCATGACCGTCAGCACTAACGCCACCACAAGCCCCAGTATGCCGGGCACACCCAAAACACCCAGAATACCGATGATTACAAACATTAAAAAGAACCATGCGACGCCTGAAATGACGACAGCTGTCACCGCCGTCTTAAGGGCATCCTTGAGAATGGTCTTCCAATTTTGAAAGTAAACGACTACGCCGTCAGCCGCACTCTGAAAGTAGGACTGATCCTCGTGATAAAACGTGTATGCCATACAGCATTCATCCACGTTTCCCAGCGCAATACCGACAAAGGTCTTGGCGAGAGAGACGATCGCATCCATTCCGGGTATTTTTTCCAGAAAACTGCCTACGATATTCAAAGTTCCGTTGATCTGCCTTACCGCACCCGCCACCAGACGGTCCACCGCAAAATATGCCGCCGCCGTCGCGAACTTCTCCTTTACGATCTGCTTCCCATACCCAAACTGATCTTCAGGCAGGCTGCCTGTCTTGACCAGATGAGTCACCACTGCTATATGTCCTGCCTTCAACAAATAGCCTATGTAATATTGCGTGACACCTACGGCCCCTGCCGAAGCACCCAGCCACAGCATCATGGAAAATCCGATTACGCCCTCGTTTTTTGATAATGCCGAGATCCCCAGTAAAATCAGTCCCAGCACAATGGAAAATACGATGGCGCACCCTCCCAGAGCAAGTTTCATCCATACAAATTGAAATGTTTTTCTGTAAACATCATTTGCCTTCATGGAAAGCCCCTCCTTCAGTAAACTTATCATTTCCGGATTTTAACATTTCAAAATATATTATCTTTTTTTCTTTCTTATGTTAAAATCAAGTAGTTCATTTCAAAAAAAAGCATAGCATACCGCCCGCATATAGAGGGAAAAATTACGCAAGCGCAAGAAATATTGGCGTAAGCGCAGAAATGGAGTGACTCATGAAAGTTGCGATCTGTGAAGATGAAAAAATCATGGCAGATAAAATCTGGCGCTTTTTCTTTGACAGGAAAGATGTCAACGCCAAATGTTATTTAGACGCCGAGCGTCTGTTATCGGATTACGAAAACGGAGAACGATACGATATCGTATTCTGCGACGTTGTCATGAAAGTCATGAACGGCATAGAACTGTGCCGGGCAATCAGGAAACTGGATGATAGCGTGTATTTCTGCATGATCACAAACTATGTGGAATACGCGCCGTCAGGCTATGAGGCAGGCGTTTTTCGGTATTTGCTAAAACCCGTGGAAAAGGAAGACGTATTGAAGGTTTTGGATGATATCAAAAAAACGGCATCCTCTTCCCAAAAAATAATCATCAAATCCTTTTACGACAACATGATTATCAAGACAGAATCTTTGATCTATATTGAAGTGAAAGATAAATACTCCTACGTCCATTATTGGACAGAAGAAAACCCGCGCAGGGAAGATGTGATTATAACCGCAAGCAGCCTGCATCATTTGGAAGAAACATTAGCTGACAAAAACTTCTGTCGTATCCACAGAAAATACGGTATCAATCCGGAGCATGTAGTCAGTTATAACAGCGTGTCGGTACAGATGGACTGCGGGACTGCGCTTCCCATAAGCTATAGAAAGTACAGCGCGTTCAAAAATGCTTTTGAAGCGTTCTTATGACGAAAAAATCATTACGAAAGGATGTCTGAACAAACATGGCGGCATCGGATATTTTAGTATTCTTCTCAAATGTAATGGCATCACTGATCATATTGTTTTATTATCTCCTGTTTTTTGCCAAAGGATATACCCATCCTATCAGAAAACTGGTATCCTTCCGGTTGTTGATATTTTTTGCTGCCGTAGCCGCATTTACAATCTTTTGATGATCATTCCCGCTTTCCTTTTTTATGCTTTAACGGCGATATTTCCGATGTTTATTATCCCCCTGATCACCAGAAACGATTTCGGTGAACTCTATGGAGTAAGCTCTCTTACCCTGCCCGGTCTGATCTGGAATCTTGGCCTTACCGTACTGCTGACGGGGACCTATGTAGTAAGCCTGCGCAAAAAAATAGAATTACGCCTAAACTTCCTTGAAGTTGCAGGGTTTTTCGCCTTTTTTATCTTCGCTCTGTTTATGTTGCTCAGCATAGGGATCTATAACGATACGCTGGACTTTAAAATGAGTGTCGTGTTTGATGTATCCGCCACGTTTTTTATGCTGGCTATTTTCCTCGCGTACTGGAGTTATCTGATCATAGCGCGTGACAGGGCAAATAGAAAAAGGGACGCTGCGCATGCGCAAAATTATCTTACCATGCAGCTGGAAAGTCTGGAATTAGAAGAAACCAACCATCAGGAAATAAAGCTATTGAAGCACGATCTGCGCAATCACTTACAGGTCATTCAGGAACTGTGCAATACCAAGCAATATGCACAGATGGAAAGCTATATCAGCGAATTATCGGGACAGCCCATGCTTGCCAAAAATTTTTGCATCACGGGAAATCAGGCGGCGGACACTGTGATCTCCATCAAAAAGGCATCTGCGGACAGCGTCGGCATCCGCCTTACATGCGAGGGCGACTTTGCATGGCTTGGTACGCTCTCCCCCATTGATGTATGCACTGTTTTTTCCAATTTACTGGATAACGCGTTAGAGGGCGCAAAAGATTCCGCAGAGCCTTATATCGCAATCAATGGAAAAGGCCATGAACATTTTTATACCATTGCTTTTTCCAATTCTGTTTGCGAACCCGTAAAGATCAGAAACAATTCGGTTAAAACAAGTAAAGCGGATAAAAAACATCATGGTCTTGGACTTTCCAGCGTTGATGCGGTGATCCGCAAATATAACGGCAGCTATACGCTGCAATGCAAAGATATGGTATTCCGCGTACAGGCAGTCTTTCCTAAGAAATAATTTCCTCCTGTGCAACCGAAAGAAACACCTTCGTCCCCTCGCCGCGCTTTGATTCCACGCGAATCGCAAGCCCCAGCCTGTCCATGATCTGCCTGCACAGATACAGGCCGATGCCTGTGGATTTCTCGCCCAGACGGCCGTTATAGCCCGTAAAACCACGCTCAAAAATGCGGGGCAGATCACTCTCCGCAATCCCGATCCCCGTGTCTTCTATGACAAGATAAGCACAGCCGTCCGTGACGCGCCCGCCGCCTTTGTCCATGCCGTAGATGGAAATGGTTCCGTCCTTCGTATACTTGATTGCGTTGGACAAAATCTGCTCGATCACGAAAGACAGCCATTTGCCGTCCGTGACAACCTGCGCATGGCATTCATTAAGCTGCAGGCGGATCCCGGCACCGCTGAAAAGAAGCCAGTACTTTTTCAGCGCTTTTTTTACCAACCCGTCAACATCTAATCCGGTAAAAGACAGGTCTGATGAAATACTCTCCATTCTGGCATAGTGGAGGGCCATATCCACATACTGCTCCGTCTTAAAAACTTCTTCCCGCAGTTGTTTTACAATCTGGGGTCCTCCACCGCCATCTTCCATTTCGCTTGCATTCGTGCCCGTGATTACGTCGTTTTCTGCCGCTTGGCTTCCGTCCGCAATGTCATCTGCGTTTTGCAGCAGCAAGTCCATGGCCGAGAGCGGCACCTTGATCTGATGCGTCCACATGGTATAGTAATCCGCCATGTTTTGTTGTCTTTCGTCAAGCTGCGTGATCAGCGCCCGCTTCTCCGCCTCCTGCGCCCTGATGATCTGCTGATAAGCCTGCTCCATGGCAAAAGAAACCTGCGGCAGATCGTCCGACCTCTCCTGCGCCAAAAGAAGCTGCTGTAATTCCCTGTACTTTGCCCTGAATCTGATAAAATTCCATAGCAAATAACAACCGCCGAGGAACATAACAAGCTCCAGCGCGTAGGTCATATTATGCAGTACGCCCTCATAGCCATAGAGGGCGGAAATCATCATAAAAACGAGCCCTTCCAAGAGATAAATGGTAACCGGAACGATTCGCTCGAGCAGCCAGATCGCAAAGATATATAATTTTGTTTTCATCTCCTAATACCGTTCCAAAAATTCAGTTATCGTAGCGATTTCCGGCATGTCCACATCCAAAACCAGAAAATCTTTATCGCCTGTCACAAACACGTCAATTCCTTCCATGATCGCCGTTGCCAATATAGGAGAATCTTTTGTATCACGCATTTGCGGAAATTCACTCAAATCTAACTTTTTCGGTGTATAAACCAATTCAAAAGGAAGTTCCAGAAAAAATCTGTCAAGAAACTTCCTTTTTGCCGGAAACTTTCTGTCAGCCACAAGCCGCAGTTCCTCGATCACATAGTCGCACACTACAATCTGGTGACTGTCTGTCAATCGCTTCGCCAGTTCCCTTGTCTGAGCAGATGGGAAGAAAATCATGGAGATAAAAACGTTGGTATCCAGCATTAGCCGCAAACTAATACCCCCTTACTTCCCTTCGAATTTCTTTCATATAATCCTGCATTTCTTCCTCCGTTGTAAAGCCTGCCTTCTGCGCTTCTCCGGCGAATGCTTCCTCCACCCGCTTAAACGCAAGCATTGCGGAATTATCAAAATAGAACCTGCCGTCCTCCTCTAAAATAACAATCTTATCTCCCGCCTTCAAATTCAGCGCATTTCTTACTGATACGGGAATGGTAATCTGTCCTTTGCTGGAAATTTTTGCTACTTCCATTGTTCATCATCCTCCCATATATGTTGCTTGGTTTTCTTTACTTTCTTTCCTATATTATACGCAGAAGATCAAAAAATATCAACTTAGATAAACTCAATCCGCCTCCCCCAGCAGATACCCCACACTTTTCTTCGTGAGGATCAAATCGCCAAGTCCGATCTCTGCAAGCCGCTTGCGCAGGCGGTTGATATTCACCGTAAGGGTATTGTCGTCCACAAAACACTCATCGTCCCAGAGCCGTTTCATCAGCATGTCACGGCTGACCACGCCGCCCGCCGCCTCAAAAAGCGTCTGCAGAATGCGAAACTCGTTTTTTGTCAACTCGATCCGTGTGCCTTCTTCTTTCTGTACCGATTCCGCCTGTATTTTTTGATAGGAAAGTGACATGTCCGTCACATTTAGCAGCACACCCCGATACTCCAACACCGTCCCTGGCGCAGTAAAGGCATAAGCCCGTCTTAAAAGCGCCTGGATCTTGGCCTGCAAAATCTCCAAATCAAACGGCTTCACCACAAAGTCGTCGCCGCCCATATTGACCGCCATCACCACATTCATATTGTCTGAAGCCGAGGAGATAAAGATGATCGGCACCTGAGAGACTTTGCGGATCTCGCTGCACCAATAATAACCGTTGTAAAAAGGCAGGCCGATATCCAGCAGGACAAGCTGGGGTTCGCAGGATACAAACTGTGCCATCACATCCGCGAAATCTTTGACAGTCTCCACCTCGTAGCCCCACTTTTCCAGAAATTTTCCAATCTGCTCTGAAATGACTGCGTCATCCTCCACCACAAGTATTTTGTACATTGTCCGCTACTCTCCTTTGCCGCTGTGCTTTAGAAATACTTTTCATTCTATATTAATATACCGCATTTGGGCAGACATTTTCAATGGCTTTCTTGTTTCATTGTAATCCCGCCTGCTGTGTGATATAATCTCGGTGTTGTTTGCAGCAATAACTCAGGATTTATGTGTTTTCTAAATTCCATTTTTTAATGAAGGAGAAGAAAAATGTTGAGATTAAGACCCTATAAAAGATGCGATGCGGATTTGATTGCCGAATGGATCAAAGATGAGACTGTTTTTCAAAAATGGGGCGGAGAGCGATTTGGTAATTATCCAATCAGTCGAGATATCATAGACGAAAAATATAGTAGAAATAACGGAGACTGTGTTGAGCCGGACAATTTCTACCCCTGGACTGCAATTGACGATAACAATAGAGCGGTTGGTCATTTTATTATGAGATATACGAACAGAGATACCAGACAATTGCGCTTTGGATGGGTCATTGTGGACGATACCCTTCGTGGAAAGGGCTATGGGAAACAAATGCTTCTATTAGGGCTTAAGTATGCATTTGATATTTTGAAGGTTGATAAAGTAACGATTGGCGTTTTTGAAAACAATGAATCCGCTCATGTGTGTTATAGAAAAGCAGGGTTTGTTGAAACAGAAATCGTGCAAGATGAACCTTGGAATGTTGTTGAAATGGAAATTGTAAAAGAGAGATAGCGTATAGCACGAACCAGACAGCGGTAAACCTATACAGATTTACCGCTGCTTTTATCTTTCGTTTCACTTTTCCTTCGTCCCGCCAACGATCCCCCTAAACAGCAAGATGATCCCCGCCGCACAGCACCCGATCAGCGCAAGCCACCTGATATTGCCATCGACCGTTTCCACATTCCAAATAAAAGGCTTGAACGCGGGAATGGAACGCTCCACTCCGATCCACCTGTTGATCAGATAATTAGCAAAGAATCCGTAAACCCCGATCAGTGTCGTGCATACACCCGCTTTCAGAAAGCCATTACAGTTTACATAACGTATCAGCAAAAATACAAACCAGGCAAGAAGCAGGCACGGAAACGATATTTTCGGCGCCAGATGCCAAAAGGCGGGAATCTCCACATACGCCCCGATCACAAACATCATCAGAAAATACAAAAAAGTATCAATCACCATCACCGTTAAGCCCTTGTATTGACCAAGCAGCGACTTGAGTGGCTGTTCATATACCGCAAACGGCAGAAAACAGACCGAAAGCCCAAACAAAACCGCCGCTGACACCAGAAAAAACCATGTACCCTGCGTGTAAAGACAGATCACGCCAAACAGCAGAAACAGACTTGCCGTAAATGTTCCCAATGTCCACAGCACCTTATGATCCGGCATCATCAGCGGCACTATGCTTAAAGACGACGCCACAAGCAGGGACGCCAGCACGATAAAGAACCAGTCAAGCGCCGCCCCTGTCGCCAGATTCACGATCAGGCAGACCAGCACCGGGATCATGAAAATGCCTGCGATCGCCGATCCGATCACGGCGGACTTTCTCTTAAAAAAGTTTGCCTGTCTGTGAATCACATCTACCGTCTCCGTCTCCAAACTGTTCTCCACCTCCTCGTTTTTCATCTGCCGCAGAAGCGCACTGCAATCCTGACAGTCTGTCAAATGCTCCTCCACAAGCCCCCTGCTCTCCTCGCTGCAGATCTGGTCCGCATAGAGCGGCAGTAAATCTTTTATCACATTACAATTCAGTTTCATGAATCCCCATCCTTTCCATCAATTTCAGTTTTGCACGGTGATAGGTGACCCGCGCCCAGCTTTCCGTCCTGCCGCAGATCTTGCTGATCTCGCGAAAGGACATTTCTCCGAAGATCCGCAGCTCAAACACCCTGCGATAAGGTTCTTCCAATTCATGCAGCGCCTGATGGATCTGATAAGAAGTATCCTTATCTTCCACCTCGCGCGCAACGTCGATGCCGCTGTCTTCGTCCGCATCAGGCGGTATGGGCGCAGCGCGCTTTGCCTGCCGCCGCATCTCATCCACAAAGAGGTTTCTGGCAATGGAACAAAGCCATGTGACCGCGTTTGCCTCCCCGCGAAAGGGAGCGCTTGTGGTAAACGCCTTATAGAAGGTCTCCTGCGTGATCTCCTCCGCGATGTGCGCCTTTCCCGCAAGCGACATCACATAGGAATACACCCGCATATAGTAGGCCTGATACAATTTTTCAAATGCCGCTTTCTCCACCTGCCGTCACCTCTTTTTTAAGTGCTTTCAATGATTAGACGGAGCAACTTCCGTTTCGTTACAAAATCATTCTAACATTTTTTCTGCGTCTTTTGATAACTAATCTGCAACCGCAAGTTGCCAAAAAGCACTTTCCTGTTGGTTGCAATCAGCACTGTTATTTTGTATCATACAAATCAACGACACTGCTGTCTCAGCGTTGTTAGGACAAAAACAGCGCAGAAAGGGAGAAACGATTGAAATTATCCGAAAAGATTATCGCACTGCGAAAAGCAAACGGCATGACGCAGGAAGAACTGGCCGCGATCTGCAGCGTCAGCAGGCAGTCCATATCGAAATGGGAAGCTGACATCGCCCTGCCGGAGACGGAAAAACTGCTGCTGCTGGGAGAAACGTTCCAAGTATCTATGGACATTCTCTTAAAAGATGAACTGACGCTAAATGAAGTGAAAGAAGTCCCCTGCTGCGGCAGCAATGCAATTCGTCAAAAAAAGTCCGCCTTATACGAAGGTATCCTGATCAAAGAAAGCCTGACGGATGACAGCATCCTTGACAGCCTCAATATTCATAAAATGGAATTGTGGCATACCGGCGGGAATCCGAATTACTGGACTGCACTGTATTTTACCTGTGATAAAAAAGATTTCCCGCAGCAGATTGCAAAAGTCATGCGCTCCGATCCCGTTACCGGCGACAATTGGTTTGTTGATTTTAAGGCGGGTAATGAGAAATACATCGTGTTTTATGAAAAGATATTGAACTATCAAATCGGAAATCATGCGCAAAAGAAAACTGTTTGCGATGAATGCCGGAAACTGGGCATCTTAGACGAGCAGATGAACTGGCCGGAGTAAGAGGAATAAGGAGGGCATATGAGAGTATTATTGACATCAGCGGGTTTGGAAACGGAAGAAATCAAAAAACACTTCATCAATCTGGTGGGGAAGGATATGTCGTTTGTAAAAGCGCTGTTTATCCCTACGGCGGCAATCGACGCCGACGCGATCGAAGTTTTGCCAAAATGTATGCACGACCTGTTAAAATGTGGGATCCCGAAGCAAAACATTGACGTTTTCGATCTGCATGCTACAATGGAACTTGAGAAGCTAAAACAATATGACGTGGTATATCTATGCGGCGGCAGTACGCGGTATCTGCTTGACAGGATCAATGACACCGGCTTTCGAACGTCCCTGATGGCGTACATCCATGACAATGGCATGGTGATCGGGGTCAGCGCGGGAAGTCTGATTTTTGCAAATAACCTGGAAAATAATTTAGGTTTGATCGATACCAAAATGGATGTGCATTGCGAAACGGGAGAAAAAAGAGGAAAACTGATCCTTCCACTAAAGGAGCATATGCAGCTTACCAATACCTGCGCACTTGTAATACGGGATCTTGCGGATGGGATGGAGATCGTCGGGGAATAAAAAGATATTTTACATACGAAAGGGAAAGCACATGAAATTTGACCGCACAGCAGGTGCAGGACAAAGCAGAGGCAATCAACCGCGAGTTTGGACGGTTTGATCCTGCAAAAAGACATCTCTTTCAGATTGAAATACCAAACACTATGTTTACGCTCTATCTTTATGAATCATTGGGGATCGAAATCGCGCTTAGCAACGCGGAAATCGACACCGTATTCTGGGATGCCGCCGCTCCCGGTGCGCCGACAGAAGGAATCAAAGATTTCCTCCATTATCTGAAAGACAAAGGCATCCGCACAGGCGTGATCAGCAATATCGCTTATGCGCCATCCGTCGTGGCAGACCGCATCAACAGCCTGCTGCCGGACAATGATTTTGAATTTATCATCACTTCCAGCAATTACATCTTCCGCAAGCCAAACAAACGGCTCTTTAATCTGGCTTTGGAAAAGGCAGATCTGCAAGCGGATGAAGTCTGGTATATTGGGGATCAGTACGAATGCGATATCAAAGGCGCCTTACAGGCAGGGCTGTTTCCGGTATGGTACATCGGAGCGATCGATCTGCCTTACACGGAAGATGGCAGTATTTTGACCGTAACGGACTGGAAAGAATTATGGCGGCAGATGGAAGAATGCTAATGACGAAGGGCATTCTCAACCGCCTTCTTGATCACCGTACTGGAATTGGTCGCACCGGACACCGCATCTACGTCAATTTTCTGCTCGGCAACCATTTTGGTGACGACCGCTTCGGCGGCTTTTCCCCGCTCCTGTTTATGCTCCAGAATGGCAATGTCCGTCATCTTTCCATTTTGTACCGTCACTTCCACCTTTGCATAGATAAAATTCACATCATATTCTCCCACATAAACACCGTCGGGAAGGGCGGAAAGATCCACCTCACTAATGGCTGTTTCCCTGACCGACTTTTGATAATCCGCCACGCTTTTCAGATAGAACGCTGCAGAAAACAGAACAATTAAAATTAAAATTGTGGCGATACACATAACCACCCTTTTTCTTGAAAATTTTTCTTTCATCTTTTTCCTCATTCCAAAACATCACCATTCCTGATTGAAAACAAAGTCATCCGCCTTTTTTAATATCCGGTTTAAGCTATAACCCCAAACGATTGTCCACATCTGATTTTGCCGCAATAGAGCGGTACAGCATGGAAAATCCATACTCCAAAAACTGCTCTTTCGATAAGTCCATTGCTTTCGCGATATATGCTTCCTTGTTTGCGGCAAGCCTTATGATTCCCGACAACATTCCCCAGAAGTGAAAGATAGCAGGCATCATTTCCAAATCTCCCCGCAGGTCGCCCTTTTCCATGCCTTCTTTTATAAAATCTTTCAGCTTTTCATTGATCTTTTCCCCGACAAGATAAGTCTCCTTTTCCTCCGGCAGATAATCGCGGTTCTCAAAGTCAACGTTGATCTTACCAAGCGCCATCTCAAAATAAAACGGAAACGCCTCCTGATACTGCACAAGCCCCTCGCAGATCAGGTCATATCTTGCCCTCGTACTCTCCTGCGCTGCCAGCGCGGAAACGATGCAGTCATAGAGTTTCTTCATGCTGCCAAGCACCAAAATGCCGACGATCTCCTCCTTGTTCTTGAAATATACATACAGCGTCGCCTTGCTGTATCCGGCAGCCTTCGCGATATCGTCCATGGAGGTGGCAGCGATTCCCTTTTCCAGAAACAGCTTGGAGGCGGCGGTGGCAATGCTTTCACGGTGAACGCTTGGCGGTTCTTTTTTCCTTCTGCCCATGTTCTTTTCCTTTTCGCAAGATTTCTATTTCTTTTTAAGCACTTTTTCTACATCGCAATAATTAAACTTATGGTTTAATTATATAAAATGCATTTTCATGTGTCAATAGGGAAATAAACGATAGACTTAGTACATTGATTTTGATAGAATAGAAAATGAAATTTTGAATGAATCTATTCCCGGCGCGTGCCTTCGCAAAAACTGCTCCGGCATGGAGGCAAGAATGAAACATAAAATTAAAATCGCATCTCATTCCGATAAATTGCAGTGGTTATACTCGCAGGATGTAGAATATTATGATTACGGTGACTGCAAACGGCACTTACAGATCATCTTCCCATACAGACCCCAAATGAAAGAAGACGAGAAGTATCCGCTCCTCCTGTTTATCCCCGGTTCCGCCTGGCATAAACAGGAAATGTACAATGATATCCCGCAGTATTCACTTCTTGCCAAACGGGGATTTGTGTTTGCCGCGATGGAATATCGGGAGTCCGATCTTGCAGCTTTTCCGGCTCAAATTGAAGATGTATCTAATGCCTTAAATTTTATTCCCGAGATTGCTGAAACTTTTCATATTGATACCAACAAAATTTTTCTTATAGGAAATTCTTCCGGTGCGCATATTGCCATGATGTCGATCCTTTTTAACGCGCATGGGTTATGTAATACGTTACCGAAAATCTCCGGTGTTATTTGAATATCATTTTCTTGCAGTGAGGGCAATACTGCGTCTATATCTTAAAGCCGAGTTTATAGGTTGCACCGGTTACTATGCCCTTGCCAACGATCTTATCCACAAAAGACAGCTTATCATCAAGCGGCGCCCAGCGCACCACACTGCGACCGTCTCCCGTCATCATACCGGGGATCATTTCCTGCTCACAAAACGGACAATTCATATGCTTTCCTCCAATCATTCGTGCGTCTATCAAATGGGATATTACATTATTATCTTATCATCAGACGCCCTTACAATCAAATAAAAACCCGATTCGCCCGCCGCCTGTGCACAGGGCGCATGCCGTAAAACAACAAAATTCCACATGCGCCCAGTTCATAAATCCTTATATTTGCACCATCAAGATTCCACCAACTGTAGTTTTCTCAAAGTTGTAACCACCGGCTTATAAATCAAAAAAGTGATCCCCGCGTTCAGCCCGCCCTTTAAAAGATTGAACGGCAGAAAAGCCGTCAGCAAAAGCGCCTCCACCGCCTCTCGCGGATAGCCCATGTAGATCGGAGCGACCAGCCAGTTCCAGAGCATCATCACCGCGATCTGACACGTCCACCCGCAGGCAAGCGCCTTCACTGCACCGAGCTTCGTGCGATGCCTTTTGTAGAAAAAGGCTGCAGTACACGCAAAGGAGCTGCTCGAAAGAATATTCATCATGCACCCCCAGAGCCCTGTGCTGCTGATGGTGATCATTTCCACTACCGAGACAATGACCGCCATGGTCAATGAAGTGAGCGGCCCGAAGATTAGGCCGCCGATCACGATGATAACGTCCTTGGGATCGTACTTCAAAAAAAGTACGACAGGGATGCGCCCAACCGCCACCGCAATGTACGCAAGCGCGCACAGCATCCCCACTGTTGTCAGTTTCTTTGTCCTGCTGTTTTTCATATAGAATTTCCTCCTAAAAATGAATTAACACCTGAAAGTACCGCTGCCTTTCAGGTGTTATTATTTAAGGTGTACCGAAAATGCCATCAGAGCAGTTTGCCGATAAAGAATGCACAAATCATTGCCAGAGTTCTTCTGACAATCTCAGTACACCTTCTTTAATCCGGACTATACCGTCGGTTCTGGAATTTCACCAGACCCCGCGCTTGCGCGCCCGCGGACTGTCACCGCCGATCGGGAATTTCACCCTGCCCTGAAGACATGTTCTATTCAGTTGTTTGTCAGAGTATAGCACAAGGCAAAAGCAAAGTCAATGGCAGTTCACCCACCCCACAGACACATCCATGGCAGCGCGGCAGGCGTTCGTCTGATCCAGAGCGTTCAACATCACAAAATCATGGATCGTGCCCTGAATCTGCACAGCAGTCACATCCACGCCGGCGTAAACCCTTTCTATTTATCACTGATTGCTATATCGTATGCGTCTCTTGTATTTTTGTATCTCTGCTGACAAATATGTCCTCTACTCCCGATATCCCTGTCATCTGTTAAACGCCGTAATATTCGCCTCATTGAGCGTAAAATCATAGTAATTCAGATCCTCCCGCTTCGTCCAGCCGATCTGTCTCCAAAAGGCGTTGCCGATATCGTTTTTCGTAAAGGCGATCAGCGACACTTTGTTGATCTGCTCCGCCTTGAGCGCCTCCATGCAAAATACCACCATCGCCTTGCCGATACCGCGCATCCGGTAGTCCTGTGCCACGCACACATGGTAAAGACAGCCCCTCCTGCCGTCATGCCCGCAGAGGATTGCGCCCACGATTTTTTCATCTTCCACCGCCACCACGCTGGTGTCAGGATTCCTTAAAAGAAAGCGCGCCACGCCCTCCCTGGAATCATCCAGACTCCTGATGGCAAAGCCTTTGATGGACATCCAAAGCGCCTTCACGCCGTCATAATCTTCTATCGTCATTTTGCGTATCATATGTATTCTCCGATTCTCGTTTCCATATTATGTAAACTTCTCTCCGACCAGCTCCACAGCCGTATATTCGTGCCCCACATAAGGCAGAAACTTCTCCAAAATATCTTTCATCCGCAGTTTCAGACTCGACGTGTTCACGCAGGGGTGGCAGCCCACAAATTCATCCCGCAAAAGTTCACTGTCGATCAAAAGACGCACCCGATGCTCTTTGTCATTCATCAGGCCCATCACGCTCACCGATCCCGGCGTAATGTCCAGAAACTCCTCCATGTATTCTGCTTCCGCAAAGGAAAGCCTCGCTACACCAAGCTGGGAGGAAAGCTCCTTTGTCTTAAACTTTTTCAACCCCGGCATCATTAACAAATAAAAGTCCGTCTTCTGCCTGTTGCATAAAAACAAATTTTTGCAAATGTGAAGTCCCAACGCCTCATCCACACCGTGACAGTCATCCACCGTTGCTGCCGCCTCATGATCCACCCGTTGATAAGGGATGTCCAGCTTTTCAAGCAGTTCATATACTGCCATCTCTTTCAAAAGTCTGCCATTAGGTAAGGGTTTTGTGTCAACCGGCGTTACTGCCATTTCCCGTTCGTCCATGTCTGTTTTTCCTTTCCTTCAAAAACTTTATGTAAACCAAGCGTTTTTCCTATCCGTGATCAATTCCTGCCGTCCCGCATTATTTCCACGGCCGCCCATTTCCCGTCCATCCCTTTTCCTTCCAATACCGCGCGTCCGCCTCGTTAAAGCCTTTCCTCTGCATCAGGTGCATCGCAAAAAACCAGACTCTGCTCTTGATCCCCGGCTTTACCCGTCCGTGTCGCTTCCTGATTCTATTTGCCAGCGCAGTGGTCGCTTTCTCAATGGAAGCCCGTTTCTTTTCGTTCACACCTTTCCACTCGATTGCGGCAACTCCTTTCCCATAGCGGTAAATTTTGCCGACACCCCAGAAAAACAGGCTGTCCGCCATATCTTTGTTGGTCGAGCTAATCCCCGCGCCCGCCGCCGTGCAAATACAGACACCCTGCTTGCGAAACATGGTTCCCTCGGGTCTATGCACCATCCACCGATAACCGTAGTGATCCAAAAACGCTTTCATGGCGCCTGTCGCATGATAGACATAGACAGGGCTTGCCAGTATGATCACATCCGCCTCATCCATCGCTTTTGTAAGAGGCAAAAGCGCCTCATAATGCGGACAGCTTTCCTCTCCCTTCATAAAACATTGGTTACAGCCCACACAGAACTTGTCAAAATCCCGTGGCAGGAAAAATTCTTTGTATTCCCCGCCGAGCTTTTCCCCTAATGCGTGCGCGATATGATAGGTGGAACCTTGGTGGCTTTGTCCATGTATAATGACTGTTTTCATAACTCTCCTCTCCAGATAACGACATCCTCAAATGCTTTCCGCGGTCTTTCTCTCGGGCATTCGTCCGCATAACCAAACGCCACCGCCGCAAGCAGCTGTCCCTCGCAATGCAGCCACTCGCTAAGTTCCGCATACGCAAAATAGATATCACAGATCCACAGACTGCCGATCCCTTTCTCTGTGGCGGTTAGGAGCATATTTTGTATGGCCGCGCTGACGGACTGCACATTACAGATTTCATAAATATGTTCCTCCGACGTCATTTCCGATGCAATGCCTTGCCCCAGCGAATTGACGACAAATACGATCACCGGCGCTTTCTCCATGATATCGACCGTATACTTTGCCGCCGGAATATGCTGTCTGCTCTGCGGCAGCAATGCGTCGCCTGTTTCTTCTCTTGCAATTCCCATACGAAAGAATTTCAGCATTTCTTCTTTTTCCGCGCCCTGTGCCACGATGAAATTCCAAGGCTGTCTGTTTTTAGAGGAAGGCGCTTTGATTCCGCTTTCTATGATTTCCGTCAGGTCTTCCTTGGAAATGGGTTTCTCTATAAATTTTCTTATACTTCTCCTCTCATAAATTGCAGAAATCATTTTTTGCCCTCACTCCAGATATGCCGCAAGCAAAACGCTGCATTTTTCGTGAAATCATTTTCCTAAATGTAGGTAATTGGAAGCACGACCAGATTCTCCCGCAAATACGTTTTCTTATCGATCAGACAGAGAATCACACCCAGCCCCCGCTGTTTCTCTTTTATCTTATCAAGAACCGGATTTGCCGCTCCCATAACTGCTTTTGGATTCGCTGACATTTTAATTTCGACAGGATACAATACGCCGTTTTCTTCAATGATAAGATCAATCTCATTCTCAGCAGCTGCACTCTTATCCCTGCCCCTGTAATAATAGATACTGAACTTATAGTCCATTCCCTCATTACTATAAGATTTCAGTATTTCCGAAACCATAAAAGTTTCAAACATATTTACCGCAACAGCCGAACATTTCAATGCATCTGCCGTCAACCATCTGGTGAGATAACAGGCAAGTCCTGTATCTCTAAAATAAATCTTTGGCGTTTTCACTACCCTGCTTAACGCAGAGGAGCTGTATGGCTGCAACAAAAAGATAATTCCCGTTCCTCCAAATATTCCGCTGTTGGAACAAAATGCCTGTTAAATGTTACCCCGTGTATCTCACGAAGAGACAAGCCTGTCAATTCTGTAACCGAAACTCTTCCCGCCAGGGACTCGCTCATGCCTTTCATCCGCTCCAGCTTCTGCGATCCCGTCAAAATAAACATGCCTCTTTCTTCCGATTCATCAACGATACGCTTAATATCTTCCAAAATACTGCTTTCCTTCTGAACCTCATCGATAAATAAGGGACAGGAATTGTTCAAAAAAAAGAGTCCGGGTTCTTCTTTCGCCTGCAGCCTCGCTAATCTGTCGTCAAAATTCACCCTGTTATATTCCGGAAACTCGTGCCTGATCAGCATTGATTTTCCAACCTGTCTGGCTCCCGTAACAAGTGTGCATTTGCTGCCTGAAACCCGCCTCTTTAATACCGTGGCAACTGCTCGTTCAATATAGGACACGCTTCACCCTTCTTCGGCAAATCTAAAGTCTAATTTTATATTAGCCGCCAATTGCAAACTTGTCAAATCATCTCCCCGGTTCTTCTCTCTTTTGGCAAATTCAAAGTTAGATTTTAGATTTACCGGCAATCCCCTTTATCAAGCTGTCCTGCGTGAGGTTTAGAACTTCTCCCTGACGATAAAGTTAATCCCGAAGGGATTTACTTCAACCACCCCACCTCGATCGCGTGGTCAATGTTCCCCTCGACCCACTCATACACCTTTGGCATAACTTCCTTAATAATTGCCATCCTTTTCTCCACCGCCGCACGGTTCGTACCGCTCTCCACCCAGGTGTGCCCATCCGTCAATGTATTATGAAGGAAAGGCTGCAGGCGGTCCATGCAGGCGGCGTACTTTGCGTCCGCAGTCTCCATAGCGTCAAATTCCTCCCACAGGCTGCGGATCATCCGCCCCTGTTCCTCGGGAAGCATGGCGAAAAGTTTGTCGGCCGCCGCCTTTTCCCGCGCCTCCTTATCGGCGTTCCCCACCACATCGTAAGCAAAGGTATCTCCCGCGTAGACTTCCACCAGATCATGCACCACGCACATCTGCACCACCCTGCCGATATCGACGGACACCGTGGCATACTCGGAAAAGAGCATCGCCATCACCGCGATGTGCCAGGAGTGTTCCGCATCGTTTTCCCTGCGGCTCTTATCCAGTAAAAGCGTCCGCCGCAGTACGGAGGTCATTCGGTCGATTTCCGCCGTAAAGAGGAACTGACTGTCCAGCCGCTTGTCGCCGCTTGAAAGAAAATCGTTTATGCCCATGTTCTATCCCCTTCCTTATTTTAATTTGCAGAGAATGCCGTATTGCAGGCATTCTCTTACGTGAAATTTAGAACTTCTTCACGAAGCAGCCTTTGCTGCAAGTGATTAGAAGTTCTTTTCACGTAGTATAACTATACGATACTTTTGCATAATATTCAACTTATTTTTGGTTTTATGCAATATTTTTCATTATATTCAACTATTTATGCACAAAATACCTCTTGCATTCTCTCATTTCTTGATGTATATTGTTTTCAGGACGCAAAATAATAACAATATATCTAAAGAAAGAAGGATCAAAAACCATGAAAGAAAAAGTAGTTCTTGCTTATTCCGGCGGGCTTGATACCACAGTCATCATCCCCTGGCTGAAAGAAAATTTTGATTATGAGGTCATCTGCGTGTGCGGCAACTGCGGACAGGCGGAGGAACTGGACGGGCTTGAGGAGAGAGCGCTCTCAAGCGGCGCTTCCAAGCTCTACATAGAGGATCTGACCGACGAGTTTTGCGACGATTTCATTATTCCCTGTGTGCAGGCGCACGCGGTCTATGAGAACAAGTATCTGCTCGGCACTTCGATGGCGCGCCCCGTGATTGCAAAGAAGCTGGTAGAGATCGCCCGCAAGGAAGGCGCGACCGCGATCTGTCACGGTGCAACGGGAAAGGGTAACGACCAGATCCGTTTCGAGCTGGGCATCAAAGCGCTGGCTCCCGACTTAAAGATCATTGCAGCCTGGAGAAATGAGAAATGGACCTTAAATTCCCGCGAGGAGGAGATTGAATACTGCAAACAGCACGGCATCAACCTGCCTTTCTCCGCGGATTCCAGCTACAGCCGTGACCGCAACCTCTGGCATATCAGCCACGAAGGTCTTGAACTGGAGGATCCTGCAAACGAGCCTAACTACGAGCATCTTTTAGTACTTGGCACCACGCCGGAGAAGGCGCCTGAGGAAGGCGAGTATGTGACCATGACCTTTGAAAAGGGCATCCCCACTTCCGTCAACGGCAAAAAAATGAAGGTGGCCGACATCATTGCCACTTTGAATGAACTTGGCGGCAAGCATGGCATCGGCATTGTCGATATCGTGGAAAACCGTGTGGTGGGTATGAAATCCCGCGGCGTTTACGAGACACCCGGCGGCACCATCCTTTACGAAGCGCACCAGCAGCTTGAGGAGCTGATCCTCGACCGCGACACCTACGCCTTAAAGGCAGACCTTGGCAATAAATTCGCGCAGGTCGTTTACGAAGGCAAGTGGTTCACGCCTCTGCGCCGCGCACTGCAGGCCTTTATCGAGTCCACGCAGGAGTATGTGACGGGCGAAGTCAAGTTCAAGCTCTACAAGGGAAACATCATCAAGGCAGGCACCACCTCTCCTTACTCTCTCTACAATGAGAGCATTGCTTCCTTCACCACGGGCGACCTCTACGATCACCATGACGCGGAAGGTTTCATCAATCTTTTCGGCCTTTCCAGCAAGGTTCGTGCCATGAAGATGCAGGAGCAGGGCGAGGTGCTGCGCTAACCTATGAACTCTTTTGACCTGATTCTCTTATATATCGTCATTGTCAATCTGATCAGCCTGATCATGATGGCAGTTGACAAACGAAAGGCCCAGAAACGGGCCTTTCGGATTCCGGAGGCCACGCTCTTTGTGCTGGCCATCATTGGCGGCAGCCTTGGTTCCATTATCGGTATGCACCTTTTTCACCACAAGACGAGACACTGGTATTTTCTCTATGGAATGCCGGTGATTTTGGCTTTACAGGTGATTTTGGTTTTGGCGGTGGTGTTTTCACCAATCGAATTAAACTTTTGGTAATATGGGGGTAATCTATGCACATCGCGGTTTGTGACGATAACATTGCGGACAGAAAACAGATGGAGCGTCTCCTCGGGCGGGCCTCCGACAGGCGGCTGCACACCACGGGGGTGCTCTACATTGATTCTTACGGAAATGTGGAGGCGGTTCTGCGCTCTCCTATGCTCTACGATGCCTTTTTCATCGATATGACAAACGGCCCGGTCAACGGTTTCCAGCTGGCCAGAAAGCTGATCGACGCAGGCGTGGTGGCGCCCATCGTCCTGTGCATCTCCACCATCGATTACCCTTCCGTCATTGAGGCGGCTCTCGCCCAGGTGCCGGAGGACGTTACGGAAGCCTCCAACCACGACATCCTGCGCAGGCAATTACAAAAACAGATCCTTTATCTGCAAAAACCGATCAAGGTAGATGAATTGGATCAAATGCTCGACCACGCGCAGAGCCTGAAGGCGGAGACGGTTCCCACCATCGAGCTGCGCGGGGAAAAAGATACCCTCTATGTCCACGAGGATGAAATCCTCTATGCGGTAAAAAGCGGCAACTATGTACGTGTGACGCTGACCGAAGGGCGCTCCCTCGACCTTTTGAGCACCCTGCCAAACTTCTACTCACAGATCGCCATGTTCCCCGGTTTTATCATCATATCCGAGCATAGCCTGGTAAATGCTGCTTTTGTGGAGAAAATTTCCCTGTTGAAGTTGACCATGAAAGACGGGCAGAGTTTCAATGTGTCGCCGTTAGAGCTTGGAAAGATAAAAAAGGCGCTGGCAAAAAATACTACATGATTTCGCCTCACTATCTTTTATGGCGCAAACATGGCAAGCTGCATCACAAACCTGATCGGCAGCGCAGGATATTTCATTTGGTTAAAATCCCCAACAAAAAACAACTCTTTGTCGGGATAATAAAATGCAAATGAGCCTGTCGATCCACTATGCCCTGTCAAATCACCCTGCCCCAAAAAGGACGTGGAAAATCCTCCCATTTTGATTCTCATAAAACCGCTTCCATAACAGATTGGAAACATTGATAACTGTAATGTTCCACACCGCTTTGAATAAAGCATCTGTTTGTCAAAAAGTTCTCCCCGGAAAAACGCCTGTATAAATAACATTAAATCCCTTGCCGTGGTAATACAGCCGCCGCTTGCTTTACTGCTCATTATGAAAAGCGGTCTATATAACTGCTGATTCCCACAGTATACCATAGGTATCACTTCCTTTTCCGAAACAGGCAGATAGGTTTTTGTCATATTTATTTTTGAAAACAAGTAGGTTTCAAACACCTTTTCCAAGGAGCATTTCGTGACCTTTTCAATGATATCGCCCAATATATAATAGTTGATATCTGCATAGTGGGCCTTATTTTTGTAATTGGGCGGAAAATGTGCTTTTCTTTCTTTCGTGAAAGCGATATTCTTGTCAAAGGTAATAAATGCATCTGAAACGATAACCTGATTTTTGATGCTGTTTTTTCCCTCCTCATAGATATCCGCCAATCCGCTTGTCTGGTAAAGTAAATCTGATATTTTCAATTCACAGGAATAATCTTTTCCCTGATATACGTGTAATCCCTTTAAGTAAGCAGGTTCATAAAAATTCAGCAGACTGCAGGTTCATAAAAATTCAGCAGACTGTCATTCAGTGTGATATCACCTTGCTGCACGAGAATAAAAATACACGCAGCAGTAAACATTTTTGTTATGCTGGCAGCTGCGATCGGGCTATCTATTGTTTTCCCTCCGTAAGCCTTGGAAAATATCGTTTCGCCGGTTCCGTTTTGAATGAACACAATGCTTTCATAAATCTTTTTTGTCCGAATAACTTGATCAAATAAAGCATCATAACTTTTTACTATCATACTATCTGCTTTTCTGTTCCTTCCCGCAATATTTTCAATTACTGTATTCTCTTAAAAAATAAATACGTTATGCTATTTGGTACGTTTCACGATCATATCCATCAACCACTCTGCCTTTGGTAACGGTGTGTCGGGGATTCTGACCTTTTCCTGAGCAATTCCCTGTATGGCGCCAAAAACAGCGACACATAATGCGTGCGGATTTCCCTCGCGAAATTCTCCGCGGCGCTGCCCCTCCAAAATAACGGGCTCCCATTGCCTGCAAATATCTGCTGATTCCAAGAGCGCTTCTATCTCCTTTTCCTTGACCGCTGTATGCTGCACTTGATCCATAAACACAAACATCTTCCCAAATGAGGGATTACTTTCCAACTGTTCAAAAATATTCTTGATCGTCTGCAAGAGGGATTCACAAGGCGCGTTCCTTGCTGTTTCTGTATCCATTTTCATTTCCGCGGCACCAATCTTCACCAGCTCCAAATAAATACAATCTTTATTGCTGAAATAATGAAATAATAAACCGGAACTGGCACCGGCCCTTCTCGCAATTTCGCGGGTACTTGTACCGTAGTAGCCTTTTTCTATCAATACATCCAGCGCAACCCGTAAGAGTTGTTTCCTTCTTTCGTCTCCTTTATCCATATATACCCCCCTCTCTCAAAATTAAGCATTTGCTCAATTTTATACTGTTAGCTTTCTATTGTCAAGCGTTTGGCAGAAATTTCAAACAAAAAAACAAACCGAGCGCCTGCACACTCAGTTTGTTTTTTCGTCTTTCTAATCCTTTCCTTTACAGTGTCACGATCACCCCGCCGTCGTTGGCATACATACTGCTGACTCCGGCGGTATCCATAACTAAGATCCGCTTATAGGACGCCCGCTTCTCCATCAGCCCGCGCATAAACTCCGCCCGCTCGGGGCAGTTGCAGTGGGTGATCATCAGCGTCCTCTCCTGCGGATTTTTCACATCACCGACAATGCAGTCCGCCATCTTCGCCAGCGCTTTGTTGATGCCGATCGCCTGGCCCTTCTGCTCGATCACGCCAAGGTTTCCCACCATCACAGGCTTGATGTTCAAGGTGGAAGCCACCAGCGCCTTTACGCCGCTCAGACGCCCGTTTTTGCGCAGGGTCTCCAGATTATCCAGCACAAAGTAGGTGCGCATCTGCCGCTTGAAGACTTCTACTTTCTTTACCGTCTCCTCAAAGGACAGGCCTGCCTCCTTATATTCGACGATCTTTTCCGCGATCTGGGTTTCCCCGCAGCTTGCAGATTCCGAATCCACCACATGGATCTTTTTGTCTCCATACTTTTCTATATAGAGGCTTTTCCCCAGCTCCGCACTATTGTAGCTGCCGCTCAGATGGGAGGAGAGCGTCACCACATAGACTTCCTCCGCTTCATCATGATAGGCTTCCCTGAATTTTTCAGGAGAAGGACAGGATGATTTCGGGCAGAGCGGATAAGCCGCTACCTGCCGCAGAAATTCCTTCTGGTCAAAAGTCTCGTCGTCCTGTATCACATAATCGCCCACTTCCAAACCTAGGGGGACGATCTGAAAACGCTTGTCATTCTTATCGGTTTCGGGCAGCTCGCAGCAGCTGTCCACTACAATCTTATAACTCATACAGCCTCCATAACTTTTTCATGTAGTTTTCATTACTACTTATACCCTCCTATATTACCACAGTATATCGTTTTTGGCAAATTATAATCTGGTAAATATAAAGCCAATATAATTCACATTAAAATTCTTTCCTGAGTTGATCGTTTCTGAAAATAAAAAGGTAGCTGATTGTCTGTTAAGATAATCGCTACCCAAAAGTGAACCATATGATTTTTTGTGTTTTCTGTTCTGCCTGATGTAAGAGAAAACTTATCTGTCGGAACTATGAATCATCTCTGTCGGTCTCCTGTTTGATATCATAGAAAAGTCATCAATATATTCACCTGTCTGATAATCATAGATCAAAATTTTATGGGGTTCCTCAAGAGAAATCCATATTTCAAAATCTGCCGGTACAAATTCTCCGTCCGTTGTCAGCATACCATTAAACCACCAGTAAGATGCGTTTTCCCCACATATAAAATCCACACAAAAACGAAGTCCCTCTATGCCTTCTACTGTCGTTATCCCCTGCATACATCTTATAGCATCTGTTTTATCGTTAAGTTCCGATATTTTGCTATATATTTCATTTTTCAAATTTTCTATTTTCTCATAGTGATACGTCCGCCAGTCATATAGTTCCCTTCGGTCATATTCCGGGCAGGCAAGGTAAACCGTTTTCCCTTTTATATTAGGAATTACAACAGAAAAATCGGTCTTATCTTTTGCAAAGGGAATTGTTTGCGCATAATAAACTATCACATTCACAACATTTGGATCATTCTGATCTTCTTCCCACACCACTTTACTGACGTGGAATGAATACAGATTTATTTTTCCGTTTATAGTAAGCCGCCCCGTTTCTTCATCATATACGGTGTCTGATACGGACATATGTGCTGTTTCAAGCGGCTTGCCAATCACATAAATTTTAAGGACAGCAACGAACAGGAATACTAACAAAATACCTGCCAGAATTCCTATGGTTATTTTCAGGCGATTCATGCGCCTTCGTATCTTTTTTAGTGCATCGACAGCAATGGTATCATGGTCAGACAAATCATCTTTTTCGATGCCTTCCTCCATTTCCGTATAAATTTTATGGCAGTCCTCACATTCCCTCAAATGCTTTTTTACCAGTTCACTTCCTGTGTCGCTTAAAATATTATCAATGTAGCCGGGAAGAAGATCCCGTATCACATCACAGTTATATTTCTCATTCATTCCGACTAATCTCCTTTCTGATTTTTTGTTTGGCACGGAAAAAAACAGTTCTGCACCAATTTTCGCTTTTTCCCATGATTTCCCCGATTTCACGAAAAGACAATTCTCCACTGATACGATACAATACAACTTCTCTCTCCTGTTCCGTCAGAAGGTGGATTGCCTGATAAAGCTCTATCTTATTTTCCTGCCGAATCACAAAAGTTTCCCCATCCGATCTTGAAACATCCGGAAGATCATCGGTAAGCTCCACCATTTTAAAACGATTCTTTTTCCGAAGTTCCTGCCATAAAATATGCTTTGCAATCTGGCAAAGCCATACAGACAGTTTACAAGAGGCGTCATAACGTGAGATAGACATACTCGCCTTCAAAAAAGTTTCTTGTGTCATTTCTTCTGACCATTCGGCATTATGCGTATGGGAATATAAAAATCCATAAACTAATCTGGAATACTTCTGATAAACAATTTCCATATCTGAGTAATCCATTCCACAATTCACCTCCTCTACCCTTTATATCACACCAATTTATAATTCGTTACAAAAAATATGGGTTTTCTTAAATGCAAATCACAAAATAATCATTGCACGAACACCGACGCTTCGATATCATAGAGTAAGAATGCCAAATTCAGACAGCCTTGACGCTGAGACGGGAGATACCGCATGATTGCATTACAGATCAAAAACATCAAACAATTTATGGCAAAGTTCCTCGCGGGAGACGACTTCGACGCCTTCCTGTTAGAGCAGGCCGTGATCAGCACCTACAATACCTTCACCATCGACGGCAGGGAAAACAGAGACTTTTACTCCACGGAAGAATGGGAAAACAAGGAGCTTCGGCCCTACGAATTTTCCGCCTGGAAAAAGGTTCGCCCCGTCTGCTTTGACCTGATCAAAGGCAAACACACGCCTGCCGCCTTTCACTTTGTGCTGCATCTTATACCCGATCACACGGCCGCCATCCTGAAAACGGGCGACACCGCAGTAACCGCCGAGCAGGTGAGCGCCTTTGTCCTGAACATAAAATATGACGGCACTGCCCTCACGCTTGTGACCGGCTGCGCCTTCCACACCTTTCTCATGGATAAGACGCCGGACGCGCTCTGGGATCGTGCCGTCAGGCAATTTTTAACAAACCATCAAATCGACTATGAAGATATGTGAGCGTCGCGTTTTCACGTTACCAGTAATAAAGATTCTGATATGTGAACGCATAGTCTACCGCCGCCATCATCATGGCAAATAAAAGCAGCAGCACCAGCATGATAATGGCTGGAAAATCATAGACGAACCTGCACTTTTCTGCATTGGTCCTGTGATTTTCCACCAGGATCTCAATGCCGAGAAAAATGAAGACCACAGGCCACAGCCGGAAGATCATCTCATAATGCAGCGTCGGCAACATGATATTGACCAAAAACAGGACGCCGAACAAAATCAAGGTAAGTCCAAAGGTGACGGAGCCGACCCGTCTGGTACGCTGCGGCTGTGACACCGTTTCCGGCATCTGAACACGCTCCGCCTCCATGCTCTGAACGCCCTCTGCCCTACTTGCTTCCATATCCTTATCCCTCCATTCCGTTTCTATTGTATAGACCGTTTTTCCTACATTGACTATTTCGGTCATTTCTATATTCTGAGCATTTTACTGCCCGCCTAATTCTGCTGCCCGTTCTGAGCGTCTGTCCGGCTCTGTTCCGCCTGCCCACTCGTCTGTTTCTGCTCGATCTGCGGCACCTGCTCCCCAGGCACCTTCTTTCCGCGCAGAAGATAAATGCCAAACCAGATGATTGCAAGCGCGATCAGCACTCTGGGCACAACATCCCGCACGGTATGGTAAATGAGTCTCATAACGGGATTTTCCAACCCGACATAATTCCACAGCAGTCCCAACCCAAGATCTCCCAGCATGGAAATACCGATCAGAATGAGAATGACCGCCGCAATACTTCTGATCCTGCCTTCCAGCCGAAAATTTGCTGCCTTGATATTGTCAAATCCCAGCAGATATTGATCCTCCAATGCGTAAAACTGCTCATCACTAAGCGCCCCGATGTTGTTGGCATGGAAAAGCGCATATATGTAGATGACGATTGAGATCACAGCCAGCACGTCAAGCGACGTCAAGTCCACCAGCGCAATGGAAAGCGCAAATCCCAAAAGGAAGCTCAGTCCCATCTTCATAAATCCCAGATACATATGCCCCGCTCCCGGACACAGTGAAAAAACAAACAACCAAAACCTGTTCTTCTTACTTTTCATTTTGATCAATCCTCCTATTCAAAATAATTCGTGATGTAATCTTTCATTTCCCGCAAATATTGCTCCCCTGCCTCTTTTCTCTCCTGCTTCTTACAATAACGTTCCCACTTCCTGTCGATCTCCTGTTCTCTTGCAAGGACTGTCTGTTCCCATTCGTCGTTGGCGGTTTCCTCATTTCCCTGCCAAAAGTGGTTTACAAACGCAGGCCGCTCTCTTTCCGACGCATTCTGTCCTTCGATCGGCAAAAGCAACAGTACCGTCAAGGCCGCCGCCATTCCCGCCAGCACCTGAACCCGGTAGAAAATAAGCTTTCTGCTGCGTTCCCGTTTCCCTTCCCTGTCGATTCTTTGAAAGACATCCTCCTTTAGGTGTCTCGGCGCATGGATCAGTTCCCGCTCCTCCACCTGTTCGATGAGTCGCAGCAGTTCCTCATCGTTAAAGGAATTAAAATTGTTATGTATCATGCGCCCTTCTCCTTTTCATACATCCTGCGCAGCATGCTCCTTGCCCGGTAAACCTGCGTCTGCACGGTCTTTTTCTTCATGCCCTTTTCCCTCGCGATCTCCTCCGCCGAAAGTTCATCGTAGTAGTAAGACTTTGCGATCTCGTCATAAGGAGGTTTTAGGGAAAGGCATCTTTCGAGCAATGTCTTTCGCACCTCTTTCTCTAAGAGAATGCTTTCCGGTGTCTGCTGTGTTATGGCATCGTCCCCTGAAAGTTTCCCGACGCCCGGACCTTTTTCCCCCGCCTCTTTATCCGGTGCTCTCGCGCCTTCCACGCCGACATCCGCCACGGGGATCATCCGCCGTCCCGCGCTCTGCAGATAATCAAGGCACTTGTTGGTGGCGATCCGACAGACCCAGGCCTTTTCATTTTTCCCGTCAAACGTGGAAAGATGATTATAAGCCGAAAGGAAGGTCTCCTGCGTCAGATCTTCGGAGGCAAAGTAGTCCGTCGTCATCCGATAGCATATGGAAAAAACAAGATGTTGGTAAGAATCAATCAGCGCTGACAATTGTTCTTCCCGTCCGATCACACTTCGCCCCCTTTCCTGTACCTACTCATTATAACGAAAGCAAAAGCACATCGTCTTCACATCTGCAAAATTTTTTATTTTTTTGGTTTCGGCTGGAATACCAGACTGGCCAGATAGCCAAAAATCAGAGCTGCCGCACAGCCCACGGCTCCCGTCTTAAAGCCGCCCTGAAACAGACCGATGAAGCCGTTTTGATCCACAGCCTCCTTCACGCCTTTCATTAAAATGTTGCCGTACCCAAGGAGCGGCACGCTCGCGCCCGCGCCCGCATACTCCATAAAGGGCTCATACCAGCCAAAAAAACTGATAAACGCCCCCGTGACCACCAAAAGCACCATCACCCTTCCCGGCAGAAGTTTCGTCTTTTCCAATAGTATCTGTACCAGCGCACAGATCACGCCGCCCACCCAGAATGCATTTAAATAATCCATCTCCCGATTCCTCCTAACTAAAAAATAAGACAGAGAATACCTCTTTTGATATTCTCTGCCTTTCTTCTTAAATTATGCAGTTGTACTCACGATTTTTTCTACGATTTCGCGGATGGAAAACCCTTCACAGTCCACCGTAACGTCCGCGTACCTTTCATAAAGCGGCTGTCGCTCTGCATACAGCCCGTCTAAGTCCTGCCCGTCACGCAGGGTCACACCCCGCTCGGTAAGGTCGCCCAGTCGTTCCCTGATATCTTCCAACGGTAAGGCCAGATAAACGACCGTGCCGATCTGCCGATAGTGTTCCATGGCTTTCTCACCATAGACCGCACTCCCGCCGGTGGCGATCACCGTCCTTTTTCCCCCGATGGATTTCCCCACCGCTTCCTCCAGCTTCCAAAAATCTTCCACGCCGCGCTCCGCGATCAGTTCGTGCAGCAGCTTTCCTTCCTGACTCTGGATCACCAGATCCGCGTCCACAAAAGAATAGCCGAGCTTCTTGGCCAGCACCACACCCACCGTGCTCTTGCCCGCGCCGGGCATACCAATCAGTATGATATTATCTTTATTCACAGATGATGTAAACCAACCTTTCCTACTTCAGGTATGCAATAACCTCTACCTCACAAAGCACATCCTTAGGAAGCTGCTTGACCGCCACGCAGCTGCGCGCGGGCTTTTCCGTGAAATACTGCTCGTAAACAGCGTTAAATGCAGCAAAATCAGCCATTTCCGCAAGGAAACAGGTCGTCTTTACCACCTTTGTGTAATCCGTTCCCGCCTCCGCAAGGATCGCGCCCACATTCTTCATGGACTGATGAGCCTGCTCGGTCACATCCTTGCCCTGGATCTCCCCTGTGGCAGGGTCAATGGGGATCTGTCCCGATGCAAACAGAAGATCTCCTGCAATAATGCCCTGGGAATAAGGACCGATCGCTGCCGGTGCCTTGTCTGTAGATACTTTAGTTAACATAACTTTGTCCTCCCTTTCTGCGTAAAATTATCTGATATCCGCCTCTATAGACGAATGAAACAGCTCATTGCAAAGAAACGCTTATTCAAATCTCGCCCTCACATAGAACCCCCTGGCATTCTCGATCACTTCCGTCACCACGCCCTCCCGCTCCAGCATCCGCTCGCGGAACGGGAAGTTGCCGGACATCGCCAGCGACGGGTCTATGGTATAGTAATAGTTGCTGGGGAGCACGCCCTCGGTCACCGTCACACGGTCGCCTTCCTTGAGAAGCCCCGGGCGTTCCATCTTAAATTCCATCTCTCTCATCATTCCCCCATTCCGAAGCGTTCTACGCTGAGGAACGCGAACCAAATCTTAAATTTGGTTCTGCGATCAAGGAAATTTGTAACTCTTCTGCACAAATTTCCGATTGAAAAATAAGGTCATCAGACTTATTTTTCAATCAGATCACGCTTCTTTCTTGTCGCATACGCCGGATCAATCACGCCGCCAAGAGGTTCTATGCGGCGCGTTTTACCGCTGTTTCCGTACCAGATAAGTGTAACACAAAAGACGGCGGACTGTCACTTAGTTTTTATCCCACATCAGCGGCGAAAAATATAATTATAGAAATTTATATTTACAATTTCGTTATATTTATGCTATAGTAAGAAAAAGCATATTTTCTATGAACAGATCGATACCTTCTATTTTTATTCTAAGTTTCAGAAAATCCATGCTTTGCACCCATTCAACCATTTACAAAGCAGGAGGATCTGAGGCGGTTCTCCTGTATCGGCGGCATTTTCTCCAACGAAAAGATGAGCCACCAGCAAGGAGGACCAAATATGAAAGAAACAAAGGAAGCAAAAAGCGGCACACGACGCAACTACAAGGACACCGTATTTCGGATGATTTTCCGTGAAAAGGAAAATCTGCTCAGCCTGTACAATGCGCTCAACAATACGGCTTACGGCAATGTGGATGACTTAGAGATTACCACTCTGGAAAACGCCGTCTACATGAATTACAAGAACGACATTTCCTTTGTGTTTGACTTTGAGCTGCTCCTCTATGAGCATCAGTCCACATGTAACCCTAACATGCCCCTGCGGGACCTGCTCTATGTAACAAGAGTATTGCAAAACCGCATCAAAGACAAAAACCTGTACGGCACGACCCTCGTCAGGATTCCGACACCGCGGTTCGTCGTCTTCTATAACGGCATGAACTTTCAGCCCGAACAGCAGACCATGTATCTGTCGGATGCGTTTGAGAAAAAGCAGGACGAGACGTCCTTGGAGCTGGCAGTGAACGTGTATAATATCAATCTTGGGAAGAATCAGCATCTCATGGAAGCCTGCCACCTGCTAAAAGAGTACGCGCAGTATGTAGCGCAGGTCAGAATGTATGCGGAAAAACTGCCTTTAGCGGAAGCCGTGGAAAAAGCAATCAATGACTGTATCAAAAAGGATATCCTTGCGGACTTTTTATCAAAGAATCGAGCGGAGGCGATCACAGTGAGCATCTTTGAGTATGACGAAGAAAAACATATGCAATGCGAACGGGAGGAGTGGCGCGAGATTGGACGCGCAGAAGGCCTGAATGAAGGACGGAAAGATGGCCTTAATGCAGGTCTTGATCTTCTCAAAGCCCTGATGGACGATGGGAAAACCACCGAGGTGCAGCGCGCCCTTTCGGATAAAGATTACCGTGAGCAATTATACAGAGAATATTTGCAGAAAGAAACCACCCCTGTCTAATTCACTCTCACCCCTGCCAATATTCCAGCACCACCCCGTGCGCGATTCCGGGGATCGTCTGTCCTTCATTATAACTGGTCTTAGAAAGAAGCGCTCCCGTGGGCACAAAGAGCACCCGCTTCCACACGCCCTCCTCGAGCTTTTTGAGGATATAAGCAGACAGTACCACCGCGCTGCAACCGCAGCCGCTCCCGCCCGCGTCCGTGTGCTGTTTCTCACTCTCATAGATCTCAATGCCGCAGTCCATATACTGCTTGGCGATATCGATGCCCTGCTCCGAAAGCAGCTCAAACAGCAGTTCTTTTCCCACGATTCCCAGATCGCCGGTGATGATCTTATCATAATCCTGCGGCTGTCTGGAAAAATCCTCCAGATTCTGTTTGATGGTATCCGCCGCCGCGGGGGCCATGCAGGCTCCCATGTTCATGGAATCCTTGATGCCATAGTCTACGATCTTGCCAACGGTCACGCCCTCGATCTGTGCCCGCGTTCCCTTTTCCGCCTTCCTTGAGAGGAGAAAAGCACCGCTCCCCGTCACCGTCCAGGTAGCGGATTTCGGACGCTGATTTCCATAGGAAAGGGGAAAGCGAAACTCTTTCTCCGCGCTGGCAAAATGACTGGATGTGATGCAGGCGACTCTCTCTGCAAACCCGGCGCTCACCACGGCAGCCCCCATCGTCAGGGAAAGTCCGCAGGTAGAGCAGGCACCGTAAAGCCCCACGTGGGGAAGCTGATAACCGGCCAGCCCGAAGCTGCTGGCGATGGACTGCCCTAACAGATCCCCTGCAAACACCATCTGCACATCCTGTTTTGTCAGCCCTGACTTGGAAATGGCGATCTCCAGCGCCTCCTTTTGCAGCCGGCTCTCCGCCTCCTCCCAATTTTCTGCGCCAAAACTGTCATCATAACCAACCTTGTCAAACAGCTTTCCCATCGGTCCCTCGGCTTCTTTGCTGCCCACGATGGAGGCGCTGCTTAACAGATACGGTTTCTTCTCAAACTGAATACTCTGCTTTCCTAACATAACGGCATACGATCCCTTTCTGGTTTATAATCTTTCCATTTGGGAATAGTATGCCGTCTTTTTTCTTACAATATTCTCTTAAAAGCCAATGCAAATCATTTAAACATCTTAATCATCATGTCATTTGCATCATTCCAAAAACTTTATTCTGTTTCATATTCCTTAAAAAACGCTCGTCCGAATATCCTCCAGCATATCGAGCACCGCCGCTCTCGATGCATCGGCGTAATGTTCCTCTCCGTAGTTTGCGTATTTCTCCTGCTGATAGGCCGCAATGATGCCTCTGGAGGAATTGACGATGGCTCCCAGACCGTCCTCATTGAAAAAGGGTTTCAGATCCTTTCCTTTTCCGCCCTGCGCGCCGTACCCGGGCACCAGAATGTAGGATTTCGGCATGATCCCCCGCAAAATCTTTGCCATCTCGGGATAAGTCGCACCCACGACCGCACCGATGTAGCTGTAGGTTTCGCCCATATGATCCGCCGCCCACTCGGCTACTTTCTCGCCGACAATCTCATACAGTGGTCTCGCCTGAGACGCGTCCGCAGAACCTTCCGGCAGCACCAGTCTGTCCTGAAACTCGCCGCTGCTGGGATTGGAGGTCTTGACCAGGATAAAGAGACCTTTTTTCTCCTTCTTGCAGACCTCGATAAAGGGCTTCACGCCGTCAGAACCGAGATATGGATTGACTGTGGCAAAATCCAAATCAAAGCCGCGGCATGTGCTGTCACCAACCTGCACCTGTCCTAAATGCCCCACTGCATATGCCTCAGAAGTAGAACCGATATCGCCGCGCTTGATGTCGCCGATCACTACCAGTCCCTTCTCCTTACAGTAAGCCGCCGTCTTCTGAAAGGCTTTCATGCCTTCCACACCGAACTGCTCATACATGGCGATCTGCGGCTTTACGGCGGGGACAAGATCACAGACCGCATCAACGATTCCCTTATTATACTGCCATATCGCTTCCGCCGCGCCCTTCATGGTTTCCCCATACTCGGAAAACGCCTGCTTTTTGATGTGCTCCGGCACAAATTTCATGGTCGGATCGAGTCCCACAACGATGGGTGCCTCAAGTTTCTTGATTTTCTCTGTCAGTACGTCTATCACAGTTTTTTACCCTCCAAGTCTTTGAGCACATACTGGTTCTCGATATACTTCGGGAAATCTTTCCGCTTCACCCACTCGAAGCTGTCGTACTCCTCCGGCAGGACGATGTTTTCCTCCTCGTCCTCCGTGAGGGAACAGAGGTAGGCAATGCCCACGCAGTGCGTGTCTCCCAAAAGCTGGGACCATGTGTACTCGATCTTGTCAATGGTGCCGTGCACAGACAAAAGCTCCATGATCGCTTTGGCCATCGCCTCGTCGGGCGCTTCTCCGTGCTCTACCTCCGCGTCAATAAACTCCCACACAAAGGGTTCCGGGATACGGTCATCCACCCAGCGCTTCAACAGCAGATAGGTATCTCCCTTCTTAATAATGCCTTTCACACGAACATAAGTATTCTTCATAATATTCCTCTCCCTTCTATGATTTCTTTTACCTTGTCTGCAAAAATTGATACTCCCGCTTCGCGGTCTCATCGTCGGGGTAGCTTCTTAGATAACTGTTCATCAGCGCCGACGCTGTCTTAAATTCCCCCATATACTCGTAAGTGATGATCTCATTGAATTTCAGGGTCTGCATCATCTCATTGTTTTCAATGTTCATCGCCGTTTGAAAAGCCGTGAGCGCCGACTCATACTCCTTCATCTGCATCCTGCACAGGCCAAGCTGATTGTAGATTTCAGCCTTTGTCTGATCGTATTCTGTATAGCCCGCATAAATGCTTGCCGCGTAATTGTAATCTCCAAGCGCCTCGTAGGTCCTGCCCAGATAGAGGGCGGCGCCATAGTCGGTGGTCGTCTTCAGGCGTTCCAGAAAGTTACGGGCATTTTCGTAATTGCCCATGTAATAGCAGATCCTGCCCATGTCGTAATCGGAGATGGACTTCTCATTCTCCTTCATGGCGTTCTCCAGATAAACCTGCCCCGCCTCCTTATATCCATACTCCTCAAGTACCATATAAATGCGGATCATCTGGTCATAATTTTTCGGATCTTTGGCCACGGCTATATCAAAGTCAGCCTGCGCACTCTCAAAATCACCCTCTGAAAGCTTCACACAGCCCCGCAGATAGTAAGCGTTCGTCTCTTCGGGCCGCAACCCCAAAATGGCATCGTAGGCGCGCACAGCCTCCTCGGGCTGTCCATCCTTAAAATAGGCGGTTGCCAAATAGTAATTGATGTCAAAATCAAGATCCTCCACCCTGCTGCCGCCGAGGGTAAGCGCCGTCTCCAGATAGGCGATCGCCGCCTCGTAATCCGTTTTTCCCAGGTAAGCAAGCCCCATGCCGCGGTAGAGCAGCCGTTCCTCCTCGCCCTTTTCTCTGGCCGTCTGAAACAGGGTGAGCGCCTGATCGTAGTCAAGGGCAGCTACCGCGTCCATGCCCTGTTTGGTGTAGCTGGGTTCCCCGCCCTTTCCACAACCCGTCAGGAGCAGACCCGCACCAAGAAGCGCCGCTGCAAGCCTTATTCCCTTTTTCGCCTTTCTCCTCTGTTTCTCCACCATCTATCTCCGTTTAACACGCAAATATTTCTTCTGTACTTGTCTTATTCTAACCGTATTTCCATCCGTCCGTCAAGTGACATTTGCCGAGGCTGCGAAGCAATCCTCGCGATCGAGCTTGCTCGATCTGTCAAGTAACTGTTTACAATAGATTGCCACATACTAAGTCCTTCATGACCCCAAAAAACTCCCGCACCAGATTATTGGGCTGGAAATAGATATTGGAGCGGGCCGAGATCCCGCAGGCATCTTCAAAGCCCGCGTGTCTGGCCAGCATCATGCCGCGAAACACATGAAAATTATTGGTAACGATTCCCACATCATAATCTGTCCCGCCGATGATTTCCGCACTGAATGCGATATTTTCGGAGGTGTCCGTGGACTTGTCCTCCATTAAGATACGCTCGGGGTCAATGCCTTTCCCCACCAGATACTCATACATTCCCTGCGCCTCGGAGCAGGGTTCATTCGCTCCCTGTCCGCCGGAGACCACACAAATGGTCTCCTCATTGGCAAGCAGATACTCATAGGCCGCATCCAGACGAAAGCGAAGGACAACGCTTGGTCCGCCCGGTTTCATCTGCGCTCCCAGCACGATGATGTAGTCAAGCCCCGGCCTGCCCTGATCGCGGTAGTGTGCAAAGATAAATCCCTCCGTCACCACAAACAAAAGGATGCCGCCAAGCAGACACCCGCAGATGATGCGCCGCAGCAGCAAGGGAAAATGACTCCACCAGTCAAAACGCAGCAGTAATGCCAACCCGATAAAAAATACACCGCCAAGCGCCCAGATCAGATAGAAATTGCTGCCCGACCGAATGCGAAACACAATAAAGCAGTAGGTGAAGCACAAAACCGCTGCCAGAATGCAAAGCACGATCATAATCTTCTTCGTCACAGTATCCCCCTTCAGAATCACAAATCCATGCAGAGAATGCCTCTTTTCATCCTCTCATGTTAACATCCCTTCAAATACTTCCTCCGGCACAGGCTTGCAGTAGCGGTAGCCCTGCGCGACATAAGCGCCGATTTCCATCATCAGTTCCGTATCTTTCTCCGTCTCCACGCCCTCGCAGACCACCTGCGCCTCCAGGTCCGACGCCAGATTGACAATATTTTTCATGATCTGCACCTGCCTTGCACGGTTCTCGTTATTCAAAAGGAAGGAGCGGTCGAGCTTGATTACGGAAGCGGGGATCTGCTCAAATACGCCGAGGGAAGAATAGCCGGAGCCAAAGTCATCGATGGAGAGGTGGATGCCTTTACCCTTTAAGATCTCCACATTCTTTTTCACCATCTGCTGCTGCATCTCCTCGACTACCAGTGTCTCGGTGATCTCCACCTCGATCAGATCCTTGGGCACATCGTATTTGGTGAGCACCGCCTCGAACTGTTCCGGGAAGCCTTCCTTTACAAAGTGCGTTCTGGAAAAGTTACAGGACACGGGAACGACCGCAAGGCCCTCGTCCAGCCGCCGCCTCAACATTTTACAGACGCTCTCCATCACAAAGAAGTCGATCTGTGTGATCCTGCCGGTCTGCTCATAATAAGGCACGAAAAAGCCCGGCGCGCGGATAGCGCCGCCTGCGGTAGGATCCTTGAAGCGCACCAACGCCTCCGCCCCTACCACGCGTTCGTCCCGGATATCCACTTTGGCCTGATAATAGGCCACAAAATCCTTCTGAAAATCCACGGAATCAAGCAGTTTCTCGCGCTCGTGCTGCTCTCTCAACTGCTCCCTGAGTTTATCGTCATAGATCCTGATGGCATTGCTGTGGCTGTCCTTTAAGGGATCGACCGCCTGGATCGCATAGGAAAGCGCAAGCTGCACATCCTCCGCCTCCGGTTCGATCGCACAGACGCCCACCGCCTGCGCCATACGGATGCCCTCCTGCTCATAGATCTGATTGGAAATGCGTTCCGACATCGCCATCATCCGCCCGGAAAGCTGCTCCATATCCTCGTAATTCACAAAGAGCACAAAGTGACTGCCATAACTTCTGGCATACAACTCTTTCTCCTTGTCGATCTCATCGGCAATCACTTCAATGGTCCGCTCCAGCAGCTTTTGTCCCGCGTTCCAGCCGTAAAGCGCATTATAGCTTTTGAACTGACAGATATCCGTATACACGATCGCGTATTTGCTGTCCTTCTCCTTATTTAACATCAGAGAAGCCCTGTATTTTAAGTAATTGATGTTCCAGATATCAAAGTCGGAATCCTTGTACATCAACTGCTGCAGCCGTCTGCTGTTTTGCAGCATACAATACAGCACTAAAATGATAACGGCGGCAACAGCGATCAAAAGGGCGATGATGGCAGTGCTGTTTTCCCGGATAAAAGTGTCCACACTCATCTTGGAATAAAAATTATCCTGCAGCATGTAGTCGCTCACCATTTTATCGGTGATCTCCAAAAGTTCCTTATTCAGGATCCCCGGAAGGAGCGAATCCTCATCGTCCCGCACCGCCATGCGGACGCTGTGTACATCGCTCAAAACCGTGTGGATCTCAAGCTGCCCCAAACCCAGATTGGAACCCAAAAGATACTCCGCCAGATAGCCGTCACACAATGCCGCCTCCGCCTCGTTCGCGCGCACCGCCCACAAACACGCTTCGGGACTTTCCCGGATCAGCAGCTGCATCTGCCCGTCTTTGAAGATGGAAGCGCCTCCCTCCTCATAAATATTCTCGGATGTCACGGCCAGTGTCTGAATTTCATCTGTCCTGCTGCTGCGTTTCGTCACAATCACGCGCGGCACCTGCGCGTAAACCTTTGTAAGCGCACCGCCTGCCTGTCTGATATTGCCGACTTCTTCCCCGCAATAGCTGATGACGTCGATTTGCCCCTCGGCAAGGGCCTTCTTCGCCGCCTCCATGTTTCCCATCTTGACATAATCGAAGGAGAGACCTGTACTCACGCCCACCTCCTCCAATATCTGCACGGCAAGACCGCTCGGCGCGCCTTCCTCGTTTTCATAGGAAAAGGGATAACAGCCGTCAAACCAGCCGACGGACAGCGTTTTATGTTCCTCGATATACCGCTTCTCCTCACTGGTCAGCAGGATCGTCTGATCCAGACGGCTGTCATAATACTTCACCATCAGCTCGTTTTCCAGTTCCGGACGATTCATCTTCAGATCGGCGATCCCCTGATTCATCTCCCGCAGCAGATCGTCGTTGCCGGGGTAGGTGATATAATAAAAGGGCATGGGCGCAAAGCGTCCGACCACCCGCTGCCCTTCCCTGATCTCCGTGAGGGAATGCACCATGGCATCGATCTTTCTTGCTGCAAGCGCCTCCTGTAAGTCCGCCGTGTTATCGTACTCACAAAGCCTCGGATTCTCGATTCCGTGCCCCCTTAAATATTCTAAGAATTCCTGTTTCCTGACATAAGTCCCCACACAGCCGTATGTAAGATTCTGCATCGCGGCAAAATCTTCATAGGCAAGGCCGCTCTCCCCCTGCACGGCAATGGCTCCAAACGTATAACCGCTCGCGAGGTCGGCATATCGGTAAATTTGCGCCCGCTCCGGGGAATACTGCGCGCTGCCCACCAGATCTAGTTCTTTGTCCGCCAGCATTTTAAGGGCCTCATCCCAGCTGTCGCAGGGAACATATTCCACCTTCCAGTTTACATAATCCTGTAGATTTTCCAGATACTCCACGTCCATTCCGGACAAACTGCCGTCTGCGAGTGTCTCATGATAACCGCCCATCGGGAAAAAGGCGACCCGAACCGTACGCTTCCCGGCACCGTAAACAGTACCTGCGCCCTTCTGACCGAAAGGGAAGAAAAACAACATGGCAAAGGCGATCACACCCGCCGCCGCACGCAGCGCCAATCTGCTTGTTTTCTTCACACGTTTTTCCTGATTCCCCTGATTACTCATCTCAGAACGCCTCTCTTTCCACGGATCATGACGCAAACATTTCTGCCTCTCATGCATACGATCTACTTATTCTTTAGTATAAATCCTTTCCGACAAAAAGCAAAGGACTTCTTGCCGCGTTTCCCTACAGATACCGCAACAAAAAGTCCTCTATCCTCCCGTAATACTCCTCCGGATCCTTATCCTGCGCCTGCGCATGTCCTGCGCCCTCCACAATGAAGATTTCCTTTTCGCAGGCAGCCGCCTCAAACAGCTCGTAAGACATAGCCACATCGATCATCTTATCCTCGTCCCCGTGGATAAAAAGAATGGGCACTCTGCTGTCTGCCACCGCTTTCAAAGGAGAGGCATCCCGCAGATCATAGCCGCCCCTAAGCCGCAGCATCACGCAGGCGGAATCCACAAAGAGTACCGCCGGCAAATGAAACCACTCCATGATCTTGTCGCCGAACATCTCGTAGGCTGTCGTGTAGGCACTGTCGGAGACCACTGCCCTGATATGCTTAGAAACCTCCGGCGATCCTGCCATGATGAGCGCCGTGGCCGCTCCCATGGATTGACCGTGAAGAATGATCTGCGCATCCGGTGACTCCTGTAAAATATGTTCGATCCAAAGCTGACAGTCATAATGATCCGTCCAGCCCATACCGATGAAATCTCCCTCACTCTCGCCCTGGCAGCGCAGATCCGGCACCAACACCGCATATCCCTGCTCCTGATACCAGCAGGCAAACTGGTACATCTCCTCCTTCCAGCCCGTGTAGCCGTGCAAAAGCAATACCCAGGTCTCACTCGTCCGCTCGGGGAACTCCGCTGCGGTAAGGCGATATCCGTCAGCCGTTTCTGCGTATATTTCATTTCGTTTTGCCGTTTCGATCCACGCCGCCGTCTCGGAGAGGAGCCTGCTTCTGTTTCCCTGGATCTGCGCAGTCTGCACCTGTTCGCTGTAACACTTTTTCGTGATATCCTCAAACGCATCCAACCGATCCATAAAGGAGGGCACCAGACAGGCGCTCACAAGAAAGTACACAAAAACGGTATAAAGTATCAAAAGCGCCGCCAGGACCGCCGCCACGATCCGTATCCTCTTTCGCATCCTGCTCCCCCATTCTCAATACAGTTCCACCGGCATCATGCTGTATGCCATATCACCCTTTCCCTGACAGCAGACCGCCGTGCAATACCCCTCGATCTCCTGATATTCCCGCAGAGAATAATAATTGCCGTCAAAAGAATGCCGCACTCTGGCCCGCCCCGATGCCTCCTCCACATGAATGGAAAAATCCTTTAAAGACAGGGACATCCCTCTCCCCGTGGCCTTTAAAAAACTCTCCTTCATCGTCCACAGGCGAAACATCCTCAGATCCCTCTCCGCCTCTTCTTTTGCATCGTAGAGCCAGTCAAGCTCCTCCTTTGCAAAGAAACGGTCCGCTACTTTGAGGCGCCCTTCCTTTCTCTGTTCAATATCATTGCCAAGCGGAGCGTCCCCGATGGTGCAGATCGCGTAATCGCCGGAATGAGAGAGAGAAAAACTGATGTCAGGGTGATATTTGAAGACCGGTTTCCCCCATTCTCCGATCTCGTACTCCGCGCTCTTTTCCTGCAGCCCGTAGATGCCCAGCGCGTGATCCAGCAAAAGCCCCGCCGCCAGGCTCCTGCATTTATCCTTTTCATGGCGCAAAACGGCGATCTTCTGCTGCCTGTAAGGAGAAAGCAGCTTACTTTTTTCCTGAAACAGCATCCGATTTGCCAGACATCTCACATCCGCATAGTAGGTGTAGATCATAGCGGTTTCCTTCCCTCTCAGTCCCTTTCCATCTTCCGATAGCAGCGGTCACAGATCGGATAGGCGGCATTCCAGGGCAAAGGCCTGCCGCAAAGCTGACACTTCTTCTCAAACTGCCCCTTATCTTCCTTGAGCAGTTCTCCGATCTCATGCTGTGCCCATTCCCTGTTTGCCGCCACTTCCTCCTTGTCGATCTCCCAGCCCATGCGCGCGGAAAACTGCGTGTAGAGATCGAGCTGCTTGTAGTAAGACTCCAATCCTTCCAGTGAGAAATCTTTCGGCAGCATGGGACAGTTCTGCTGTTTTTCGGGCTTTTCGCAATAGCGCAGCCACAGCCGCAGCACCTCTCTGTCCTTCACGTCAAAAGGACAGGTAATCAGGGTGAGCACCAGCTTCCTGTCGTCCATATAATCTATCTTCCTGCGGTAATCCCGCAGGTAACGGTACTTGTCCACGCTCTCCTTCATGGAGATCTTATCGTACATAGGCGGGTTCCCTGTCTTTTCCCATGCTTCAATGATCTCATCGAGCTCGATATCGATGTCAAGCAGCACTTCCGGGAAGCCTACTCTGGCCCTCCTGATCGGGTAAAAAGGTTCCGCCAGCTTCTTGCCGACATACTCCATATCCATCGCCGACTGCACATAGCCGGTATCGTAAAAGCCGAAACGCCCCGCGCGGCCCGCAATCTGCCTGATCTCCTCCGCCAGAAGCCGTCTTTTGCCCACGCCGTCAAACTTCGTCGTATTCATAAAAACGACCCTGCGGATGGGCAGATTGATGCCCATGCCGATGGCGTCTGTCGCCACCACCACCTGATTGACTCCTTCCGTGAAAAGGCGCACCTGCTCCTGCCTCGTCTGCGGCGGCAGGTTCCCGTAGATCACACTGGCAGGGATGCCGCGCCCCTCAAGCGCCGCCGCGATCGCCAGCACGTTTTTCTTGGAAAAGGCGATCAGGGCGTCGCCCGGTTCCACATCCACGGCCATATCGTAGCGTTCGGGAAGAAATGTTAGCTTCGTGTTCCTCTCGTGATGGACGATCTCATAGGTATCACCGCAGCGTTTTAACATCCTGATTAAGATATCCTCCGCCGTGCCGGAAGCGCAGACGTGGATCTCCTCCGCACGGATGCCTAAGATCGCTCTGGTCCAGTAGCTTCCCCTGTTCTCGTCCGCCATCATCTGCGCCTCGTCGATCACGGCGATATCATACACTTCCCTGATATTCAGGATCTCGACCGTGGATGCCTGCACAAAATTCCCGGGCGTATAGATGGTCTCCTCACCGGTGATCATGTTACAGGGGATGCCCGCCGCCATCATGCGGTCATAGACTTCCAGCGCCAAAAGGCGCAGGGGCCCTAAGTAAATGCCGCGATAAGCCTGTTTCAATCGCTGCAGGGCCTCGTAGGTCTTACCGCTGTTGGTGGGACCGATGTGCAGGATGAAATGCCGCTTCATACCTCTGGCCTCAGGGTACTGTTTCTCCGGCTCCGCCTCCATCAGTTCCTCGATGCGCTGTCCCACCAGGTACTGCATGTAATCCTCTTTGTAGATTTCATAGAGGGACTTTTCCCGCAAAAGCGCCGCCGTCTTCTCCATCGCGGCGATGTCTTCCGGCACCGCTCCTGCCGCCATCTTCTTTAAAAAAGAAACATCGAGTCTGGCAAGCATCTGCACCACATGACGGTATTTCTTCATCCATTTGGTATCTCTGCGCACCACCGTAAAACCGACCTGCGCCACCTTCTTATGCAATTCCCGCATATCGGCAAGCACCTGATGGTTCTCCTGCCTTTTTTTGCGGGCAATACGTCGCTCCAACTGCCCCAGCTGCCGCTCCGTACTCCTGATGAATTTCCGTTTTCCCTTCTCCTCAAAACGGAAAAAGGCCTGTTCATACGACTTCCAAAGTCGTTCGGGAAATTGATCCTGCACCTGTTCCCGCTGCGTCTGCCGGTTCGTCCCGCTGTCCGTTCCTTTCCGCTCTTTGTGATCATTTCGTTTGTTTTGTTCTCTTTTTTCTTCCTGTCTGTTTTCACCCATAGCAAATTATACCATATCTCCGATGCTGACACCTTTAACCATTTCAGGAGAATTGCGAAGCAATTCTCTTAGCGCAGAGTGCTGACTCTGCGCTTATCATACCACATCTTGCTCCCATAACGCAAACGCCCTGCCCTGTCAAATTCTTCCCGATCCCTTTTCTGCTGACGGCGGAATTTACAGGCATTATGGCGCCCGTGCTTTCTTGCTTTTCTTTCCATCTTGTTTTACAATGTATGGTATCAGGCGGAGTGTTTTTGCCGCTTACTCTGCAATCGATTCCAAAAGGAGTATTCCTATGAAAAATGTGATTCTTGTGGTGGATGACGATAAGACCAATCTGGCTCTCGCCCAGAAGATCCTGGGCGCGCAGTACCGCATCGCCGCCTCCACTTCCGGCCAGGCAGCCTTAAAATATCTGGAAACCCACCGTCCCGATCTGATCCTCCTTGATATCAATATGCCGGAAATGAACGGTTTTGAAGTGATGGAATGTCTGCGCTCAGACCTTCATACTGAGACGATCCCGGTTATCTTCCTGACGGCGGACAATCTGGCGGAGACGGAGATCAAATGCTTCCAGATGGGAGCCATGGATTTTGTGGCCAAGCCCTTTGTGCCCGATATCCTTTTAAGCCGTGTCAGCAAGACCATCGAACTGGATCAATACCGCCACAATCTGGAAACTATGGTAAATGATCAGGCGGAAAAGATCACGGAAGACGCTAACCGCCTCGGCCGCATCCAGGAATCCGTCATTATCGGCATGGCAAACCTGATTGAGAGTCGGGACGGCAGCACCGGCAAACACGTGAAAAACACCCAGAACTATGTGCGCATGATCGCTAACGAGCTGCTTTCCAGAGGGCTCTTTACGGAGGAGCTGACCCCCGACTACATAGAAGATCTGTGCAAGGCAGCACCCCTGCACGATGTGGGCAAAATCAAGATCCCTGATGCCATCCTGCAAAAGCCCGGCAAACTGACTACGGAAGAATTTGAGACCATGAAGCTGCACACCACGCACAGCCGCAAGATCATCCAGACCATCATCGGCGATATCGAGGACGAGCATTATGTGCGGCTGGTGGAGGACATTGCCCTCTATCACCATGAGCGCTGGGACGGTACCGGCTACCCCACAGGGCTTACGGAGAGCAACATTCCTCTCTCCGCCCGCATCATGGCGGTTGCGGACGTATTCGACGCCCTCTACGAGGAGCGCTGTTACAAGCCGCCCATCCGTCCCATTGAGCGGATCATGCAGATCATGTCGGAGGGACAGGGCACACAGTTTGACCCTGTCATCCTCGACGTATTTGTCGGGATGCTGCCGCAGTTAAAGGAAGTGCTTCATATTACAGATGCCAACAACTGACAGAAATGTCATACACATGACAACATTGTCATATAATACGACATTTTTGTCATTTATTTTAAGAAGGAGTGTTTACTGCCTTGGATAATCTACAATTTCAAACGGAACTGACCCAACGAAAACTGGAGCGCACCGTACTGGCTGTCCTCACCCTGTACGCCGGCGCTATGTTTGCCGCAGGTATCCTCTCCGACTGGAGCATTTTTATTCTGGAAATCCTGTTTCTGCCCCCGATCGCCGGCTGGTTCGTCTATTGGCGCGAAATCTGGGACCACGAGCACAGGGCGCAGTTTATCGCCGTCATGTGCTGGGCTGATTTCATTCTCTATGCCCTGTTTACGGAAAGTTTTTCTTCCATGCTGATCACCATGGCAGGAGTCATTGTCCTGCTTAGTATTTTTAACTTAAAACAAGTCCTCTATCCGGGATTCATCGTACCCGTTTTTCTTTTTCTCTACCACGGCTTTATCGTAAATACGATCCTGATTACTTCCGCACATGATATTCTTCGACTTGCCATCCAATTCATCTCCCTTTATACCATTCTGACAGTGATCTGGATCATTCAGAGAAACCGTCAAACGGCAAACCAGCTTTTATTTGAAAAAATCAGCGAACTGGAAATCGCTGAGCGCAGCAAAAATGACTTTTTGGTCAACGTCTCCCACGAGATCCGCACCCCCATCAATGCAGTGTGCGGCATGAGCGAGGCCATCCTGCAGGAAGACCTTCCTCTGGAAGTGCGGCGGGATGTGGTGGACATCCAGACTGCCGGGAGGAATCTTTTGGCGACAGTCAGCAATATCCTGGATTTTTCGGAGCTGGAAACCGGCAAGTTGGAGCTTGCGGAAGAAAGCTACAATATCACCTCCACCATCACCGATATCATCAATATGGCACTGACCATGGATAACGGCAGGCATTTGGAACTGATCGTGGACTGCGATGCGGATCTGCCAAGCAATCTGTTAGGCGACGAACAAAAGCTTCGACGCATCATCATCAATCTGCTCGAGAATGCCATCAAATTTACGAAAGAAGGCGGCGTGATCCTACGCATCAGAGGCCGCCGCGAAGAATACGGCATCAACCTTTCCGTGAGCGTCAGGGATTCCGGCATCGGCATCGAACGCGCAGACCTGGAAAAAATCTTTATCAGTTTCAGTCAGATCGACACCAGACGAAACCGCCAGGAAGGCGGCGTCGGCCTTGGTCTGGCCATCACCCGTGCGCTGGTGCGCAGCATGGGCGGCTTTATCACCGTTGACAGCACCCCGGGGATCGGCAGTGAATTTCAATTCACCATTCCGCAGAAAGTTCTGGATGAGACGCCCATCGTCTCCATCCGCGATAAAAAGAACCTCTACGCGGCCTGCTACATCAATCTGGATAAATATGACTATACCGTGGTGCGCGAAGGTTATGAGAACTGCATCCGCCACATTGCCACCCAGTTTGGCTTCCCCTTCCGCACCTGCAGGAATCTTGCCGAGCTGAAACGCCGCCTGGAGCGCGAGAACTACTCCCACATCTTCATCGGCTGGGAGGAATACTGCGAAGACAGGACCTTCTTTGAAAAGCTCAGCGCCGAGCGCTCGCTGGTGCTCCTCTTAGACTACGGTCAGGAGCTTTTGGTACCGGGACAGATGCTGCGCATCTACAAGCCCTTTACCGTGCTTTCCATCGCTGCTGTCTTTAACGGTCAAAGGGTACTGGTTGGTGAAGATTCTCAAATTAGTTTACATAACAAGTTTACAGCCCCGCAGGCCCGCGTGCTGGTGGTGGATGACAACGCCATGAATTTGAAAGTGATGGCTCGTTTGCTCCTGCCTTATCAGCTCAAGGTCACCCTGGCAGGCAGCGGTCAGGAAGCGTTGGAAAAACTGAATGCGCCGGACTTCGACTGCGTTTTCTTAGATCATATGATGCCGGAGATGGACGGTGTGGAGACCTTACACAAAATCAGGCAGAAACCCGGCTCCTACTACCAGTCCCTCCCCATCATCGCCTTTACCGCCAACGCCATCGGCGGGGCCAGGGAAATGTTTATATCGGAGGGCTTCAATGACTTTATCGCCAAACCGATCGAACTGAGCGTACTGGAGCGCATCCTGCGCCGCTATATTCCCGCTCAGATGCAGATCCTGGTGGAGGATGAGGCAAACGGGCAGACTTCTTCTTCCGCACAGACAGAGACGGAAGGCCCCGCGACGGCTGCCACCCGCGCATCACAGGCGGCAGGGGAAAAGGCAATATCCGCAAAAACAAACCCAACGGAACCCTCGGGACAGGATGCTGTCGCAAGCGGTCGTCTGTGCCTTACCAGGGCCGGTATCAATCTGGAGCACGCCTGCGCCTACTGCGGCGATGAAGAGGGCTTTCAAGAGATCGTCGCCATCTTCCACGCAGAGGGGGAAAAACGCAGGAAGAATCTTGCCCATTACTATGCGCAGCAAGACTGGAAAAATTACGTGATCTGCGTCCATGCCCTGAAAGGGAATGCCAAAGGCATCGGCGCGGACGACCTTTCTGCGGCAGCAAAGGAACTGGAATTTGCGGGCAAGGAAAACCGCATCGACTATATCTTAGCGCATCACGAGGAAATGATGGCACAGCACGATGCGCTGCTTGACGCGCTGACGGATAACGCCTATGTGTATCCCGATCAAAAAGCACCGCAAGGCTTGGCTGTTCCTGCCGGCGAAACCGCCGTAAACGCGCATTCAGAGGCAGGCGGCGTCCGGAGTATTGCAGAAAACGGCACGCAGACGGACGAAGCCACTGCGGATGGCAGCGCACAGGAGTCCCTGCAGACGCTGTTAGCGGAGATTTCCGAAAAACTGTCAGAGTTTGAAAGCGAAGGCCTCTCCCCGCTCCTTGACAGACTGGCTCTTTGCCATACGGAAAACGGCTCCCTGAAAGGGATGGCGGAAGAAATCCGTGCATTGACCGCCGACTTTGATTTTCTCGGTGCATCCGAGCTTTTGGAAAGGATGGAACAATAGCCAATGATCAAAAGAATACAAACTTTTTTCAAAAAAATGTTTTCCGAAAAGCTTGCCTTCCGCGAGCGGCTGAATCACATGGTGCTGCTACTGGTGTTTGCCGCCTCCGTGATCGGTACGGGACGCGTCTTTCTGGGCGCAGATTCCAGAGTGCTCTACGCCCTGCTTGCCATGTGCGCCGTCTCCGCTATTGCCATCTATATCACCGTTTCGCGCCGCAATATGAAGCTTGCTTCCTGGCTTTTGATCATCGGCACCAACGTGATCCTCTTTCCGATCGTCTTTCTTTTGAGCGGCGGCACCCAAAGCGGTACGCCTGTCTGGTTCGTGCTGGGACTTGTGTATATTTTTCTGCTGTTTGAAGGAAGGGACTTTCTTCTTGCCTTTGCTCTGTCCGTGCTTTCCTTTTTGTTGACTTATCTGGTCAGTTACTGCTATCCGCTGATCCTGCGGCCCTCCACCCGCTTCTACGCTTTTACGGACTCCTTTGTCACCCTGCTGTGCGTAAGCTGCTTCATCGGTATCCTCATGAAAAGTCAGGCAAAAACGTACGAGCGGGAACGTCAGATCGCCGAACAGCAAAAGCTGGAAGTGGAACGGATGGCCCGCTCCAAAGATACTTTCTTTGCCAACATGAGCCACGAGATCCGCACCCCCATCAACACCATCATCGGCTTAAACGAGATGATCCTGCGGGAGGATATCTCCGACGAGATCGCGGAGAACGCCATCAATATCCAGAATGCCAGCAAAATGCTGCTGACGACCATCAACGATATTCTCGACCTCTCCAAACTGGAATCGGGCAAAATGGATATCGTTCCCACCCAGTATGAGATCAGCTCCATGTTCAGCGACCTGGTGAATCTTGTCTGGATCAGGGCGCATCAAAAGAATCTGGAATTTAAGGTGGATATCGACCCTGAGATCCCCTCCATGCTCTACGGCGACGAAGTGCGGATCAAGCAGGTGGTAACCAACCTTTTGACCAATGCAGTCAAATACACGGAAGCGGGTTCCGTCACCCTGACCGCAAAATGTGAACGCATCGCCGCAGACCAGATCCTTTTGCGCATCTCCGTGGAAGATACCGGCATGGGCATCCGCAAGGAAAGTCTGGATGACCTTTTCAACTCCTTCAAGCGGGTGGATGAAAACGAAAACCGCAACATTGAGGGGACTGGTCTGGGGCTAAGCATCTCCAAACAACTCATGGAAATGATGGGCGGAAAACTCACCGTGGACAGCGTTTACCACAAGGGGTCCGTCTTTACGATCGAAGTCAGACAACGTATCGTCAATGTGCGTCCCATCGGCTCCCTCAACTTTGCCGCGCAGAAACAGTTGAACCAGCGTGCCCGTTACCGCCAGACCTTTATCGCTCCGGATGCGCGCATCCTGGTGGTGGACGACAACGCCATGAATCTGATGGTAGCGGTAAAACTGCTGCGGGATACCAAAGTTTCCGTAGATACGGCGGAGAGCGGCAAAGACGCCTTGAAAAAAACGGCCGAGACTGCCTACCATCTCATCCTAATGGATCACATGATGCCGGAGATGGACGGAGCCGCCACCCTCAGGGCCATTCGCACGCAGACCAAAGGCTTCTGCCAGAAAACACCCGTGATCGCTCTGACCGCCAACGTGATGTCCGATGCCGAGCAGGTCTATCGGAACATGGGCTTCGACGGCTATCTGGCAAAACCCATCAGCACCCCGCTTTTAGAGGCAAGCCTGCTGCAATATCTGCCGCATGAACTGATCGAATACCTCGCAAAGGAGGCGGAAGAAAAAGATACTGCCTATGAGGGACCCAATCAGGTGAACAGCGCCAGAAAACGCAAGGTCGCCATCACCGCGGACTGTATCTGCGATCTGCCCAAAGACCTGTTGGAACGCTTTGGGATCCGCCTCATGTACTGTTATGTCCACACCAAAGAAGGGCGCTTTTGCGACCTCTTTGAGATTTCTTCCGACAGCCTGCTCTCCTATCTGGAAACCGAGGGAAATGAGGCGCACTCCTCAACTGCCGCTCCTTCCGAGTACGAGTATTTCTTTGCGGAAACGCTGGCGGAGGCGGAACACATCATTCACATTACTGCCACGGCAGACCTAAGCGGCGCTTATCCCAATGCCAGCCAGGCGGCCGCTACCTTTGATAACGTGACGGTTTTTGATTCAGGCCATATCAGCAGCGGCCACGGCCTCATGGTGCTCTACGCAGCCAAGCTTGCCGAGGAGGGAAAAACCGCTTCCGAGATCTGTACCGCTTTGGAAAGCTACAGGGAGCGCGTCTTCTCCAACTTCCTGGTACCGAGCACGGCCACTCTCCACCGCTGCGGCAAAGTCTCCGGCGCTGTACACAGGCTCTGCACCCTCTTAAATCTCCATCCGGTTCTGTCAATGTCCAAAAACAAACTGGGGCTCTGGTGCATCGAGACTGGCAATATGCAGCGGGCAACCGCACAGTATGTGAAAAAACTTTTCAAACACAGCGCTCAGATCGATTCCCGTATCCTGTTTGTCACCTACGCGGGATGCAGCGTGGCACAGACCGACGAGATTCTTTCCCTTGTGGCGCGGTATCTCACCTTTGATCAGATCGTCTTGCAGAAAGCTTCCGCTACCGTGTCGAGCAACTGCGGGATCGGGACGTTTGGGTTGATGTTTGTGCGCAGGGAGAAGCAGGAGAACTGATCCTTGCCGCGACATAATAGATGCCGTAGAGTAGGGAGAACATCAAAAACGAGACCGCAAACGATTGAACGACCAGGACAATATCCGCGACGGGCGGAAGTTCAAAAAATCCTGTCAGCATTTTTTGCGCACAAATCAGGATAAAGCTGATGCTGATGACTAGCGCAGGAATGAGCGGAAACAGGAATATCTGCGCCAATTGGCGATTTCTCAGCCCGAATATCATCCGCGCATCCATGCCAAGCTGCCGCAGGATGCGCTCCTGCCTTTGCTTCTCCTGCCAGTCACCAAGAACCTGCGTCGCTAAAACAGCCGCCCCTGTCATCTCCAAAACAAGCGCCAGATATATCAGGCAGATCAGCATGGCGTATAGGTAACCGTATCCCGCCTTATCCATCCATTTCCCGGAAAGGAAATCCCAATCACCATAAAACAGGGTAGGCGCGCCGTCGAAATTGCTCTTTGCGATGCCCCGATCTAAGGAAACCGTATTTTCGATAAGAGACGTAAGCTGCTGCAGATCAGCAGTGTTTAACGGCTTTTCGGTGACTGCCGCGTACACGCTGTATACGAGTTTCATATCTTCGACCGCGCTGTCGGGAACGACAAGGATATAACCGAAGCCGTTGCCATATTCATCGACCTGACTAAAAGCTTCGGTAAACACGCCGTCAGCTGCAAACGCATATCCGCCGCATGTTAGTCCGCCCTGCCCTTCCATCAGCGCCCTGACCCCCTCTGCCATCGTCGGAACACAATGCACATAGCTAAGCGCAGGATCGAGTTCCAAATGTTCATATCCCAGCAGATCCCGCAGCGTCAGATAATCGCTCTGTGCCATACAAGTATCCCATTGAAACTCTGCAAACAGGAGGGAAGGCTTTCGACCCGCTTCTATCACCGTCTGCTCCCGAACGGCAAGGAAATCTGTTTTTCCATTGGTATAAATCCCGTAACGATACCCATTGGCTGCATACTTCTGCCTAAGGAAACTGTCATAAAGGGAGAAATCTCCCATTTCTCCACTGTGCAGAATCATCACGTCAAATACGCCCGCCTCCACTTTTTCCGTGATCATCAAACCGATCATGGAGCCGATTCCCAAAAAGGTAAGCACCAGCATAAACAGAATGGACAACACCCCCATCACGGTACTTGTGGAATTGACCTTTGCGATAAAGCCCCGCAGCGGCACCAGTCTGTGCTTTTTGTATTTCCATGCAGTACGATTCTCAAACTGCGCACTAAGAAACGCCGGCACACTTTTAAAAAAACCGAACAGGAATAAAAGCAAAAGGACCGTTCCGATCAGGACGTCATAACCATCTTCGATGGGCTGCAATGCTAAGAGCAGGCATCCGCCGCCGCCTGCCAAAACGGACAGGAAGAAAAGCAGCACTGCCGACCCATTCCCGGAAACAAGAGCCTTCTCATTGGCTCTGTCATAATAGAGCAGCTCCTTAAGCTGTACCCGCCGTATCCATTTTCTGTTTTTACGAATGGAATACAGCATCATTGCTGCAAAATACAGAAGCGTCAAGCCAACAGCTGACACGGAAAAGCCAAAATACAGCGTATAGGGCAGACCGAACAGATTGAGCAGGACAGCCTCCAAAATCTGCGAAAACAGCATTCCGAAAACAATCCCTAAGCCAAAGGCCACCAACCCGATCATGCTGTTTTCATAGAACAGGAGCGTGGCAAGTTTCCTGTTCGGGATGCCAGACATCAGGTAGATGCCAAACTCTCTGCTGCGTCTTTTTAACATATAATGGATCATATAACTGATCATCCAGCCCATGATGAGAATGATCAGGGCGGAAGCCGTTACGATCAAATAAGGCAGGATCTCCATCTCCGGAAGCGCTTTTACGATATCAGAAAAGAGCAGGGCGTTAAAGGCATACATAAACGCCACCGCACAGGCAAGCGTCACAAAAAAGAGCACATACTCGCTAAACTGCCTTTTGGCGTTGCGCAGGGAAAGTTTTCTCAACACGGTGCATCACCTCCCAACAGAGAAAGTACGTCCAGAATCTCATGATAAAAGGTACTGCGGCTCTTTTCCCCTTTATAAATTTCATTAAAAATACGGCCGTCCTTCAAAAAAAGAATGCGGCCGGCAAAGCTGGCACAGAAGGCGTCGTGCGTTACCATGAGGATCGTGGCGCCCATTTCCTGATTATAGGTTGACATAACTTCCAGAAGGATGCGGGAAGCATGGGAATCCAGGGCTCCTGTGGGCTCGTCTGCCATAATCAGTTTTGGATCGCAGACCACCGCTCTGGCAAAGGCGCACCGCTGCTTTTGACCGCCCGATACCTGCGTGGGGAATTTAGGCAGCGCGTCGCTGATATCCAGCTTCTGCGCGATCTGATGCACGCGCCTGTCAATTTCCTCCGGCGCCGCCTTGCCGATCGTCAGGGGCAGCGCGATGTTTTCCAAAAGTGTCAGCGTGTCCAGGAGATTAAAGTCCTGAAAGACAAAGCCGAGACAGTCCCTGCGAAACGCGGCGATCTCCTCCTCGGCAATGGTCGTGATTTCCTGACCGTCTAAGAGAATGTGCCCTGCGCTCACCGTGTCAATGGTAGAGATACAGTTGAGCAAAGTCGTCTTTCCTGAGCCGGAGGCCCCCATAATGCTGATAAATTCTCCTGTACGCACGTCAAAGCTGATGTCATCGAGTGCCTTTGTCAGGGCATCCGGACTGCCGTAGTATTTTTCGATATGCTCCACTTGGAGCAGAGGTGTTGTTTGATTTTGCATCCGTTACTGCACCACCTTTCCGCCTACAATCCTCACTTCTTTATCTGCAAATCTCATATAAGTACGCCTCCTTTTGATTTTGATTCTATTCTAGCGGTTCGAGGCGTTCCTTTGTATAGAAATTGTTTGATTTTATCTAACAGAATTGTAAGATAAGCAGTCAGATATGCGTTCAGACCCGCAGGAAATCACTTTTGGGAAAGTGCAGAAGCACTGTTGTATACTCTCCCGCCTTTGACTGAATCTCAATGCCGATCCCTAATCTTTCACAGAGTTTATCGCATAAATACAAGCCAATGCCGGTCGCGTTGTCTCCTGCCCGGCCGTTGCTGCCGACAAAGCCTTTCTCAAAGACGCGGGAAATCTCACTCTCCTTAATACCCATGCCGTTGTCCGAAAGAGTCAACGTGATCCCGTTTTCCTGCTCCCCGGAGGACACAGTGATGACCAGAGGCTGCGTGCCCCGATATTTGACACTGTTTACGATGAGCTGACTTAACATGAACTGCAGCCACTTGGCGTCGCTATAGACCGTATAGGTCAATGATTCCATTTGCACACAGACGTTGTTCTGGATCAGGAATTGCTTATTCTGCGCAAGCACTTCCGATACGCATTCTCTCAGCGAAACCTCCGTGATCAGATAGTCCTTCTCCACGCTGCCCAACCGCGCGTAGAACAGTACCCGCTCCACTCCCTGCATAAGCAGTTCCGTCTGCGAGAGGATCTTTCTGGCTTCCTCTGTTTTATGATTCTCGCAAAGCAGCCTGACGGCAGTGAGCGGCACCTTCATTTCGTGGATCCACTGTTCGATAAATTCCCGATACTCTCTGCTCTGTCGGTTTGCGTCTGACACTTCATCCGTCATGGCTTTCATTGCCGTTTTCATCAGGTCAAAATATGCCTTCTCCCATGCGGACGTCGGCGCATCCGCGATCTGTGCAAACAGGTATTTTTTATCCAGCGCATCCATCACAGCCCGAAGATTCGTAAGCCGCCTGCGCATTCTCCAATAATCCCACCAAAGCAATCCCGCCGCTGGCAGAAAAAAGCAGAGCAACAGCAGACAGATTTCTCCGACTTCCAGCCCAAACAGCCATAAAAGCGCAGAGAAAAACAGTGCGCCGGCAAAACAGACCAGCAGCACTGCCCTTTTATCCCGTAACCAATCGGAAAACCTCATACCTTATACCCCATTCCCCGCTTTGTGCGGATCATTTCTTCTTTTCCCAGAACGCGCAGCTTTTCCCGAATGCGCATGATATTGACGCTTAATGTATTGTCGTCGATATGGATCTCGTTGTCCCAAAGATATTCTACCAGTTCCAGCCGTGATACGATCTCGCCCGCATGCGAAAACAGACAATACATGATTTTAAGTTCCGTCTTCGTCAGTTCGATTTCCTGATCCTGTGCTGAGAGCGTGCCCGCAACCGGATCAAGTGTCATTCCGTCATGTGTCAGACAGCCTGACTGCCCGGCCGCCTGTCCCCTTTTTAACAGCACATTGATTCTCGCCAGCAGGATCGGGATATTATAGGGCTTGGAAATAAAATCATCCCCGCCCAAAGTCAAAGCCTGCAATTCATCCATTGCGGTATTTCGGCCCGTGAGAAACAAAATCGGCACCTCGGAAAAGCGGCGGATGGAGGCACATAAGCTATAGCCGTTTTGTGCGGGCAGATTGATGTCTAACAGGATCAAATCGGGCAATTCCGCCTTGATCTGCGCCAATACGTTTTCAAAATCGGTGACACAGGAAACTGCAAATCCTGCGTTTGAGAGGAGGGTTTGCAGTTCTTCCCGGATCAGTTTTTCGTCTTCGATAATCAGTATGTTGTTCATTGTGGTGTTTTGCATCGCTGCTATTTTGCAAATAAATCTGCGTGTGTTCCTGTTCTCGACGCTGTCAATATCAGTTGATTTTTATCGACAGCACAAATCAACAACCAGTCCGGCAGAATATGACATTCGCGAAAACCGAAATAATTTCCAGCCAGTCCATGATCCCGATAGCGTTCCTCAAGCGGCTTCTCCTGCAGAAGGTCGTTTATCACGCCTTCCAACAGTCCCATATCATATCCCTCTTTTTCACTCGCTTATAATCCTTGCGAAATTGTCCCGTCGTGACTAATTCCAGCATTACTCACTATCCCCTTCCGCATCCAGTTCCTCAAAAAGAGTATGCGCATCAGGATATCGCTTCGTCTTTTTCTGCCCCTTCATGATAGCTCGCGCTTCCTTCATAGCCGTCTCTGTCTCCATATTATAACGCGGCTGCTTCATCTCAAAAGGCAATCCACCCTCCATGATGGCTTTCCGAAGGAAGATATTGATCGCATCCGTAATTGTAATTCCAAAACTTGAAAAAAGTTCTTCTGCACTCGTTTTTGTCTCAGGATCGATTCTGATATTGATATTTGCCGTCTTCGCCATGCTGCTGCCTCCTTTATCAATGAATATACAAAGATATTATATTTTTAGTATATCCAGTTTTGCAAGCAACGTCAATACAATGTGAAACATTTATCCTTTATCAGACTGTACTGCACCACCAATCCGCTGTTTGGCTGATATTCTGTTTCCAGCGCATCCAGATCCGCCCCGATCTGCTGTTTCGCCGATTCCGCATAGGGGTAATGTTCCCGCAGACCGTCGCAGAGGCTCTTAAAGTCCGCCAGACGCTGTTCCTTGGAAAGGCCACCCATCCAGTTCCTTTCTTCGTCGGACATCTGTGCCAAAACCTGCTCTTTCAGCGCTTCAGCCGCCTGTGTGCCAGTCGCTTCCTGCTGATTACTCTGTATGACAGATACCGACTGTTCCCTGAAGCTGCGGTCGCCTGTCCCGCAGGATGCCACCGCCACACCTATGCCAAGGCAGAATCCAAACGCCAAAATCCGTTTTCTCATACCGACTCCACCTCCTCCGGCGCAATCGGCTCCTTGCCGCCCGTCATTCCCGGCGCGGATGCGCTTGCCTCAAACAGAGTATCTTTCTCTCGTCCATGCGCGGACTCCGCCCTGTCAAACCGCACCGTCGCCGTAAACAGATCCGCGTCCGTCTCCACGGTGAGTTTCCCGCCGCAGGCCTCCGTAAAGCTCTTAGCGATGGAAAGCCCCAGCCCGCTGCCGCCGTCGGTGCGGCTCTCGTCGCCGCGCACAAAGCGCTCGGTGAAATCTTTGCTGTTCGTAAGCTCCACACTGGAAGTATTTTTGACACGCACCACCGCCTGCCCGCCTTCTTCGGCAAGCGTCAGGTATACTCTGGAGCCCTCCAGCGAATAGTGCAGCGCATTCTGCAAAAGATTCTGGAACACACGGTAAAGTCTCTGGCCGTCCGCCAGCACAGACACGGGTGCCTCCGGGACCATCGTCCGCATCACCAACGTGCTTTGACTAATCTGGTCATTCATGTCCGCAAGGGTCTGGCGCAGCAGTTTGCTCAGATCCAGCACTTCCATCTGCATCGGCAGCTGCCCCGATGCCGCCTTACTGACTTCAAACACATCCTGTACGATGTTTTTCAGGCGTTCCGACTTCTCTCCTAAAATCTGCACATATTCTTTGACGTGCTGCGGCAGATCCTGCTCCTGCCTTAACAGTTCCACATAACTGATAATGGACGTGAGCGGCGTCTTGATATCATGTGACACGTTTGTCACCAATTCCACCTTCATCCGCTCGCTATTGACCTGTTCAGTCAGTGCCGTTTCTAATCCCTTTTGAATCTGATTCAGGTTGTCAGCCGCCTCCCGCAGGTCGGTATCCTCAGACAGCGTAAGTTCTCCCGTGAGATTCCCCTCCCGCACCGCAAGGATCTGGTCTGAGAGCGCGCCGATATCCATGGCCAGCCGTCGGTTCTTCTTTAAGCCCCATACCGTCAGCGCCGTAAAGACGGCGAGTATGGCAAAGACCACTTCCATAACCAGCAGAAACGGCGATCCCACACTCCATGCGGACAGTCCATATTCTGCTGCCTCCACCACCGCTGTCTCATAAATCTGCCCTAAGCCGGCATTATACATCATATCGGCAGTTTCCGGATTCCCCGCCACCAATGCGTACAGCACAAACGCCGCCGCAAACAGCATAAGCAATACAAGTTCTGCGATCAAGGTCAAGCGCTGTCTCCTCACCAGCCTTTTCTGGATCGGATATTTGAGATCTTTTATCTTTAACAGGTCGATCAGCGGTTTTTTCTGCGTCTTCCCGTTATACCGGACATCCAGTGCCGCCAGATAAATGAGCCAGAAGAAAATCGCCAGATACACACCGCTCATCACGATGCGGGTATACTGCCAGGCGATATCGCCGCCTAAATAAACATCCCAGTTATAATAGCCAAAACCACTGGTACCGAAATACCAGACTGCCTCGCCAAATGCTCCCCAGCCTTTCACCGCGACAGCCAGAAACAGAATGACAAACAAGGCAAGTTTTATTTCCAGACACAACTTCCCCAGAAAGCCCCCTATGCGCTCTGCTGCCTGTTTTCTGCTCTTTCGCATCAGAAAGGCGATGAACAGTAAAACCGCGGCCGCGCCCAGAAATTTTCTCGTCCACTCCGCCTGATACTGCAGATAGTCCATATTGGTTTTCAGGCGATAAAGATTGCCGCCATAGCTTTCATAACCGCTTCCTTTCTCGTTTGCCACCAGATAGCGCTGCGGGTTCTTTGCCGCCGCCAGAAAGATGACCGCGTCCCTGGCCTTATCCCCCAGCTTATAATTCGCATAGCCGGGCACCTGCCAGCGGCTTGCATCCGTGTAAAGCCCATCGCCGTACACATCCTCTTTCCTGCCGTCCTTTACGATCTCTACCTTGCCGTCGCCCTCTTTGTTGAACCAGAGCGTGAAATTATAGGCTTTGGCATCAAGGGCTTTTGCATAATCCTCACCGTCCCACACCTGACCCGCTTTATCCTCATACGCCTCGATGTTTGAATAGAGCAGTTTGTTCTGATAAATCACGGCATAACGCAGATTTAAATTCTTCGCCATATCCGCCATAAAGCTCTTTTCATCCGCATAGAGATAACTGTCGGAGCCATAAGTATAATAGCTGCTGTCATCAGCCCATCCGCATCCTCCGGCGGCAAGTCCGTATTCGTTGAGCATCTGCTCATACTGATTGGCCCTCAGTTCCTCCAGATATGCCAGATAATCATCCACATTGCCGCCAAAATCCGCCAAATCTGCCAGCCCTAATTCTTTCGAAACGGCGCTGTTATAAGCAGTTGAAGCTGACTGCTCAATCACAGCCTCCTCCTGCACCTCAGACGACTCGTTTAGGAGACGATCCGTCCACTCCTGATAGGATTCGTCCATGTACTTGTACTGCGCGCCTGTGGCATCCGTAACATATCCCGATTTCGCATACGTATGCCCGCCTGTCGCCACGCCCAAAAGATCGGAGAGCCTGTTGCTGATGATCCATCGAAACTCCCCGTTTTCCTGATAATCTAACGGCCCTTCAAAGACTTTTTCTCCATAGGCCACGAACAGAGCCGCCGCCGACATCAGGTGAATGACCAATATGGTCAACCCTGTTGCAAACGCCACAAAACTGATAATTACCTTACTTTTTTTCCATTTTGTATCCAATGCCCCACACCACCTTTATATATTCTGGGTCTTTCGGATTGAGTTCGATCTTTTCGCGAATGTGCCTGATGTGCACCATCACCGTATTCTCCGGCGAAAAGGACACATCCTCCCAGACTCTCTCATAGATCTCTTCCGCCGGAAAGATCCTGCCCCTGTTCTTCATCATAAGCTCGATGATCTTCGTCTCCGTTGCGGTCAGTCTGACAGGTTCCCCGTCCGCATAGAGCGTATGCTCTTTCAGGCGGTAACAGAGTCTGCCGTTTACGATCTCGTCCTCCTCATTCATTGCATGGATTCCGCCGAGACACGTATACCTGCGCAGCTGGCTTTTCACCCGGGCCGCCAGCTCCTGCGGGTTAAAGGGCTTGGCCACATAATCGTCCGCCCCCATTGAGAGCCCTAAAATCTTGTCGGTGTCCTCCGTCTTTGCGCTCAGCACGATGATGGGAAGATTTTTGCGTTCTCTGATCTTCATCATGGCGGACAGTCCGTCCAGCTTCGGCATCATCACATCCATAATAATGAGCTGTACCTCCGTCTCCGCCAGGATCCGCAGCGCCTCCATGCCGTCGTAGGCCTTTACCACGCGATACCCTTCCTTTTCCAGCAGAAGGGCGATTGCCTTTACGATTTCCCTGTCGTCATCCACCACCAGCACACATTCGTTCATTTGAAGATCTTACCCCCTTATCCTTAAGCCTGCCCACATCATAAAGGTGAGTCCTTATAAAAAACTCGTGGGATTTCTTATAAATTTCTTAATCCGCGCATAAGCAGAGTCAGAAATCGGCAAAGACAGGCTGCATGCTTGTATGTAAGACTGCCTGCGGCGATTTATGACGAGGCGCAAGACGTCCGGGGGACGTCTGCTCTGCGCGGACCGAAGTGGAACGAAGACCGCGAACGAGAAATGCGAAGCCTTTCGAGTCTGCTTATGCTCTATCTCAACTAATATACCCCTCCCGCATCTCCTTCTCCGCCGCCCTTACCTCCTCAAGCAGTTCCCTGGCGGAAACGCGGGTCGCGCCTGCCCCCAGAATAATGATCTGCTCGAGTCCGTCGGAAGTGGCCACCCGCACGCGGTTGTTTTTACGACACATTTCGTGCGTCACCTTCTCGATATATTGATCTGCGGTCTCCGCTTCCTTGGTATAAACCACATCAATATTATGATAGTGTTGCACACTGCCGGGATTTCCTTTCACCCGATAAGCGTCAAACACCAGGATCAGGTGCATCTTCCGATATGCCTGATAATTGCAGAGAATATCCGTCAGCCTGCCCCTGGCAGCGTTTAAGTCCATTTTCGCCAGAGCAGAAAGCTCCTCCCACGCAAAGATGATATTGTAACCGTCTACCAAAAGATAGTCCTCCTGCTTCGTCTGACTGCCGCGGTATGTAACCTCCGCAGGCTCCGCTGTCTTTGCGCGGATGGTTCTGGCCCAGCCCTGCTTTTTCGGCTCCTTCGTCCCGTAGGTTCTGGCAAAGATCTCCTCTATCTCCTCTTGACCAATAAAGTCAATTTCTGTTTTCTCTCCGCCCGTCCTTCTCGCATACCGTTCCGCAAAACTTGCCGCTCCGCTGTCGTTTCTCATTCCGGCACTGCTTGTCGCCCCGTTCTCCCCATTTCCCGCATTCTCTATATTCTGCCCATGCAGACCACATTGCCCAATTCGGTCATTCCCATTGCCTGCCCCATAAAGACTGCTGTCCCAAAGCCGCCATCCCGCTTTCAGCGCAGGCTCCAAGTGCATATATTCCTCCACGCGATTCCACTCCACCACAAATCCCGCTCCGTGGGCACAGAATACGGAACCGCAGGGATTCTCCATATCGCGCTCCGCCTCGTAACCGATCCGCTCTATGACCTCCTCCGCATTGTGGCAGGGTTCATAGCCTTTCAGTCTGGTAAAGAGCCGTCCTTTTCCTCCGCTGTAAGCCAAAAGCTTCGTGTGATAACCGCCAAATTCGGAGACCGGCACCGTGCCCGCAAGCACCGCCTCCTCCCCCACGGTCTCAGGCGCCTCAAAGCTGCCGCTCATGGCTTGGATATCCGTCATGGCCCTGCCTATCAGGGAAGCTGGCAGTTCCATGCGAAATTCGTAGACAGGCTCTAACAGCAGGCTCTTTGCGCGGCAAAGCCCCTGTCTGAGCGCGCGGTAGGTGGCCTGTCTGAAATCGCCGCCCTCCGTGTGCTTCAAATGAGATTTCCCCGCCGCCAGCGTGATCTGCAGATCTGTGATCGGCGATCCCGTAAGAACGCCCAGATGAGTCTTCTCCTCCAGATGAGTCAAAATCAGCCGCTGCCAGTTGCGATCCAGCTTATCTTCGCTCAGACAGCTGCGAAAGCTAAGACCGCTGCCCCGTTCGTCCGGCTCTAAGATCAGATGCACCTCCGCGTAGTGCCTGAGCGGTTCAAAATGCCCCACACCCTCCGTCACATCCAAAATGGTCTCCTTATAGAGAACGCTGCCCTCGTCAAATTCCACCTCCAAGCCAAACCGTTCCTGAATCAGTTTCCTCAAAATCTCGATCTGCACCTCGCCCATCAGCCGCACATGGATCTCACCGCTTAGCTCCTGTCTGACAAGATGCAGCATCGGTTCTTCTTCTTGTAGTTTACATAACTTTAAATATAAATCATGAGTGTCACACCCCTCCGGAGAATTGACCCGATAGGTCATAACAGGCTCCAAAAGCGGCAACACAGTCTCTTTCTCCACGCCAAGTCCCTGCCCGCAGAAAGTGTGCTGCGGTCCCAGAAGCGCGCAAATACTGCCAGCCTCCGCCTCCTGCACCGCCACATACTTTTCTCCCGAGTATTGACGAATCTGGTCAATCTTTTCCGCCTCCTCCGCAGTCACTATCGTCTGCTTCACCTTGAGACTGCCTCCGGTCACTTTGATGTGCGTCAGGCGGTTTCCCTGCGCATCTCTGGTGATCTTAAAGACCCTCGCCCCAAACGCGTTCCCGTACTTTGGTGCAGGCACATAGGAGACAAGTGCGTCAAGCAATGCTTCCACACCATCCCCGTGCAGAGCGGAACCAAAAAAACAGGGAAACAGCTTCCGTTCCTTTATCAGCGCAGCAATCTCCTTATCACTGACCAGAGGCTGCCCATTTATCATGCTTTGCCCATCGGTTGATTGCTGTCCGCTCTGCTCCACCCTCTCCAAATACTTGTCCAGCAGTCCCTCGTCACAGACCGCAACATTCTCATAAAATACGTCCGTCCGTTCCCCGATTGGGCAGGCAAATGAGACGCAGCGTCCGTCCAATGCTTTCTGCACTCCCGCAAGCAGGTTATCCGCGTCCGACCCCGGTTGATCCATTTTATTGATAAAGAGGAAAACGGGCACGTCATATCGCTCCAGCAGCCTCCACAGCGTCAGCGTGTGGCTCTGCACTCCGTCCGCTCCGTTTATGATGAGCACCGCACAATCCAGAACCTGCAGCGCCCGCTCCATCTCTGCCGAAAAGTCCACATGTCCCGGTGTATCTAAAATCGCAATCTCCATATCTTTCCAGAAAAAACGCGCCTGCTTGGAAAAGATGGTGATGCCCCTCTCCCGCTCCTGCGCGTCCGTATCCAGAAATGTATTCCGATGATCTACACGACCGAGATTTCTGATTTCTCCCGCCTCATAAAGGATCTGCTCCGCCAATGTCGTCTTGCCCGCATCGACATGAGCCAACAGACCGATGACTGCTTTTCGATTGCTCATTTAGGCCTCCATAATCTTCCCCTTACGCGAACATGTCCCGCCGATAAGCGAGACATGTCACAATGATACGATATCATTTTATCACACAAAACAAATCAAGAACAGATGCATTTTAACTTATTTCAAAATTTCTGCCAACCGATCAACGCCCGTCTGCACTTTACCCATGAAACCTAAAATGTTCTCGATGCCCCCGTCACCTGCGCCTCCGTGGATGCGCTGATCTCAGTAACGCCCTGCTCGGAAACGCCGGATATTGTCTCCACCTGCAGCATAGCCGCCCGGAGTCTCTCTTTGATCTCCACGATACCACTGAGTTCGCCTTTGAGCTTTTCCGTCTCACCGATCACCTGCTCAGAGGATTCCAACATGGCATCAAAAAGCTTCACGGTATCACCCAGTTTCTCATTGGATTCCTCTGCCTCTGTAAGACTCACAAACCGCGCGTAATGCTCCGGTTTGAACATCTTTTGATAAAGGGCATCAAGCGCTTCACCTAATGGCTGATTTCCCCGCCCTGCGACCGCCTTTCCCGGCTGCTCCTCAAAGGGCTTATAGAGGACACTGTAATCCACTCCAAACAACACAGCGCGAAGCGTCGTCATCTCGCAGCCGCAGGAAAGGTAAAAGGCGATCCGCCGCTCTCTGATGAGCCGCTGTTTTTCATTCTCTGCCGCCGAAACCCGTTCCGACTCGATATAAAGTCCCTCTACCCCCGCCAGATGTTCCTTAAAATATGTCTTAAACAGAGAAAAGGCGCTGTGTCCCGTTCCTTTTCCCCGCCTGTCCGCCAGGATGGCAAAATAATCAAGGAGCGCGCAGTTTGTCTCCTCGCAGATTATGAAAACGGCATAGCCTGCCAATTCCCCGCCATCAAAAATGCCAAGAGAAAAGCCAAAGCCCGCCTCCATGCTGCGCAGGATGTGGCTTAAGGGCTTTAACTCACTGGAAGGAAAATCCTGTTCCATATAGTTGTGATATATTTGGATGATTTCAACCTCTGTTAGTTTCCGACAATCCATGGCATACTGTTCCTATCTTTTCTTTTTCAACAGTTTACATAACACTTTTCCTTCATTTTCCCTCTGCCCGCCACTTCTCAAACCGCTCCTCCCAGCCGCTCCTTTTCACAAACGGCACATACAGAATCCGGCCCGACATGCGAAACTCCCACTTTAGCTTTTCCACAAACCCCATTCCCACAGTTTTTTCCTTTTTATACCGATAATACTTACAAAGCGCCGGAATCAGCCAAAGCAAAACCCCCGCCAGTCCCGTACCGAGACAAAGATCGGGAAAATCAAAGGTTCCATATCCTCGAACGCGCAGATAATCCAGCGTGTAAGGATGAAACAGCCTGTCCGCCAATCGGAATAAAGGCACCGCGATCTCCAAATCAATAACATACACCCAGCCTGCGGAAAGTCCAAAAAAAGCATTGTAAGAAGCAATCATCCGAAAAAGGTATGCCGCCACAAGAAGCGCTGCGATATTTTCCAGACAAAGTAAAAGCCCATTGTAACCGATCCCCCAGCGCCCATGCAGCCAGCTTCCGTCCGTATTATAAACGGGTTTGACCGCCAGATAGCGGTTTAAGATGATCGGATGTTCACTCAGACTGTCATAGTGCAGGTAAACGACATATTCCAAAACCGCCGCGACCAGAAAAAGCGCCACCCATAGTATAACGTGCTTCCCTACTTTCTTCATCTGTTTCTTCCTATCTGTCATACCCCTGCACATACACAAAGCTATCCGCGTCATTCTCCCTTTCCATATGATAATCAGGGTTTAGCGCCGCCTCCACAAAGGCCGCTCCCGTGGGTTCTGTCACCGTCACAGTAAGCCCCAGCGCCCGCTCCACATCCTGCACAGTAACATCATCTAAAAAAACCTGTTCTCCGCTGCGCAGCATATTGGCGGGAAGTAACAGCGTATCTCCGAGGTCTTCTCCTGCCTGCTGCCGCTTTCTTAACTGCGCGATCAGATCCTGCCCCGTTACGAGCCCCGCCACGGTGATCGTCTCTCCAAAAAAATCATTGCGGATGGGATAGACCCGAATGGTCAGTTCGGGACAGACCTTGCACACTTCCTCCGCCGCTTCCCGTATCACGGCATATGCCAGCTTCCCTGTCGCTGCGGAAAGCTTACGTTTTCCTCCATAAAGTCTTTGTTGACTATTTTGGTCAATTTTTATGATTTCCTGCATCGCCGCCTCAAATTCCTCCCGAAACAGCCGCAGCATCCCCACGCCGTTTTCCAGTTGGATATAGCCGTCGTAGCGTTCCTCCTCCGGAAGATCCCGCTCCGCCAGCAGATAGAACTCGTCGCTGGCATGCACGAAGTGTAGACCATACTGGTCAAAACAAATTTTCTGGTACTCCTCGATCATGTCAATGATGGCTCCTGCCTCCTCCTTTGTAAATAAGGAAAGCGGATAGAGTCCGTCCCTGAATTTTGTGATCCCCGCAGGCACCACCGACACACTGCGCAGAAAAGGCAAGTATTTCATCAGATCCTCAATGCTGCGCTTAAGCTCCTCCCCGTCGTTGACTCCCTTACAGCATACGATCTGCGCATTCATCTCCACGTGTCCCTCGTAGAAACGGTCGAGAAAGCGCAGCTTCTCCCCCGCGAAGCGGTTGTTTAACATCTTACATCGCAGCTCAGGGTTGGTCGTATGCACGGAAATATTGATGGGCGCAAGCTGCATCTGAATGATGCGCTCCACATCATGCTCGCTCATATTGGTAAGGGTGATATAATTGCCCTGCAAAAAGGAAAGCCGGGAATCGTCATCCTTAAAATAAAGGGTTTCCCGCATTCCCGGGGGCATCTGGTCAATAAAACAGAAAATACATCGATTACTGCAGGAGCGATAGTCGCTCATCAGGCTGTTTTCAAACGCTACGCCCAAGTCTTCGTCGTAGTCCTTGTCGATCTCCAAAAGCCACTCCTCGCCGTCCGCCTTACGCACGAGCACTTCCACATACTCGTCCTTCATCAGATAGCGATAATCAAACACATCCTCTATTTCGTTATCATTGATGGCAAGAAGGGCGTCGCCAGACTCGATCCCCATCTCCTGCGCGATCGAGCCGGGGGCCACTTCCTTTATGATATGTTCTGTCCTATTCAAATCCGCGCTCCTTCTTCTCAACCTTTCTATACAGTATCAATGCAGAGAATGCCGCTTTTAAGGCATTCTCTCAAGTGAGATTTAGCACTTCCAAGTCAGCTTTGCTGACTTTGCGTCTCCGTCCTATGGCGGGACGTCTTTAGAAGTACTTCTCACTTTACCAGTCTGAGTCCCAGTCGTCGTAACCGCTGTCCCAGCTGTCGCCGGAATCCCAGTCATAATCGGAGTCCCAGTCATCACTCGCCCACTCCTTCTCACTGTACCAGGACGATTCGGTGAAATCCCCCACCTCATAACTGCTGCGCCAGCTGCCGGACTGATAGTAGTCATCCGCGTTCTGTTCAAGCTCCCTGTCCACCTGTGTAGGCGACCATTCCTCGTCGTAGTCGTCCCACTCATACCAGCTGGAGGTGTCATAATAGTAAGTGTTGTTCCGATATGAATAATATCCGCCGGAAGGTCCGGCCGCAAACCAGCCGACAGCCAGCATAACCACCACCAGACCCCAAATGATCATCTGGTATTTCAGGCTTTTGATAAAAACTTTGGAAGCTCTGTCCGAGACATTTGCGCCCTTTGTGCCTTTCGCGGCCAGATGCCGCTTCTGCTCGCTCACCCGCTCGTTGATCTTCATGTAAAGCTCGTTGACCGCGTAAGCCTCGTCATTGCCCTCATAGCGGACCGCGCGGCTGCCATCGGCCTTATTTTTATAGACGACAACATTGCCGGTGGTCTCGTCCCGGTAAATACCGAAGGCTTTCGCGCCCCGGTAATCCTCCCCGAGAAACACCCGCATATCCTGCAGCGGCAGATTATGACGCTGACAGTAAGCCCGCAGTTCCTCGATGGTCGTCGGAACACCATAGGCTGTCCGTTTCACTTTGCTGTTTGCTGCACCGCAATGCGGACAGGTCTGCGCCGTCTCCGGAATCATCTGTCCGCAGTATTCACATGGTATTTTCATGGTTACCGCCATTTCTGTGCTTTTTGTCTCAATTATACAGGAAAATCACCTGAAAATGCAATATTGGAAACGCGTCTTCTCAACTGCTCTGCCCTTGTTTTGCCTTTTCACCTCTCGCGTCTATTGGTTGACATAACTTCAATTATCTCTCATCCAAAATCCTGTATTGCAGCATTTCATACAAAAGCAGCGTCCCCTCTTTGATTTCCGGCGGCAGAAGCGCGCGGGCCACCAATTTATACCCTTCCTCCGGCGCGTCGGTGCGCTCTAAGTTCGCGTAATCCCCGTCAATTTTTGCCACCCGATATTGAAATGTATTCATAGTAACCTCCGTTCCAACCTTTTTCCTTTTCTATCGTATCATATACCGATTTCATTTCCCATAGATAAATTCCAGAACATTCAACGAACATTTCCTATTCTACAAGCTGTCCCTATATCCGGGATCACAGCTTGCACCTAGAAAATGCCTGCCACAAAAATTTCAATCCCGATCAGGCTTAAGATCACACCGCCCAGAATGGACGCCCTGCCTGCAAACGCGGTCCCAAATGTCTTTCCCAGATACAGCCCTGCCATACAAATCACAAAGGTGACCGCCGCAATGATAAGGGCGCAGACAAGCGCCATGATAAAACCATATTCCGCAATGGTAAAACCGACGGAGAGCGCGTCGATCGAAGTGGCGATCCCCTGCACAATGAGCGCCGTCATGCCGACGCCCTGCTTTTCCGTTTCCACTCCGTTGTCCCTGATCCCGTCTATCAACATTTTGCCGCCGATCAGCAAAAGGAGGACCAGCGCGATCCAGGGAATGAATCTGCTGAAGGCCGTAAAATATTGAACCAGCGTATGAACGCAGATCCAGCCGATCATCGGCATGGCCGCCTGGAAAAAGGCGAACACGCCGGCAATACCGCACATTCTTCTGTTTCCCATCTGCGGCTCGTTCAAGCCGTTTGCCAGCGATACCGAAAAGGCATCCATCGCCAGGCCGACGCCGAGAAACGCACTGTTCACAAAAAATAGCAGATTCCATTCCATCTTCTGTCCCTCCATTTCTGACTCTGTGCAGACATACGTATAAGCAGATTCGAAATGCTTCGCATTTCTCATTCGCGTTGCTCGCCATAAGCTGCCTCAGTCAGTCTTGCATGCAAGCATGCCGCCTTCCTGTGTCACCTTCTGACTCTGCTTATACGCGCAAAGAAGCCAAGTACAGTTTCAAAAACTATACTTGGCTTTCCTCTCATTTTTCGCAGACTGCACGTATAGTTTTTGCTATACATGAGTCTCGCAATTTAAAACAAGCCAGACCGAATCGGTCAGTATGTTGACTTGCTACGATATACGCTTGCTACTCCCCCATGGGTATTTGATTAAGGATATCTTATGACATATTTTGGTATTTGTCAAACACTTCCTAACAGCATTTACACAATGCCAAGCAGCTTGCCCGCCCAATACACGACCCCCAGCACCCAGCTGGTAAAGATGCCATAGAGGATCACCGGCCCTGCAATGGTGAAAATCTTGCAGCCGATCCCGAACACCTGCCCCTCCTTCTGGTACTCAATGGCGGCCGAAGCCACGGAATTGGCGAAACCCGTGATCGGCACAAGCGCCCCCGCGCCGCCCCATTCCACGCACTTATGATAAATGCCAAAACCCGTTAAAAGGACGCTCGCCAGCACCAGAAGCATGGAACACCAAGAGCCCGCCGTCTCCTTGTCGATCCCCATCCTGTTCGTCGCATAGTTTAAGATCAACTGTCCGATCACACAGATCAGTCCGCCCACCAAAAAGGCCTTAATCATGCGAAGTGTCATGCTGTACTTTGGCGTGGCCTGCTCCACCTTCTGCTGATAAGCCTGCTCCCTCTCCTGTTGTGTCATCTGTTCCATCGGTTTTGTTTGTTCCATTTTTCTCTCCTCTTTTTTGTTTCCGCTTACGTTTTTCTTTTTCAACTTTTAGGCAAATGCAAAACGCATCCCCATTTCAGCCAACCACTCATGTCTCTCGAGCATCTGCACATCAGCCCCCATTTAAAAATATCTGCTGTGTAAAATAGATCAGGCTCCCGCACAGCTTCCCCAGCGCCACGGAAAGGATCGCCACACCCAGCCCGTGCCGAAAACCGATCCTTCTGGCAAAGACGGGAATCGTATTTAACATCTCCGCAATGGCCAGGGCAAGGCAGCCCACGAAGATTCCTGCAAACAACCCAAACACGATCATAAATACGGTGCCGGCTACATGCCAGACGCCCATCGTCGCCGCTCCAAACAGCGCTTTGTGTTTGACGAAAGCGCCCACCTGACCCCAATCCCCAAAGACGCTGAAATAGCTTCCGGTCAGCGTGCCGAATACCACCATCTCCTCCAGCACAAACACCTTTTTTGCTACGTGCATTTTACCCGCAAATCTGGGGATCAATCCCACGGAAATCAACACCGTGAACACTCCTGCCGACACGATCAGTCCCGCACTCACCCCGATCACCGCCAGCAGAAATTTACTAAGAAACATCAATGGTCTTTCCCTCCCTGTCCGCTGTCGCAATCAGCGCCTGATTGACATCCTTTTCATAGACACGCATCTCCACCTCGATCGGCGTGGGATCCTTGGTGATCCGCCTGCCGCCGATATGATTAAAGAAAACAATGATGCCCACCGCCAGTCCCACCGAATAGGAAAGCTCCAAAATACCGTACCCGTCGCTGGGAAGACCCGTCACCATCTTGTAGAGTTTGGAAAACACGTCGTTGATGCCGATATCATTGTGAAATGCCATAATGGTAAAGGCCGTACCAAAAAAACTGACCAGCGACACGAAGGCAAGCTTACACCACTGCATAAAGCCTTTGTGCCTGTCCACACTGACCCACTCCACCAGCACATCCGTCTCCCCCAAATTTTCCACGCTCACCCCGGGGCAGGCCTTCTCGATCTCCTCGATGACACGTAAAATACTGATGACCTGCCGTTTACACTCTCCTTCCCGAAATTGCCACAGCTTGAGAGATTTCGCCTTTGCAAGCACATGAGGATCTAAACAGGTAAGCGTTGCTATCTCTTTGACGCAGACCTCCGGCTTCTGCACCTCTATATTCTGTTCCGCTTTCAGATAAATTGTCGCGCTATTGGTTGACATAACTTCTCCTTTTTGCCGCCGCTATTGATCGTAAGAGACTGTAAAGCATTCTCTCAATTGTCGAATTGCGACAATTTGATAAAGGGTATTATAAGGAAATTTTTTTATTTTATACGCCCTATCGCTATGATATACTATTCATATCTGTTTATGTTTTCATGACAAAAGCAGTCCTCCTTCCTCCAAGTCGGCAGACTGCACAAACAATATCATGACAGGAAAGGATCCCACTATGAAAATGGATAAACTTCTTTTTGGCGCGGCCTACTACGACGAATATCTCCCCGTTGACCGCATCGAAACCGATATGGAAATGATGAAAAAGGCGGGCATGAATGTGATCCGCATCGCGGAGTCCACTTGGAGTACCTGGGAACCGCAGGACAACGTTTTCGATTTCACCCATTTGCACCGGATGCTTACCTGCTCGCAGAAGCACGGCATCCAGGTGATTGTCGGCACCCCCACCTATGCAATCCCTATCTGGCTTGCACGCAAATACCCGGATATCCTCACCGAAACGCACGAGGGACAGGAACGCTACGGCCGCAGACAGAACATGGACATCGCCCACCCTATGTACTTAAAGCACGCAGAACGCATCATCCGCAAATTGATGGAAGAAGTGCAGCCATACGATCATGTGATTGGTTTCCAGCTCGACAACGAGACCAAATCCTACGACACCTGCTCCGTCTACGCGCAGGAAAAATTCGTGGCTTATGTGCGGGAACTGTTTGACGGCGACTTAGAACGCCTAAACGAAGCCTGGGGACTGGACTATTGGAGCAACCGCATCAACACCTGGGAAGATTTTCCCGACGTGCGCGGCACCATCAACGGCAGTCTGGGCGCGGAATATCAGAAATTTCAGAGAAAACTGGTGACAGATTTCCTCTCTTGGCAGAGCGCCATCGTGCAGGAATACGCCCGCCCCGAGCAGTTCATTACCCATAATTTAGATTATGACTGGCGTGGTCATTCCTTTGGCATTCAGCCCGAGGTTGACCAGTGGGAGGCGGCGCGTTCCCTGACAGCAGCCGGCTGCGATATTTACCACCCCTCCGCGCAGGATCTGACCGGAAAAGAAATCTCCTTTGGCGGTGCCATTGCCCGTTCCTTAAAAAAGGACAACTATCTGGTGCTGGAGACCGAAGCGCAGGGCAACCACGGCTGGCTCTCCTACCCCGGACAGCTGCGCCTGCAGGCTTTCAGCCATCTGGCAAACGGTGCAAACTGTGTGGAATACTGGCATTGGCACTCCATCCACAACGCCATTGAATCCTACTGGAAGGGTGTCTTAAGCCATAATCTCAAGGAAAATGCCACCTATCGGGAGGCCTGCCGCATCGGCGCGGACTTTGCCGAATACGGTACTCACTTGGTCAATCTGAAAAAGCACTGTCAGGCAGCGATCGTACTGGACAATGAATCCCTGACCGCCCTCAAGTGGTTTCCCACCGGCGGCGGCCTCGGCTATAACGAAATTTTCCGCCGTCTTTACGACGCTCTCTATGAAAGGAACGTGGAGTGTGATATCCTTTCGGCGGAAGACGATATTGACTTATTTGGTCAGTATAAGTTTTTAGTGGTACCCGCCCTCTACAGCGTCTCCGATGCTATGGTCGATGCCCTGAAACGCTATGTCAAGGCTGGCGGTGTCCTGCTTGCCACCTTCCGCACGGCGGTCGCGGACAGGATGCTGAAGATTTATCACGATGATCTGCCCCACGGCCTGACGGACGTGTTCGGTATGACTTACGATCAGTTTACGGATGCCGTGCAGGTGGGGCTGAGAGCGGCAGATACAGCAGCACTGACAGCCTGCTCTGCGGCGGGTGTGACTGAATCGGGGCAGGTGCCGCCAAGACAGCGTGATTGCGTCCACCACTGGATGGAACTTCTCCTCCCCGATACCGCCGAAGCACTGGCCTATTATGACCATCCCCACTGGGGCGAAAATGCTGCTATCACGGGAAACCAATATGGTCAGGGCTATGCCGCTTATTTGGGCTGCTACGCCGATATGGATATTATCAAAAAGCTGCTCGGCTTTCTCTGTGAAAGGGCAGGCCTTGCCAAAGAAGAATCCGTCTGGCCTCTCGTCATCAAACGGGGCACAAACGACCTGCAAAAAGAGATCATTTATTATTTTAACTACTCCGAAGAACCGCAGGAAACCGTCTATCACGGCGCAAAAGCCCGCGTGCTGCTCTGCGGACAGGAAACACAGTCGTCAGCCACTGCTGCCAATTCATCCGCCAAAAAAGCCGCCGCGCTCGCCACAAACAACGCCTCTGCCATTCTCAAAGAGGGCAGTCGGATTTGCCTGAAAGGCTGGGATTTCCTGATTCTGGAAGAAATATAAAGCAACCGTGCGGCACATTCAGTGCCGCCCTTCCTATTTGTTACGCCCCTGATTGACTGATGTACCTCTTAGAAGGCTTCACAAGCAGCGTCACCGCCAGAATGGCCGCCGCCGTGACGCCCAGGCTGAGCGGGTACATAATGCTGCCGGTTACATCTTCGATTCATCTGCCTCATACTCGGGCATCGCCCCTAAAACATCCCCAAAATCTTCTCCTGAAACGTATTGCTGAGCTCCTCATAAGTGGTATACCCAATCTGCCCGCTATCCCGAAACCGTCCCCGCCATTCATCGCGGATCGCATCAGCGAGCGGCACCGCACACTCACTTTCCGTTAAAAGGATCGCGGGGAAAACATAGTAGATCATCATCAGATTGATGTCCATCCCGATTCTGCCGTTTATTTTCCCCCGTTTGGCAAAGCGCGCCTCCACTGCGTCCGCAAGAGCTTTCGCGACCTGTGCCGCCGCTTCCCGCTGCTTCTGCGCCTGCGCTTCTTCTTCCTTCTGAACTTCTGCTTCTTTCTGAACCCCGGCCTGCTCCACAAAGCGCACCATCTCCGTAAGGATCAGCTCATTCTTTTGCCGAAAATACGCCATTCTCTCACCGTAGATCTTCTTCCTGATACGGCTCAACATCCCCGCCATATCATCAAACATGGCTCCCGCCTGCTCTAACATACGCGTACCATCCTTTCTGCATCCTTAAGTCTCACCCGTATCCTTATCTTGAGAATCATCCTTAAGCGGGTAAAAGTTCTTTGTTGTAATTTTCTGCAAATTGCAGGTTGCACCAATCCCTCACCTATGCTATAATAATTTTCGGCGGTTTTCTTAGTCCGCTATGCGTAGGGGCATAGTTCAAAGGTAGAACAGTGGTCTCCAAAACCATCGATGTGGGTTCGATTCCTACTGCCCCTGTTGTCATGACCCGTGAGCCGCGCTCGCGGGTTTCCTTTTATGCAAATCTTCCTGCGGGATTACCAATAGGGAGCCTGCCGCTCCGGAAAGAGGATACTTATGAAAAAAATCACGGCTCTTTTTGCGCTGTTCCTCCTCACCGCCCTCCTATGCTGCGGTTGCGGAGAAGAAAAGCGTTTTTTTCTATCCACCACCGATTACGACCTGGACGCTGAGACATCACAGACGATCCGCGGCGTAAAGATTGGCGACAATTCAGACGCCTTCCTTGCCGCCTACAGAGATTACGATATCCTGACCTCGATCAGCGGCGGCGATTATCTGACCCTCCCCGCTGAGGACATCCCCTTCGACGTTTCGATCTCCACTATCCTGCCCTCCTTTTTTGTGGACGGCACGGCGCTTGAGATCGACCGTTTCTGTGAAGAAAATAAAATCGAAAAGGATGGGCTTCTCGCCTTTCTCACAAACGAAGATTATCTGAACGCGCATTCTGTGGTCTACCGCTACCTTGTCTTCACTTGGGAAAATGGCGTGATCACGGAGATCCGCTCCGAGTCCATGGACTACAACCGTGACGGCTCCTATTATCAGCCTTCGTTAGAATCAGCAGACAAGACAGAGGAAGGATGACCTCTCAGGAAGCGAATTGACTCTCGTAAAGTTCCGCATAGAAACCTTTCTGTTCCAGCAAAGTCTCATGATTTCCCTGCTCGATGATATTGCCGTCCCGCATCACGAGGATCACATCCGCCTCTCGTATCGTAGAAAGCCTGTGGGCCACGATAAAACTGGTCCTTCCCTGCATCATGGTGGCAAATGCTTTCTGAATCCTGATTTCCGTTCTGGTATCAATAGAAGATGTCGCCTCATCCAAAATCAACATCGGCGGCAGACAGAGCATCACTCTGGTAATGCAAAGAAGCTGCTTCTGTCCCTGCGAAAGACTGCCTCCGTCCTCACCGATCACGGTATCATACCCCTTGGAAAGTCTCTTGATAAAGCTGTGCGCATGAGATGCCTTTGCCGCGGCAATCACTTCCTCATCGGTGGCATCAGGCTTTCCCATTACGATATTGTCCCGAATCGTCCCTGTTTTCAGCCAGGTTTCCTGCAATACCATGCCGTAGTTTTCTCGCAGGCTCTCTCTCGTCACTTCCCTGATGTCCGCGCCGTCCACGCAGATTTTTCCGCTGTTCACATCGTAAAACCGCATCAACAGATTGATCACGGTCGTTTTTCCGCAGCCCGTCGGTCCCACGATCGCCACCCGCTGTCCGGGTTTTACGGCAAGATTAAAATCTGTAATGAGCTTCTTATCCGGCACATAGGAAAAGTCTACATGCGAAAGTTCTACTTTTCCTTTGACATCCTGCAAGACTATGGCATTTTCTTTCTCCGGTATCTGCGGCGTCTCCTCGATCAATTCAAAGATCCGCGCCGCGCAGGCCAAAGCGTTCTGCAATTCCGTCACCACGCCTGAAATTTCATTAAAGGGCTTTGTGTACTGATTCGCATAAGAGAGGAAACAGGAAAGCTGTCCCACGCTGATGCCGCCGCGAATCGCATAGAGGGCGCCAATCACTGCCACACCCGCATAGACCAAATTATTGACGAATCTGGTCGACGGATTCGTCAGGGATGAATAAAAGATAGCCCGCAGGGAACAGGCTTCCAGCCTCCCGTTGATCTCGTCAAACTGTGCAAGCGCCTCGTCCTCATGGGAAAACGCCTGCACCACCTTCTGATTCCCCACCATCTCCTCGATCAGCGCCGTCTGTTCTCCCCTCGTCTCCGACTGCAGTTTGAACATGGTAAAAGTTTTCTTGGCAATAAAGCCCGCTACAAAAAACGACAGAGGTGTCACCACTACAACGACACCCGTGACGGTTATATTGACACTCAACATAAAGCCCAGCGTCCCCAGAATAGTGATCACTCCCGTAAAGAACTGGGTAAAGCCCATCAGCAGACCGTCCGCAAACTGATCCACATCCGCGATCACGCGGCTGACCACTTCGCCATAAGAATGTCCGTCAATGTATTTCAGGGGCAGGATCTCAATCTTGCGAAAGGCTTCGTCGCGAATGTCCTGCACGATCCGGTAAGTCATCCTGTTGTTGCACACATTCATGATCCACTGGGCAAGGGCCGTAAGCGCCACGACCACTGCCGTCTGTTTGAGGATGCTAAAAATCGCCGGGAAATCCACTTGGCGCGGACCGATGATCTTATCAATGACTCTACCGGTCAATATAGGGAAATACAGGGTGAGCGCCACCGTCACAGTCGCCATGATGATCGATACCGCCAGCAGAAACCAGTATTTCCTGATATACCGCAGGACCTTTCTCAGCGTCTCCTTTTGTCCTGATTTATTCTTCATGAAAAACACCTCACTCATTCTATAGATAGCCGTGCCATTCATAAATTGTCTTCGCCAATTTATTCATGTCGGGCGTCCGCCCTATAAAATTGAACATACAGACAGCTTCATGTGAGCAAGCTCCCATCGCAGTCTGCATATTCAATTTTGCACGGCATTCTGTTTCGCAAACTGTGAATAATAAATCTCCTGATAGACCTCGCACCCCGCCAGCAGCTCCTCATGCGTTCCAATCCCCGCCATCTCGCCGTCTTCCAGCACGATGATCTGATCTGCATGGCGGATAGAGGAAGCCCGCTGAGACACGATAAAGACCGTCGTCTCTTTCGGCAGTTCCCTGATGGCGGTACGAAGCGCCGCCTCCGTCGCATAATCAAGCGCTGAAGCGCTGTCGTCCAGAATCAATATCTCAGGCTTACCCACCAGGGCCCTGGCAATGGTGAGCCGCTGTCTCTGCCCGCCGGAAAGATTACGTCCCTCCTGTGCTACGGGCGCGTCCAGGCCGCCCTCCTTGGCCTCCACAAACTCCCTGGCCTGCGCTCTGGAAAGCGCCTCCCACAGCTCCTCGTCGCTTGCATCTCCTCTGCCCCAGAGGAGATTTTCTCTGATCGTTCCGCGAAAAAGCACCGCCCGCTGCAGTACAATGCCCACCTTTTCGCGCAGTTCTTCCATAGCGTAAGTCTTCACATCCCTGCCGTCGATGCGCACCATACCCTTCGTGGCGTCATAAAAGCGGGGGAGCATATTGACCAGAGAAGACTTGCCGGAACCCGTGCCGCCGATCACACCGACGGTCTGTCCCTTCTTTACCGTGATATGAATATCGGAGAGGGATTCCGCGCCCGCCCCCGCGTAAGTCAGATGTACATGATCGAACTCCACAGCAGGAGCATCCGCCCGCGCCGACGCTGCTGCCGTCTCCCCCCACTGCATGGAGGATTTCACTTCAAAGATGCTCTCGATGCGATTTGCGCAGGCCAGTGCCTTGGTGATCAAAATAATGAGATTGGCAAGCTTCACCAGCTCCACCAGGATCTGAGACATATAATTGACCAAAGCCACCACCTGCCCCTGTGAAATGACCGCTTCATCTACGCGGACAGCCCCGGTATAGAGCAAAACAATGGTGGCAACGTTGACAATGATATATGTGACCGGATTGGTCAATGCAGATAGTTTTCCCACAAAAAGCTGCAAATTGGTGAGCGCCGTATTCTTCTCCCCGAAGCGCTCCGTCTCCTCCGCCTCCTTATGAAAGGCACGGATCACACGCGCGCCCGTGAGATTTTCCCTGGTCGTAAGCAGCACCGCATCAAGTCCCGCCTGCACCTTTTTATAGAGCGGCATGGTGATCATCATGATCCCAAAAACCACTACGGCAAGGAGCGGAATCGTCACCAAAAAGATGAGAGCCGCCTTCTGATCGATGAAAAAGGCCATGATCATGGCACCGAAGACAATAAAAGGCGAGCGCAGAAACAAGCGCAGCACCATATTGACGCCATTCTGCACCTGATTGACATCGGAGGTCATCCGCGTAATCAGCGTAGACGTCCCCAGCGTGTCGATCTCCGTAAAAGAAAGGGTCTGGATATGATCAAAGAGAGCGTGTTTCAGCTTGGTAGAAAAGCCCACCGCTGCCTTGGCTGCAAAATACTGCGCCGTGATAGAGCAAAGCAATCCGATCAGCCCCAGCGCGATCAGGATCCCCCCCGAGCGAAGCACAATGCCGCTGTCTGCCCCTCCTATGCCGTAGTCGATGATATTTGCCATCACAAACGGTACAAAAAGCTCAAACATCGCTTCCAGCATCTTAAAGAGAGGCGCCAAAACGGTCTCTTTCTTATAATCTTTCAAATAAACTAACAGTTTTCTCATAAGGCAGTCATTTCCATCCTTTATGGTATCTCTATCTCTCTATTGAATAAATTCATGGGTCTGTTCTTTGATTTCCCCGTTGATGCGCTGCACTTCACGCGAGGGCGTATAGGCTTCCGCCGGATAGAGCACCTGATGAAGCTGTCTCACATTTTCTTCCAGATCCATCGGGATCACACAACTCCCCTTGCTGCCCACATTAGCGCCCGCTCTGGCGCCCTCAAAGGGAAACCCGCCGCTTGCCGTCAAGCGGTAACCGGCGACACTCCCCAGCACGCTTAAGATCTCATTGGAATCCAAAGAGGTCTCTACCTGGGGCAAAACTGCGTTGACCAGATTGGTCAACTCGAGAAGGGAAGCGCCTCTCGCCTTCTCCATCATCGCTGAGAGCACTTCCCTCTGCCGTTCCGCCCGCCTGAAATCATCGCCCTTTGTATAGCGGATCCGGCAATAGGCAGTCGCCTGCATCCCGTTTAAGTGCTGCCTGCCGCTGCTCGTAACGGGGATGTAATCCACCTTAAGCTCCTCCGCCATACAGAGCTGATAATTATTCAAGTGGGAAATCTCTGAATCCGTGATCTCCATCTCGATACCGCCAAGCGCATCCACAGCATCGATCAGACCGGAAAAACCAACGGTAACATAATCCGTAAGAACCAGATCCAGATTAAGATTGAGCATATTGATGGCCTGCTCCGGGCCGCCCCTGGCATAGGCTGTATTGCATTTGTTATAAGAATCATTACCCAAATTCAGGTAAGTGTCGCGAAATACGGAAACCAGCTTGATTTCCTGCGTGTCCTGGTCAATGCTGGCAATCATGATGGTGTCACTCCGCGTCCCCTTGCCCAGCTCTCCGTTCCGGGCATCCACCCCAAAAAGGGCAATATTGCGGCAGCCCTTTTTCTCTTGTTTTACCTCATCATCCGCAGTTTCCGCTTTTGTTGGTTCCTGTCTGACCAGTTCCTCATTGACATGAATCAGTTCCCTGTCAATATTCTTATGATTGACTTCCTTGGTCATTACAATAACCACATACATCATGCCGATGGAGAGGATCAATACAATGATCTCTACGATCAGAAGCGGTATGCTTCCCCGGAAGCCGCGCTTTCTCTTATCCATACTGACTCCTTTGTCAGATTATTTCTTAAGTCTGCGTCTATTGTATTATAAAAAAAGTTCTAAATCAAGTCAATGGCTTCACGCACCGTCCTCACCCCGATCAGCCTGATCCCTGTCTGCGCCTTACTCTGATCCAGATTGACCTGCGGCAGCACACAGGTCGTAAAACCAAGCTTTGCTGCTTCCGCCACCCTCTGAGCCGCCTGCGAGACACCACGCACCTCACCGCTCAATCCGATTTCTCCAAAGACGATGGTCTTATCATCGATGACCCGATTCTTAAAACTGGAAGCCGCCGCCATCGCCACGCCCAAGTCGATCGCAGGCTCTGCGATCCGCATCCCACCTGCCAGATTCACATAGGCATCGCAGTCCGCCATCTGTAGATTAAGACGCTTCTCCAGAACAGCCATCAGCAGGTTTAGGCGGTTTAAGTCCATGCCCGTCGCCTGTCTTCTGGGAATCCCGAAATTGCTGTGGCAGACCAGCGCCTGAATCTCTAACAGAATGGGTCTGGTGCCTTCCATAGAACAGGAGACCACGGAACCGCTGGCTCCCTCGGGCTTACCGCTCAGCATAAACTCGGAAGCATTCTTCACTTCCACAAGCCCTTCCTCCCGCATCTCAAAGACACCGATCTCATTGGTGGAGCCAAAGCGGTTTTTCACCCCGCGCAGGATACGATAAGAAGCGTGTCTGTCTCCCTCAAAATATAACACCGTATCCACCATGTGCTCTAAGACTCTCGGCCCCGCCACAGTGCCTTCCTTGGTTACGTGACCCACGATAAAAATGGAAATACCAAGTCCCTTGGCAAGCTGTAAGAGCACATTTGTGGACTCCCGCACCTGGGAAATGCTTCCGGGCGCGGAAGAAATCTCCTCGTGATACATGGTCTGGATGGAATCGATCACCGCTACTGCGGGCATTTGATTTTTCAGAGTCTGCTCCACCGTCTCCAGACTGGTCTCACACAGAAGAAGCATCTGCTCGGAAAAGGTTCCGATCCGCTCAGCGCGCAATTTGATTTGCTGTAAGGACTCCTCACCGGAGATATAGAGGATCTTCTTTCCGTCCGCCGCCATATGTCTGCACACCTGTAAGAGCAGGGTAGATTTGCCGATACCGGGATCGCCGCCGACCAGCGTCAGCGACCCGGGAACCAGCCCGCCGCCCAACACCCGGTCAAGTTCCCCGATATGTGTAGACATTCGCACGCTCTCCGTCAAATCGACCGCTGCCAGATTCACCGGCTCCGCCGTGCGCTGTCCTGAGAGGATGTCGGCGCTGCGTCTGCCGCCGCTCTTTTTCTGAACGGGCTCCTCCACCATCGTATTCCATTCTTTACAGCCCGGGCACTGCCCCAGCCACTTTGCGGACTCATGCCCGCAGTTTTGACAGTAAAATATCGTCGTTTTTCCCTTTGCCATTTTTCCCTCTATGCCGGAGCTTTTGCGTAAAAAGGGACTTCCCAGCCGAATGTGACACACATGTCAGCTAAAAAGTCCCGTCTGAGTCGGAATCGTCTATTTCACGATCCTGACCTCCGCCTTTCCTTCACTTGCAAGCTCCACGCTGATGCTCAGCTTGCCGCTTAAGTTCGTCTTCATTTCTCCCACACTCGTACCGTTGACATACACCGTATATGTGGTATCCTCCAAAAGCCCTACGGTGATCTGCGCGTCCTCGTCGCCTTCTACCGCAAAGGTGACGCCGTTCTCCGTCTCGTCAAAGCAGTTCACGCTGGTACCCGGCTCCGACTCGTAGGCAAACATTCCGTTCTTCTCCAGTTTCGTCAGCTCCTTAAAGGTCTTTACCTTGTACAGGTTGCCGCCGTGCTCGTAATCCTCCAGTTTCGCCTTGGCAGCCAGCGCATGATTGCCAAAACTGATCGTCCCGTCACTCTCCGCACGCAGTAATTCTTCTACTACAGACATTGCTTTCTCCTCCACTTTTCATCTTATCGTTCCTATTGCTTTTGTACCTCAAACCTTCGCGGTCTTGACCGTAAAGGTTATCTTCTTATTTTTCATGCCTACGGCTACCCAATCGCCGCCTTTTACCCGTCCGGCAAGGATCTCCTCCGCCAACGCATCCTCGATTTCCGACTGGATCGCGCGCTTCATCGGCCTTGCTCCCATCTTGACATCCATATGCTTCTCGATCAGATACTCCTTTACCGATGCGCCGATGGTCAGTTCGATGTTCATCTGCTCCTTACAGCGCTTTGCCAGGTTTTTGGCAAGCAGGGTGACGATTGCCTTCATATCTTCACGATTCAGCGGGTGGAAGACCATAATCTCGTCGATCCTGTTGATGAACTCCGGCTTAAAGAGGCGTTTCACCTCCTCCATCACCTTGTCCTTCATCTTATCATAGCTCTGCTTTTCCGTTTCCGCCGCACCAAATCCCAAATTTTTGGGGTCAATGATGCGCTGCGCCCCGGCATTCGAGGTCATGATGAGGATGGTGTTCTTAAAACTCACCTTGCGCCCCTTGGAATCGGTGATATGACCGTCGTCAAGCACTTGCAGCAGGACATTGAATACATCGGGATGCGCCTTTTCGATCTCATCAAAAAGCACCACCGAATAAGGATTCCTGCGAATCTTCTCCGAGAGCTGTCCGCCTTCCTCAAAACCCACATAACCCGGGGGCGAACCGATCATCTTCGATACCGAATGCCCTTCCATATACTCGGACATATCCACACGGATGAGGGCATTCTCGGAACCGAACATGGCCTCTGCCAGCGCCTTTGACAGTTCGGTTTTTCCCACGCCCGTAGGACCCAGAAAGAGGAATGACCCAATCGGTCGATTAGGATCCTGAAGTCCCACTCTGCCGCGCCGCATGGCTTTGGCCACTGCCACCACGGCTTCCTCCTGGCCGATCACCCGCTTATGCAGGATGGATTCCAATTTCAAGAGCCTCTCGCTCTCCTTCTCCGCCAGTTTCTTGACCGGGATCTTTGTCCACAGGGCTACCACCTCTGCGATCTCGTTTTCGCCCACCACATAAGCGCGGTTCTGCTCCTCCTGTTCCAGACGCTTTAACAGGCGCTCGTACTTCCTGATCAGGCTCTCCTGCTCTTTCTTTAACTCTGCCGCCTGCGTAAAGGCCTCCATACGAATCGAGCGCTCGATCTGCAAGTCGATCTTGTCGATTGCTTCCGCAAGCTCCTGTAACTTATCCGGCTGCTTCGTCACATGCAGCCGCACTGCTGCCGCTGCTTCGTCGATCAAATCGATCGCCTTATCCGGCAGATTTCTATCATTGATATAACGTGCGGAAAGAGCCACCGCCGCGCTGATCGCCTCGGGCGTGATCGTGACTCTGTGATGCTCCTCATACTTATGCGCAATACCGCGCAGGATATTTTCCGTCTCCACGATCGTGGGCTCCTCCACCGTCACCGGGTGAAACCGTCTCTCCAGCGCGGCGTCCCGCTCCACATACTTGCGGTACTCCACGATGGTGGTGGCACCGATCAACTGGATCTCCCCTCTTGCCAGAGAAGGCTTTAAGATATTGGAAGCATCGATTGCTCCCTCTGCGCCGCCCGCGCCGATGATGGTGTGCATCTCATCCAAAAAGAGAATGATATTACCGTCCTCGATCACCTCTTTGATCACCTTTTTGATCCGCTCCTCAAACTCGCCGCGGTACTTGCTGCCCGCCACCATACCTGAGAGGTCTAATGTCAAAAGTCTTTTATTCTGCACCGTGAAAGGAACGTCCCCGGTCACGATTCTGGCGGCAAGCCCTTCCACCACAGCCGTTTTGCCGACACCTGGTTCTCCCACCAGGCAAGGGTTGTTTTTGGTGCGGCGGGAAAGGATCTGCACCACTCGCGTGATCTCCTCCTCCCTGCCGATCACGGGATCGAGCTTTCCTTCCCTTGCAAGCGCCGTCAAATCCCTGCTGTAATGATCCAGCGTGGAGGTCGATCCCTTTTTCTTGTTCTGCTTCCTGCCCAGATCTTCTTTATAGAGACCGCCATCCTCACCCATGGCCACCAGTACGTCCACATAAAGCTTCTGCACGGAAATGCCCATGGTGTTGAGCAGCCTGACTGCCACATTTTCGCCTTCCTTCAAAAGCGCCAGCAAAATATGCTCCGTACCCGTCCGCTCGCTGCGGAATCGGTCCGCCTGCCTGTGCGCCTCCTCCAGAATGGCTTGCGCTCTGGGCGAATATCCATCCCGTTCAGCGATCAGCACCGAAGTCTCCGGCACGATCAAATCTTTGATCATTTCCTTTAACTGTACGACATCCACGCCGTTATTGAGAAGAACCGTGGCCGCAACGCCCGTATTCTCCCGCAAAAGTCCCAGCAAAATATGCTCGCTCCCCACATAACTCTGCCGCAGGCTTCTGGCCGCCCGTTCCGCAAGGACCAGCGCCGCCTTTGCCTTGTCCGTAAATTGTGGCTGCATCAGTCTTTCATTCCTTTCCCATATTTTTTGCAGAGAATCGAAGATTCTCGTGAAGTTAATGCCACAGGCATTTACTTTTTGCAGAGAATCGAAGATTCTCTTGTAGTTAATGCCGCAGGCATTTACTACATTATAGAGAATACACTTCTTTCAGGGAAATAAACCTGTTTATTTCAAATCCTTATCGTCCATATTCAAGAACTCAAACTCAAATTCATCGTCATCCAAAAGGAAATTCTTGGTCTTGCGTCTGGACGCGGGTCTCACAGCCTCTGCAGAAGCATCCTCCTCATAAGTCACTTCGCGTTCACGCCGCCTGCCTTCCTGTCTTTCGGTTCCTCTGCTCTGTCCTTCCCGTCTGCGGGGCTCTCCTTCCCCTGCCCGACGTCTTGCGGCTCTCTCTTCGCTTCCGGCTGTTCTACGGCTGCCGTCCGCTTCCCTACCGGCGCTCTCCCGCCTTGCCGTTCTGCGTTCGTCTCTCTCCTGGCTTTCCCGTCTTGCCGTCTTGCGTTCGTCCTCCTCGTCGTCCTCGTCATCGTCCTCATAATAGGAGTCGCGAAGTTTGAAAGCAAGGATCACCACCGCAGCCGCCAGTATCACAAGCAGCACCGAGAGCACCACAATGGCAATGCGCTGCTTTACAAGGGCTCCCGTTCCTTTCTCGTCGTCCACCGACTGAGATGACATGGATTCCAAAAGCGGTAACAGCGGCTCCTTTTCTCCTTTGATGTTATTGTAGAGATACCAAGTTGCCACCCCATCGGAATCTGTTTCGATCTTGAGCTCATAATCGTTGCGCACCTGCGGTTCATCCGGCTCCTGCGGCTCCTCTGCCGGCGCTTCCACGGGAGGTTCCTCCATCGGGAGCATCTCGCCCAGATCCAGCAGATCGGAACGGATATAGCCTGTTCTCTCCGAACCGTTTGAACCGGTGAAAGTGACATAGTACCAGGTCTTGCTGTCACTTCCCACGGATTTACCGCTCACAACCATCTGCGTGCCAGGCGTCAGGGAATCCACATGAGGATTGGATGTGGAGGGATCCGGTCTGACCTTTGCCTGTACGTTCGTGGTCGCATACTGGGGATCCATTGCCTCCTGCGCCTCCACCTTTGCGCCTCCTTCGGGGGCGGGTGTCTGAGAAGGCGTCTCCTGTCCGTTCTCTCCACCTCCGTCAGTCAGCTGCGCCTCAGACTGTGAACCATTGTTCTCAGCCGACACAGTGACTGTGGGAATCGTCCCATCCCCTTTTTTCTCAATCATATCCGCCCGCACATACCCCAGCGTATTCGCATCGATATACACCTGATACCAGAGAATCCCGCCGGACTCCACCTGGCCTCTGATATCGATTTCCTTCCCGGCGGTGGAACTGCCGATCACTTCACTCCCCTGCTCGGGTATCTTCCTGATGTTGACCGAGTTGGGAATGACGACGCCCTTCGCTTCCGCCCTGCTCACAATAGGATTCCCCCACAGTAAAAGCAGTGCCGCCGCAAGAACGATCCACCGTTTCCCTCCTAAGCATCTCCATTTATTCTTTCGTATTTTCATGTCATCTCCATTTCTGTGCTGTCTACTCGTCCCTTGAAAAGCGCTTTGCGCCTTCCTCGCCTTTTCGGCGCTCGGTGCTGAACCCGAAAGTATCCCCGTGATGTCTTGCCTTTCTTGCCATCTCTTCTTTGTCCCTGTGATATGCCGCCTCACACTTGGAACAATATCTGCCGCTGTTGATTAACGTGCCGCAAATCTCACATTTTAAGAAAATGACGGAATTTTTCGCAACCTCAAGCTTTCCCTCCTTGAGCATATCCCTTATGGATCTTTGCGATACCCCGGTAGCCCTTCCAACCTCCGCCGCGTTAGCGCCCATATGTTTCTCCACGTAATTACGCGCCTTTCCATAATCGTCATAATCCACAGATCCGCACTTCTCGCACTTGTATTCCCCAAGACCTTGAAAAACCATGACACCCCCGCATTCGGAACAGTAGGTAGGTCTGTTGTAGGTATTGACCTCGCTAAATTCTTTCTTGAGCATCTCAATTCGTTCTTCCCTGCTCACAACGTTACACCCCTTTCCATGGTCCACGTATGATGGATCTCGAAATATTTCCGCCGGTTTTTCACCAACACACATTATGGCATTACGCCTCGTCGATTGCCTTGCCAATATCGTGCCGCATATACTGATGGTCAAAGTGCACCCACTCCGTAGCCGCGTATGCGTTGTCTCTCGCCTCTTTCAAAGTGGAACCCTTGGCCGCGATGCCTAGCACCCTGCCTCCATTTGTGACAATTATGTCATTTTTCAAGGCCGTTCCTGCATGGAAGCAGTAATACCCTTCTTTTCCGTCAAAGTTTTCCAAGCCCTTGATCTCAAATCCCTTCTCATAGGATACGGGATAGCCTTCCGAAGCCAGGATTACGCACACTGCCGCATTGTCTTCAAAAGAAAGATCTATTTGGTCAAGCGTCCCGTCAATACAGGCTTCCACCACCTCGATCATGTCATTTTTCATGCGGGGCAGAACCACCTGCGCCTCAGGATCGCCAAAACGGGCGTTGTACTCGAGTACCTTCGGCCCATTCTCCGTCAGCATCAATCCAAAGAAAATCACACCCTTAAAGGGTCTGCCCTCCGCCGCCATCGCGTCCACAGTCGCCTGATAAATGTACTTATGGCAGAAGGCGTCCACCTCATCCGTATAGAACGGACTGGGTGAAAAGGTACCCATACCGCCAGTATTCAAGCCCTGATCGCCGTCCAGCGCCCGCTTGTGATCCTGCGCGGAAGACATGATCTTAATGGTCTTCCCGTCTACAAAGGAAAGCACCGAGACTTCGCGTCCCGTCATAAACTCCTCGATCACCATGCGGTTGCCTGCCGCGCCAAACTTTTTATCCTCCATAATGGTGCGCACGCCTTCTTTTGCCTCATCAAGCGTCTCACAGATCAGCACACCCTTGCCCAGCGCCAGACCATCCGCCTTTAATACCACCGGCATTTTCGCAGTCTCCAGATAGGCAAGCGCCTTCCCCGGATCGTCAAAATTCTCGTAGGCGGCTGTGGGAATGTTATATTTTTTCATCAGATCCTTGGAGAACGCTTTGCTTCCCTCCAGGATAGCCGCATTTTTCCGCGGTCCGAACACCCGCAAACCCGCCGCTTCCATCTCGTCCACAAGGCCGCCCACCAGCGGATCGTCCATGCCCACGATGGTCAGGTCAATCTCCTTTTCCTTAGCGAACGCCACCAGTTTATCAAACTCCATGGCGCCGATGGGCACGCACTCCGCAATCTGCCCGATGCCCGCATTGCCGGGCGCACAGTAGATTTTTTCCGCCTTCGGGCTTTTTGCCACCGCCGCCGCGATCGCATGCTCCCTGCCGCCGCTGCCTACAATTAAAATTTTCATGAGACTTCATTCCTCCCAAGAACTTCTTTTCACTCTGTGACCGTTACTTTTCCGTTCTCTATCTTTATCTGACCCGCCGCGATGAGATTGATGCACCAGGGCAGGAGCACCCACTCGGCTTCCTCCATCACCCTTCTCTGTAATGTCTTCGGCGTATCGTCCTCATGCACCTCCACCGCTTTCTGCATAATAATCGGGCCGGTATCCATCCCCTCATCTACAAAGTGCACCGTAGCTCCCGTGATCTTCACGCCACGCGCAAGCGCCGCCTCATGTACCCGCAGCCCGTAATAGCCCGTGCCGCAAAATGACGGGATCAGCGACGGATGGATATTGATGATGCGATTTTCATACTTTCTGATCAGGGCCACGGGCACCTTTACCAAAAAGCCAGCCAGCACGATCAGATCGGGCTCGGCCTCCTCCACCGTACGGATCAGAGCCGCCTCAAACGCATCCCGATCCTCATAATCCTTCGGGGACACGCACACGCCCTCAATCCCCGCCGCCTTCGCCCTGTCCAAAGCGCCCGCGCCGTGATTGTTGCACACCACCCGCACGATTTTCGTGTGAAAAACAGCGCCCTGCGCAATGCCGTCAATGATCGCCTGTAAGTTCGTGCCGCCTCCCGACACGCATACCACTACTTTGAGCATTTTTACCTCCATGCCGGAACTGTTTTACTGAAACAGCACCTCGTGTCCGCCTGCCACAGTCTCGCCCACGGCCCAAGCCTTCTCGCCTGTGCCCTTGAGCGCTGCGATCGTCCGATCCGCATCCGCCGCATCGACTGCCAGCACCATGCCCAGACCCATGTTGTAGGTATTGTACATCATCTTTTCTTCCAGATTCCCCGTCTTCTGCATCAGCGCAAAAATGGGCGGGATCTCAAAACTGCCCCTCTTCACCTTTGCCGAAATGCCCTCCGGCAGCATTCTGGGAATATTCTCGTAGAAGCCGCCGCCCGTGATATGGCTGCAGCCTTTGATGGTAACGCCCGCTTCCTTCACTGCCTGAAGCGCCTTCACATAAATTTTGGTCGGTGTAAGCAGAGTCTCGCCCAGCGTCGCACCAAGTTCATCATAATGTACGGATAACGTTTCTTTGTTTATGTTGAACACTTTTCTGATCAGGGAAAAACCGTTGCTGTGCACGCCTGAAGAACCGATGCCTATCAGCACATCGCCGGGCTTCACATCCGCCCCCGTAATCAGATCCTTCTCCTCGGCAACGCCCACCGCAAAGCCCGCCAGATCATATTCCTCCTCCGGCATCAGGCCCGGATGCTCCGCCGTCTCACCGCCGACCAGCGCCGTTCCTGCCTGCTTACAGCCTTCCGCCACGCCCTTGACAATGTCCGCGATCTTCTCCGGATAGTTTTTGCCGCAGGCTATGTAATCTAAGAAAAACAGCGGTTCCGCGCCCGCGCAGACCACGTCGTTGACACACATAGCCACACAGTCGATGCCCACCGTATCATGTTTGTCCATGAAATAGGCCAGCTGGATCTTCGTACCTACGCCGTCCGTGCCCGAAAGAAGCACAGGCTTTTCCATACTCTTGATTTTTTCCAAAGAAAAGGCGCCCGAGAATCCGCCGAGCCCGCCTAATACCTCTGGCCGCATCGTTCCCTTCACATACTGCTTCATCAGCTCCACCGAACGGTAGCCTGCCTCAATATCCACACCCGCTGTCTTGTAGTCCATTTTTACCTCCCTATGCCTTCAAATACGTTTTATATCCAACTTCCTTTAACTTCGCATCCTTCTCCTGCACGCTTTCTTTCAGACTCTCGGAATACTTCTTCAGCCGCTCCAAAAGCGCCGCATCCGAGACTGCCAAGATCTTCGCCGCCAGGATCCCCGCATTCTGTCCGCCGTTTATGGCAACCGTCGCCACCGGGATCCCCGAGGGCATCTGTACAATGGAATAGAGGGAATCCACCCCGCCCAGATCGGAAGTCTTCATGGGAACACCGATCACCGGAAGCGGAAAAATCGCCGCGCACATGCCCGGCAAATGCGCTGCCTTACCTGCGCCCGCAATGATCACCTTAAGGCCCTTTGCCTCCGCGCCCTTCGCATACTCAAAAAACACATCGGGTTCTCTGTGCGCAGAGATGACCGTCATCTCATAGGAAACACCAAGCTCCTCCAAAATATCCGCTGCCTTTGCCATAACGGGCAGATCCGAATCGCTGCCCATCACGATGCCTACCTGTGCCATGCCTGTTACCTCCCAACTATTATTCCTAAAACCACAACATCTTGTGTCAAAACAAACTTTCTTACTCTACAGTGTACTAGATTTTCCTCGATTGCGCAACCTATTTTCTCAGTTCGGACGGCGCAATTTCACAATAGCGTGGGGCTGTACTGTTACATCAAGGCCCGATTCAGCTCCTCACACCCCGGCAGCACAAATTGACCGTTTTGGATAATCAAATGCTTCTCGCCTGTCTCAGTCAACACAGAAAGCTCTCCCAACTCGTCATAAGGGATCGTAATGTCCGTGTGGCACTGGAAATATGCCTTACTGACATCCGTGTCACGTAAAACTGACACCTCGTTTTCTTTTGCCACGATCTCCTTGCCGTCAGGATTAAAGCTTTTCACTTCTTCCTCGTGGGAATAGCAGGTATCCCCCAGCGCGAAATGCGGTCCCGTCTTCTCCGCGATCAAAATCGGCAGTTTGTCCTCGATCCCGTATTTCCTGGCAACCGCAAAGGCCGTCGTGTTCGTGCCGATGGCGAACTCCCCAAGCGGCAGCCGCTCGTGATGATGGAACACGTTCTCCCTGATATACTTGCGGTTTTCCTCCTCTTTCGCAAAATTACCGCAGCTGTAATCCGTCACAAAACCGTCCTCAAATCGAAGGCGCAGATCGCGATACTCCAGCTCATTTAAGAACACCCGCTGGATATGCAAAACGCCCTCCGTTCCTGTCAGGCGGGGCGATGTAAACACTTCACCCACCGGGATATTGACATCCGCCACACAGTTTTCAAAGTTGGTCTGGGTCTGCGGATTCTCCAGCTTGTGAAGCTGCACTTTGATATCCGTTTCATTGCCGTTCATTCCCTTGACCAGTACGGTCATTCCCTTGTCCAGCACATCGATAATCTTCTGCTGGATATCCCGATAAAGCATATAATCGAGCGTATTGATGCGCACCACATCATCGAAAATCGCTTCGTACTGTTCCCCGATCTGCGGCACGGGAAAAGCAATGATCGTAAAGCTGTGCTCCTCGCCTTTGATATATTCATTTTGGATATCGGCTATCTTTCCCGCATTGGCAACGGCAAGCTTCTGCTGTTTCTCACTCAGACGACAGGCCGCCGCCTTATTTTCCGGCACAAAAGGCTCCTCCCCAAAGCTTTCCACCACCGCAGGGCCGCCGTAAAGCGCCGCCAGCTCCTTATGACGCTCGAACACATTTTGCACCGCCTCGATTTTCCGTTCCGCCAGCGCCCCATCCAGGAAAAGCGCCATATCCTCCCTGTGATCGTAGTCGTACTGCTTATTGGGATTCGCGCCAAAGTAACCGTTTTTGTTCACGCTCCTGCCCTGAAAGATATTCGAGCCCGCCCGACAGAAGGTTGACTGTAGACCAATTTGGTCAAAATTCTGCACCGCCTGTCGAATGACCCGCTCAAAGCCAAGAAAATAGCGGATTGCCACGGTCTCCTTAATAGAGATATCCTTGTTGGTCACCTCAAACCCGATGCGGTATCCTTCCGTGTAAGTATCCGCCATCAGCTTGATCTTGTCTGCAGACATCTCATTCAGATGCGCCGCCGTTTTCAACTCGTTCTCCGTGACATACTCCCCGAAATAATAGAGGTAGCGCAGATCTGTAAGATCGCTCTTCATAATGATACGGCGGGCAAAATCCCGATTCGCATCCAGAAGCGTCAGGCTCTTTTCCTCAAACTCTGCCTCATAATAATCGCTCACATACCAGTAAAAAATCTGCCGCAGTTCCTCCGCGTCAGGTTCTCTCTGTTCCTCCGCCGCGCAGACAAAAAGCTGGTAAACTTCCAGCAAAAGTTCTGCCCGCACCGTCATGAAAAAAAGCTTCTGTTCATAGGCCGCCGGAATCATTGCCCGCAGCTCCGTATCTAAAAAGGACAGGCATTTCCCGATTGACTCTCCCAGTCGATTCACTGCATACTCCGGATTCGCATAACTTTCCCCGTAATGCGACGGCAGGATATCCGCATAGAGGGCACGGTTATGCTCCTGTAACGCCTCCATGCTCATGCGGCGCAGTTCCCCGCTCTCCACCAGCTCATAAGTCCGATCCATCAGCAGAACAAACTCTGCCATCTGCATAAAATAATCCCGATAAGCCTCCCCGCAGATTGACTCATCCGGTATCTCTTTGATCCGCGCCATGGCCAGCCCGTAGCGCTCTAAAATCAATTCTTCCTGCTTCATCATTACCTCCATGTCGAGCATCTTTTTGCGGCGACACGCAAGCAAAATCTCAAATTTTGCTCTGCGGTTCCGAGTTTGTGGCTTCGGCACAAACTCGCGATTGAAAAATAAGGTCATCAGACTTATTTTTCAATCTGTCCTCCATGCCAATACATTTCAGGAGTACGCCCCCGCATATAAGATCACGCTCAGCGCCGCCAGCACCAATACATTCAATACAATGCCCAGATAACTGAAAAAATAAAACTTATCCCGTTCCGATTTTGAGAGCACCCCCAACACAATACCCACAAAGGCAAAAATCATCGTCAGAAATGCCACTGCACCGTACTGCAAAGGGACCTCCCCCGCACTTTGATAGCTATTCCAAGTTATGTAAACCAGCGATGTCAGAGAAATCACCCCTAAAATCGTCGCCATGATCCCTTTCCTGCTGTGCTCCTTGCTGGTAAACATGAAACTTTTTTTCCACATAACGTTAATCCTCTATAGCAAAGCAATTCACTGCCTCTTTATCTCACACAAATGGAAAGAAGGCATTTCCGCACACGTCGAAAATACCTCCCATTTCCTTAAAATAATATCTTGTTTCTTCCCGCCAAAAGTTTCGCTCCGCTGATGACCAAAAGCACACCTCCTGCTATGCCGATCACCATGACCACCACACCGAATGCGAGGTTTAAAGCGCCTGCCCCGCCCATGACCTTATACGTTCTTTCTTCCATTGTTTCCCTGACTCCTTTCGCGGATTTATTCTTTCTAATCTACTTTACATGACTCCTTTTCGAATCATTTCCTGATTATTTTGCCCCGTATGTCTCATAGTAAGCGTCAATCGCCGCTTTTAAGCTATCGTCGATATAGACCGTGCCGCCGTAAGGCTTATTGTAGAGGCACTCGACTACTTCCTCCATAGTCACGATCGCTCCTGTCTCAAAGCCGTACTTTTCTTTGATTTCCTCCAGCGCGCTCTTGTCACTCGAAAGGCCCTTTTCCATACGGTTTAGGGAAACCATCAGTCCCTGAATCGTCACGTCCGCCTGCGCTTTGATGATGGGGAAGGTTTCCTCTATGGACTTTCCGGAAGTCGTCACATCTTCGATGATCACCACCTGATCGCCATCCTTTAATTTAGAACCGAGCAAGATTCCCGTATCGCCGTGATCCTTCACTTCTTTTCGGTTGGAGCAGTAGCGGACCTCTTTCCCATAAAGCTCGCTGATAGCCATAACTGTGGCTACGGTCAGCGGTATGCCCTTGTAAGCGGGACCGAACAGCACGTCGAAATCAAGACCGTACTTATCGTGGATCGCCTTTGCATAATATTCGCCCAGCTTCTTTAACTGCGCGCCGGTCACATAAGCGCCCGCATTCATAAAAAAGGGGGACTTTCTGCCGCTCTTTAAAGTGAAATCTCCAAATTTCAGCACCTGGCTGTCCACCATAAAACCGATAAACTCCTGCTTATACTGTTCCATCGCTGCGCTCCTCCTTTTGATTCTATCAGGACATCGCCGAACGCCGTAACGGTAATTTCAACTCCGTGATGCGTTTCGCAATTTCCTACCTGCCGTCATTTGTATCAGGGCACAAAATGCCCGCCTATACTGTATCACATCCCCGCGTGGTTTTCAATGTACAATTCGCCGCCTAAACCTCAAAACAGGCTGCCGTATTCCACAAATAAGCCCTTGTGCCCATCGTTTCCTGCGTCAAATCCATTTGCCGATATCGATAGCGCAGACGGTCTGTATATGGTATCATAGAATCAATAAAGAACCCGAGGATATCCTTCGCGATCTCTGTGCCGATATCCCGAAAACCAATGCCTGGTGCGCACAGGTCAGGCAGATCGTCGAGGACAGAATCGCAGACGGAGAAGGAGCGTTCACATGAAAAAGGCATCAACAATCCTATTATACCTATTACTGCAGGTATTTGTTCTGACAGCCTGCGCTTCGAAAAACGAGAACGGGACACAATCCACCGACAAGCTGCCATCCGCCGCAGAAGAACCTTCCGTACCAACACAGACGGAAACAAATGAAGTGACTGCGGAGCAGGAGACAGCATCAGAACAGGAAGAAATAGCAAAACCGGAAGAAGTATCACTACAAGAAAAAATCGTGGAGGATGCGGAAAATCAACAGGAAACTGTGGGCAAAGAGCAGGGTGCTCCCTATAATCCTTATCCGGAAAAAGAGTGGAATGTTACAAACGAATTGCCGCAGGAAGAGATCGACTTTTTTACGGAGTTCATGAACAGCACAGAGAACAACGGTTTCCTGCAATCGGAATATAAGACTGCCACAGACGTCAACCTTAACGAGGTGTTTTATAATGGCGCGGGCGTCAGCACACATTCGCTGTCAGCGGAGGAAGAAGCAGCATATGAAGAAAAAGTGCGCTGGGGAATCGAGACGGACGTCGAGCGTCTGACGACAGACGAGATCGATCAGTTTTTACAAAGAAAAACAGGGTATTCCTATGCGGAGATGAGCACCCCTCTGGCGTGGACCTACCTGGAGCAGTACGACGTTTACATCAGCGACCACGGCGATACCAACTGGCAAGCGTTTTGCTGCACGGGCGGACGGGTACATGGGGATATTTACGAAGTGTATTACCAGGATGTTGACAACGACGGCATCCTGACATTAAAAAGAAACGGTGACGATTACCTGATCGTCTCCAATCAATGGGATTATGTGCCCGATCTGTCAAAGCTGTCCGCTGACGAAATCAAGCAGCTTACCGTTTTTGCCGAAAACAAAGAACTCTGGAACAGGATGGATCTTGCGGCGGCAAAGCTTTCCTATGCTGTCTTTGATCTGCATCATGACGGACGCTTGGAGCTGATAACCGGTATGTCCGCAGAAACTGCGGAGCCATCAGAATATGGTTTTTATCAGACTGATGATGCGTTCACAACATTGGAGGAACTTGATCAGGAATCCCTTGATGCCCTTTATGCGGAATTGGAAGCGGAAAAGGATGAAATCGTCTGGAAGAAAACAGCACCGGCAGAACTAAAAGAGGCATCCGCCAAAAAACTGTTCCGTTTATTGACAGAGAGTTATCGGGGATATTGGGGCAGGTATTATTGAGCAGACCCTTATTTCCCCAAAATTGAAATGTCTGATCAGCGCTTAGCCTCATTCCATTTCGCAACCTCATGCAGAATCTCCGAAAACGCTTTTGACTTGGATTCCAGCAATCCGTGTGTCGTATCCTCCATAAGATACAATTTCTTATAAGGTGCCTCTATCCGATCAAAATAATCCTGCGCGAGCAGATAATTCGTTTGATAATCCTGATCGCCGTTAATATTGAAGTAAGGTATCTGATACTTATATCTGCCTGCCAGCAAGAATTTCTGAAATTCTTCGGAAGCTAAAAAAGTGTCATATACAGTGCCTTCTGCATGGAGAACCTTAATAAAATCAGCCAACGAATAATAGGGATTAAAATACTGTGCCGCGAACAGATTATAATCTGTTCCATCAACGAGCATATCATAACCGTATTTCACCATAAGCCTGTTTCTAGCCATAAAATACGCACCGTCATATCCACCGTCATGCAAACTGCTTAGCAACTCCATCCCTTCCGCGTCATCCCCAGCCCATTCTGTGGCTGCTTCCTTGAATGCAAGCTCATTTTCCCCAAAATCTACAAGCTGACCTGTTCCAATATAAGCCTCGTAGTATTCGGGATATTCTAAAACAAGGTTACATCCATAGTAAGTTCCCCACGAGTGACCGAGCAGCGTAATCTTATCTTTATTAAGATATTCCCGCAACTATTCGGTCATCTGTATGCCGTCGCTCATCAATAATTCATAGGTCAACGCGATATCATTTTGCTCCGACGAGTAGCTCTTGCCGCAATTTCTCTGATCCCATGTTACAACGGTATAGATATCCGCCCATTGTCTTGTAAACGCATAGTCATACAAACTGGTAGACGTTCCGGGACCGCCGTGCAGATATAACAGCACCGGATTATTTCGATCCTCCCCGTAGATACCGATCCACTGTTTTGTTCCGTTGATCTCTACAAACCCCGACTCGTTGATCCCACCCTTTGGTGTTCTGCGATAATAAGCCTGACCGATCGCTCTGACCGCAAAAACAATAGGATCACGGCAGCGAACATCAGCAGAATGTATTTTACAACTTTTATCGCTAATCCGGTTGCTTTTTTCACTTTCTCTATCCTCGCATCCCAAAAGATGTTTTATCGTGTATTCCAGCTCTAAAAAAATACACTGAACTTGGTTTAGTTTAACACAGAAGCTGCTTTTTCCGCCACGGGCCTTTTCTGCTTTACGGCGGGTTCTTCTACTTTCTCATTCTTCCCGTTTTCTGCGTTTTCATCTACAGAATCTTCGTTTGACACATTTTCCCGGGAAGCCTCCTGCCCCTCTGATCCCTCCTGCTGCGATTCTTCCGGCTCTGTCACTTCCAACGTAGTTTCTAACCGCTTAATTTCTATTTTATGTTAGCTAATTTTAGTTAAGCCATTAATTTGGAGGATTTTCACCCTACCTCTCTCCTAAGCCGCAGCAAGATCCGCTTCTCCATCCTGCTCACCTGCACCTGGCTGATGCCCAGCGCCTTCGCCACCTCCACCTGTGTCTTATCCTGAAAATAGCGCATCCGAATGAGCTCTCTCTCCGTCTCGGAAAGCGTCGCCAAAAGCTGTTCCAGCAGGATATGATTTAGGATCCCCTCTTTCTCCGCATCGCCATCATCCCGATGTAAGCCCGCAGCTGCACCGCTGCTGCCGCTCACCACCTGATCCACCAGAAAGATCTCGTTGCCGTCGGACTGATAGACGGATTTATAGATGGATTCCACTTCAACGTTTGCGTCAAGCGCCATCACGATATCCTCCACGGAGAGCTCCGTCTCCGCGGACAGTTCCTGCAAGGTCGCTTCCCTGCCGTATATCTGGGAAAGCTTCTGCGCCGCCTGCTTGATTTTCCAGCCGTTTTCTTTTAAGGTACGGCTCACCTTCACCATGCCGTCGTCGCGCAGAAAACGCTTGATCTCCCCCTGTATCATGGGCACGGCATAGGTCGAAAAACGCACCTGAAATTCCAGATCAAACTTATCGATTGCCTTGATCAAGCCGATACAACCGATCTGAAACAGATCTTCCGCATCGTACCCTCTGCCGATAAAGCGTTTCACGATATGCCGCACCAGTCCCAAATTCTCCTCGATCAGTATCTCTCTTGCCTCTTTATCTCCTGCCTGTGAACGTTCGATTAAAACGGCAGTCTCCTCCATGGGCTATTCCTCGTTTCCGATCCAGGCATTTAAGCCAAGCTTTTTATACATACGCACCAGGGTGCCCTGCTCCGGCTCTGAAATCACTTCCAGATCATCCATAAAAGCTTCCATAAAGGCAAAGCCCATCCCGGATCGCTCCCACTCCGGTCTGGTGGTAAAGAGCGGTTCCATGGCCCGCCCTACATCCGCCATCCCTACACCGCGGTCGATGATCTCCACCTCCAGGACATCATTTTTCAGCGCACAGTTCATCTGCACCCGGTCGGTCACGCTGCCCTTATTCTCATAGCCGTGCAGAATCGCGTTCGTCACGGCCTCGGATACTGCCGTCTTGACATCGGACAGCTCCTCCAGCGTTGGATTAAGCGGCGCGATAAAAGCCGACACTGCCATTCTCGCAAAGGCTTCGTTGGACGACACCGCCGCAAATTCCAGGCGCATCTCATTTGTGATCTGTCTGTAATCCTTTTTTTCCAATATTTCTATCATGTTCTTATCCTTTCTCCCTTCCTGATTCCTGCCAAAAATCGATCAATCCATGATCTCCACAATGTTCTCCATGCCCGACAGCAGAAGAAGCCGCCTGATCCTGCTGCCCGCGTTGACCGCGTACACCTTGCCGCCAAAACAGGCGATCTTCCGATACCGCCCGAGGATGACCCCCACCCCCGAACTGTCCATAAAGGTCGTCCTCTCAAAGTCAAACACCACGTTCCCCACCTTTTTGGAGACGATATAGCGGTCCGCTCTCGAACTGATGTCAACCGATTTGTGGTGGTCGATCTCCACCGGCATCCTTATCATTAAGTAGTTGTCGATCACTTTGAAATCCTCGTCCATATTATGTTGACCTCTCCTTCCTGTATCATAGACTCATCACGTCATTTATCACAGCCTGATCACCGGCAGGCAGAACGCAACTAAAAAAGAGAACATGATGATTCATCACATTCTCTTTCGTCTCTCAGATATTCTTTTTTCTTCTGTATGCAGCTGCGGCCCCTACTCCTCCGCGTCCTCAAGCTCCGCCAAAAACTTCTCGGACTTATCCGCTTTCTCGGTATTGGGAAACAAATCGATCACCTGGCGGTAGATCTCCTTTGCCTTCTCCTTTTCTCCGATATGGTTATAAGAGTTTGCCAAATCAAAGAGCGCCTGTCCGTTCGTGGCATCGTACAAAAATGCCTTCTCCAGATTCGGGATCGCATCCGCATAATTTCCTGCCCAGAACGCATCGTGGCCATCCTTATCATAGGATTCCGCGACCTGCGGGCCGATCAGTGCTAACAGCGTATTATAGAGCGTATCAAAGGCTTCTGAGTTTTCATTCCCCTCCTCAGCCTTTAGCTCCTCGACCTCCTGCAGATAATCCATCACGGTAATGACATCCTCGGCATCTGTCAGGTACGCTCCTGCCGCCTTCATCAGGCTCTCTACAGACTGCAGCGTCCCATCCTGCCCCATATAGGCTGTCACATCCTGCTGCAAAGCCTCGTTCTGCTTTTGAAGCTCCGCAAGCTGCTGCTGTAATTCGTCGATGGTAGCCGTCTTGGCATCCAACTGCTCACTGACTTTGCGCAGATCCTCGTCGAGCCCCGCCCTGGCCGACTGTATCCTTGCCGGCAGGATCAGGAAAAATGCAATGGCAATACCGATCGCCAGACCGATCCCCAGATTCAGGAGGGAAGTAACGCCCCGGCCTTCCTTCATATTGACAGGCTGGATAATGGTCTCATTGCCGCTCTGGTATTTGACGACCTCCTCCGACTTCTTCTGTTTCTTAGAAGGCTTAACGCCCTCCTCCGGAAGCAGCATCTCGTCCACTTCCTTCAAATAGCGAAGCGTAGCCGTATTGTTGGCATCGATCTCCAAACATTTGGTGAGCTCCCGCTTTGCCCGCTCCCACTCCTCGCTGTTGATATACAAAAGGGCAAGAAGCTGATGCGCTCTGATAAATTTCGGATTCAGAGATAACACTTTCTTTAACTGAATGACCGCCAGATCCAGGCTGTCCTGATTACAGTATGTCAGCGCCTGGTTGTACTTTTTGATTGTCTGATTGATGGTATCCAGGCGATTCTGATTCGTCTGGATCATGCTGATATAATCGTCCGCAATGTTTTTCTTCGGACGCAGATTCTTACTGATGACCCATTCGCTTAAGGCCGCCACCACTTCCCCGGTCTCAAAATACACCAGACCCAGAAGATTTCTGGCCTCCACATTATTTTTATCAAATTTAAGACTCTGCCGCAAACTCGCGATCGCACCGGTCAGATCCCTGACGCCGGCCCGTTCGAGGCCGTCATTATAGAAACGGTTCGATATATATATGATCCTTTTATAAAGGGCTACATCGGCGCCGCAGTTCGTGCAAAAATCGTGTTCGGACAGAGTACATCCACACCGATAACAAATCATTTACGCTGATCCTCATTCTGGAGCATTTATGCGACAGGGCGACGCAAATCTCAACTTTGCAAACTTTGTTTACAAAGTTTCGCCATACAAACAAATTTGTGACGCTCCAGCACAAATTTGCGTGTGAAAAATCAGCACATCAGTGTGATTTTTCACACTATCCCCTATTCTTCTGCTTTCTTCGACTCCTTGACGATCTTGACCATCAGATCCGCCATATCGGTCAGATCCTGATTATAGATCGCCTCCTCCGCGTCTTCCACTTCCAAACTGGGATGAAACTTTTTCAGTTCTTCCTCAAAATTGATCATGCTAAACTCTCCTTAAAACCGCAAAAGGGCTTTCATTTCACCCACCAAATATAGAGAACCGACAAGATAGATCTCATCTGTGTCGTTTTTATGCGTTACCTGCTCCGTATACGCCGCATCCAGCGTATCGTAGGGCTTGATGTCAAATCCTGTATAAGGGCGAAAGGCATCTGTCAGCTCGTCAAGAGGCAAAGCCCGTTCTCCCTGCATCTGCACGGGACAGATGCGCTTAAAATATCCTGTCTGCGCAAGCGCTGCCGCCGCCTCCCGATACTGCTTGTCCCGCACGGAAGAATAGAGCAAAATTCTGTTCCCCGCGCAGGGGCGTACACCCACTGTCTCCAAAAAGGCACGGATGCCGTCTATATTGTGCGCGCCATCCACATATACCGACGGCAGGACTTCCTCCATCCTGCCCTCCCACGATGCCTCAAAAATTCCCTGCTGTAATATGGCTGCCGTGATCCGCTCCTCCCGCAAAAGCGAAAGCGCCTGTACTGCCAGGGAAGCGTTCTCCACCTGATAGAGCGCGGAAGTAGACACAGTAAAGCCAATATAATCATAATAGAGTAAATGGAGAGAAAAATCAATCGTTTTATTCTCAATCTTGATTTCTTTTATCGCATTTCTCTCCAGCGGGCAGGATTTTGCGCCGATTTTTCGCGCACAGGATTCTATGACGCGGGTCACTTCCTCCTGTTTTTTAAGATAGACAACAGGCACATCCTTCTGCAGGATCCCTGCCTTCTCCGCTGCGATTTGAGAAAGCGTTTCTCCCAGATATTCCTTATGATCATACCCTATAGATGTTATGATACTGATCTCTTTCCGTTCTACCGCATTTGTCGCATCCAGTCTTCCGCCTAAGCCCGTCTCCAAAACCACATACTCCACTCCTGCATCCGCAAACAGGAGCATTCCCATAAAAAAGAGAAATTCAAAGAAGGTCGGGTGATACCCTGCCGCCGCAAGGGGTTGTGGCAGGGTTTTCAGCGCTTCCTTCACCTTTAGAAAAGCCCATAAGAATCGCTCCTTAGACACGATTTCCCCATTGATGCGAAAACGCTCCCGCATACAGACGAGATGCGGTGACGTGAACATTCCGCAGGAGATCCCCGCCGTTTGCAGGGCGGAACACAAATAGGCACAAACGGAGCCTTTTCCGTTTGTGCCTGCCACGTGCAGAATCTTTCTATCCTGCGCGGGAGATCCCAGATGCGCAAGGAATCGCCTTGTATCCTCCAAACTGTTTTTTGAGGTAAATTTAGGGGTGGCGTAGATATAACTCTCCGCCGCCCCGTATGTATCATACTGTTCTTTCATGTCTTTTCTCCATGCCGGAGCTGTTTTGGCGAAGGCACGCGCCGAGAATTTCTAATTCTCGGCTGCGATTCCGAGTTTGTGACTTCGGCACAAACTCGCGGTTGAAAAATAAGGTCATCAGACTTATTTTTCAACCTTTCTCACGATGTTAATTATGCACGATGACCGTCCCCTCGATCACGCCCTTGTCCGCAGAATACTTCATAAAGCAGGTATTTCTGTCGAGGGTCATCTGCTCGGCATTGATGCTGATGACCACATTGCGGTAAATATTGCCGTCCACCTTGATGAAAGCGTCTTTGCCTTCCTCCATGGTGTTCTCAAGCGCTTCCCGCTCCTGTCCCACTTTATCCAGTTCCGCAAAATATTCATCCTTTAAACTGTTCCACTCCACCAGACTCGCCTCTGTGGCCCGCGAAGTATTCGCTCCACGCATACGCTTTTCACGCAGCGCCTCCGTCATGGTATCCACCAGTTTGGAAAGCTTCTCCTTGATCTCCGACTCGCGTCGTCTCGCTTCCAAAAGCCTGTCAAAGGATTCCGGTTCATAACCGCAGTGCAGTATGGTCTTTAATTCCACATCGTTTCCGGCCGTGATCACCTCGATGCTCTTTAAAGCATGCGTATAACCGCCGATGATAGCGCCCTTTTTCCCCGTCGTGACCACCTTATCCCTGGCATTCACCTTTGCATTTAAGATAACGTTGGACTGCACCAGACCGCCCGCATCCACCGTGGTATTCTCGATAAATTCCGCGTAGACGTTCCCTCTGGCCGATATCTTACCGCCGCCCTGAATGCCCCGTGACAACAGCACATCGCCGCCCGCAAACAGAGTCGCCGCGCCCGTAGTGCCGTGGATCTCAATATTTCGTCCGGCACGGATGACAACACCGCCCTCCACATTACCGTTAATAATAATGTCTCCGAAAAACTCTATCTTACCGATGATTGCATCGACATCCCCCATAATCTCATGGACATTCTGAATGTCGATCTTACCGTCCTTGACTTCAATCTTACCGTCACTCTGGGCATAATACACTTCATTTTCCCTGATGATCCCCTTACCGCGCATCGGAGGCAGATCCCTCACGGGGTCAGCCTTCATCTCACCGCCGAGCACAGTGTAGCCGTTCACACCCTGCACTGCATAGTGATAGATTGCCACCTTATCGCCCTTGTGCACATTCTGGAGCGCATTCATGCTGGAGTAGTCTACTGAACCGTCCTCCCTGACCTTCGGCGCTCCATGCTCCTCCGGAGAAAACAAATACTCAAAATATCCGTCTGTCCCGGGTTTGGTCTCGGCACCTCTGGCCACCAGGATCTCCCTGTCATAAATCTTTTTCTTGATCATGGCCGAAAGGTTTGAGCTGTGAAAGCCTTTGACGACGCCATGCTGCAGCAGGTAGCTTTCCAGCTCGCGCTTCGTGTAAGTCTGATCTTCCTTCGGCGGTACGAGGTAGAGCCACGCAGTCATCTCGTCCTCATCTACTCTGAGATAGGTGCCTTCCGCCAGATTCGTTTCCACCTGCTGACGGCTTTCCTCTGTCCCGGTCTCTCCCACCGTTTCTACGGGTACTCCCGGAGCTGTCGGCTGCTGCCTGACTGCCGCCGCATCCGCCTGAGGAGGCTGCGCTGCCTGCCCCGCCTGTGGAGACTGTGCGTCTGCGCCCTTCACCTTGGCCATAGCCGCTTTTAATTTATCGAGCTGCTCCGCAGATAGATTGATCTCTGCCACGTGACTCACCTCCTTTCCTGTTTTATCTTATGACACAACTGTCATTTATTTCCACTACTTCCCTCAAATATAACTTTACAACAAATCGGCCGATATTACCAGTAGAAATCCAGAAATTTTTACAATAGTTCAGCACACGCACCTTTCATCGGGCTGAACTGTTACGAAAGCTGCGAAAGCCGCTCCTCCACCTGCGCCTTCATCTGCGCATACTTATCCAGCTTCGCCCGTTCCTCGTCCACCTTCTGCTTGGGCGCCTTGGACATGAATTTTTCGTTGCCGAGCATCCCCTGTACACGGGCAAGCTCACCCTCGAGACGCTTTTTCTCCTTTTGCAGACGCTCGATCTCCTGCGCGATATCCACCAGCTCCTCAAACGGAATATAGACTGTGGCATTGGGGATCACCACGGAAACGGCACTGTCGTCGATGCCGCACTTATCCGCCTGCACGGTCAGCTCGGAAGCCGCCGCCAACGCGCGGAAGAACTGCCTGCCTTCCTCAAAGATCTGACGCACGCTCTCATTTTCACTGACTACGAAGACAGCCGCCTTTTTGCCCGGCGCCACATTCATCTCCGTTCTCACGCCTCGGATGCCGCGCACTGCCTCCTTCATCAGTTCGATGGCGGTCTCCTCCTTCACATACTCTCTGTCCGCACAAAAAACAGGCCACTCGGAGATCATGATGGATTCTTCTTTAATCTGTAAGCTGCAAAAGATTTCTTCCGTAATAAAAGGCATATAAGGATGCAGGAGTTTTAAGGCGTCTATCAGCACATTCTGCAAGGTCCACAGGGCTGCGCGCTTTCCTTCGCCGTCCTTTTCATCCGTGCTGTAAAGTCTGGGTTTCACCATCTCGATGTACCAGTCGCAGAACTCGTCCCAGATAAAGTCGTAGACCTTCTGCACCGCGATGCCCAGCTCGAAGCTGTCCATGTTATCGGTCACATCTTTGACCAGCGTATTTAATTTAGAAAGGATCCATTTATCCACCGAATAGAGGCTGTCTCCTATCTCCTCGTAAGAAGTCTCCCAGCCGCGCTTTCCGGTCTTTTCTTCCTCCTGATCCATATTCATCATAATAAAGCGGCTCGCGTTCCAGACCTTGTTGGCAAAGTTGCGGCTCGCCTCCACCCTTTCATAGTAGAAACGCATATCGTTGCCGGGCGCATTGCCGGTGATCAGCGTCAGGCGCAGGGCATCCGCACCGTACTGGTCAATGATATCCAGCGGGTCAATGCCGTTGCCCAAAGACTTACTCATCTTCCGCCCCTGAGAATCCCGCACCAGGCCGTGGAAGAGTACCGTCTTAAAGGGCTTTTCCCCCATCTGCTCATAGCCGGAAAATACCATGCGGATGACCCAGAAGAAGATGATATCGTAGCCCGTCACCAGCACGTCTGTGGGATAAAAGTAGTCAAGCTCCTCCGTCCTTTCGGGCCAGCCCAGCGTGGAAAAAGGCCACAGTGCCGAGGAAAACCAGGTATCCAGCGTGTCGGGGTCCTGCGTAAAATGGGTCTCGCCGCATTTGGGGCAAACAGCCGGCGCCTCTTTGCCCACCACGATCTCCCCACACTTGTCGCAGTAGTAAGCGGGAATGCGGTGCCCCCACCAGAGCTGACGGCTGATGCACCAGTCGCGGATGTTGTCCGTCCAGTTAAAGTAGATTTTTTCCATGCGCTCGGGAATCAGTCTCACCTCGCGCTTCTTCACTGCCTCCACGGCGGGCCTTATCAGTTCGTCCATCTTCACGAACCACTGCTTCTTGATCATCGGTTCAATGGTGGTGCCGCAGCGATCGTGGGTGCCTACATTGTGGGAATAGTCTTCAATGCGGACAAGCAGCCCCTCCTGTTCCAATTCTTCCACAATGCGCTTTCTTGCCTCATAGCGATCAAGGCCCGCGTATTTGCCGCCGTTTTCATTGATGGTGGCGTCGTCGTTCATGATGTTGACTTCCGGGAGGTTGTGGCGTTTCCCGACCTCAAAGTCGTTGGGGTCATGAGCGGGAGTGATCTTCACCACGCCTGTCCCAAACTCCATATCCACATACTCGTCCTCCACCACGGGGATCGCCTTGTTCACGATCGGCAGCCAGACCTGTCTTCCCTTTAAATAGGTATATCTCTCGTCGTTCGGATTGACCGCCACCGCCGTATCGCCCAGCATCGTCTCCGGACGGGTGGTCGCAAACTCCAAAAATTCTGTTTTGCTCGGCTGACCATTCTGGTCAACCAAGGGATACTTGATATGCCAGAAATGTCCGTTCTGCTCCTCGTACTCCACTTCCGCATCGGAGATGGAAGTATTGCAGACAGGGCACCAGTTGATGATGCGGCTGCCCTTGTAGATCCAGCCTTTTTCGTGCATCTTGCAGAATACTTCCGTAACGGCCTTATTGCAGCCTTCGTCCATGGTGAAACGCTCTCTGTCCCAGTCGCAGGAGGAACCGAGCTTCTTTAACTGAGAAACGATACGGCCGCCGTACTCCCTTTTCCAATCCCAGGCACGCTCCAGAAAGCCCTCTCTGCCCAGGTCGTTCTTGTCGATGCCTTCCTCTTTGAGCTTCTCAATGATCTTCACCTCGGTGGCGATGGAAGCGTGGTCCGTTCCCGGCTGCCAGAGCGCATTGTAGCCCTGCATCCTCTTATAACGGATCAGAATGTCCTGCATCGTATTGTCCAGCGCGTGCCCCATGTGCAGCTGCCCCGTGATATTTGGGGGCGGAATCACGATGGTGAACGGGGTCTTCGTCCTGTCCACCTCGGCGTGGAAGTACTTTTTGTCCATCCATTTCTGATATAATCGGTCTTCAATTCCCTTCGGATCATAGGTTTTTGCGAGTGCTCTGCTCATCTCTTTTCCTCCTAATCTTTATTCTACGCATAAGCAGACTCGAAATGCTTCGCATTTCTCGTTCGCGTTGCTCGTCATAAATCGTCATAGATAGTCTTGCGTGCAAGCACACATCCTGTCTCTGCCGCTTTCTGACTCTGCTTATGCGCGCAAATATGAAAACGCCCTCTGCCGATTCCTCGACAAAGGGCGCGAATGCGCGGTACCACCTTCATTTATCACTCAGCAAGGCCTATCTTACGGCCTCCGATCCGCTAACGGGGATCAGGCGTGGACGCTTACTGCCGCTTTCACGAAAACGCTTCGGCCTCCCGGTTCCAGAGCCACATTCCACAAGTCCTCTCCGAAGGAAACTTTCAGCTTTCGTTTCCTCTCTCTGTCGGCGGTCCCCGTGTACTCCTCTCTGTCAATACCTTTACAATTATTTATTACTATAGTCAATTACGGCGGTTTTGTCAATCCTGTTTCATGTCGTTTATCTGGTATGTTTAAAAATTCTTAAACTGGCACTTTTATAATGCCAATCGAGTGATATGATAGACGCAGACTAAACAGTCTGCGCACAAAAATGACTTCGTAATGTTTTGAAAGGGAACGAAAGATATGAAAAACGAAAAACTGTTGAAAGTGGTATTTACAGGCATTTTTGCCGCCCTGTCCTATGTGGTATTCACCTTTTTGCAGATCAAGATCCCTCTGCCCGGAGGAGACGCTACCTCCATCCATCTGGGCAACGCAGTCTGCGTCCTGGGCGCTTTGCTGCTCGGCGGCGTATACGGGGGCTTAGGAGGGGCGATCGGTATGACCATCGGCGACCTCTTTGATCCGGTCTACGTGATCTACGCCCCCAAGACCTTTCTCCTCAAATTCTGCATCGGGCTGATCACGGGCATCGTTGCTCACAAACTGGGACACATCAGCACGAAGACGGATAACGCCAAAGTATTGAAATGGACTGTGGCGGCGGCTGTTTCCGGGCTGCTCTTTAACGTGATTTTCGATCCGCTTGTGGGATATTTTTATAAGCTGGTGATTCTCGGGAAACCCGCGGCGGAGCTGACGCTCGCATGGAATGTGGCTTCCACCTCCATCAATGCAGTGACTTCCACCATCGTGTCCGTGCTGGTCTACTCCGCCGTGCGGCCCGCGCTCAAAAAGTCGGGACTGTTCTTTACCCTATGATTCCATCATCCTCCGGGATCACCACCGCCGCAACGATGTAAACGATCAATCCCATGCCTACGCTGGCCGCCGAGCACAATGCCCAAATCAGACGCACCAGCGTAGGGTCAATATTCAGATATTCCCCGATTCCGCCGCAAACGCCGCAAATCATTTTGTTAGCGCGTGAGCGCATCAATCTTTTCATTCCGTTATCCATAATCATTTTCCTCCTATTCTTGGCAATTGCGAAACTCCTCTCAACATTTCTTCATTGTGCAAATTGAATAACCAAAAGCAGAGCCTTGGAGAACATTGGCACTTGGCGAGGTTCTTTCGAGCCTAGTACCATTATGTTCGACGGAGCGAAAGCGCGTCTGTGTTGGTTATTCAATAACGATAAAAGAGTTTCGCAGTTTACTTTCTCCCTTTTCGGAAAGATGTTCCCTGCTGATCAGCCTTAAAACTGTAATTATAATTCGGAAATCATTCTTACCTTTAATGGACGTTTTGTCAAAAATTCGGCGTTTTCATCCATTGTCGTTCTCGGATGCTGATATATATCATTCTGAACGTCAACAGGTTCGTCAATGATATACAAATACCCTTTTTCCACTCCATTATGGCTGATTACTCCGTCATCATCATATGCCAGAACGGCTGGTTGGTGTGAAAACGCCTCCGCAAGCTCTTTCCACTGTGTAATTGTACTGTTGGTTCTCAGCTCTGAAAAAAGCACATTAGAACCATGGTACCAGACGCCATCCGTCTTTATTACTATTTTCATACTTATTTTTCCTCCATAATTTCCGAAAAAACACTTTTCCGAAAAGTGAGTTTACTTTTTACTTATCAAAGGACAGTTTCACATTTCCCATATTGCATTCTATCTCAAAAACACTCTCCTGTCCACTGTTCCATTTCTGCTCCGTGGCAAGGCCGCCATAGCTTCGGCCGCCGATCTCCACGCTGCCCATGCCGCAGTCTACCTCGTAAGCATGGTCATCCTCACTGCCTGCAAGATGCATGGTCACATTGCCCATGCCGCAGTCCACGTTCATACTTCCCGTGACCGCCCCGTCGATCTCCGCGTTGCCCATGCCCAGTACCAGGTCGAGTTCCCGCGTGACGGAAACGCCCTTTAACTTAAACTCTCCCGCACCCACATTGAGCTTGAGCTGCGCGGCATCCAGCATTTTCGTCTGAATGCTTCCTGCTCCCACATCCAAGCTGACTTCGTTGCCGGAAATCTCATCCAGACTGCAAGTGCCCGCGCCCACTTCCATACTTAAGTCTCCTGCCCGAAGTGCGCCGCCGTCCATCAAACCCGCGCCGAGGGCCACATCCGCCTCGTCGAACATGAAATCCTCCGGAAGCTGCAGACACACGATATCACTTTTTCCCGTTATTTTCGTCCGTCCTGCATTTTTGATATGCAGGGTCGAACCGTCCACCAGATAGTAATGCTTCAGTCTGTTCCCGTCCACATAGATATAAATCTGATTGTCCGCGGATTCCTGCAGATACAGGGTACAGGCGCCCAATTCGATATCAAGCTCCTTAACGTAAGAAGCCAGAACGCTTGCCGTTTCTCCATCCTTGATCCGCAGATACCGCTCCTTCTCCCAATCTTTTCCAAACTCACTGTCATCCTGAAAACCAAACGACCAATTCAGACCGTGCCCTTCATAATGGAAAAACGGGATACTGGCCAGACTGTTTAGCGTGTCGATCTGTCTGAATCCTCCAAACATCCAGCAGACGAAAGAAATCACACAGCCAACGATCAGCATCGTAAGCGCTGTCAGTAAACATCCTCTCATAAACTTATTCATGCTTTCACTCCTCCTCTATGAAAAATTCTGTTGCACAAACTCACGCATCCCCTGATCAAAGCAGGGATCGCACTGCCTACCGTCCACACCATCAGGCAGGTAAAGACCAGACCCAAAGCCATCAGGATCAGTCCGACGCCCACCAGCGCAAATCCCGCAAGCGGCGCGCCAAAGATGCCAACGATACCGCACCAGACGAGTCCGACCCCCACTGCCAAAAACACTACGCCCACCACCAGAAAGGCAATAAAGAGGCATAGCAGCACTCCCAACAATCCCAGCATACACCCGAACAGTCCGCCCAGAAGTCCAATCCAGATAGGAGAGGTCAAAACTGCCAGGATCGCAATCAGGGCGATCTGCCCACCTGACATGGAACTCCCGGGCTTTGCGCTCTGTCCCGCGTTCGATTGCGATCCGTAAGCGCCATATGTGCCGCCTGCGCCGTTTTGCTGTCCATATGCACCGCTCTGCTGTCCGTTCAGGTCTGCACCGAAGCTACTTTGAGCGGCAGCACCCTGTGCATTTCTCTGCGCGTAGTCCTGTGTACTGTCCTGACTGTCGTCCTGTTTATGATTGGTTGACATAACTTGATACTTGCTCTGCTGTTCATACCCGTGGAACCCGGACTCCGTAAACTCTCCCGCATTTCCGCCGTCCGCAAGCCCTGCTTTGATGGACTTTGCCAATTCCTCAGGGCTTCCCAGAGAGGCGATGATACCTGCTTCATTTCCTTCGCCCGCATCGTCGATATAATCGTTATAGTACTGTATTGCTTCCTCCCGTTCCGCAGGCGGTACATCCTGCAAAAGATCCGAGAGCCTCCTCATAAACTCTGCTCTATCCATTTTTTCCTCCATTCCGAAGCGTTTATGCTGAGGAACGCGAACCAAATCTCAAATTTGGTTCTGCGATCAAGGAAATTTGTGACGCTTCTGCACAAATTTCCAATTGAAAAATAAGGTCATCAGACTTATTTTTAAATCTTTTCTTCCCTCCTTATGTCTCCCTCAAAAATACTGTTCAGCTTGGCCGCATAGCGATGCCATTCACTGATATAAAGATTGAGCTGTGCCCGCCCTTTCTCGGTGATCCTGTAGTAACGCCTGTTGCGCCCCGCGCATTCCATATCGTAGATTTCCAGGCATTCGTCTTTTTGCAGCCTTCTGAGCACCGGGTACAGGGTGGACTCTGAAATTTCGATGACCAGCCGCACTTCTTGGGTGATCTTGTAGCCGTAGGTCCCTTCCTGCTCATGGGAAACCACTGCCAGCACGATCGCGTCCAGCAGCGCCGCACCTGTGTTAAAAACCATATAGATGACTCCTTTCTTCCGTTTTACATACTTCATACAGTCCCCTTTTTAGGGTTGCTCCTTCCTATGCTTTAATGAATATTTCTTTTTCATTTATAATATTGTTTATCCATGCAATATTATATGCTGTATAATATTGTTTCTACGCATACTATATGACATATAATATTGTTTGTCAACAACTATTTTTATTTTTTTTCAAATTCCATAAGACGTTCTCCAACTTTGCATTCTCAGATTGCGTTCCCCGCGCGGCGGTGGTATACTTAATCTTGCTTTTCTGAAGGAAGCGCTGACTCGATCACCGCTTTCCTAATGATAGGTAATACAAAGGAGTTTGCCCCACCATGACCACAGAAAACAAAATCTGCTTTCAGCACGGGGTGCGGGACGGCAGTCCAATCGCGCTCGGCTATTTCGCCGTAGCCTTCACGCTCGGCATTGCCGCAAAAAAAGCGGGACTCTCCGCGATCCAGGCCCTGATCGCCAGCGCGCTGAACAATGCTTCCGCCGGTGAATACGCCGGCTTTGCGCTGATTGCCGCCGGCAGCACCTATCTGGAGACCGCTATAATGACTCTAGTAGTCAATGCTCGTTATCTGTTGATGTCCTGCTCCCTCAGTCAAAAACTGAAGCCGGATACGCCCCTGCGCCACCGTATGCTCATCGCCTACGATGTGACGGACGAGATCTTCGGCATATGTATTGCGCAGCCCGGATACTTGAATCCCTGGTATGCCTACGGTGCCATCGTGGTGGCGATCCCCGGCTGGGCTTTCGGTACTTTTTTGGGTGTCATCATGGGAAATATATTACCGACCAGAGTGGTCAGTGCCTTGAGTGTGGGACTTTACGGTATGTTTCTGGCCATTATCATTCCGCCCGCCCGTAAGAATCGGGTGATCGCAGGCGTTGTAGCCATTGGTTTTGCAGCCAGCTACCTTGTAAACCGTCTGCCCCTGTTTGCGGGCCTTTCCACTGGAATCAAGACCATCGCGCTCACAGTCGCGCTGGCTCTGCTGGCGGCGATCCTGTTCCCGACCAATACAGTCAATTCCGAAGGATCCGTCAATTGACAGAAAAATATCGTCTACACTTTCATATCCTGAGAAAAAAGAGAAAAACGGAGGTGTCATAGAAATGGAACATAATATCTGGATCTATCTTCTGGTGATGGCTGCAGTCTCCTACCTGATTCGCATGGCGCCCCTGGCGCTGATCCGTCGGGAGATCACCAACAAATATCTGCGTTCTTTCCTATTTTACGTGCCCTACGCGACGCTGGCAGTCATGACTTTCCCTGCCATCATGGAAGCCACACAGGAGCCGGTGGCGGGACTTAGCGCCTTAATCGCAGGCATCATCCTCGCATGGAAAGGGCACAGCCTCTTTCAAGTGGCCGTGCTCTGTTGCGCTGTTGCGTTTCTGGTAGAGCTGCTTCCCTTTTTTTAAATGGCTGCACGAAAGTTTAGAACAGATTTACCTTCCCCACCACGCCGTCGTTAATGACATAGTAAGCCGTGAAATCTTCAGGCTTGACATAAATCTGCATATTTTCGATGGAATCTGCCTGATATCCTTTGGCAATATAATGTGCTTTGACCCGTTTAGTCACATCATCCATATTGACCTCATAATTCCGATACTGCAAAATCACTTCCGTGTTGGTCTCAATAACGTTTTCTTCCTGATTGCTCACTGCCTTTGCTGTTTCCATGTGCCCCTCCTTTTGTGAAAATGCTGCCGGTTTCCGCAGCATACCTTGAATACTCTGAATATCCCTGTATTTATCTTACCATATCTGAAAGCAACCCTCAACACACAATCGGAAATTCCCTATTTTCCGCTCCATGTACTTCTTGAGAATAGGATCAGGATCGGGAAGATCTCCAAACGTCCTGCCAGCATGTCCACAATGAGGAGTGACTTAGACAGCAGTCCATAATCAGCAAAGTTGCAAGTCGGTCCCACACTCTCCAAGCCCGGACCGATATTATTAAAGCACGCCAGCACGGCTGAAAAATTCGTCATCGGCGAAAATCCATCTATGGAAATCACAATGAAACTGAATACAATAATAAAGGCATAAGCCGCCAGATATGCGTTCGTATTGTCCAGCACCTTTTCCGTCACCATCTGCCCGTTTACGCGCACCACCTGTACCTTCTGCGGGTGGAGAATCTGCCGCACGTTGCGGCGCAGGCTCTTGATCAAAAGAAGCGTCCTTCCGCACTTAAAGCCGCCGCCGGTACTTCCCGCACAGGCGCCTACGATCATCAGTCCCAAAAGGATCGCTCTGGAAAAGCTTGGCCACAAATCAAAATCCGCAGTCGCAAAACCGGTGGTCGTCATAATACTCGCTACCTGAAAAGCCGCATGGCGTACCGTCTCTTCAACGGTCCCGTAAAGCCCCCGCACATTCCATGCAATCAGCAGCACGCTGACAAGCACCGTCCCCAGATAAAACCGAAGCTCCTCATCTTTGAAGACATTCTTCACCTGACGGATCGCCAACAGATAATAGCAGCTGAAATTGACTCCAAACAGCAGCATAAACACCGTACACACATTCTGCAGATAGGGACTGTATCCTGCAATACTGTCATTCTTAATGCCAAATCCACCTGTTCCCGCCGTTCCGAAAGCCGTACACAGCGCGTCAAACAGGGGCATCCCCCCAATCAGCAGAAAAATCACATTTAAGACCGTCAAAAACACATAAATGAAATATAAGATTTTCGCGGTATCCTTCATCCTTGGCACCAGCTTTTCCACCTTTGGCCCCGGGCTTTCCGCCCGCAGAAGGTGCATGGTATAACCGTCGCTTTTCTCCCGTCCTCTGCCAATCGCCAAAACAAACACCAGCACACCCATACCGCCCAGCCAGTGCGTAAAACTGCGCCAGTAAAGGTTTCCCATGGACAACGGCTCCACCTCCGGCAGAATGGAGGCCCCCGTCGTAGTGAAACCGGAAACCGTCTCAAAGAGCGCGTCTACAAAGCTTGGGATCTCCTTCGAAAAATAGAAAGGCAGACATCCTAAAAGACTCATCACGATCCAGCTCGCACCGACACAGACAAGTCCCTCTCTTGCATAGAAACCCTTTTTTGCTTTTCGGCAGAGCAAATACAACAAAGCAGACGTCGCCACCGTAATGACTATACTGGTCAAGAATCCGAAAACTGCCGCCGTTTCCTCCTGAAAAACACTGATCAGCAGCGCCGGAATCATAAAGATCGCCTCCACCATCAGAATCCGGCTGATAAATTTTCCCATCATTCTATAATTCATACATTCCTCATTTCGGAGCATTTATGCGACGGGACGACGCAAATATCAAATTTGCGTCTGTCATGAAACAAATATGTGATGCTCTTGCACATATCTGCAAATCAGCGCATCAGTGTGATTTTTACATAATCCACCCTAGGACATAAAGATATCGTTCAGCTGATATATGACCTCGTCACCGCCTGTCACGATAATGACAGCGTCTCCCTTTCGATAGAAAGAGTCGCCGTTTGGTATCTCAAAGCTGTTGTGTCTGTTAATGCCCGCCACGCGTATATTTTTCTTCAGTTTTAATTGCTTCAGGGGTTCCTCACAGTGCTTTGTGCTGTCATCCACCAGGAACTCGATTGCCTCTGCCTGTCCGTCCGCGATCACATTGACCGCCTGCGCCGCTCCCGTCTGATTGCGGATCGCCCGCACATAACGCACGATATCGTTACAGCACAGCTCCTTCGGACTGATGATACTGCCCACAGGCAATTTATCCAACATGCGGTTGTTGGACAGCCTGCCCAGCTTTGTGATAATCTGAGGCACCTCCGCATTACTGCCAATCAGGGAAATAAACAGGTTCATCTCATCCACTCCAGTCAATGTGACAAGTGCGTCGCATTCTCCGATCCTCTCCCGCTCCAAAAGGAACTCATTGCCGGCATCACCGCATACTATCGTCACATCGGGGAGCTGATTTGCCAGAGAAAGGCATCTGTCGTAATCCTGTTCAATGATTTCCACCATGATGCCGTCCTGATTCAAAAGCTTGGCCAGATAATAGCTCAATCGTCCGCCGCCGCATAAGATCACCCGTTTTGCCTTATGCGTAATAATGCCCATATTTTTGAGAAATACGGTCAATTCTCTGGTCGAGGCTGTCACAAAAATCCTGTCACCCGCCTGCAGCACAAAATCACCGTCGGGAATGATCGCTTTGCTGTCGCGCAAAACGGCGCAAACCAAAATTTTGCATTTGACTATATTGGTCAAATCATACAGTCCCACATTACAAAGCTTCGATCCCTCCCCGATCTTTAATTCCACGATCTCCACCTTGCCCTTGGCAAAGGTATCTCTTTTAAGAAACCCGGGATACTTGATCAGTCGTTCCATCTCGATGGCTGCCTGACTCTCTGGATTGACCACCATGGACAATCCAAACAGATGCCGCATCTGATAGATCTGATCCTTGTATTCCGGATTGCGTATTCTCGCTATCGTATGAAGATTGGGATTCATACCGTGCGCAATCGTGCAGCAGAGCAGATTCACCTCATCCGCTCCCGTCATCACGATCAGCAGATCTGCCTCCTCCACGCCTGCCCTCGAAAGCGTCGTCATGGACGCGCAATTTCCCTGCACCGCCATAATATCGTAACGTTCCTCACTCAGTTCCAATACTTCCGCCTTCGCATCGATCAGGGTAATATCGTACCCCTCCGCGACCAGCTGTCTCGTCAGCGTAGAGCCTACTTTGCCGTCCCCCGCTATTATGATCTTCACTAGAAGTTCCCTCCGTTGTAACTTTATCCGCAATGCATGCTCGAAAAACCTTCGGTCTTCCTCGCTCACGTGCTTCGCCCTATGCATCCATTCGGATAATCGTTTCGGTGAGCAAGCTCTCCGCTCCGCTTATCCTCTGTCTGTGCACTGCTCATTGCCATCGTGTACATTATAGCACTAAATAAACAAAAGGCAACCCTGCACAGGAAAACGCCGACCTCCGCAATGGGATGCCGGCGCAAAATTTACAGTCGCACACAATTCAAATGACAGCGAAATACTTCCCAATCTGCTGTCACATACTTTCTCAGTTGGGGATCCGCAGCACCTGACCGATCTGCAGATCGTCGCTGCTAAGTCCATTCAGCCGCTTGATGGCATCCACCGTCGTACCGAAACGGTTGGCCAACAGCCACAGCGTATCCCCGGATTTCACTGTATAGTTAAAGAATCCCGTGGGCTGCTCTGTAGGGATCTGCAAGATCTGCCCAATCTGTAAATTGTCACTCGTCAGGCCGTTCAAGCGCTTGATGGCATCCACCGACGTGCCGAAACGGTTGGCTAAAAGCCACAGTGTATCCCCCGATTTCACCGTATAGGAAAAAGAACTGCCGCCCGTGTCGGGTGTCGGGTTAGGATTCGGGGCCGGATTTGGATCCGGGTTTGGCACAGGCACATTCTGCAAGATCCCCTGATAGGTCCTATAGAGCGCATTCCATGTGGCAGGCCCGACAATACCGTCAGCCACCAGCCCCATTCGCCTCTGAAAGGCAGTCACTGCCTGTTTTGTTCCGCCACCGAAAATTCCATCCTGCGTCACCTCCGGAATGTCGGCATAATATTCCGAGATGACATCCAGCAGATATTGCAGGGTGATCACATCCTGCCCTCTCGCCCCCTGGCGCAAAACGGCGGCAGGCGGTACGGTGCCGATCCCCAGATTCGTCCCTTCGCTGTTTAGTTCCGCAAGCTTTGTCACTGCCGTATAGAGGCTTGAAATCTTAAACCAGGTGGATTTTCCCACAACGCCGTCCACTGAAAGCCCGAAAATACTCTGGAATTTCCTGACTGCTGCCCGCGTACTGTCCCCGAAGGTCCCAGGCGCATCCGTGATCGCCGGTATGGCAGAATAATTGCGCCTGATCCGCCCCAGCCAGGTCTGGATCGTCTGCACATCCAGTCCCGTGCTCCCGATTCGCAGCGGCGTTCCCGGATAGGAGGACAATTCATTGGTGATGATATTCGTCTCCACGATCTCCACGTCATCGGGGTAATAGTAGCGCAGGATCCGCAGCGGCGAGTAGCCTTGATTGGCCAGGGTCACTGTCCCCCACTGGGACATTCCCCTGCAAGTCGTCGTAGTCCCGTTGCAAAAAGAAGTAAAGTATGGTGCTTCCTGTCCCTGTCTGCGGACGTACTCGTTGAAAATCTCATCCACGATCCTGTTTATGGATTCATAAGTAGGTCTGCCGTAGACGAAAGCCTGATCATAGGATGTACTGTTTGTGATGTCAAAAGGATAGCCTTTCGCCCGATACCACTCCGTATAGACGCGGTTTAGCGCAAACGTAATAATCGCGTAAATATTGGCCCGCAAAGCGTTTTCCGGCCATGTCGGATAAATCTCACTGCTGGCTACATTCTTCACATAATCAGGAAACGATACCTGTACGTTGGAAGCGTAGGAATCCGGTGTCCCCAGATGGACCGTGATCGGGTTCGGAACGGCAACCTGTCTGAGCACCTGTGGAAATTCGCTGCTCTGGGAAAACCCTTCGGGCTCCCGCTCCCCCTCCATGGAGACTGCGGGCGCTTCCACCGTAATCTGCGTCTGTGTTTGTTCCCTCTGCTGCCCTTGCATAGGCACAAGAACAAGCGGAAGGATCGCCGACTCACCGTCGAAGATCGGTATGTCTGAGACAGATACCGAATCAAATCCTTCCGCCTGTGCAAGCACATTATAAGTAATATAAGGGGTTCCCGTAAAATTCTCGTTCTGTGAATAACTCTTGTCCATGGTCTCAAGGGCTACCCTTTTTGTCTCGCCGCTTTCGTCAGTCACCAGTTCATAAATGCGGTTCTGCTCATCGTCTAAGACGCTCACCCGCACACCGGGCAGGGGCAACGCATCGTGCGCCGTTCTTGCCTGCATGGTCAGATATCCGATCGCCATACTCTATTCTCCTCCATAGCCGTTTTTCGATAAAATCCTATGCTATAGAGTATGCAACGTCCTCACTTCTGACTCTGCTTACCGAATCCCGATCTCCGTATCCGACTCGGTGACATGGCTGTGTGTCTTGATATAGTCCACGATTTCATCCAGTTTCGTGAACGCCAGGCCCACATAGCTGTCCGCGCAGCCGTAGTAGAGCGCGATCTTGCCGCTCTCGGAATCGTGGATGGTCGCGCAGGGGAAGCACACGTTAGGCACAAAGCCTCTCTCCTCATACCACTCCTCGGGCGTAAGCAGGAAGTTCTCACAGCGATAAAGCACCTTGGAAGGATTGTCGATATCGAGGATCGCACCGCCGATGGAGTAAACGAAACCGTTGCAGGTGCCCGACACGCCGTGGTAGAATAAAAGCCACCCTTCCGTGGTCTCAATGGGCGCTGCGCCGCCGCCGATCTTGACGGACTCCCACCACTCACTGCTCCTGCCCATGACATGCCTGTGTTTTCCCCAGTACACCATGTCAGGACTCTCGCTCAAGAAGATATCGCCAAAAGGCGTATGCCCGGAATCCGAAGGACGGCTAAGAAGCATATACTTGCCGTTTATCTTTCTGGGGAAAAGCACCGCATTCCTGTTAAAAGGAATGAAAGGGTTCTCGATTCTTGTAAAAGTCTTAAAATCGGTGGTCTTTGCCATACCGATGGAAGCGCCGTAAAAGTCCTGGCACCAGATGATGTAGTAGGTATCCTCCACCTTTACCAGGCGGGGATCGTAAGCATAAACAGGCATAAAGTCATTGCCCTGCTCATCCTTAAAAGGAATCTTCTCCTTCTCAAACTCCCAACGAATCGCATCTTTGCTGTGGCCAAGATAAATATATGGAATACCGTTTGTCTGCTCGCCGCGGAATACGCCGATGAACTCGTCGCCGTAAGGCATTACGGCACTGTTAAAGATCCTGGCAACCCCCTCCACGGGATTTCTGCCGATGATCGGATTCTCCTTGTAACGCCAAATCGGCGCACCCACCAGGTTTGCGGGCTTCTCCTGCCAGGGTACGTTCTTTACCGCAGGGCTTATCATTTTTACTTCACTCATGTCTGCTCTCTCCTTTTCTCATTTCCTTATTTAAATCATGATAAAGCGCATTTTGTCCGTTCCTTATTGTTTGCTCAAAAACTCTAAGTTCTTTTCGATCAGGCCGCATCTTTGCGCCACACACTCCACAGAGCGGTAAGGGTCTAACGGCGTGTTGAAGACATAATCCTTCAGCTTGTCGATCGTCGTTGCCGCCACGTGCATCCTGGTGTCGCTGGCCGCATAGTAAATATAAACTTCACCGTTATCTTTCGCGATGGCACCGTTTGTGAACACCACGTTCGACACATCGCCCACACGCTCCCAATTCCTGGGCCCGATCAGCATCCCCGAAGGCTCCGCGATCACCTTGGACGGGTCATTTAAGTCTGTGGCAAACGCATAAATCACGTAACGCAGTCCTGCCGCCGTATTTCTCACGCCATGGGCAATGTGAATCCAGCCCTTATCGGTCTTGATGGGCGGTGCGCCCGCGCCGTTCTTCGCCTCAGTGATGGTGTGGTATCTGCGGATGGAGGTCATCTTCTCCTCATCGACCACCGCATGAGTGATGTCGTCGCAAAGGCCAAAGCCGATACCGCCGCCCGACCCGGTCTCGATGAAATCATCCATCGGTCTGGTATAAAAAGCATACTTGCCATCCACAAACTCCGGATGCAGCACTACATTCCTCTGCTGAGGGGAGCGCTTCGTCACCAGATTGGGCAGTCTCTCCCAATTCTTTAAGTCCTTCGTGCGCACGATGCCTGCCGCCGCCACCGCCGCAGACAGGTCATTGACCGTGGTATCCTTGCTCTCGGAGCAGAACACGCCGTAAATGTAGCCGTCCTCATGCTTGGTCAGCCGCATATCGTAGACATTCGTCTCCTCCGGACAGGTATCCGGCAGTAAGATCGGGTAATCCCAGAATTTGAAACCGTCGATCCCGTTATCGCTCTCCGCCACGCCAAAGAACGATTTTCTGTCGTTGCCCTCGATCCTCGCCACCAGATAGTATTTTCCATTCAATTCGATGGCACCCGAGTTCATCACCGCGTTGACGCCCAGCCGCTCCATAAAATAAGGATTCGTCTCCGGGTTCAAGTCATACCGCCAGGTCAGCGGGATGTGCTCGCGCGTCAAAACAGGGTACTGATAGCGGTCATAAATTCCATTATAATCGTCGAACTTGACATTTTTTCTCTCAATCAGCTTATTATACTTCTCTAATTCCACATAATACCGTTCGTGCAGCATTTCCTTTTTCTCCTTCCTTTTCTTTTCCCTTTTTTTGCGGAGCGAAAGCGCGGTGACGCAGCCAGTCATGCCCACTCACGCGTCCGCCTTACTCAGCTTCATAGACTCACCTAGTTTATTCCTCTGCGAATGACCTCCAGACACATTCTCCCATTATGGTACGGGCACTTCCACGGCTCCACGATCGGCTCGCCGCTCACCGCTTTTCCTTCTTTATTCACATCCCAGAACCACTCGGAACCGGGCCTTTTATCGATCACATACTCGTTGATAAACGCCCACTCAGCCCTGGCCGCCTCCAGATACTCTTTATGTTCCGGCGCAAGCTGATACCCGTTCAAGAAACCCACCACCGTCTCCGCCTGTACCCACCAGATACGGTTTTCGTCCACCACGCCCTTTTCGCACTCATTGGCGAGTGAGCGGCCATCAAAGGCTACCTTATAGACTTGACCGGTTAAGTCAAGAATAATCGGCAGCATCTTTTCCTCGTATGCTTTATCTCCCAAAACATCGGTCCCACGTCTGATCAGCCATGCCGTCTCGATATCGTGACCGTAGGAATGCAGGTCAATGATGGGATTCATTTCTCTGTCAAAAAATACTTCCTGTCTGTGCAGAGCAGGATTATAAATCTTATCCACGATGGTATCCAGGATCCAGAACAGCCTCTGTTTCACGGCAGCATCACCGCTCACGCGATACAGTTCCGTATAAGCTTCAAATACATGAAGCAGGGTATTCATGGTCTTGTCTGCAATCACGCCGTTTTCGGAAAGCTTATCGTTCTCGATCTCCTGAAAGTCTCTGTCAAACGCTTCCTTATAGCCGATCTCATCCATGCAGCGCTCCTCAATGATGTGAAAAAGCTCCAGCGCCAGCTGTAAGGCGCTCTCATCCTTCGACGCATCATAATAAGAAGATAAGGCATAGATGGAAAACGCCTGATTATAAGTGTGCTTGGTGGTATCCTCCGGCGTACCGTCATATTTCACCGACCAGTAAACGCCGCCCTTCTCGTGATCCACACAATACTTTTGCATAAATTCGTAGCCGTGCTTTGCCTCGGCAAGCAGCGACTCGTCCTGCAACGTCAGATAAGCGTTTGCAAAAAACCAGGTAATGCGGCTGTTTAAGATGCAGCCCTTCACCGCCTTTTCATCGACCCATAAATCGTGATCCATGTAGCCGAAATAACCGCCGTTTTTATCATCCCGCAGCTTCTTCCAAAACGGGATGATGCAGTCTGTCAGGTGCTGTCTGACCTCTTCCACCATCATGATCTCTCTCCTCATTCCGAAGCGTTCTTTGCTTCCATTTCTGTAATAATTTCGCCCGTTCCAGCTTAATATTTAGCTTAAAACGAGCGAAATAACTTAACTGTTAATTAAATTATAAAGTAAATTTTCTTAATGTCAACCACCTTTTACAAAAACAGCATCTTTACTTAATTAAAAATTATTTTTTGTATATTTTTACCATACTCATAAGTTACCCATGCAGAGAATGCCGCTTTCTAGGCATTCTCTTAGGTGAAACTTAGAAGTTCTCCGCGAAATGCCGAGCCTGCGAAGCAGCGCTCGTGAAGTTAATTACGCAGGAATTTACTTCAGCCTTTGACAGACCCGGCTGTCATGCCGTTGTAAATCTGCTTCTGGAAGAGAATGAACACGATCAGCGCCGGCAGAAGGGAGATGATCACGCCCGCACAGATCAGGTTATATTTACTTCCCAGCGGACCGACAAAGGTGTAAAGGCTGGTCGCCACGGTGGGCAGCTGCTTCTTATTCTGTAAGTACAGGTTCGCGCAGTAATACTCATTGTAAGTACCCACGCCCTTCAGAATACACGATGTCACAATCGCCGGTTTCAGCAGAGGCAGAAGGATCTTATGATAAATCGTAAAGTAAGACGCCCCGTCAATGATCGCCGACTCGTCTAACGACACACTGATATTCTCAAAAAACTGGATGTAAATATAAATCGCAATCACATCCGTGCCGCACATCATAATGATATAGCCGTACAGGGTATTAATAAAGTTCAAAGAGTCCATAATCCCGTACACCGCAACCTGCATGGCAACACCGGGAAGCAGTGTGGCAAAGAGGAACAGGTTCCGGATCAGCCCGTTACCCGGGAACTTAAAACGGTTCAGCACATAGGCGAGAGAGGTTCCCACCAGCACCGATACGGTCAGCACTGCCACAAGAATGATCAGGGAATTGACAAACGCCTTACCCATGTTCGCCCTGTCAAAGGACTGCAGAAAGTTGTTAAAATTCAGCCAGCTTTCAGGCAATGTCATCACATTCGTATTTTGGTATTCCTCCTCTGTCTTAAACGCCGTGATCACACAGGAAACCACGGGCAGCACTGCCACAAAGGAGAAAAACACCAGCGATAAATACTTTAAAACACTCACCAAATAATGTCTGATTTTCTGTAATACCGTCATTTATCTGCCCGCCTTTCTAGCCGCGTATTTCGCAAGCTGTTTTTCACGCTTTTTCGCCGCGCCGAAATCCTCATCCTCCGCGTTTCTGAACACGTACTTAAAGAAAAGCTTCTGTAAAATCGTCGCCGCAAAAATGATCAAAAGCAGCACCACCGCCATGGCCGATGCCAGTCCGACCTTCTGCTGGGTGTGAGCGATCTCGTTCATGACCACGAAGTAAGTACCCGTTCCGTTCGCGCCGCTGGTGATAACATAAGGCGGTTCGAATGCGCTCAAGGAACCTGTGATCGACAGGATCACATTCAGCGTCACGATCGTCTTGATGCTCGGCAGGATGATGTACCGAAACTGCTGTAAACGGTTGGCACCGTCAAGCATCGCCGCCTCGTAAAGTTCGGAATCCACCGACATGATCGCGCCGATAAAGAGCACCATGTTCTGCCCGAAATACCGCCACACAGACGTACCCACGAGGGATATATTGTTAATCCTCTGATCTTTTAACCAATAGGGAAGATTGTCTAATTGAAAACCGCACCACTGGAGCACCGTATCAAACACAAAGCCCCTGGTGTAGAAAAACTTGAATATAAAACCAATGGCAATACCGTTGATCAGATAAGGGAAAAACATAAATCCCTTAAAAAGATTGCCTCCCTTTACCTTGAAACTTAAGACCGTAGCGAGATACAGCGCCAGTGCAAGCTGCACCACGGAACCGCCCATGTAATACAGGCTCAGCTTGAGCGCACCGAAACAGTCTTTTCTGCTGAACACACTGGCGTAATTCTTCCAGCCCACAAAGGTTCTCTTGCCCAAATATTTCATCTTATAAAAACTGAAACCGACCATCTCCCCGAACGGAAGATAAGTAAATGTAAATAACAGAGCCAACGGAATGATCATAAACGCTACAATGATGATGACCTGCTGACCCTTTCTGCTTCTTGCCCACTTCAGGAATCCCTTATTGTCTCCCGCCGTATTTACCCGTGCCGCCATATGCTACCCTCCTGATAATTGAGGGCTGCCACTTGTTTGTTTTTCCTGTGCCAGCCCTCCTGTTTACCATTTAAAACTTATCATTTTTGATTAAAAATTTCCTAATCGCTTTCTTAGTAAGTAACCTCGATGCTGCACGCCTCCTGTGCCAGATTCCACGCCTGCGTCCAGTCAGCCATGATATCATCGAAGGACTCAGAGCCTGTAGCAGCCGCCTCAACGATTCTCTGTACCTTTGCATCGCCGCCTGCGTTGAAGGAAAGCTCGGACTCAGAGTTCATCTCGTTCATGAAGTCCTCCTCGCCCGCAAGAGCAGTTACGTTGTTCACGATGTTTACACCGTCAAATACGAAGGATGTGGGAGCGTTCTTGGAAATCGGGTAGCCGCCTTCTAAATCGCACCAGCCGGAATCCTCAACCATCCACTTAACGAATACCATTGCCGCCGTCTTGTTATCGTCAGAAGCGTTTGCATTGATGCCGTAGCAGTAGTCAGGACCTGCCGTTGCATACTGCTTACCGTTTACAGTGATTGGGAAAGGCATGTAACCGATATCGTCCGGGTTGCTGCCCGCCGCCTTCATCTGTGCGATCGCCCAGGAGCCGAGCACCATGGTGCCGATCTCGCCGTTGTTGATCATGGGCTTACATCCCTCCCAGTCGGTAGTGGTGTAGTCATCCTCAATCAAGCCCTTTTCCACAGCGTCAAACAGAATCTTGTACAGAGCGTATGCGCCCGTGCCATCGCCGCTATCCTTGAAAGGCTCCGCAGTGTGCACAAATTTCTGGTTTAACCAAGTCTCGTCGCCAGTAGTGATTGCACCGAGATAAGCATCCCACTGACCGCCCATCGTCCAGCCTGCCGCATAGTTGGTGTAAAGCGGAATCGCGTCGGTATTGTCCTTGATCGCCTGCAGAGCCGCAATGAACTCATCAGGTGTCTTGGGAAGTGTAGTCACACCTGCGTCAGCAAATACCTTCTTATTATAAAGAACACCCTGCGCATTACCCATGTAGCCGATACCGTAGCACAGATCGCCGTTCTTCCACTGATCCGCAAAGTTTACAAGCTCGCTCATCTCAGCCACGCTGCCGTAAGGAACAAAGTATGTAGGAAGCTCAGCCGCATCCACTGCAGGGATGAACATCACGTCGCCCCAGTCTCCAGAAGAAAGGCGAAGCAGGGAATCTTCCTGATAATCGGTAATACCCTCGGTCTCAACCGTGATGTTGGGATATACTTCATTAAATCTGGAAACCAGATCCGCCATCAGGCCGTCCTCTTCACGGTCGGTCTTGTGATGGATGAACTTGATCGTGGTCGTCAGGTCCTTATAGTCCTGACCAAGATTGATGGATGCATAGGTAACACTTTCTGCCGCTGCGGGAGCCTCTTCCTCTGCGCTGTCATCCGCCGCGCTGTCTGCCGTGTCATCTGCTACGGGCGTCTCATCCGCTTCCGCTGCAGGTGCAGCAGGTGTGGTTTCTGCACTGTCACCGCCGCAGGCTGCCAGCGATAAGGTCATTGCCGCTGTCAAAGTTACCGCTAAAACCTTTTTCAGTTTCATAATAAGTATCCTCCTTTGATGATGTATGTTTTGCTAATAATTTTACCTAAAAATCAAGTTAATTTATTAGCCTTAATCTTAGTATAGTCAACTTAATTTTTTAATCATCACCCTTCTTTGCGTTTTGTATATCATTGTTGCTTTATTTACTTTTTTCCATATTTTATACAATTTAGCTTATTTAATTTTGTGCGTTATGGCAATAGATTAATTCATTTTCCTTATATTAAACTAAATGTATGGGTAAGTATTTAGCTAATATTTAAGCAGCTTAGAAAGGGCGCACTTATGTCTTTTGACCTCGCTTATCAAAAAGCGCTGACTCTGGAGTCAGCTATACCGCCGGAAACGCTCCCCGAAAACACCTACTTTGCCGGTGTCTTTTACGAGCTTTGCGAAGCAGCTGCCGAGCAGCTGCCCACCGTATTGAGCGGCGGCAGTCTCGAGATCGCCTCCTCGCTGACCCTTTCTTTTCAGGCTCTGGACTGCCGTATGCTCCTCTATACAAAAGAAGGTAGCGGCAGTCTTTTGATGCGCGGTGCCAACCATGCGCTGCAGGCAGGCAGTCTGCTCTATCTGGATTGCAGTAAAGCTCCCTTTTCCCTGAAAGCAGAACAGCTTCCCTGGCACTATATCGTTTTTTCGTTACGGGGGGTGCTTTTTCCCGTTTGCGAATCCCTGACTCCCTTTGAGACTTTCCTGCTGACGCAGCCAGACCCGCATGGCACGCTCCTGCGCAACATCCGTCAGCTCCTCAGCGGAAACACAGACAAAAATTTAAGAAATAAACTGCGGGACGCAGGTCTGATCACCGCCATAATGACGGAGCTGTTTTCAGACCTCCTTCCCGCAGAAGATGTGAAAGAAGACTGCGCACCCTACCTTCTGGAACTTCGGCACTATCTGGATCACTTTTATAAGGAGCCGCTGCTGTTAAGTGACCTGGAAGCGCGCTATCATATCAGCAAGTATCATATTTGCCGCAGTTTTTCAACTGCTTTCGGTGTGCCGCCTTTAAGATACCTGAATAAAAAAAGACTGGAGGCTGCAGTCAATCTCCTTTTCTCCACCGACAAAAAGATCCATGAGATCGCACTGGCTGTCGGCTACGAGAGCACCAATCATTTCATCAACCTATTTAAAAAGGAATACGGCACCACGCCGCAGGCATACAGAGAGGCGCATCAAAACTGATGCGCCTCTCTGTAACCACTTTGCGAAAAATTCATGCGGAGAATGCCGTGTTTCAGGCATTCTCCTGCGTGAGATGGAGTTGCAAAGCAACTCTTAGAAGTTCTTGGCGTCCCATCCTATGATGGGACGTCTTTAGAACTTCTTCTCACGCTGTCTTTGTAGACAATCCTGCCATCCACAATGGTAACGCCCTGTTTGTAATGCTCCCCCGACGCCTTGCGGATCAGGGTCTTCACCGCCTGCTTTGCCATCTCCGGCATGTCCACCTCGTAGGTGGTGATGCGTACGTCGCACAGCCCCGGCGGCTGGTAGTTATCGTATCCCACCACGGAAACATCCTGCGGCACGTGATAGCCCGCCTCTTCCAATTTGTTGACGAGCATGGTTGCCGCCACGTCATTATTGCAGACAAAGGCAGTCGGCATCTCCTTTGGCAGTTCGAATTCAAAATTCTTATCAGACCTCCCCGTCTTCGGATTCCTGTCGTACAGCAGCCAATCCCTGCGCACTTCCTCGCCATGCTCGCTTAAGGATTTCACATAACCGAAATAGCGGTCCGTAATGGAATCCGTGTAGTGGATATTGCCGACAAAAGCGATCTTTGTATGCCCCATCTCAAACAGATAATTTGTCATCCGATACATCCCGAAATAACTGTTGGAGATAACTGCGTCATAATCCCTGTTCTGATCCGCAAAATCAAGGAGAATAAAGGGAATGTCAAGCTGATCGATCAGCAGATCCAGATAAGGACGCTGCAGTCTGCCGATGATGATGAGCCCTTCCGCCTTTTTTTCTCCCAGAAGCTTTGGCATCACCAGCCGTTCCTCATCCTCCGCCTGCAAGACCTCCAGCATGGTAAAGCAGCCTTTTTGCACTGCGGCAGTCGCCACCTCCTGATACAGATTCCAGTAGAAGGACTCGTACTTGGCCAGGAAGCGGTCCGACACGATCACGCCGAAGGTGTAGCTTGCATTCTGCGCCCGCTCCTTATAGCGCAGGGACACGGACTGATAGCCAAGCTCCTCCGCTTTCTGCTTGATCTTTACGCGCAGTTCCTCGCTGACGCCCTTTTGATCCGAGAGCGCCTTTGACACCGTCACCGTGCTCACACCCATAACCTTTGCAATATCCGCCATTCTGACCGCTTTTGCCATGCTGATCCCTCTTTTCGCCTTCCTGCCATGAAAACATGTTTCTATGAAACAGGTTAATTTTAAGTAATCAACTTAAATTATAAAGCAATTTAGGGCAATGTCAATGCGCTTTCCATTATAATTTACTTTATCAGAAACATTCTCTCCAATTTTGTGCCTTTTCCCTGTCACGTGCAAGAATCTTCCTTATTAGGAAGCATGAAACTGCGCCATATAAAGCCGATAGTAAACGCCTTTCTTCGCCATCAGCTCCTCCGCGTTCCCCTCCTCGATGATCCTGCCGTCGTCCACCACGAAGATACGATCCGCCTTCTGGATGGTAGAGAGTCTGTGCGCAATGACAAAGGATGTCCTGCCCGCCAGCAGATGCTCGATCCCCTCCTGCACCAAAAGCTCCGTCTTGGTATCAATGCTGGAGGTGGCCTCATCCAAAATCAATATTTTCGGATCGGATACCATGGTCCTGGCAAAGGCCAAAAGCTGTCTCTGTCCGATGGAGAGACCGCCGCCGCGCTCCGTCAGCTCCGTATCATACCCCTTTTCCAGTTTCATGATAAAATCGTGGGCATTGACGGCTTTGGCCGCTGCCACGATCTCCTCCTCCGTCGCGTTGAGCTTCCCGTAGCGAATGTTTTCACGAATGGTACCTGAAAACAGGAAGTTATCCTGTGTCATGATCCCCATCTGCCTGCGCAGGCTCTCGATCGACACTTTCTTGACATCGTGACCGTCTACTGCCACCACGCCCTCCTGCACGTCGTAGAAGCGGCTGATGAGGTTGACGATGGTGGACTTGCCTGCGCCCGTGGGTCCCACCAGCGCGATGGTCTCCCCTTCTTTTATGCGAAAACTCACATCGTCCAGCACTTTGACCTTATCATCGTAGGAAAAGGTCACGTTGTCAAAAGTCACCTCCCCGCGGATCGGCGGCATCTCTTTTACGCCATCCGCGTCCGCGATCGCAGGCGGCGTATCCAAAATCTCAAATATGCGCTCCGCGCCCGCAATGTTGGTCACCAGCTGGTTATAGAAGTTACTTAAATTATGAATGGGCTGCCAGAACATATTCAGGTAGGTTCCAAACGCAATAAAAGTGCCCACACTCACATGTTCCACGCCCAGCACCACGATGCCCGTAAAGTACAGAAGGATACAGCCGACTCCCCAGGAAAGGTCGATCACCGATCCGAAGGCATCGCTCATGCGCACCGCCCCGTAAAAACTCTCCCGATGCTCCGCTAACAGCTCGTCAAAGGTGTTTTCTGTCTCCTCCTGCGCGTGGAAGCTCTGAATAATGCGTATCCCCGCCATATCCTCATGGATAAAGGCATTGAGGTTCGCCGACTTCTTGCGAAAAAGCTGCCAGCGCGGATGTGCCTTGATCTGAATGAACAGGATGCCCGCCGTCATAAAGGGGATCGTCATCAGAGAAGCCAGCGCAAGTTTTGGATTCTTTGCGACCATGATGGCCACCACTGCAAAGACCGTCAGCATATCCGGAATCAGCGTGGTCACAAAATTGGAGAGCACATCCTTTAGGGAATTGATGTCTCCAATAATACGCGAAAGGATCTTTCCCGTGGGTCTGCTGTCAAAAAAGGCAAAATCCAGCTTTTGGATATGCGTGTATAGTTCCTGCCTGATCGTGAGTAAAATATTGTTGCAGACCTTCGCCATGATGTACATCCGCAGTTTTACCGTGACCACCAGAAAGAGGTTGATAGCCAGCGCGAACAGGAGCAGGCGCAAGAGGCCCTGCCAATCTCCTTGACTGATGTAGTCATCCGTTGCCGACTCCATGATCAGCGGATTGACCAGACTCACCGCCACGCCGTAGCCCATGATGAGGAGCACCAGAATGATCTGCCACTTGTAGGCAAGTAAATAGGAAAAAAGGCGTTTTAAGGTCTGCGTTTTGCTCCTCTCAGTGCTGACCTCGTCGTCTTTATACGAATTGAAGGACATTGTTCTCACCTCCTGTCTGTCTTTCCCCGTTCGATCGCTGATCAGCAAACGCTTCTGCCGCATTCATTCCACCGTCTGCATCCGTCATTGCCGCTGAAAGTTCTCCATATTGAGACAGATACGTCTCGTAATAAAGCCCCTTTTGTGCCAACAGCGTCTCATGCGTGCCCCGCTCCGCGATGGCACCGTCCGCAAGCACTATGATCTCGTCTGCATTTCGCACCGCGCTGATCCTGTGCGCAATGATGATCTTGGTCGTATGGTCAAGCGTCTTTAAGGTCTGCTGGATCAGATGTTCCGTCTCCATATCAAGCGCCGAGGTGGAGTCGTCCATCACCAGGATCGGATCTTTCTTGGCAAGCGCCCTGGCTATGCTGATCCGCTGTTTCTGTCCGCCGGAAAGCCCTACGCCCCGCTCGCCGATGACCGTATCATAACGCTCCTCCATGCGCTCGATAAATTCACTCGCCTGCGCCTGCGTGGAGGCACGCCTGACCGTCTTAAAATCGATGTACGCCTTCTTCCCCAGCTTGATATTCTCCTGAATGGTATCAGAAAATAGAAAGACGTCCTGCATCACATAACTGATACTCGTGCGCAGCTGTTCCAGAGAAAGCTTCCTGATATCCACATCATCCAGGTAAATCGCGCCGCCCGTGGCGTCATACATCCGCTGCAGGAGCTGGACGATGGATGTCTTGCCCGCGCCGGTCGCTCCCATGATGCCCAGAGTCTTTCCCTCCTCCACCGTAAAGGAAATGTCGTGGAGGATCTCATATTGATCCGCCTTGTGAAAGGAAACGTTGGCAAAGCAGATTTTTCCTCTCACTTTTTCCAATTTGACCGGTTCGGTCACCTCTGTGACGGTGGGTTTTTCCGCATACAGTTTTTTGATCTTTTTGTTGGATGCCACCGCTGCCGAGAAGCTGTTGGTCAGCCAGCCCAGCATCTCCATAGGCCACACAATGCTGCCGGAATACTCCACAAAGGCCGTCAACTGCCCAAGTGTCATCCCGCCATCAATGACAAGTTTCCCACCGACCAGTATAGTCAATAGCGGCAGTACCCTGGTCACGACCGTGAAGCAGGGATAGTATCTGACAAAAACTTTGGACTGCTGCATATTCAGTTCATAATAGCGCTTATTGTGGGAGAGGAATTTGCCGATCTCAAACTTCTCTCTGGCAAATGCCTTCACCGTGCGCACGCCTGCCAAATTTTCCTCCGCCACCGTATTTAAGGCCGCGTTCTCCTCGCTGATGTCCTCGTAGACCTGTCCCAGCTTCCGCTCCATGATGACGGCGAAGGAGCCGCACAAAATCATGGCCGCCGTAGGAAGGATCGCCATGCGCCAGTTAAGCAGATACATACTGGCTAACGTGATGGCCGTGTGATAGATCACCTCGATCAGCAGCATCCCAACATAACCCAGCGCATCCCAGATACGGTCCACATCCTCCTTGACGCGGGACATCAGCTCACCTGTGTTGGTCCTGTCAAAGAAATCCGCCGACAGCCCCTGTACGTGACGGAACAGATCGCGCCTCATATCCCCCGAGATCTTGACGCCGTTCTTGTCAAAGGTATACTCCTTGGCGTACTGGAAGATACATCTTCCCAGACCGATCCCCAGAAAGCCCAAAAGCATCAGAGGCAGTTTGGCCCTGTCGCCGCCCACGATGACCTCGTCTACCATCTTTGCCATCAGCCGCGGCGAAAGCATGTCGAGTGTGACCGCGATCAGCAGGGACAGTATGGCTCCCAGATAAGAGAGACGGTATTCCCATATGTAACTTGATATCTTTTTCATTTATTTTCCCCCGTTAACCCCGCATACAATCGAGTAGGAGGAATTTCTCTCAATTGAGAAATTCCGACCTCTCACACCACCGTGCGTACCGTTCGGTACACGGCGGTTCAATCAACTTAACAAGTGACATACCTTGCGGTGTAGTAATCTAACATGGAGATTAGCATTGATTGTTCAGCCCTTCGCTCCATTCCCATTACAGGAACTTCTTCACTACTAT